>Ga0157380_10002999_pt1 | contig 11498 bp, 3 predicted proteins | sample S35metaG_FD_119757 | JGI IMG/M metagenome (GOLD analysis project Ga0157380, IMG submission 119757) | Switchgrass rhizosphere microbial communities from Kellogg Biological Station, Michigan, USA - S3-5 metaG | ecosystem: Host-associated > Plants > Roots > Rhizosphere > Soil | place: USA: Michigan...
CATTCCCTTGATCAGGATGTAAAACTTTATTTCCTCGTAGAAGCAGCAGCTATGGATGCTTTTATTGCTTGCTGGGATACAAAAATGACTTACGATTTTGCCCGCCCCTATTCGTTGATTCATTACTACTATAAAGATAAAAAGATAGTTGGTTGGGCTGGCCCCGATGCCGGGATGAAGGAAATGCCCGGACAGGAATGGAGGCCTTACTCGCCGGAAACATTTCTCTGCCCACCTTTCCCCAGTTATGTTTCTGGTCACAGTACAGTAAGTGGTGCTTGTTCAGAAGTCTTGAAATTATATACAGGCAGCGATAGCTTTGGCCTGGAAGTAAAACGCCGGCCAGGTGAAATGACCGAACCCGGACGTATAGGAGAAGAACTTACTTTAAAATTCCCCACATTTACAGAAACAGCAGATATGGCTGGTATATCCCGGGTTTTAGGGGGATATCATATCCAATGCGAAAATCGGGAAGGCCTGAAACTCGGAAGAAGTATCGCTGCTGTAGTTTGGAAGAAATATCTTAATTATACAGGGCAATAATTGATAAAAACACCGTACAAAAAATGGTTATGAACTCAATCAGGAATTCGCTGGGGTATACCCGTTTCCTACTTATCATATTGACATTTGCTTTTGGTGTATCCTGCCGTGATACCAACGATAAACCCGAAGACGGCCAGGTAGCCATCAGTCCCATATTCAAAAAAATTGATCCCTCACAAAGTGGAATTCTGTTCTCCAACAATGTGGAAGAAAATTATCAACGAAATTATTTTGACACCTTTGCTTATGTATACAATGGCGCAGGAGTTGCTACGGGAGATATTAACAATGATGGGTTGATGGATATTTATTTTACCGGCAATGAGGTTCCCAATAAATTATACCTGAACACAGGTGGAATGAAATTCAAAGACATTACTGAGTCGGCAGGTGTGGGGGGTGGTGCCGGCTGGGACAATGGAGTCACCTTTATTGACATCAACAACGATGGCTGGCTAGATATTTATGTATGCCGCGGAGGTTTCCGGGACACTGATGCGGAAAGAAGAAATCTATTGTTCGTCAATAATGGTAAACTTGGGTTTAGCGAAGAAGCAAGAAAATATGGTCTGGATGACGATGGATATTCTATCCATGCCGCATTCTTCGATATGGATAACGACAATGACCTGGACATGTACCTCACGGCCAGGCCCGATTCGTTCTATCTCGGATTATCGCGGATGGTGTCGGGAAAAAGAAACCCGCCGGATAAATGCCGCGACAAACTATTCAGGAATGACAATGGACGATATACAGAAATTGGTAAAAAGGCAGGCATCACCCATAATTTCGGTTATGCACTAGCGGTGGTTACCGCGGATCTTAACAATGATGGCTACCAGGATATTTTTGTGTCAAACGATTACGCAGATAATGATTATATCTATATTAATCAGCGCAATGGAACCTTTAAGGATGAGGTGAAAAGCATGACCAACCACCTCTCTCTTTTTTCGATGGGAGCCGATATCGCAGATTTGAATAATGATGGATTCGAGGATATTTTGGTTATGGAGATGTTGCCTGAAAATTATAAACGGTCCAAAGTGTCTATGCCGCGAATGGATGTGCAGGGATTTTGGGCGATAGTTGATAGCGGGTTTCATAAGCAGTATATGCACAACGTACTGCACCTGAATCATGGCAATGGCTATTTCAGTGACGTGTCTCAAATGGCGGGTATTTCAAAAACGGAATGGAGCTGGGCCACGCTTGCTTCTGATTTCGATAACGATGGCGACCGCGACATATTTGTAGCCAACGGATATCGGCGCGATTTGTTTGACGGAGATTTACAGCAAAAGCAGGAGACCTGGATTCGCGCCAACATGAATAAATACAAGTCAGCAGACGAGATGTTTGACAAAGGATTTAAGGAGTTCCTGCAGATCTATGATCCGATAAAGGTGAGAAATTATCTTTTCAGGAATAACGGCGATCTTAAATTTGATAATGTGTCGGAAGCCTGGGGATTTAAAGACAGTACTTTTTCGAATGGCGCGGCAGTTGCCGATTTTGATAACGACGGAGACCTTGATATAGTGATCAACAACCTTGATGGTACGTCGGATCTCTATGAGAACGATGCTGAATCTAAAAATAATTACCTGCGCGTAAAACTGCACGGCCCAGACGGTAACAGGGATGGTATCGGCGCCAGGGTATCGCTTTTTTATGAAGGCAGGCTACAGCAATTCTTTCAACAAAAAACAGTACGCGGGTATCTTTCTTCCAATGAGCCCATCATTCATTTTGGTATCGGCTCTAGCAATAAAGTAGATAGTGTGGTTGTTGTTTGGCCCGATCAAAAAACGTCCACTTTAAAATCCGTAAATGGAAACCAGGTGATAGAAGCTGATTACAAAGATGCTGTATCAGGAAAGGATTATTCGACGAAATACACACCGTTGTTTGCTGAACAAACACAACAACTCTTAACTACGCCTTTCCTGCATAAGGAAAATAAAGTGGATGAATACAAAGATCAGGTGTTACTACCCCACGAGTTTTCAAGAAGTGGTCCTTTTATTGCCACAGGCGATGTAAATGCAGACGGGCAGGAGGATTTTTTTGTAGGAGGAGCGAAGGGACAAGCAGGCGCACTTTATTTCCAGCAAAATGGCAAGTTTAACAAACAATCTGTCGGATTATTTGAGGCCGACAAAGTATACGAAGACATGGGTACCGTTTTCTTTGATGCCGACGGAGATAAAGATCTCGATCTCTATGTGGTGAGCGGAGGCAGTGAGTATGAAGAAGGTAATACATTCTACCAGGACAGGCTCTACATTAATGATGGAAAGGGAAATTTCTCAAGAGGTGAACTACCGGTTACTGCCAGCAGTGGTTCCTGTGTAGCGGTGTACGACTTCGACGCTGATGGCGATTTGGATATATTCCGCGGAGGAGAAGTTCTCGCACATAAATATCCGTATTCCCCCAGGAGTTATTTGATGGTAAACGAAAAGGGTAAGTTTCTAGATAAGACCAGCAGTTTAGCGCCACCGCTTCAACAAGCTGGCATGGTTAAATCGGCCGTATGGGCCGATATGAATGGCGACAAAAAAGCAGAATTGATTATTGCAGGCGAATGGATGCCCATCCGGATATTTGAAACAGCTTCGGGTCAGTTAAAAGAAGTGTCTTCAAATTATGGCTTGCAGAATACTGAAGGTTGGTGGAACAAATTATTAGTGGACGATATTGACGGAGATGGTGATATGGACCTGGTGGCAGGAAATTTAGGAGAGAACTATAAATTTCAGGCAAGCAACGAAAAGCCCTTTGAAATTTATGCAGCAGATTTTGATGGGAATGGAACCAATGATATTTTTTTAGCGAAACACCTGAACGATATAACAGTGCCGATCAGGGGTCGTGAGTGTACTTCACAGCAATGCCCGATGATAGCACAGAAATTCCCCACTTTTTTGTCATTTGCTGAAACTGATCTGAAAGGAATACTGGGTGAGCAAGAATTGAAAACAGCGCTTCATTACAGTGCCCATCATTTTTCCACCGTAGTTTTTGAAAACAACAATGGAAAGTTGGTGGCGAAGAAATTGCCATGGGAAGCTCAACTTTCTACCGTTAATGGAATCATCGTTAAAGATTTTGATGGTGATGGTAAGAAAGATATACTGTTGGCCGGTAATAAATTTGACGTAGAAGTGGAAACCACCCCGGCAGACGCGTCAGTTGGCGTATTTCTGAAAGGCTTGGGAAATATGCAATTCAAAAGTTATAAGCCCATGGAAAGCGGATTTTTCGCTCCCTATAATGTTAAAGATATAGTGCCGGTAAATTGGAACAGTAGTTCGGCCATCCTGATGACTTCTAATAACGACCAATTACGGGTATTTGCGGCCAAACAAAAATAAATCAGCATGGTGATGTTGCGTTCTGGAATAATGCGGGCGATAGATTTGCGCCTCGCTGTTAGTTTAACTATGCTACTAATATTTGCCGCCTGCAAACACCCGACAAAAATTAAGGAAAGCAGGTTGTCGAATGCAACGAGCCCCTACTTGCGCGAACATGCGGACAACCCCGTTAATTGGTATCCATGGGGAAGTGAGGCATTAAACAAAGCACAGGCAGAAGACAAACCATTGCTGATAAGTATTGGCTATGCGTCCTGTCACTGGTGCCATGTGATGGAAAGGGAAAGTTTTATGGATACCGCGGTTGCCAGGATCATGAACGAACGATTTGTACCCATTAAAGTAGATCGCGAAGAAAGGCCGGATATTGATAATATTTACATGCATGCCTGCCAGTTATTAAATAATGGAGAAGCAGGATGGCCATTGAACGCCTTCGCTTTGCCCGATGGTAAACCATTTTATGCGGGTACCTATTATTCGAAGGAAAGCTGGATAAAATTGTTGACACAGATTTCGGACAACTATCGGCTTCATAAAAACAAAGTGGTATTACAGGCTGATGCGCTTACATTCGGAATGGTCGATAATGACAGTTTGTTGTTGCATATGGAACCACAGACTACTCATAGTAACGACTCAAAGTATCTTTCATCTTTTGAAAAAACCTATCAGCACATCGACCTTAGCAATGGTGGTTCGGTCGGGAATCCAAAATTCCCTAATCCTGCCTTGTGGGAATTCTTTCTGCAATACTATTATTTTACGCAAGATAAAAAGGCGCTGGAGGTCACCATCAATACGCTCGGTAAAATGGCATCGGGCGCTTTGTACGATCAAATCGGTGGTGGTTTTTCGAGATATGCCGCAGACAGTTTATGGCGACTACCTCATTTCGAGAAAATGCTTTGCGACAATTCACAACTCGTTAGTTTGTACGCTCATGCCTACCAGTTAACTGGTAAGTCGGAGTTCAAAACAATTGCCGAGGAAACGATTGGTTATTTAGAGGAGGAACTCGGTGCTCCCGGAGGCGGGTTCTATAGTTCAATGAACGCGGAGTCGGGAAATGCGGAAGGCGATTATTATGAATGGAGCATTGCACAAATGAATGCGGTGTTGGGAACAGAGACTGGGAAAATTGTTAACGAATTTTTTAATATAACAGAGAATGGAAATTGGAAAAGCGGAAAGAATCTTTTGTTTAGTACGCAAAGCCCCGCGTCATTTGCACGGCAGCATCAACTAACAGAAAAGCAATTTCTGAAATTGTTAAAGGAGTCCAAAGTTAAATTGTATGCGAAAAGAAGTGAACGTCGTAAGCCGACAGTCGATACCAAAATACTCACATCATGGAACGCGCTATTAATTACGGCCTACGCGGATGCATATACGGCTTTTCAGTCCGATACTTTTTTACAGAAAGCCAATTCGCTGGCACGATTCATAGAAAAAAATATGCTCAGGGAGAACGGCCAATTATGGAGAATTCAGAGCCGGGGAGAGGCATCGGTAGACGCTTTTCTCGAAGATTACGCATTTTTGGTAAAAGCTTATGTCCGACTTTATGAGGTGTCATTTGATACACATTGGGTGATGGTTGCCGAAAAAATAATCGCCTATGCGCTCGAAAATTTCTACGATCAATCTAAAGGCATATTTTATTTCACATCGCGCAGTTCGGATAATCTGGCTGTTCGCAAGGTGGAATTGTTAAGCAATGTTCTTCCCTCCCCCAATGCCGTAATGGGAGAAAATCTGATCAAATTAAGCACCTTGCTCGATAAGAATGAATACGTGGAAATAAGCCGGCGAATACTGACACGACGGCTCGAAAATCTGGAGGAGATTGTACCTTACTCAAGCCAGTGGGGATGGCTGGCGGGGTTAAACTCCTATGGTTTAAACGAAGTCGTAATTATGGGTAAAGATGCGGCTAATCGAAACCGTGAATTGCAACAGCACTATTTACCTGCCTGTACCTTTATGGGAGGTATGGAAGAAAACCTGCCGCTGCTAGAGAATAAATTACCGGCCCTTGGTACGTTAATATATGTTTGCACCAATAAGACATGTAAAAAGCCGGTTGAAGATATTGCCCAGGCGCTTGAACAGTTAAAAAAACAAAAGCGATGATGAACTGGAAACCGCAAACTGTTTAGTGCCTAATATTTTTCGGGAAGCCATGGCGCGTCCCCCGCATCGCCGTAAAGGAAATTATTTTTAAATATGTCAGGTAGTTCAATTCATGCGGGGAAACAGCGCCTGAGAGTATTTTTGATTTAGCAGAGATGTGAGGCACTGCCTGGAAGTAAAGAGTTACTGTTTTAGGCGAGTCCCCTTTTTTACAGCATTCAATACTTCCTTAATGGCGTCTATCACAGCCTTGGGGTCTTCTACATGAATGTTATGTCCGCTATTCATATCAATGACGTGTTTACTGTTTGACGAAAGTTTCGCCAACTGTTGCTGTGCTGCAAGTCTTTCTTTTTCCAATTGTAACGAATCTTTTCTTCCTTCATAGCCACCTTTACCTTTAGTCATTACTATTAGGGGTATGTTACCAAGTAAATATTCTTTCGTGTTACGGTGCTGATATAAATCTGAAACATCTTCAGGCGACCAATCCATCTCTGCCTGTACCGTAGGTATATATGTTGACTGAGATTGTGCCCATAGCTGCCTTCTTTGGATGTTCTCAGGAAATCTTTTAAACAAGGGATCTATTTCCATTGGCATTGCTGAAGAACTGGTTGACGTATCAGGTGGAGGGATAAAAGAAGTTTGTAGCTCAGGTTCTATTCTGCCTTTGGCAAAATCACGAATTCGTTTCGGTGTATCTTCACCCATAAAAATTTTTTGATCTTCCTGTATGGCATCTACCAATACCATTCCCGCCACTTCACCTGGATAATATCTGGCAAATGCACGAACGATAAAACCACCAAAAGACTGACCAACTAAAATATAAGGAGGATTTACACCGGCATTCTTTAATGCTGTGTGCAGTTCCCAGGCGAGTTGTTTGCCTGTTCTTGGCAAAGGTCCTTGTTCACTGCATGCATATCCTGCTCTGTCGTACGACACCGTTTTTGTAAGTTTTGCAATCTCCGGTTGCACCAGGCTCCAGATAAAAGAAAAATCACCACTCCCGTTTTCGAAGATTACCACCGGTGAACCTGTACCCTGCATATCCATATGAATTTTATGTCCACCTGTGTTTACTAATAATTCTGAAGGTTTAGCAATACAACTATCTTTTGCTTGCGTAAAAGCATATTGAGTACTGTAACAAAAAGCACTTATAAAGAGCAGTGTTGATAGTATTTTTTGATTCATAAACATCAATCTAATGTTTTAATAGTTGATTGTTTTCTCTTCTGTCAGCAATACGAAATAAGCGATCTGAATAGTATAAGGTTCGTTATTTTGTAATAACGGTATTTATAAGGGAAGATCGGGGTTGTTTCTCAGGCAGGGATAAACCCAAAACCCTCCCCCAATTTCTGTAACTTGTGCTCCTGCCATTATGCTTGTTTATAAAAAACCCTGGATAATTTTCGTTATTCTCCTATTGGAGATCAATGCCGTTTTTGCAAATGATCCTTCGGTTGCCAAATACCTGGGGATAGAGCATGGACTTTCCAATAACGCCGTCACCAGCATTTACCAGGATCATAACGGATTTATGTGGTTTGGAACTTATGACGGACTGAACCGTTACGACGGTTATTCATTTAAAATATTCCGCAATATAATTAGCGATAGTACTTCCTTGATCGATAATCATATTTATTCGATCGCCGGGGATGCCAATCATAATATCTGGATTGGTGTATCAAAAGGATTGACTGTTTATAATCCTGTGCGTTCCGTTTTTTCCTCCCCGGTTTTCAAACCCTGGAATTCGAATGCTGCAGTAAAGATTAATGAAGGCATAGCAATAATTGAATCGGTTAATAAAGGGGCTTTTATTTTTGTGGGTTCGCCTGTTAATGGATTGCTGGTATTTGCAAAAGATAATAATACAGGAATTCAAATTCCTTTACATATTAACAAAGAGATAAAGGGGAATTATGCTGTTTCTGCTATTCATTATGATTCGATACGAAACGAGGTGTGGGTATTTGTACCGGATCAGGGGCTTTTCATGTACGATGCAGGAACCAGGTCACTTAAGCTGGTGAGTAGTTTAATCCGCCAGGGTTTTAGCATGTCGGCAGATAATGCCGGAAATATATGGCTGGCAAATGGAGATGGACTTTTTTACTACGATGTAAAAACAAATTCCTATTCGGAAAATCGAATGCCATCCCGTTACCGGATCGCGGATATGTTTCGTGATAATCAAAATACTTTATGGATCGCTTCGGATGGAGCCGGTCTTTGGATGTTAACTCCAGGCACTCCCCGTGCTGTTCCTTATTTGTCAGAAAACGGATCTGCACTGATAAACAGTAACGCTGTTTATGCTGTATACGGAGATCGTGAAGGAAGAAAATGGATTGGCACATTACGCGGAGGAATAAATGTGATCCAATCCCGAACCAGTTCTTTCAAACATATTACGTATAATATCGAGGGTCAGAATAATATCATTAATAATTTTATTTTATCCTTTGGAGAAGATGAAAAAAATAATGTTTGGATTGGAACGGATGGTGCGGGGCTCCGGTATTGGGATCGTAAAAACAATAAGATAATTCCCTATCAATTCAAGTCGGCGGATAGAAATGGGATCAGCAGTAATTTTATTACCGGCATCCTGAAAGATTCAGAAAATGATATCTGGATCGCGACCTGGTTCGGAGCCATCAACCGGTTGAATAAGAAATCAGGAGTCATTGAACATTTCACCTGTCACAATCCATACACGAATGCTGATGAAAATAATGTTTGGGTGATTTATGAAGATCAGCAAAAAAGAATCTGGGCAAGCACTACCAACAACGGCACTTTATATATTTTCAACCGAAGTAAAAACAACTTCGAACTATTTGATAGAACTATTATCAATGTTCAAAGTCTCAAAGAGGATAGTGCTGGAAATTTATGGGCAGGTAATTATACGTCGCTTATTCTAATTGATAGGGTAAATAAAAAACACCAGGTTTATAAAATAGGATATACTGTACGTAGTATTCATGAGGACCGGAACCGAAATTTCTGGATCGGTACCGAAGGAGGGGGACTATTGTTGTTTAATCGAAAAGACGGAACCTATAAACGATATACTACGGCTGATGGATTGCCGAACAATAGTATTCTTCGGATCCTTGAGGATAGTAAGGGTAATTTATGGTTCAGTTCTTATAATGGATTATCGAAATTCAATACCGTAACAAAGACATGCCGGAATTTTTTACAATCGGATGGATTGCAAAGCAGCCAATTCAGTTTTAATGCGGGTCTTCGCTTATCGTCCGGCGAATTCCTGTTCGGCGGTATTAAAGGGTTTAATATTTTTTACCCCGATAGTGTATATGATAATAAAGAAACAGCTCCTGTATTTTTAACTTCGCTAAAGGTTAATAATATTTCTATTGAAGAAGACAGTTCTTATGTTACAAAAAGAAATTTTGAGAATACGGAGCATATCCGGGTTCCTTTTAACAAAGCGACCCTGGCATTTGATTTTGTAGCGCTGGATTATAACGGTACGGATAAAATAAGCTATGCCTATTTACTGGAGGGTTGGGATAAAAGCTGGAACAATGTAAATAATATCCGGACAGCCAATTATTCACGCTTGCAGGAAGGGGATTATACATTTAAAGTAAAAGTTTCGAACTCTGATGGAGTATGGGGCGGGGAAACTCAATTAGTGAAAATTACAGTACTTCCTCCCTGGTATCGAACATGGTGGGCCTATATCTTATATCTACTAACCCTGGCAATTGCTGTGTACATATATATATTATATAATAAGCGCCAGGAACGGATGCGGTATGAAATCAAGCTGGCTCATCTTGAAAAAGAAAAAGAAAAAGAACTGACGGAAAGAAAGATCAATTTCTTCACCCATATTTCTCATGAATTCAGAACCCCGCTCACGCTTATCATCAATCCATTAAAAGATCTTTTTAAAGCTAGTAACAATGGAGAATCCGGGAAGGATATTTCCATGATTTACCGGAATGCAAGAAGATTGCTTAGCCTGGTGGACCAATTGCTTTTATTCCGTAAAGTGGATTCAGTGGATCAGCAAATGCGCATTGAACGATTTGATATCGTGGAAATTTGTAACGAAGTATTTCTGAGCTTCAGTCAGCATGCGGTTGCAAAAAATATAAATTTTACGTTTCCTAAGAATGAGAAAGAAATTTCTATTTATGCAGATAAAGAAAAGATCGAGATAATACTATTCAACCTGGTGTCCAATGCATTTAAATACACAGAAGCAGGTGGAAAGGTTTGTCTGCAGATAGTAGAACACGAAAAGAATATTGAAATCACGGTAAGAGATACAGGTACGGGGATCCCCGAAGAAGTAGGCAGCAAATTATTTGATTCTTTTTACCGGGCAGATAGCAAGGATAAGGCATCACAATCAGGGTTTGGGGTGGGCCTTTATGTTTCGTACAAACTCGCAGCCGCTCACCAGGGTAAACTTTCCTATACCAGTCAGCAGGATTCCGGTACAGAGTTCCTGCTGATGCTGTTGAAAGGAAAGGAACATTTCGGCGCTCAGTATATCAGCGATGATTATAAAGGCGGACATACCATATTGCATGAATTGGTGGATGAGCCGCTATCGGAGAATGGATTGGAGCGTGATGCCCGGTTGCGGAATAATAAATCTGAGATAATTGATAAACTGACTTCTGAATTGCCTACCATGGTGGTAGTTGATGATAATCCCGAGATCCGTGCTTTACTTCGGTCGATATTCACTCATTCATTTAATATATATGAAGCTGATGATGGAACAGGTGGTTATGAATTGGTAGTTAAAGAGGCGCCGGATATTGTAATTAGTGATATCATGATGAAAAATGTTGGCGGCATCGAACTCTGTGAGCACATAAAAAAAACTCCTTCCATCCAACATATCCCGGTTATACTATTAACAGCCAGTTCTTCCGATGAAATTAAGCTGAAAGGGATAAAGGGAGGAGCCGAGGATTATATTACAAAACCCTTTGATAAGGAAATTGTAGTGGCCCGCGTTCAAAACATATTGAAAGGAAAAAACAGGCTGCAACAGTATTTCTTTAACGCGGTAACACTCAAGCCCAACTCCCATATAGCAGGTGAACATAAAGAATTTATCGAAAGATGTATTGCTATTGTTGAAAACCACCTGGATGATCCCAATTTCACAATCCCCACTTTCTGCAGGGAAGTGGGAATGAGCCATCCCAGCCTGTATAAAAAAGTAAAAGCCGTTTCCGGATTAACCGTCAATGTATTTGTCCGGTATCTGCGCCTGCGAAAAGCAGCGGAACTCCTCATCACTACCGACAAAACCATCGTAGAGGTGACCTATATTACCGGCTTCAATGATATCCGCTATTTCCGCGAGCAGTTTTATAAACTGTTTGAATTGAACCCCTCTGAGTA
>Ga0157380_10003000_pt1 | contig 11498 bp, 7 predicted proteins | sample S35metaG_FD_119757 | JGI IMG/M metagenome (GOLD analysis project Ga0157380, IMG submission 119757) | Switchgrass rhizosphere microbial communities from Kellogg Biological Station, Michigan, USA - S3-5 metaG | ecosystem: Host-associated > Plants > Roots > Rhizosphere > Soil | place: USA: Michigan...
ACCATGTACATGAAGATGAAAGAAAGGATGATCGCCAGCATGAAGTAATAGCCGGCCCGTCCCAGTTCTTTCGAACGACCTGCCAAGCCAGTCTTGTAAGCCGGATCAACTTTCAGTTCTTGTCTGAACTTGTCCAACGTAGCCAGTACCGCCGCTTGCGAACCGCCCGGCTTTACGTTGGCCAACAGCGTCACCTGGCGCTGGCGATTCAATCGGTCGATGGCCGAGGGACCAGTACCGTTCTCGACCGTGACCAGGTTGTCGAGACTTACCCAGCCATTCTTCGAAGACGACACGATCATTCGCTTCAATCCCTCGACGCTGGCCCGGTATTCACCGGTGGCGCGAACCCGAACGTCATACTGGTCTTTGCCGGCATTGAAGGTCGAAACTTTTTCACCGGCGACCAGTGTGTTCACCGCCTGAGCAATGTCGCCGACCTTCACCCCAAGATCTGCTGCTCGAGGCCGATCGATGAGAAGACGCAACTCCGGCTTCCCGAGAATCAAAGTCGAATCCACATCGACGAGATCGGGAATTGTCTTCATCTTTTTGAGGAAGTCGTCGGTGTATTTCGCCAGCTTGTCGAGATCGGGACCGTTAATTACGTACTGAATATCCGCATTGCGAAAACCGCCGCCGGAAAACGCCGCGACCTGCTGAACCGACGTGCGCAATTGGTCCGGATACAACTTCAGATACTTGCCAAGGACTTCTGAACGGGCGCGCAGCATCAGCGCGTTTTGTGATTGCTTGCGCTCTCCGAGATCGGCCAGCTTTACGTAGATGCTGGCAACGTTCACCTGCTGTTGTTGTCCGGATCCGATCGTCGTAAGCGTGTCGGTTACGCCGGGTAGTTGGCGGAGATCCTGTGCGACCTTCTCGCTTAACGCTGACGTAGCCGCAATCGTGAAGCCTTCGGGCGCGCGAATCAAAACTTCAAACTGTGACTGGTCGTCGACCGGTAAAAAGTTCTTGCCCACAAACATGAAGAGCGGAACGATGCTGATGATTACGAGCGCACACGCGAGGACAATCATCCAGCGGTGCGCCATTGACCACTCCAACATCACCGTGTAAGCGCGGTCGATCGGACGGTAGAATCGAGATTGCTTGGAACCATGGTCGGCAGGCTCGAGCGCTCGATCAATCGGTCCCTCCTCGGCATCGTCACTGCGCTTGATTAAGCGCGCCGCCAGCGTTGGCGTCAGCGTGAACGACACAATGAGAGAGACAAAGATCGCGAACGAGGCGGTGAATCCAAAGGACGACATGAAGCGGCCGACAATTCCACCCATGAAACCAACGGGAAGAAAAACAGCGAGCAATGACATCGTGGTAGCCATGACGGCTAACCCAATTTCTCTCGTGCCTTCAATCGCCGCCTGGAATGGTGGCATTCCCTTCTCTTCAATGAAGCGAAAGATGTTTTCGAGCACGACGATCGCATCGTCGATTACGATACCGACCATTAGAGTCAGTGCCAGCATCGTAATTTGATTGAGCGTGAAATTCATCGCGCTCATCAAACCAAAGGTGGCGATGAGCGAGGTTGGTATCGCGATCGCGGCTATCAACGTCGAGCGAAAACTCCACAGGAACAGGAACACTACTATGGCGGCGAGGATGCTGCCCTCAATCAAGTGCTTCTGAATCGCTTCGATCGAGGCCTTGATGAAGATTGATTGATCGCCTACTACTTCAGTTGTGAAGCCAGGCGGTAAAGACGCCTGCAACTCTGTCAAGCGCTGTTTGACTGCGTCTGCAATCGCGACTGTGTTTTGTCCGGATTGTTTCGAAACTACGAGGGTGACGGCCGGCGCACCATTCAGCCGAGCTTCTGTGCGAGGCTCTTCAAAACTGTCTTCAGCGTAGCCAAGGTCGCTGAGCTTGACTGAATAAGTACCGCGGTTGGCAATGACGAGATTATTGAAATCCTTAGGCTCGACAATGCGACCCATGGTGCGCACCGTCAGCTCGCGTACGCCTTCATCAACGCGGCCGCCGGGTAACTCCATGTTTTGCAGCCGCACGGCGTTCGCTACTTCGGCTACCGTCACGTTGAAAGCGCGCAGCTTGTCCGGATCGACCCAAATCGCGATCTCGCGAGTGCGGCCGCCGACAATTTGAACGTCGCCGACTCCATTAATCGATTCGATGTTCTGCTTGATCTGCTTGTCAGCAATGTCGGTAACTTCTTTTAGAGATCGTGGCGCTGAGACAGCGATACGAACAACCGGCGTGGCGTCGGTGTCGAGTTTTTGAACTGTCGGTTTCTCAGCCGTGACGGGAAGGTCGTTGACAATCAAGTCCACTTTGTTTCGAACTTCCTGCGCCGCCACGTCGGCATTTTTTTCGAGCAGGAACGTGATGAAAACTTGCGAGGCTCCCTCGACTGAAGTTGACCTCAGCTCGTCAATACCGCTGATGGTATTAACCACACCTTCGACTTTGTCGGTGATTTCGGTTTCGATTTCCTGAGGCGAGGCCCCCGGATTGATTACCGTTACGGTAATCGTCGGCAGGTCAATCTTCGGGAAGAGATCGACGCCCAGGGACTTGTAAGAGAACAGCCCGACGACCGTCAGGCTGAGAATAATCATCGTCGCGAAGACCGGACGGCGAACACAAATTTCAGCAAGTTTTTGCATAAATAGTAATCAGCTATCAGCAATCAGCCATCAGCAAGTTCAACTATCGGAGGCAAATTGCTGATAGCTGACAAGCTGACGGCTATTGTTTTACAGCTATCCCATCACTCAACAATTCAATATTGCTGGTGGCGACTACTTCGTCGGCGGACAAGCCCTGTTTGATTTCGACCAGGTCGCCTTCGGTCTGGCCAAGTTGAATCAAGCGCTGTTGAGCGTGTCCATCCTTAATCACGAACACGCGACTGACACCGGCTTCAGTTCGCACCGCTCGCGACGGAACCAGCACTGCCGGTTCAGTTCGGGGCAACAAGATGCGCACCGTGGCAAACTGGCCGGGCTTTAAGGCTCCACTTCCATTTTCAATCTCCGCTTCAACCGTCAGCGTGCGAGAATTCGGCGTGACATTGGGCGAGATGCGCGCAATGCGACCACTGAACGAACGATCCGGCCACGCGCTGGTGGTCACCGAGACAGATTCTCCCGCCCTAACTTCTTGAATTGCCTGCTCAGGAATATCGATCCTTACCCGTAATGGATTGGTGCGCACGACGGTAGCTACTTTGGTGGTCGTGGTTACGTACTCTCCCAAATCGATTGGTCGCTCAGCTACGAAGCCATCGATCGGCGAATAGATGACGGTATAAGCCAAAGCTCTCTTCGCCAGATCAACCGCGCTTTGTGCATTAGCTACATTCCCGCGCGCGACCGCTACCGCGGCAAAGTTCTGCCGAGCCTGGGCCAAAGCAGCTTGGTATGTTTCTTTCAACGCATCACGCTGCGCTTTCTGCTGATCGAAATTGGCTCGAGAAACATCGCCCGACTCGATCAGTTTCAAAGCACGCTGGAGATTCTTTTCAGCGAGCTCGTAGGTGGCTCGCGCTGCCGCTACTTCAGGCACCCGTTCCGGATCGAACGGCTGATTCGGGCGCAATCCGATTTTTTCCTCGGCCTGCTTAGCAGCTGCCTTCGCACTTTCAAGTTGAGCCACTGCCTGTTCGAGATGGAGCTTGCTGTCTTCGGGCTCGAGCTTGACGATCATCTGGCCACGCTTCACATAGGTGCCGAGGTCGACACCAATCGCGACGACTTTGCCTGATGTCTGAGGCTGTACGTCGCTCTGCATATCGCCGGCTAGACTGCCGGTAGCTTCAAAGTAGCGAGGCAGCTGACGTTGAATTGCGGCTGTCGTAGTCACGTCAATCGCAGCTGGCGACGGAGAGGCGGCTGCATTCACGCGAACATTTGCCTTCGATCCGCCACACGAGACGGCGAAGGCTGTGGTGGCGACGAGCGCGAGGCCAAGTAGCCAAATTTTTAGCTGCTGATGGAGAGTCATTTTCAATTGCTTTCGTGGTTCTTACTTTCTTCTCGCGAATGATCTTTTGTTATTCCGCCCAGCAAGATGTCGGCGAAGGAACGCGCCGCTTCCTCATTCGAAATATCGAGCAGGCTACGCTTCGGATCCCATAAGGTGTTGTTCAGTGAATGGTGAATCACCATCCCGATAAAAGCGCGCACAATCACGGCCGGCTGTAGCTCAATCAGAGCGCCGTCCAACTGTCGTTGCCGCACGTACTCGCCGAGAAACTCATAAACGCGACGAACGTTTCGTTCCCAGAACATGTCTGCCAACTCATGGCGATCGAGCGCCGCATGCAAAAGCAAGCGATGAAATTCTGGATCGCGGTCATGATGTTCGAGAGCCCGAAAAGCCAAACTCTCAAAGACTGCGTGGTCGTCTTTGCGCGCGACCGCCTCGGACACAATGGTGATTGGATCGAATCCCGAATCACTGCAGGCCTTGTGGTCGAGAATCGCGCTGTAGAGCTCCTCTTTGGTCGCGAAATGGCGGAAGACCATGGCCTCGGAAACGCCCGCTGCCTGGGCGATTTCCCGGGTGGTCGTGCCATTGAAGCCTCGCTTGGAAAACAGGCTTACGGCGAGCTGGAGGATCTGCATTCGTCGCTCTTCGCCCGCCATTCGTGAGGCTCCAGAGGTCGCAGGGTTCAGTTCAGGGGGATTAATCTGTTTGCTCAATTGGGGCTAACTCACTTCCTTCATCTCGGACATGGCCATCCAAAGTAAGTACTTACTTACCACTTGAGCTAAGAGTTCGTCAAGCGGGAAGCGGCCAAGTCTTAAATCCCACCTGCGAAGCTGGTGGATGGTTTCAGGTCCAGCCTACTTGGGATCAAGCCATGATTTCCGAATCCCACCTGCAGAGCTGGTGGATGGTTCAGATCCTGCCTATTTGCCGTTAAGTTGAGAGTGAGGCCGGACTTGAACTATCCACCAGCTGCCGCAGGTGGGATTCTAAAGAAACTACACGGTCTCCTCCTAGGTCGAACTTGAAATCATCCACCAGCTCCCGCAGGTGGGATTTAAGACTTTTCAGACAACTGCTGAAGGCAGGCCACTTCACTTGTATCGATCTCGATCTAATACCAAACGTTACTCGTACTCTTTCATCACAAGCAATGACATCACCAGCGCATTCCATTCGTATTTCAGACCATAGCTAACGGGCACGGTGATTGCTGAAACGACTTCGTTAGCAATACTGAAAGTACGTTCTACTCTTCCAATAAACTTGACTCATATCAGAAGGAGACGAAAAGAAAATGGCAGACAACATGACCACCGGCACAACCGGACAAACAAGTTCTGGAGAAGGTAACGGCGGGTTCGGAGCCGCGACCGCAACGAGCTTGGCGCAGACCGCCCAGGACTACGCCGGCAAAGTCAGCGACGCCGCCGTCCAGGCAAGAGAATATGTAACTGAAAAGGTTGGAGCTGTAGGCGACAAAATCAAAGATATTGATTTCCAGGAGATAACCGCAAACTGTAAAGACTACGCTCGGAAAAATCCCGGACAGGCGATTTTGATTTCCGCAGGTGTGGGATTGCTGCTTGGAATTTTGGTGCGCGGACGTCGCTAAGAATCCGCCGCGTCGTGGAAACGAAGTCTGTACCACCTGTCCCAGGCAGGTGGCTACAAACTAATTGCCATCGAGTACGCGGATAAAGACGGCAATAGGGAAAGGGGAATTTCTATGGCTACGAGCATGGCTACAGCGCCGGCCAGAGTTCCGGCGACAGTGTCTGAGACGGAACACCTTCCGACTCTGGTTACGCGGCTGGGTGATGACGTAATGCAGCTGGTCGATTCCAAGATCAGCCTGCTCAAAGTTGAGCTCAAAGAAGAAGCAAATACATTTATTCACAGTGGTGTGGCGATCGCGATCGGTGCGGTCATCACTGTGGTTGGCTTTGCTTTGGTCAACGTGGCAGTGGCGCTCGGCGTAGCAACGCTGTTCGCCAATACCAATTTCAGTCAAGCAGCTCAATACGGGCTCGGCTTCGTGATAACGGGAGCGCTTTACGTGTTTCTCGGCAGCATCATCGTGATGGCGATGAAATCCCGGCTCGCGCGACAAAAAATAGTGCCGCCTCGAACGGTGGCAGAAATTAGAAAGGATGCGCAATGGCTCAAGAAGGAACTTTAGGATTAGCTCGCGCGGGTGATACCCCAGGGGAAGATCTCTCAAAGGAAGACCTGCAACGGCGCATGGACGAGGCTCGCGAATCCATTTCGCAAACCGTCACTGAGATAAAAGATTCGGTAGTTCATCAATATGAAACCGTGAAGGAAACGATCTCAGAAACACTCGACTGGCGTGAACAATTTAAGAAACGACCGGTCGCCTGGACCGCGGGTGCTGTTAGCGCAGGTTTCCTGACTGGTTATTGTCTAACCTCAATGGTCAAGGGCGAAGGCCACGGTTACGACCGCTATGATGAAGGCTACCAGCAGGCGAGACTTGATCATCAAGCTAGTCAAACACCCTACGCGGAAAGGCCGCCACAAGCCACCGTCTTCGCGGCGCAAACGGCAGCGGCAGAAACGGATGCGGGGCCTGGATTGCTATCCCGAATTCAGGAGACACCTGCGTATGGTCGAGTAAAGCACGAAGCGTCAAATTTGGGTGGTCGCTTTGTTGACGAGGTTTCGAAGACTGCACAGGATGTGCTGCTACCTGCCGCGATTGGTTGGGTCAGACATTGGCTCGAAGGTTTGATTCCCGAAAGGAAACAGCCCGCGCTCACGCAATCAGCGCTTTCGTATGGCAGAGAGCCATCCTCTGGAGCCTCGCTTAAAAGCGTGGGAACTTCTGGTGAGCGGAGTGGGTATCAGCCGGCTCGAGAACCAGGCGATTTCTGATTTGTGATCGCAGATTGCTGATTTGCGGATTCCGATCTCTGATCTCAATTTGAGATCGAAGATCGGCAATCCGCATTCTGCAATCAGCAATCGGTTCTACCTTGCTTTGCGTGGCAGCTTCTCGTCTCTCATCGCGGTCGCATACACAAATGCCGCCATGATAGTAGCTGCCTCTTTCATATCGTCGCTTTGAATTCGATCGAACACATCCTGGTTGGAATGGTGTGTACGGGTGTCGTATTCGATTTCATCCTGAATAAACTGAAAACCAGGCAGCCCGATTCGATCAAAAGAAAGATGATCGGTGCCGCCTGTATTTGAGATCGAGAGCGTCGCTGCGCCCATGTCTTTGAATGGCGCCAGCCATTGCCGGAAGATTGGCCTCACGCCTTCATTCCCTTGCAGATAGACTCCGCGGATCTTTCCAGTTCCGTTATCGAGATTGAAATAACCCGCCAGCTTGTCGTAGTCAGGAAGCTTCGTCAGTTTTTGCGGGGCGGCGGGCTGGCTGTTCGGCGTTCCCGGTGGAACCACACCTGAATTGCCAGGCTCGAGCTTTCCAAAATGCTGCGTGACATACGCCGCGGAACCTAGCAAGCCCTGCTCTTCACCAGTCCACAAACCGATGCGAATCGTTCGACGCGGCTTGAGATTGAGTGCTTGCAGGATGCGCACCGCTTCCATTGCTACTGAAACTCCGGCGCCGTTGTCGGTCGCGCCCGTGCCCGAGTGCCACGAGTCCATGTGGCCTCCCAGCATTACAACTTCGTCTTTGAGATCCGTGCCGGGAATTTCCGCAATTGTGTTGTATCCCATCGGGTCGGCATCCTGGTATTCAACCTGCAAGTCTACCGTCATTCTCACGTTTTCATTCGCGCGGATCATGCGCACGATGCGGTTGTAGTGCTCGATCGACATCACCAGTTGCGGTGTAATTGCCGGGGCATTTTTCTCATATGGCTGGGGTCCCCGATTAAAGCCACCGCCGCCACCCTGCGGAGCGGTACTCGGAGCTTGCGGTACTGTGGCCGATTGGACGAACAAGGTTCCGCCGTCGCCGATGCGGCTCGGATCGATCAGTAGTGCCGCGCCTTCTTTTTGAAAGAATAAGTACTTCGCAGAGGTGAGACGTTGTGCATTACGAAACGCATCGCCGCCACGGCCGCCTGCCCCTGCCCCACCGCGCTGCGCTGGTTGCGGCTCGGGCGCATCAGCTAATGCGAGCAGATCTTTCTCATTGAGGCGAGTGCCGGGTGCTTCGAAGCGGGCCTTCACTTCGCGCATCGGTGACGTCAACACGATTTTGCCCTTGAGCTGTCCGGCAAACTTTTGCAAGTCAGCTTCGCTTTGAGCATCCACGTAAACAACGTCAGCAGTGAGTGGCTCTGCTAGAGCCGGTGACCACGCTTTCGGATAGGCGATTAGGGGAATTGTTTGTGGTGCGACGACCTGGGCACTGAATCGCTTGAGCGTCCAGCCACGGCCAAAGGGCCCCCAGGACTCGAGATGTGCGTTCTGTAGTCCCCACTTGGTCAATTGATCGCGCGTCCACTCGTTAGCGCGTTTCATGTTCGGTGAAGCTGTCAACCGGGGACCGATGACATCACTCAGGTAACTCAAAGTATCCATCACCTGTGAATGGTTCATGCCCTCTTCCTTGATTCGAGCGATCGGGTCGTTCGGATCTGGCTGGGCGGGTGTAGTCGTTGGTTGCTGCGCCAGAGCATTGGGCGCAAGCAGTGAAATTATTAGCAGTCCGACGGCAGCAGAGCGTCGCAACATCATGATGATTTCTCCTAAGTTGAATATTAATCCGAAAAACCGGATGGGATAGAATCCTACTTATATACCCAGATGGAAGAGGATTTCAAGGAAACAGGATAGCACCCAAGCTGAAGCTTGAACTCTGAACGCCTGTTGGGAAGCTTGAGTCTACCTGGCGGTGGGGCGCTTGTCGGGGGAGCTTTTGCCGACGGTGGCCAATTCGTTTGAGCTATAGCCGCAGCCTTCCTTTCCGCAATAGCGGAAGGTGCCGTGCTTCTTGGTCGTCTTCTCTAAAAGAAAAGGTGCGCTGCATTTCGGAGAGGTCTCGATCACGGGCTTGTCCCAGTTCACGGTTTCACAGTCCGGATATTGAGAACATCCATAAAAGACTTTGCCTCGGCGAGACTTCTTCACCACCAGCTCACCCTTGCAGCCAGGCCGCGGGCATTTCACACCGGTGGTTTCCTGCTTGATGTATTTGCACTTGGGATAGTTCGAACAGGAAATGAACTCGCCGAAACGACCAAAACGCTTGACCAGTTGCGCACCGTCAACGGGACAATTCTCATCGAGAGGAACCGGTGGAGGCGCTACCACACCCGACTTTGAAATTTTCCTGATGTTGCGACACTCGGGATATCCAGTGCAGCCGAGGAACGGACCAAAGCGTCCTCGTTTCAACTGCATGGGTTTGCCGCAAAGCTCACACGCTTCCGGCTCTGCAGTTTCCTCGCTGCCATTTTGGCTTTCTTCAACCTTGGCCGGTTTGGTACCGGCATCTCTGGTCGCATCGCACTGCAGACACTTGAGGTATTGTCCGAAGCGACCCGCCATTTGAACCATCCCCGGAGCATTGCACTTCAAACAGACTTCCTCGGTCGGTATTTGCTGTTTCTTGCGACCCTTGGTGAAAGTTTTGAAGGCTTCCAGATCCAACGAAAACTTCCCGTAAAACTCGCGCAGCGCATCGGTCCACTTCAGCTGACCTTCCTCGACTTGATCGAGCTCTTCTTCCATCCGAGCCGTGTAGGTAACATTGAAAAGATCATCAAAGCCCCCTTCAATCAGAACGTCGTTGACCGTAGTGCCGAGCCCGGTCGGATGAAAACGTCCTTCGAGCTTCTCAACGTATTCCCGCTCCTGAATCGTCGACATGATCGCGGCGTAGGTCGAGGGCCTGCCAATCCCCTGTTCTTCAAGCGCCTTCACGAGAGTCGCTTCCGTGTAGCGCGGCGGCGGTTCGGTGAAATGTTGTTCGGGAGTGATCTTGTTCAACATTAGCGTTTCGCCCTTGGTAACCAACGGCAAAGTTCGCTCGGCCTCTTCGTCTTCTTCCGACTTTTCGTCCCGGCCTTCCTGATAGACTTTTAGGAAGCCATCGAACTTTTGTACGGAACCTGTCGCTCGAAACAGGAAACGTCCGGCTTGAATGTCGATTGTTGTTTGGTCGAAGAGCGCCGGCATCATTTGCGACGCGACGAAGCGCTGCCAGATGAGCCGGTAAAGTTTCAGCTCTTCCTTGTTGAGATACTTTGCGAGCGAATCCGGAGTGTGTTTGACGTCAGTCGGACGAATGGCTTCGTGAGCATCCTGGGCATCTTTTTTGGAGCGATAGTGAATGGCTTTTTCCGGCAGATAGGCCGGGCCATATTGCGAGCCAATGAAGTCTCGCGCCTCCTGCAGCGCCGCATCCGAAATACGAGTCGAGTCAGTACGCATGTAGGTGATTAGGCCGACTGCACCTTCCGGGCCGAGCTCAACACCTTCGTAAAGTTTCTGCGCCAGCATCATCGTCTTCTTCACTGCAAAACCAAGCTTGCGCGATGCTTCCTGCTGGAGCTTTGAAGTGATGAAGGATGGTACGGGATTGCGCTTGCGTTCTTTCGTCGTGACTTCGCTGACGATGAACTGCTGCTGTCCGGCCTCGGCAGCGATCTCGCCTGCCTGGTTTTCGTTGCCGATCAGAATCTCGTTCTTCTTTACCTCTTCATCAAAGCCGCCTGTCTTAACGGTCTTTTCTTCGATTTTGAAAAGGCGAGCATCGAAAGCTGGAGGCATCGTCGCCGCGAGATTGGCAGCGATAGTCCAGTATTCCGTTTTGATGAACGCTTCAATCTCGCGCTCGCGTTCGACGACCATGCGGAGAGCCACGGACTGCACTCGACCTGCGCTCAAGCGACCGCCAACTGCCCGGCACAGCACCGGAGAGACTTGATAGCCAACCAGGCGGTCGAGCACGCGTCGGGCTTGCTGAGCATCGACCAGATTGCTGTCAATCTGTCGGGGGTGCTCAAAAGCTTCGTTGACGGCACGCTTGGTGATCTCGTTGAACATCACGCGGTAGGCAGGTTTTGCTGGTCGCTTAGGAACAATTTCTTCGGCCAGGTGTTGGCAGATCGCCTCGCCTTCTCGATCAGGGTCAGCGGCGAGATATATCGCGTCCGCTTCCTTCGCAGCCTTCTTCAATTCCGCAACGATCTTTTTGTTATTTCGCTTGCGAGTGTCGGGGATAACTTCGTAAGTGGGCTCGAAATCATGCTCGATATCAACACCCAGCGCTTTCGAGGGCAGATCTTTAATGTGGCCTATCGAGGCTTTAACCAGATAGTCCTTCCCCAGGTATTTATTTATTGTTTTCGCCTTGGCGGGCGATTCGACGATTACTAAGTTCTTTGCCATAGGTTACTAGGTTCGCTAGACATTAACATCACACCAACCCTTGATAAGTCAAACGCCGGACCTCAGGTTGCGGCTTGCCGCCGCACAGTGCGGAAAGGCTATGCCTTTCCGGAAATGACTAATTGCTGGTATTGAGGCTGCGCCTCGAACGCTTGGAGGCATAGCCTCCAGATAGAAAG
>Ga0157380_10003001_pt1 | contig 11490 bp, 10 predicted proteins | sample S35metaG_FD_119757 | JGI IMG/M metagenome (GOLD analysis project Ga0157380, IMG submission 119757) | Switchgrass rhizosphere microbial communities from Kellogg Biological Station, Michigan, USA - S3-5 metaG | ecosystem: Host-associated > Plants > Roots > Rhizosphere > Soil | place: USA...
GCCTTCACGCCTGCCGGCCAGCAGATCTACCAGCAGCACTGCCAGCAGTGTCACGGCGCAGATCGTCAGGGAACGGGTGACGGAGTGCCGCTCGTGTACGCGAACGCCGATCCGGCGGCCAACATCGCAGCCGGCGCATCTCGTTTCAATGCGGAAACGATCCGCGCGATTCTCGAGACCGGCAGGAACCGCATGCCCCCGTTCCCCCATCTCAGCGCGGCTGATGTGGACATCCTCATCAGGTACTTAACCGCGATACCCGGTGGTGGCGGGTTCGGCCGCGGCGGTCCGCCTGTGGCCTCCGGCGCGCCACCCGAGCTGATTGCTGGATCGGGTTCGGTGTGGGAGCGGCCGGGTGCGCAAGATGGACGCGGTCGCGGCGCCGCGCCGCCGTATCCGGAAGGCGGGCCTCAAACCGAGCGCTACGTGATCAATGAGTACGGAACGATCGGCTCTCGAATGAAGCCGCCGTTCACGACGATCGTGAAGTACGACCTGAATGTGCCGGCCATCAAGTGGCGCATCGGGTTTGGCGACGATCCGTCGCTCGTCGGACGCGGCGTCACCGGGACCGGCGTGACGCAGATGCGCAACAGCATCATCGTCACCGGATCGGGTCTCGTGCTTGGAGCCGGGCGCGACAACCAGATCCGTGCCTGGGACAGCGAGAGCGGCAAACAGTTGTGGTCGTCGTGGTTCGGCGGCAACTTCATCGGGTCACCAGCGATGTATGAGACCGACGGCAGGCCGTACTTGCTGGTGCCCGCGGCCGGCACCGCGGCACCACCGGCCCGGGGCGCCGGTCCTGCAGTGTCAGCACCGGCGATCCCTCCCGGCTCGCCGATGGGATGGGTGGCGTATTCCCTGCCGCAGAAATGACGACGACGCTTGAGGATGAAAAGATAGGATGGGAAACACCATGATCAATCGACGAACGTTCAACCAGATGCTCGCGATGTCGCTGGCGGCAACGGCTGCGCCGGCTGTGCCGACATGGGCGCAGGGAAAAAAACGGAGTGTGGTGATCGGGCATACCGGCATAACCTGGCCGGGGCGCGTCGGCGGCGGTCGCCGAGGTGGCGGTGCCCCACCACCTCCACCTGATCCCGCGCTCAACGAGACGATCTTTAAGGACGTGTCCGAGCTCGGGTTCTCCGGGCTCGAACTGTTCGACTGGCAGATCAACGGCCTCGAGAGTCAGGGGCTGCTGAGCGGATTGGTCGAGAAGTACAAGCTGCCGCTCGTCTCGAGCTATACGAGCGTCAACCTGACCGACCCGGCGCAGCGCACCGACACGATCGCCGCGGCCGTCGCCGTCGGCAAGATCATGAAGAAGTACGGCGGCAAGACGATCGTCGTCGGCCCGAACGGCCGGGTCGGCGGTGAGAGCTACAACTACAACGACCACAAGCAGAACATCGTCACGACGCTGAACGAGCTGGGCAAAGCCATTACGGACATCGGTTTGATCGCGGCGCTGCATCAGCACACCGGCACGGCTGTCGAGACGCGCGATGAAACGTACGCGACCATGGAAGCCGTCGACACGCGTTACATGAAGTTCGGCCCCGACATCGGCCAGCTCCAGAAGGGCGGCGTCGATCCTGTTGCGGTGGTCAAGGCCTTCCTGCCCGTCGTCCAGCACATGCACTTCAAAGACTGGGTGGGCGGTCCGACGATGGCCGGGTACTGTCCCCTCGGGCTCGGCAAGGTGAACCTTGTCGCCATTCTCGACCTGATGGAAGGGCGCAAGATCGACGGGATGATCATGGTCGAGCTCGACAGCGGCGGACAGATGCCGTACGCGCCGCGCGAGACCGCCCAGATCGCGCACGACTGGCTCGTCAAGAACGGCGTCACGATGAAGGCATAAGCGCTGCGGACCCTCCGGTGCGTCCTTACCGATTACGGCTGATCGAGCCCGTCGAGCCACAACAAGATCGGCGAAGGACTGTATCCAGCTCCTCCAGAACCCGGACGCGTCCACTCTCGCACACTCCCCCAGGTCATGATCCGACCGGAAGCAAGAACCGCTGTTGTCGTCGCAGATTCCGCTGCGATCGATTGCACACCATCGAGTGCGGGCACTACGCCAGGCCCCTGCGGCGGTCCGTTCCTTCCGCGACCAAGGTCGTAATACGTGTTGTCTCCCCACGTCATCACCGTTCCCGCCTCGGTCAGGGCCACCATGTGAGCCAGGCCGGCCGCGATTGCGCGGATGCCCTTAACGCCCGGGACACGTGCTGGAATGGGCGCCGGTGTCTCTTGTCGCGTCATCGGTCCCCAGGTCATAACGGTTCCATCTGAAAGCAGAGCGGCGGATGCTTGGGACGCCGCGGTAATGGCGACAGCGTCGCGAACACCCTTGACCACGACTGGTCTGTCACGATCGATCGTCGTGCCATCCCCGAGTTGGCCCATCTGATTCTCGCCCCACGCGCGCACGGTGCCGTCCTTGAGCAGAGCCAATGAGTGATAGCGTCCGGCGCTTACGGCGGAGACGTCCGATAGATCCGTGACGCGCACGGGAAACGGCAGGTAGCTCGTTGCGGCTGATTCGTACCGTTTGAAGTCGATGGCCGGCAAAGGGCCGATGCCGAGCTTTCCCCGGTCCGCTTGGCCCCATGCGTACACGCTGCCGTCGCGCGCCAGAGCAACAACGTGCTCCTGCTGACACGACACGTCGACGGCGTCGAATTTCGTCACGACGGGAACCGGCGTATTCGAATTCGGTCCCCATGAAGCGGATGCCTCGAACGCAGAACGTGTCGTGGTACCGAGGCGGCCGTTGCCGGCATTCTGTCCCCACGACATGAGTCGCCCGTCGCCGAGTACGACATAGGAACATTCCCAACCCGCGGCCGCGGCAACGACGTTTGTGAGTCCCTGCACGGTGCCGAGCGTGAACTTCGCCAGGGGCCGGTTATGGCCAAGGCCAAGCCAATCGGTCGCCAGATCGTCGCCAGTCTCAGAGATCTGCCACGCCTTGAGGGTGCCGCCCGGTTCAAATAGAAGGCCGTGATCGCGGCCGAGGACCACACGAGTCCTGGCTGTGGTCCGAGTTTGCGCGTCGAGACGAGCGACAAAAGGAATTACGGCGATCAGTGTCAATGCGCGCCGGCGGTTCATCGCTCTATTTCCTTCAGCCAGGCCTGCGCCGCCGTGCGTGCCGCAGCGGTCGCTTCCGGCCCGACGATCGCGGCTTCGAGCCACATCCACGGTTTCGACCTGACCGTTGGATCGACGAATTCGATGCCGTCGGGTCCGCCGGTGAGGCTGATCGTTTTCGTGGAGAAATCAACGTCGGAGGTGGCGGCGAGGAACTCGCGCAGTCGTCGCGCGAAGAGCTGCTGTGGATCTGCCGGCAGCCGCTCCACCGCTCGTGACGCGGCGGCCGCGTCCGCCGTGCTCACCCGCGCACGCTCTTCGGCGAGCTGCGCTTGCATCTGTTTGATGAATTCCGGATCCTTCAGCATCTTCTCGTTCGTGTTCAGCTGCTCGCGCATTGCCGCACGCTCCTGCTCCGGGAGGGCCGCGAGCTGTTTCCTCACCTCCTGGAGATCCGCGAGCTGCCGATCGAGGTCCTGCTGAACCGCCTGCTCGACGGTCAAATCGTATTCGCGCGTCTGAGGAATCGCCTCGTCGCGGTCCTTCTTGTAGGTGGCCGTGAAGACGGGGGAATTGACGTAAGACTTTGCCCAGGCGAAGAGTCCTGTTGCCGCTGCTGCGCGGGCCGACGGCGGGAGCTTGAGAAACGCTCGAGTGCCGGCGACAACGATTTCGCTCCGGCGACTGCCCGCGGGACTTCTGAGTTCGTCGTAGAGGAAATTGCGGGCCGCCCTTTCAGACAGACCGAGCTGGCTCAGGGCCGTTTGAGCGCTCAGCCCACCGGCCGCCGCGAACGCCAGGGCCAGTGCGGTGAGCGCAGCCGCACGAATCGTCACGTCGCTTATCTCCTGATGAATTCGACGCGGCGATTGTTGGCTTTGCCAGCGGGCGTGTCGTTGCTGTCGACGGGCTGGCTCTCGCCCTTGCCATCGGTCTCCATGCGGCTCGCGTCGATCTTGAACTCGTTGGCGAGCGCGGCTTTCACCGACGCGGCCCTGCGCTTCGAGAGGTCGAGGTTCGCAGCTTCATCTCCGTCCGAGTCGGTGTGGCCGACAATCTGGATTTTCAGGTCCTTGTTCTCGGTCAGCACGGCGGCGATTTCCTTCACCGACCCGTACGATTCGCCCTTCATGCGATCGCTGTTCACATCGAAGAGGATTCCGTGGCTGATCCACTTTCCGTCGGTCAGGATCTTGTTCCGCGTATCGGGCTCGCCCGTGGCGACCCGGATATTCGTGATGTAGTACGCCAGCTCGGGGTCCGCTTCGGGCAGCGAGAAGAAGATCGTATTTGGTTTCGCCGACGCAGCGAGCCCACGCGGCACGTCCCACAGTTTTTCCTGATTGAAATAGACCCGGACGCGCTGCCTCTGCCGCCACACGGCGATGTGAATGGGAGCTCCATTCTTTGCGGCCAGTTGAGGCGTGGTTGCCTGGTTGGCGGCCGCGCTATCGCCGTTCTGGCGCGAGGACATCTCGGAGGAGCCTTCCGTGGTTCCTGGAAGTACCGTGAACAGGAAGGATTCGGGTGCGGTCCTCCAATCGGCCGCCAGCTTGAGGTCTTCGAGCTGAACGAGCGCCACCACGAGGGCGCGCCCCTCGAAGGTTGGTGGCACCGTCACGTCGAACTCGACTGTGAAGTTGTCGGGCAGCTGGGTGATGAATTCGGGGGTGAAGAAGCCGGGTCTGGTGAGCTTCAGCCAGCGGCCGGTCTTGCCGGCCACCGTTACGATCTCGCCCGATCCGTCGGTGTTCCACCGGGCGGGGAAGCTGCCGATGGCATCCTGAGAGAAGTCTTCGAAGGCCACCACCTTCTCACCCGGGACGAAATCGAACTTACTGTACGCCTGGAACCCCGGCGCGTTCGCGCCTGCGCCCTGTCCTGCGGAGTGCAGAACGGCAGGACCGTAACATCCCGCAACGATCGCCACGCTCAATACGACGGTCGCGGTCGGAATCGAGCGCTGTGTTTGTGTCCTCACGGATCCCCTCCCACGAGTGACTGCAGAAGCCGACTTCAGGGAACGTGGTGGTCGACCTGGTGCTCCGAGAACGTACGCGTGCGTGAGGCGACGCATCTGCCGCGCGGCGGCATGGGAAAAGATACGCCTTCACACCCGGCGGTGCAATGCCGGCTCGCCGATGGGCTGGGTGGCGTATTCCCTGCCGCAGAAATGACGACGAAAGAGATAGGATGGGAACACCATGATCGATCGACGAACGTTCGGCCAGATGCTTGCACGGCGTCACGATGAAGGCATAGTCAGCGTCGCCTGACTGCCATGCCGTACCGGGTCGATCTGCCAGACGGTAGCGCCGATGCACTCGATCGGCTCGTCGAACTTGATGCGCTGGATGTGGAGATCTCGCACGGCAACGCGATCGCGGCTCTCATGCCCGACAGCGTGCCGCCGGAACAGGTCGCGAGCGCGCTCGGCGTCGACACGGTTGCGGTCTGCCCTGCCCGGGCGCGCGATGACGGATCCGTCTGGGTCCTCAGCCTGCGCTCCGTTCGCGTCGGGCGCCTTCTGATCGTGCCGGCGCACTTCGAGGCCGAGCCCAATGCCCTCAGGTTGATCGACGCCTCGGCCTTCGGCACGGGACTCCACCCCACGACAGCGCTCTGTCTGGAGGCGATTGAAGAAGCCGCCGAGATCGATCGGCCCGACGCCCTGCTCGACGTGGGAACCGGATCGGGAGTGCTCGCGCTCGGTGCACTGCGTCTGGGTGTGCCACGAGCGTTGGGCATCGATGCCGATGAGGAAGCGCTGCGCGTGACGGCGGAGAACGCGCGCCTCAACGAGCTCGGCAACCGGTTGTGGCTGGCTCGCGGCGGGCCGGAAGCCGTCGCGAGAACATGGCCGCTCGTCGTCGCCAATATCCTGGCAGCGCCGCTCATCGAGATGGCGCCCGACCTCGTGCGGCGCGTCGGACATCATGGCCACCTGGTGCTTTCCGGAATTCCTTCATCTGCCGAACAGGACGTTGATCAGGCATATCGTCGTCTCGGAATGCGACGGGTGAGCGTGAAGTCGCGCGCCGGCTGGATTGCACTCGTCATGCGCGCCTCATGGTGATGCGGTTATCCGGCCGCTGGCGCGCCCGGTTTCGATCGGACGGCCGACCGCCCGCCTTTGCGGCGCTGCCTGCGATTGTCGCCGTCCTCGGTCTTCTCGCGCTCGCCGCGCCGCTGCGGGACGCCGAGCAACCGCTGTTGCGCGTCGGAGCACTACTCGCGCTGGCCGGCATCCTCGAGATCCTTCATGCCGTGCGCCGCGCAGACCCCGCCGATCTCCGGCGCGGGCTCACAGGCGGTGCTCTCACGCTCTTGATGGCGCTCCTCGTCATCAACGCGCCATTTCTCGCTGCCGCTGCCATTCTCCTGCTGCTCGCCGGGTCGTTCGGCGTCGACGTGGTGGGATATGTCGCCGCGGCGTGGCGGGCAACGACGACGCGTGGACGCGCGTTGGCGGCACTTGCCGCGCTCGGCAACCTTGTCGTCGTCGCGCTGCTCATCGCTATGCGGCACGAGAGGGCCACCTGGCCGGTGGCGCTCGCCTCGGCCCTCCGCATCCTCGGCGTCGCCTGGACGATGGCCGTTACGCGCGTCAACACGACAGTCGATGCGAGCGGGACGGTATTCGACGACCTCGAGCTTGGCGACCATCCCGAGGCCAATGCCCTTCGCGACGAGGTCGCCGCCGAAGAAGCCGCGCGCGGATCGACCGACCGGCGTTTGATCCTGTCGTTCGTCTTCATCCTGTTCGCGATCCACGCCGCACGGATGCAGGCGGACGGCTCGCTTATCGGTTACCTCGCGCCGGCGGTCGCGGTGATGGGCGACATGGTACTGGCCACGCTCCTCACGCTCGCCGTGGTGATTCCTGCCATCGCGAGCTTCCGAAGCGGCACTCGCTGGATCGAACGGCGCGTGTGGCGCTGGTATCTCGGGTCGACCGATCAGCGAACCTGGCGGCTGAGAATCGCGCGATGGTGGCTGAAGCTCCGGCTGAGGATCGGGGTGCGCTTGCGAGAAGCGCGCTATTCGGTTCCCGCGGCGCTTCGGCGCAGTCTGGTTGCTGGGCTGCCGGTCGCCGCCATCGTCGCCGCCACCGTGCCGGTCTGGGGCATGAGCTGGTTTTTCGATACCGAGAATTGGGCGTCGGGCATCTGGAACTCGTGGGCGGAATCGCGCACCGACGAGTGGCGTGCCGCGATGATTCCCGCGATCGCCGGCAGCGCGGGCGTGACGCCGGCCACCTTCGCGCTTACACCATCCGGCACCGACGGCGACTTCAGCTTCATCGTCATCGGCGACACCGGCGAAGGCGATGCGTCGCAGAACGTGCTGCGCGATCAGCTTCTGAAAGTCGCCGCCACCGATGCGGTCCGCTTCGTCGTCATCTCGTCCGACGTCGTCTATCCCAACGGGTCGATGATCGACTACGAAGCGAAGTTCTGGCTGCCGTTCAAGGGTGTCGAGAAGCCGGTCTACGCCATCCCCGGCAATCACGATTGGTACGACGCGCTCGAAGCGTTTCTCGCGACCTTTCTGGTGCCAGACGCCGCACGCGCCGCCATGGAGGCACGCGCAGACGCCGACCTCCGGCTCACGAGCACGACGAGATCGCGCATCGACGATCTCATCAACGAAGCCGCGCGTCTCGGATCTGAATACCGCGTGCCGACGGGCTTTCAGCGCGGCCCGTTCTTCGAAATCCAGACCGATCGCTTCGCCCTTATCGCCATCGACACGGGCATCGTCAAGCGCATCGACGATCGCCAGTGGGCCTGGCTCGAAGGCGCACTCGCGCGAGCGAAGGGCAAGCTGACGATGGCGATTCTCGGCCACCCTTTTTACGCGGCCGGATTCGATCAGACCGCCGGCCACGACGATTTCGCGCGTCTGAAGCGGCTGCTGCTGCAGCACGGCGTTGCGATCGTGATGGCCGGCGACACGCACGATCTCGAGTACTACGCCGAACCTGCGCCGAACCGGCAGGTCTGGCGAGACGGTGTCGTCCACTATTTCGTCAACGGCGGGGGCGGGGCGTATCTCAGCTTCGGGACGGCGCTGCAGTGGCCAGTTCCAGCGGCCACGGCGGAGTGGGCACACTACCCCAGCAAGCAAACGGTGACCGACAAGATCGTGGCGCGGACACCCAGGTGGAAATGGCCGGCCTGGTGGTGGACCTCACGGTTCAACGCCTGGCCGTTTTCCGCCGAATGGCTGTCGGGCATCTTCGACTACAACGTGGCGCCGTTTTTCCAGAGCTTCATCGAAGTGCGCGTCGAGCCGTCGGCTCATCGCGTCCGGCTGCTGCCCTACGGCGTCTACGGGCGACTTCAGTGGAAGGACGTGGCGCATTCGGCGATGCCAGCCGGCCGAAGCGTCGATGAAGACGCGCTCGTGGAATGGGTGGTCCCGATGCCGTGAACGGCAACGAGCTCGCCAGATCGACGAGCGTCTACTGAGTGACGGCGATGGCGGGACGCTCGCCGGCGGCCGGCAACAATCGGTCGAACACGGCTCTGACGTTCCGGTAACACTCGCACGACGCGCCTTCCAGCCCGGCGCGATCGACGATGCGTACGTGTCCACGCACGTGCGACACGATGCCCGCGCGCGCCAGCTCGGCCATCACCAGCGTGACGGTCGGTCGCCGGACGCCGAGCATGATCGCGAGGAACTCGTGCGTCAACGCAAACTCGTCCTGGGCGATGCGATCGTGGGTCATCAGCAGCCAGCGGCAGCAGCGCTGTTCCGCGGAGTGCAGTCCATTGCAGGCCACTGACTGCATGAGCAACGCCACGAACGCCTGTGAATAACGTGTGACGACGTCGTAGAACGGCCCATGCCGCTCCATCTCGCGCCGGAAGGCATTAATGCTCATCACGGCCGCGGGTTCGCCGGCGACCTGCACGAAGGCGTCTCCGCTGGAGATCGAATTGCCGAGCACCGCGCCAATGCCAACCAGCCCCTCGCGCCCGACGGTGGCGACTTCGACAATGCCGCCATCCTCCATCGCATTCGTGATCGAGCACACCGACCGGCTCGGAAAGAAGATCTCACTGATGGGCTCCCCGTGCTTGTGCAGGGTCTGGCGTACTTTTAGAGGACGCCATGTCAGCTGGGCATACACGCGCATGTAATCATCCGGCGGGAGAGATGACAGGAGCGTATTCATCGCCCACTGTGCGGAAACAGGCGTAACTGACTGGACGGGCTTGGCTAACTGCATCGCGAATCTCCCCTGCTCGAAAGCGGCACGCACCTTTGTGGATTGCCGACGTGACGAACACGCTGCATCGTCTGTGCCGAAGCTGTTCCGATATAAGACTGTTACGGGAACGTCGGGTGGTGAGAATCCGGTTCGCGAGGCAGGGAACGGCGGGATGGGCGATTGCCCGATCGATGGTCGATCGTCTCCGACCGACCATCAATCGTCATCGCCAACTTGGCAATGCCCCAGGCTTACTTCATCTTCCAGCCGCCCTCGGGCGTCTTCTCGCGGTGCTCCTTGTGGCAGCCCATGCACTGCGCGGCCAGGTTGCCACGGGCGGTTTCGGCCGCGGCCATGTCGTTCGCGGCGAGCGCCTTCGAGACGGCGCCGAGCGAGGTAATCGCCGTCGCCGCGGCGGTGGTGGCATCGGCCACTTTCTTGTCACTCCAGTACGCGTGGACGCTCTTGAACAGCACTTCCAGCCGCGGCACGGCCTTGCCGGCTTCAGCCGCATCGCCACCCTTGATGGCTTTGGTCAACCCGCCGGCCAGCGAGCCAACCTCTTTCATGGTCGCGGCGTAGTCGGCTTCGGATCCGATCTTTGCCGGAGCTTGCGCGGCCAGTGACACCGCGAACACAAACGCGAAAAGCACAGACGCAATCGAGAGCACACGTTTCATGACGAGCCTCCTGAAATTGGCGATGACCACCGGGAGCTGCACGGGGTAGTCTAGTGCACATGAATTGGCTCTTCAAAGAGGAACCGTCGAGCTACAGCTTTGAACAGCTTTCAAAAGACGGCGGGACGTCCTGGGTGGGAGTCAAAAACCCGCTGGCCCAGAAGCACCTGCGCGGCGTCAAGAAGGGGGACCGCATCTTCTATTACCACACGGGAAACGAGAAGGCGGTCGTCGGTGTCGCCCGGGCGACGAGCGATGCGTATCCGGATCCGAAGGATAAGTCCGGCAAGTTGTCGGTCGTGGACGTGGCGCCGGTTCAGCCCCTGAAGCGGCCGGTGACGCTGGCGGAAATCAAAGCTTCGAAAGCCTTTACAACCTTCCCGCTGACCCGCCTGCCGCGCCTGTCGGTGATGCCGGTCACCGAAGCGGAATGGAGCGAAATCGAACGGATGGCGCGAATCCCCAATTCCTAATCCCTAGTCCCTAATCCCCAATCACTACCAGCGAAGTACGCGTTTTCCGCGCCACTCCGGTCCCTCGATCACGTACTTCCATTCCGGGTTGTGACGCTCGTTCCGGAGCGACTTGCAGATCTGATCGAAAACGGGCAGGTTCTCGTCGGTGCATTCGAAATAGCCGACGAAGTCGAACTCCTCGGGCCGCTGATACCCGTCGGGGTTGTGATAGAGGCGCCGGAAGATCTTCCGGATGCCCGCTTCGGCCGCCTTCGCGTGTCCTTTCACGTGCGACCCGTTCGAGTCTTCGTGGTGGGGATAGAAATACGTGTGACGCTCGAGCGCCGTTTTCTCCCACCACGCGGCGGTCTTGCTCATCGGCGCGATGATCGCGTTGGTTGAGACGCGTCCCGATTGACGAGCGAGCGCCGCTTTGTACGCGAAATCCCGCATCTCCGCGCTGCTGTAGCGCGGCATGCGCTCGGCGCCGTCAAGAATGATGAGGCGGGCCGCGTCGCCGAGACGCCGCTTGAGATCGCAGACGACTTCGACAAGCCTCGGACGGTAGTTGGCCGACACATGGACGACGTATCGGGCGGCGCCGATGCCATCGCGGCCATCCGTGGCACCCTCGGCCTGGAGGAACTGAATCGTCTCCTGCGGCTGGATTTCGCGCGTGCCGTCGGCGTCGTAGTCGTTGAAAAACCCGCGGCTCGCGTTCGAGCCCGCGGCGCGAATCCTGGCCAGCGTCGCGGCATCATCCTGAAGCGGCAGCACGAAGATGAACTTCGTGTACGTCAGGTTCGTCGCCGAATCCGGCTGACCGTTGGTCCCCACTGTGCCTTTTATGTGTTATCGGCCGTACGTAAGCGTAGGGAAAGCTACTGATGCACGACCTGTGCAGTTGTGCAATTGTGTGCAACCTCCGCTCAGGTCTTCAGGCGCGCCAGCACGACCCCGATTGCGACGAGCAGGACGCCCCAACCGATCGACAGCGCTTCGAATCCGATACGCTCGAAGAGAA
>Ga0157380_10003003_pt1 | contig 11485 bp, 10 predicted proteins | sample S35metaG_FD_119757 | JGI IMG/M metagenome (GOLD analysis project Ga0157380, IMG submission 119757) | Switchgrass rhizosphere microbial communities from Kellogg Biological Station, Michigan, USA - S3-5 metaG | ecosystem: Host-associated > Plants > Roots > Rhizosphere > Soil | place: USA...
TACTTAAACTTTAGCGAGAGGGTTTGATACGGATTGGGCCGCTGCTCAAAAGGAAGTTCGATGTTACAGCCGACGGACTTGCCGCCAGCTTCGAAGGCGCCACGATTCGCTGCCTCCATAATGCCGGGTCCGCCACCGGTAATCACCGAGAATCCTGCTTGCACAAGCAAAGCGGCAGTTTCCTGGGCGGCCTTGTAATCTTCGTCGGTGGGTTTGGATCTGGCCGATCCAAAGATCGAGACTCCTCGCGTCAAGGTAGCCAATTCGTCAAAACCCTCGACGAATTCACCCATGATGCGAAAAACTCTCCAAGTATCTGTGTGCTTGAATTCATCGGGACGTGGACTCTCGAGTAGCTGCTCGTCCTGAGTGGTTCCCGGCTCATGAGATGTTTTAGTTGGAATGTCCGACATGTTTGAAACCGCAAAGAGCAAAGGGCAAAGAGCTAAGGGTAAGGAGCAAAGGTCAGCGCACGTTTTTGCTGCTCTTTGCCCTTTGCGCTTCACCCTTTGCCGCTAAATCCCCATGATGTTGTAGCCGCAGTCTACGTAAATCACTTCGCCAGTGATACCGGATGCCAGCGGACCACACAGAAACAGAGCTGTGTTCCCCACCTCGCGAGCCTCGACATTTCGCCGCAGCGGAGCCCGTTCAGCCACATGCTTCAACATCGAGCTGAAGTCTGACACGCCGCGAGCCGATAGCGTTTGGATTGGTCCCGCGCTGATAGCGTTGACGCGAATATTGCGCGAGCCGAGATCGCTTGCCAGGTAACGCGTGCTGGCTTCCAAAGCAGCCTTGGCGATTCCCATCACGTTATAACCGGCTACAACTTTTTCAGCACCGTAATACGTCATGCAGACGATGCTGCCGCCTTCGGTCATCAACGGCGCCGCGGCGCGCGCAAGTTGCGCCAGCGAGTAGGCGCTGATTTCGAGGGCAGTAAGAAAAGCTTCGCGGCTGGTAGCGAGATACTCACCGCCCAGGGCCTCGCGTGGCGCGAAGGCAATGCTGTGAATCAGGAAATCCAGGCGACCAAACTTCTCGCCAACCGTTTTGAAAGTCTCGTCGACTTCCTCTTGCTTGCTCACATCGCAGGGCAGCACCAGCGAACCAGGCATACTTTCGTTGGTTAAGGTTTCAACGTTCTCCTTCAACCGCTCGCCTTGATAAGTAAACGCGAGTTGCGCGCCGGCCTCGTGTAACGCCTGCGCCGTGGCCCAGGCAATTGAGCGCTTATTGGCTACTCCGAAAATAATTCCTTTTTTGTTCTGCATCATAAGTGGATCGGACAATTCAGGGTTCAAATTTGAAAGCCTTGCGACCGATTTCTCATAAGAGATCAATCATGAACTCTCGAAGCGACATCGCGGCTGATGACCGCATACTTCAGAACATGCTTCCGGGAATTAATGCCGTCACTGATCTCCACAGGACTGCTGTTTCCTTCGAACGTAATACTAAACCATTTCTTAGCGACTTCAAGCTTGTACGGAGGAGGATCGACTCCCAGGTAAATTGTTTCTTCACCTGCGGCAATGATCTGCGGCTGATAGGCTGTCGCGCCGAAACGCAGAGCAGAGTAGCGAATTCCTTGCCAGTTAGAGGTGCACCAGGGGTTAACGTTTCCGGTAAGGATAAAGAATTCGTTATTGGAATCTAGCGGCGAAATAGCGTAGTCGAATAGTCCCTGAGCTCCGCTGATCTGATCGTAGTCGTTGGCTTCCTGCGCGAGAGCCAGTCTCCATTGCTGCTCCGTTCGCTGAAAAATATACAGCGATGAGTCAGAGCCACAAGGAATGCCCAAAGTAATCGTTACGACTATGAGATTGGCCGGACTGGATGGCCGTTCAACTTTAAGATCATAAACGTCGCCGAAGAAATGGCCCTCCTCCCCCGTCTCATCATCTTTGATGATGACGCCTTGTTTAGCCAACTGCTCGATGAGTCGAATCCGCAGGGCCTCTGCCGGCAATGAATCGGCGTCTTCGGTTATTCTTTCGGCAACGAAATCGCGAAGCTGATGCTTTAGGCGTCTAAGTAATTCCTGGGTCGATATTGAAACCTCAAAATATTCAGTTGGCTTAACGTTGTTTAGGCACTCGACTGTACCGGCTAGTGAACTCAGTGGAGCTTCGTTGGAACAGGTCGAAGTGATCGTCGTCGGCTTTTGTGCTACTGAAATCCTGGCGAGATCGGATGTCTGGTGAGTGTTGCGAGCCAACCGGGAACGGGCATGGCGCACGATCTGAGTAGTGCCAAGACCCATCACGAAAGCGAGCAGAACTGCGGTGAGATGAATTGCCAGGCTTGACATACTAAAAACCTTCCTTTCACGTTATGGTTCGGGAAGGATCGTAGGCTTTCACTTTGGTGGGAAAAACGGGGATACCCACATCGATCTCAAGTGGAGATCACATGGTAAGGTCAAGCGAGGCTAGATCTGACCAGCAGTGGTTCTGACAAGAAAAGACTTCTTGTTAAGCCGCTGCGCTTTCGGGAGCGTTCATCAGGGCCTTGTATTCGCCGCTTTCGACCCACTGCAGAATTTCTGAAACGCGCCAAACCGGGAACGGATGACTTAGTCCGGCAGTCACAACGTCTGCCCAGAAACGGTCCAGAGCTTTCTCATCATAGGTTTTCTGGAATTCACGCGCCTGCACGAGGAATTGCTCGTAATCCACTTTAGAAGCGAAGGTGCCTCCGGCCATCTTCATCATTGTCCGGCCGATAACGTTTGCATCCTGAGTCACGAGGAGGGCAGCTCGATCGCAAGAAAGTTCGGCCCGTCGTGCCCACGCAAGCAGTGCAGATCGCATAGCGAGCGTCAGCAGCTCTTTGACAATAAAAGCGAGCGGTGAAGCTATCAACGCCGCCGTGGCGAGAAACTCGATCAACCGGGCAGCGGTCAAATAAAGCACATGTTCAGCGTGAATGTGGCCCACCTCATGCGCGACCACTGCGAGAACTTCTTCATCAGTCAAGCGCTCGAGCAACTGCGAGTAGAGCACGATTATCGGTCGTTCAACGCCGCCGGTGAACGCGTTTACGATTGGGCTCTGTTGTACGTAGAGCTCGGGCAGGTCCACGCCGAGTGTGGTACATGCGATTTGAAGCTTGGCGTAAAGATCCGGACACTGCTTTGGCGTAACTTTGACAGCGCTGGCCGTAAAGATCACACGAATTGCAGATTCACCTGTGACTGCCAAAAGTTTCTTTAGCGCCGTGTCAATTCCTGGAATTGCTCGCAACGCCGCGAGCGCGCGGCTATCGGCTGGATGAACGTATTGTTTTTTATCGAGGTGAGCAAATTTTTTGTGCGGAGCATCCGAAAGGAGCAGCCGACAACGTCCGCATCTGGCCTCGCCGTTCTGTGTGACGCGCGTCTGGTTGAGTTGGCCGCAATAGCGACAGCGAATCGATTGATTTTCCCCTTGAGCTTCGAAATTGTCTTGATTTGCCATAGTTCACCTCTCAATACCTATCTCTGCAAGTCTTAGGGCCTCATGGATTCTAAACCAAACTTCTTTGAACTCCTCTATTTTCTTGGAAGGAAAAAGCTTGCCAAGGATATTGGGAAGCTCGTTCTCAATGCCATTAAATGCTAGCCATGCTGATTTTCCATTTCGTCGAAGTCCATACCGGAGCGGAATTAAGGGTCGATTACCGCGCGAACTTGCAGCAAAAAGTTCTTCGCGGTAGTTTCGCATTTTCGACGTGTTAAGGATAGAAGGGTCATGTAATTCAAAGTGTGAAGGATTTACGGTGCTCACTAAGTGTTTTAGTTTTTCCAAGTCGACGCGGTATTTGCGCCGGATTTTGGGGGCGACTGCGTAGAACGACGATTTGAATTCGTTTTTATCAAAAGTAACGATCACGTAGCCCTTCTTGCGCAGAACGCTTGGCCTTATTTTTCGTTGGAGCTTCCAATATATGTCAACAAATTCTTTTTCAAAGGCGTGAATCTGATTCTTGAGGAATGCGTTTGCCGAGGGTATGTGGATTCTTGTAAGCGGTTCGTAATGAGATGCGGCGTCATTCTTATCCGATTCATATTTTAGATGTATGTCTATTTCCTCTGAAATTTCTCTAAACTCAATCGTCAAATGGGGAGTGTCTTTTCGGTCGACACGCCGAATGACAATTGAGCGTTCAGTCTTTGCGAGGACCAAATTATTAAACACCAAAGCAGTCATTTTATTCTGTGAAGCTTAGTCTCCATTAATGACGAAAGTGCCGGATGCCGGTGAATACCATCGCCAGCCCCTGTTCATCTGCGGCTGCGATGACTTCCGCATCTTTTACTGACCCACCAGGCTGAATCACCGCAGTGATGCCATGCCTGGCGGCTTCATCAACGCCATCGCGAAAAGGAAAGAAGGCATCTGACGCCAAAACGGAACCTGCCATCGGCAGTTGTGCGCGCATCGCTCCGATCTTGACTGAATCGACCCGCGACATTTGGCCCGCACCGACTCCGACGGTCTGTCCGTCTCGAGCGTAGACTATAGCGTTTGATTTAGTGTGCTTGCAGACCGTCCACGCAAAGAGAAGAGCATCAATTTCCTGCGGCGTCGGCGCGCGCTTGGAAACTACCTTCAAATCATTGCGGGAAAGAACGTGAGTGTCTCGAGTCTGGACCAGCATACCGCCCGAGATCTGTCTGTACTCGACGCTTGGCGTCTTTTTCGCCGGCCACGCACGCAATACGCGCAGGTTCTTTTTCGAGCGTAATACTTCCAAGGCCTCGTTGTCATAATCCGGCGCTATTAAAACTTCAGTGAAAATTTCAGTTACGGCGCGAGCCGCCGCTTCGTCAACCGGGCAATTGAAAGCCACGATGCCGCCAAATGCGGAGATTGGATCAGTCGCGAGCGCTTTTCGGTAAGCTTCTTCTGCTCTCGCGCTCGAGCCGACGCCGGCGGGATTGGTGTGCTTGATGATTGCACAAGCGGTTTCTTCAAAGTCACAAACTAAATTCCATGCCGCCTCCGCGTCCACGTAGTTATTGAAGGACATTTCCTTTCCTGAAAGGACTTCGGCGTTAGCGATACCTTTGCTCGCAAGGGTCTTGTAGAGCCCGGCGATCTGGTGTGGATTCTCGCCATAACGAAGGTTTGCTGCTTTCGTGATTCCGAAGGAAGCGCTTCCCGGCAATCCGCCACGAAACGTTTCGATTGAAAACTCTTCAGAGTCGATGTCCGGAGCGGGCTTCGAGGGTTTTCCTTTCGAGTCAATCGAGAAAGCGAATGCCGAGACTCCGCCACCGTTTGCCGCGTTGACTTGCTTGGGAGGGGAGGGCTTGGACAAATAAGCAGCAACCATTGCGTCATACATGGCTGTTTGTCCAAACGCTGTGCGCGCCAGCTCCGTTCGAGTAGCAATCGAAAGCGAACCTTCATTGGCCTTGAGCTCTTCAAGGATCCCGTGGTAGTCAGTAGCCAAAACTATAACGGCCACGTCTTGAGAGTTCTTCGCCGCTGAGCGAATCATCGCTGGCCCACCAATGTCGATTTGCTCGATCGCTTCTGCTTGCGTCACATTCTGGCGCATTATGGTTTCGCGAAAAGGGTAGAGATTGACGACCACCATATCGATCGGTTCGATGCGATGCTCGGCCATCGCGGTAACGTGTTCCGGATTATCCCGTAGCGCGAGCAGCGCGCCGTGAATCCGCGGATGCAGCGTCTTGATGCGGCCGTCCATCATTTCTGGAAAGCCCGTGACGTCGGAAACATCGCGAACTTCGATGCCGGCATCGCGCAGCGTCCTGGCTGTGCCACCAGTACTAATGATCTCGACGTCGAACTTCTTCAGTTCCCGGGCGAAGTCAACAATGCCAGTCTTGTCCGAGACGCTAATCAATGCTCGCCGAATCTTCCGCAAGCCCTGGTCATTCGTTTCAGTCATGCTTCTCATCCTATTGGGGATTGCCTTTCGGAACCTGGACCAAAAACTTCTGCGTGCGCGAGTACCCGCGAGCTCCTACCGAATATTCGATTCCCGGGGGAACCAGACTAAGCGAAAAGTTGTGTCGCCGGCCATCGCGCGAAGCTTCATTCATGTAGAACCCTAACAGATACTGGCTGCGAAGATCATCTTCGATGGCTTTGAACACGGGAGTCAAATCGTTGCTCTTGTCGGGAAGTAGTGCGGTCTTAACGTCGCCAACGAGAAAATACTTTCCCCCAGTTTTTTCGCCAAGGTCTCGAAAGCCTTTGGAGGGAGGGCGAACAGCTAAGTGACCATCGCTCGGTGCAAACAACGGCAGATGAATAACGTAGAACGAGATTCGTTTTTCGATGGCAGCATCGATTACATCCTTTGGATTTGTCGAGCTCGCGTTATCAAGTCCATCACTGATCAGAATTACAATCCGTCGTTCGGATCGATTGGGTGGCAGACTCTCGAATGTTTTCAATGCGGCTGCTGCAGCATCGAAGATAGCAGTGTGCTGATTAATGGCTGGCGCAAAACGAAATGCCGAACTAGCAGCGTCCGTGCCCTTCTGAAAGGGGGCAACGAGGTTGGGACGCTCGGCGAAAGTTTGAATTGCAATACTTGATCGGTCGCTGAATCTTCCAAATAGTGCCAGCGCCGCTTCCCGCTGCTGAGCAATAATCTGTCGCAGGCTTCCCGAGCGGTCAAGCGCAAACAAAAGGGCAACGTGGTCCGCACCGGGAAGGAAGTACAATCCACTCGTAACGTGGTCTGGATCCTTTACGGAGAGATCGTTCTGGGTAAGTCCGGAGACCGGCTGTCCCTTCTTGTCCTTGATCCTTACCGGGAATAGCAGCAGGTCCGTACTGACTCGAACAATATCATCGTCGTTGACTGGTTCCTGGGAATAAACGTTTGCCGTCGTTAACGCAAGAAGTACGACGCAAAACGAGAGAATACGGAAACTTGGAAGACAAAAGGGAATAGAAGTTCGCAGATTGGATTGGCGTACTTCAGGAGGCACAGGCATTCGCTCGACGGGCTAAATAAAGAAACGCCCTAAAAGCAGAATGCTGAGGATCACCAGGATTGTGATCACGATGATTTTTACAAGGGTCACGAGCGGTTCCTCGATACTCAGAGGGCAGTTAAGAGACAACTGAGTGACGATGACTCGTCATTCTAAGAGTCGGATATTCTACTGTCAACGCAGGTTCCCAACGAGTGTTCGGTCAAGTATCGATTACCTATACGGTTTCCCTATGGGGCAAGTTCGGTGAATTTCTGCCCCAATCTGACTCTAAATCCCTGGTCTTGATTGCTCCATTAGCCCCTTTATCGTACGGTACGAATGTGATCGATTTGTGTAGCGACAATTCTCTGAAAGGTGGCAGAGAATTTTTACTCGCCTTGGCTGGCCTCGTCGTGTTTTCGGTAGTAGCTTTCAATGTTCAAGGTCAGGAATTATCGGTTCGCTTCACTGTAGACGCCTCAACCCCGTCCCGCCTCAAAGTCGAGGGAAACTACGCTCCGGGTACCGACCATTGGGTTTTTCCCAACACCTACGGCCGCGTGATTGGATTGGGAGAGCGCATAAAGAACCTAAGCTTGAGTGATAGTGACGGTCGATCCCTGGTACTTCGCAAGCGAAGCCCGGGAGAATTCGCTGCGGATAAGAGTGCGTCAAAGTTTAGTTACGAAATGGATCTTAGTCCGCCATTTCGGTCTGCCGATGCAGCGCACGTCTCGTGGCTTACCGCGCAACACGGCTACCTAATGCTTGCAGATCTCTTGCCCGACTTTAGTGCCGCGTCTCTAAAGGTCGAGTTTGCATTACCTCCCTCCTGGCTATTGACCTCGAGTGCCGAGCCGGCTTCACAAGGTTCATTTCAACTTTCAGGAAAGTCGAACGCGGTCTTCTTCATCGGTGATGACCTAAGCAAAAAAAGCAAGAGAGTAGGCGCGACCAATATTACTTTGGTGACTGCGGGAGAGTGGTTATTTTCAAGGGACGACGCGCTAGAACGAGCAGCGCGAATTATCAAGGAATATAGCGCACGGACTCGGTTCGATTTGAAGCGACCTGTGACAGTAATGCTCGCTGAACTGCCCGGCGAAGCTGATAACAAAGGTTGGGCTGCTGAAACCCGCGGTCAAAATCTAATCTTGCTGGCTAATCGAAGCCGGGCCGCAAAGTTTTCGCTTGGTCAACTAAGTGTCGTCCTTTGTCATGAACTCCTTCATCTCTGGGTACCCAACGCACTTTCTTTCAGTGGCGACTTCGATTGGTTTTTTGAAGGGTTCACTTTGTACCAGGCGCTTAGCACAGCGGTCAGGCTTGGTTATGTGGACTTTCAGGAATATCTGAATACTTTAAGTAGAGTCTACGGTTCATACCTGGCTTCGGCGGAGCTTGGAAAGCTGTCGTTGATTGAAGCTTCTCAGCGTCGTTGGACCAGCGGAGCATCGCTCGTTTATGACCAGGGGATGTTGCTGGCGTTCCTGGTTGACTTGAAATTAAGAATGGATGGCAGGAACGCTTCGAGCTTGGATTCCGTATACCAGCAACTTCTTCGTCAGCATTCTGCAGCGAAGGACGTTGATGGTAATGAAGCTGTGACGGAGCTAATTGCCAGGCTAACGGGCGATCAGTTTTTTAAGCGATCGATTGAAACTCCGATTACGATAGACCTCAAACCACTGCTTACGCCTTATGGAATGTCTGTGTCCGACGATGGAAGACTGCAGATCATTGAGCCGCTCCATGAAGATCAGCGAACTCTTCTGCGTTCACTCGGATATAGAAAAAGCCGGAAGTAGTTCGAAACCAGTGGGCGGGAGTAAGAATCGATGAGTCTGACTTTCCGAACTATGAGCTGTTGGCTTAAGATAATCTCAGTTGTATGAAGGTCAACCTCCAATCATCTCGTTCACAAGTAATGTTGCTGCCGGCGTTGCTGATACTAGCAATCGCGTCCGGCTGTAGCACTCTCGCCAGCAAAAACAATTCGGGTGTCATCGTGGCGCGGCGCGCCGAGATTCGCAGCTCAACCGCCGTGGTGGCGGCGAAGCTGCTCGAAGTCAATCGAGGGGATGAAGTCCAGATTCTCGAGTCGATGGATGTTGACGATCCAACCGACAATTCGCGCAAAGAGCGTTGGCTGCGTGTTCGGGCCCAGGATGAAGAGAAGACTGAAGGCTGGATCGAGTCTCGGAACGTAATGCCTTCTGATGTTCACGATAATGCGAAGAAGTTGGCTGCCGAGGACAAGGGAATTCCATCTCAAGCGACCGGCCAGTTGCGCGCCAGTTCGAATTTGCGGCTGACTCCCGACCGGAGCGGGAACGAGAACATCATCATGCGTCTCGACAGCGGCTCGAGCTTTGACATCACGGGCTGGAAGCGCGTTCCCAAACCAAAGTCTTCGGAAACGATCGAAACCGACGTCGCTCCTAAAGCCGGCAGTGCTCCGCAACCTGTTACCAAGAGCGGCAAAGATAATGATGAAGAGAAAGAGCCGGAAGAGCCAAACGAGCTTTGGTATAAAGTACGTCTTCCTCCCGATATCTCTCCGGCGCCTGCAGGTTGGATCTACGGCAAACAAGTAGGACTATCAGTTCCCAGCGATATCATTTTCTATCGCACGGGTAGAGAATTTGTTGGTTGGCAACGAGTTGATGGGGACTCAAGCAACAGTGCGGACTCTGCCAGCAAAACCAAAGATGCGGGAAGGGAAGCAAGGCCGGGTAGTTGGGTCATTCTCGAGAAGAGCAGTTCGGATCAGCCCCACACCATCGATGAACCTGATTTTGATCGCATCTATGTGCTTGGCTATGACAAGCGCGATCAAGAACACTACACCGCATATCGAAGCCCGGATCTAAAAGGTTTTCTGCCTTGTCGGGTCACCGGCGCGGGCGACAACAAGTCGTTCACTGTTCGCGTCCAGGATGAAAGCGGACAAATCAAGGAAGTGCAGTTCAGTATCTACAAGGATGCTCGCGGGTATCTGAAGATCAACGCGCCTGCGCTTAACGAAGAAAAGAAGCGACGCTAAGTATGCCTTTACACCGACCGGCGATCGTCGGGATCGGCGGCTTCCAATCAAACATTGGTAAGACAACTCTAGTCTGCGAGTTGCTGAAGCAATTCCCAGGCTGGGAAGCTATTAAAACAACTCGTGGTCATTATCGCTCCTGCGGAAAAGATCCTCATGCTTGCTGCGTAAGTCATCTGCTGGCTGATCAGCCCGTCGTGCATTCTGGAAAACAAGAAACGTATACCCAGGGAAAAGACACCGGTCGCTACTGGGACGCCGGCGCCGTGAATGTGCATTGGGTCATAGCAACTGACGAGCAAATTGAGCGGGGAATTACTGAAGCCCTGGAACGCGTCAATCGTCCTGGCGTGTTCATCGAGGGGAACAGCTTTTCAGACTTTGTCGAAGTCGATGCGATGCTGATGGTAGCCAGCGTCAATCATTGGACCATCAAGAAGTCTGCTAAGAAGGCTTTGCTTCGTTCTACCGGGATCATCCTGACGGCCGAAAACTTTGAGGTTATCTCGCCGCAGGAAGTTGATGAGTTCACGCAATGGCTGACCGCTCAAGAGATATTGGCCGATGGAGCAATGCCGGCAGTGTACCCCTGGCAAGACCAGCACCGACTCGGCAGTCACATTCGTGAACTGACAGCCTCACTCGCAGCGTGAATGGCAACCCGAATCCGTCGCTCGCATCCAACGAGCCCAAACAAATTGCGTGATTGTTTGGTGCGGTGCTTGACAACGAAATTAATCCCTCTATAATGCCCTTTCGCTTTTGGGCGGGCATTGATAGTTCAGAGATTAAAGTCATTCTGAGATGCCGCTTTTCTCAGCAGAATTGAGTTGAGGAAGGCGGCGTTTTTGTCGGCGGGGACCGAAAAACTTCTCCGCTCGTGCCTGCCTTGACAGAGTTTAGACAGTCGGTTAAACTCCCCGTTTGCTTGGGGCGAGTTTAAGTCGTCTGTAAGGCAATCCAATACAATTTGGAATCGATGTTTGACAACTAGATAGAGCGTGTCCATGTCAATGACCTTTGAAGTCAAAACGAGTTAAAGATTCGAGATTTCGATTTCGGATCACAAAGACTCGTAAAACTCAAAGAAGAGTCATTATCGGATACTGAAAACACAACCAGTACGAGATGATGTTCCAGAGAACAAATTCTAACGAGAGTTTGATCCTGGCTCAGAATCAACGCTGGCGGCGTGCCTCAGACATGCAAGTCGAACGCGAAAGTTCCCTTCGGGGAGCGAGTAGAGTGGCGTCCGGGTGAGTAACACGTAGGTAATCTACCTTTGGGTGGGGAATAACAACCGGAAACGGTTGCTAATACCGCATAATGCAGCGGCACCACATGGTGACAGTTGTTAAAGCGGGGGATCGCAAGACCTCGCGCCTAAAGAGGAGCCTGCGGCGGATTAGCTAGTTGGTAAGGTAACGGCTTACCAAGGCAACGATCCGTAGCCGGCCTGAGAGGGCGGTCGGCCACACTGACACTGA
>Ga0157380_10003004_pt1 | contig 11484 bp, 8 predicted proteins | sample S35metaG_FD_119757 | JGI IMG/M metagenome (GOLD analysis project Ga0157380, IMG submission 119757) | Switchgrass rhizosphere microbial communities from Kellogg Biological Station, Michigan, USA - S3-5 metaG | ecosystem: Host-associated > Plants > Roots > Rhizosphere > Soil | place: USA: Michigan...
AATGACCTCAGCGTTGTTTTCAGCGATCGTAGTTTCTTCCACTGGTTCTGTTTCATCCACTGGAATTGGTTCAGCTGCAGGCTGCTCACTCGTAGGTTCTGGTTCTTCATTGTAGATAGGGCTTCGGGCTTGCAGACCTTCGCTACCTGAAGCTACTTCTTGTAGTTCTTCCACATAGCCTACTTCAAGGATGTACTCAAGTGGTTTTTCCTCTGCCATTTTATGGGCGAAAGGAAGTAATGCAATCAACAGAATACCTGCATGCACTCCAAAGCTCCATTCGAAGCTTTTGTTTCGGGTTACGGTCAACGTTTTCATCATTTTAGGATTTTGATCTTTATATACCTAAGACGAGATAAACGCTGTTAAGGTGAGTTTTTGAATCCTTAAAGAATGCTTAAATATTGGAAACAGTGTTTAGCGATGTCGCCCTGCGGGCCATCTGTTTAGTGCTTGGCATCTTGCGATGCCGCTGTTTAAATGTTTAGATTAATTGAACTAAACTCTCTAAACTTTACCACTGAACAGGTGCTAAAACTAAACTCTCTAAACACTGTGATTATAAAAGATAAGGCCGCGACATACCGTCGCGGCCTACTTTCTAATAAAAACCCAATCTCTTTACTTTCCCCTTTCTCCTGCCTCCTATCTCCTGCCTCCTATTTCCTACTTAACAAACTTATATGCCTGTGTTGCATCTCCATCTGTAATCACAAGGACATAAAATCCAGGTAATAGAGCAGTGGTGTTTAAGGATAATGTGTTTTCACCGCTTACCAGGTTGATTTTTTCTGTGGATAATAATTGGCCGGCAACGTCAGCAATTGAAAATTGAAGTGTGGTAGAAAGTTGTGATTCCATAGTGACGTTGAGTACATCAAATACGGGAACAGGACTCAAGGTTACTTCAGAAATGATATCCTCTAATGGTGTAATACCGGTCTCCAATGTGCATAAGAACTCTTTCACGATCTGACCGCGAATCTCTCCTCCAGGATGAAGCGCTGTATGCACATTTACATAAGTACTTCCACTACGGATCGGGTTGACTAATGATGTATCGGTAAGGGCACCATCTATCACCATCACTCCGTTCTCATAAAAGTCCGTGAGATCCACGATGATATTTCCGCTCGTCCCTATTGGGGATTGGTGAATATGGGAAGATGTCATATCACCCGTTAACCCATCTGTCATGACATGCATGCTGATATTGCTATGCTTCTTATCAATGGTAACCATACCTGACCCTACAGCTTCGGGAGCTACCACATTTCCAGTTTCTTGTTCAGGACACAAATCAAATCCATATCCATCCCTGGCGTTTCTGAACAATTGTCCCCTTAACTCACCACCCGGATATGCAGCGGTATGTGCATTGATATAAATTTCACCTTTCAACCAAGAGGAAAGTACTCCATCATCAAGTACACCGAGATGAAGAATACCATTTCCATCAATACCATCACTGAGGTCATGCACAACTCCTCCGTTACTTCCTAATGCAGCATTGTGAAGATGAGCTGCAGCGATAGGACCGGTGATCCCATCTACAACCATCCATAGAGCGACATCGGCAAGACCTGGATAAACAGTGCTCACGGCAAGTCCACTTGCAGCCGAGTTGGTAAAAGGTACTTCCTGGCTTCCAGACATCCAACCGTCAAAGGTGACTCCCGGTAGAAAATTCAATTGTCCACGGATCTCTCCTCCAGGGTTATTGGTCGTATGTATATTGATATAAACATTACCATTAAAAAGGTCGATAAGATTATCAATAGTAGGTTCAAGTCTTCCAGAAAGTCGGTTTCCCTCACGGATTAGATCAAGATCAATAATCACCGGACCATTTGCTCCTGATGCGCCTGCATGCAAATGAGCACCAGTAATTTCTGAACTCAACCCGGTCACTTGTGCATCAAGATCAATGAATAGCTGACCTGTTGTATAATGAACTACTGCCAAACCGATACCATCTGTTACAACCGCAGGTGATTCATTTTCTCCGTTTAAGGTGGCAACGAATGTAATATCCTGTTCCAGGAAAAGTTGCCCCCTGATTTCACCTGCGGGATTTTCGTCAGTATGAATATTGACATACGTCGAGCCATTCATGATGCTAATCAGGTCTATTGGGGAAATATCATTTATTTCCATCTGCACTCTATTGCCAACATTGTCTAATGGAATGAGTACAGGACCATTGGAACCAAAATCTCCTTCATGTATATGTACACCTGTAATTGGACCTGAAAGTCCTTTTGCAGTAATATTCACTTTAGCGCTACTCTTGTCTGTGTCAAAAAATACGGTGGCCAGTGCTATAGCATCTGTGGTCACTTCAGGTACTTCATTTTCTCCAAGCAATATGGCATTAAGCATAAGGTCATCAGAGAACTTCGGATCAAATGGTAATTCCTGGAACAAACCACTTGCCCTGATAATATTTCCCCTGATCTCACCACCACCAAAAAGATCGGTGTGTACATTGACATACACATCATTTGCCCTGAATAAATCGCCTGCATCAAATGGCGGGGCACTATTTTGATCCCAATATCCGTATGCAGCACCAAAATCATTATAGGAACTGGTGATATCATGAATGACACCTCCATTGACTCCCGGACTACCATTATGAAAATGGGAGGCAGTGAGATTTCCAGTCAATCCACTGACGACAACCATATAATGTGCATTGGTCTGGTCTCTGTCAATACTGACTAAACCTGCACCGGTTCCTGTGGTAGTAACTGATGGCACTTCTTGTCCGCCATTCAATTCAAATGTGTAACCCTCCCTGGCGTAACGATATACCTGGCCTCTGATCTCACCTCCCGGATTTTCATCAGTATGTATATTGATGTAATATCCACCGGAAAGTAAGTTATTCAATATGTCAAGATTCAACGGTTGTGTCCCAGATATTAATCTGTTGGTATCATCGATGTCATCAGAAATATCAATCGCAACCGGTCCATTGACTCCGGCAGCTGCAAGATGAAAATGTGCGCCATTGGCTGGACCGCTCAGGCTGTCATAAAGTATATAATATTGATAAGTGGCTAAATCAGGTGCAATGGTTATTATACCCAGTCCTCTTCCATTTCTTTCGACTGGTGGATTTTCCTGGTCACCATCCAATGCAACATCAAATGCCATTCCCGGCATTACAGTGATCTGTGCTCTGATCTCCCCTCCTGGATTGTTGGCAGTATGTATATTAATATACAATTCTCCGGCAAGAAGGGCATCAAGCATAGCTCCTGGTTCCCAAAAACCTTCAATCGTATTTCCAAACATGAAAGGATCCAGATCTAAAATGACAGGGCCATTCACTCCGACAGGTGCATTGTGAATATGTGCACCAACTATATCACTCGTCAGCCCATAAAAGAGCACTTTGAATTTGACTGAGGTTTGGGACTGGTCTAACTGAAATACACCAAGACCCTTGCCATCTGTCGTAACAGCAGGAACCTCATTAGCTCCTGACATCAGTGCAGTGTACCTGGTATCTGTTTCCAAATGAATCTGGCCACGGATTTCTCCTCCGGGATTCATTTCAGTATGTACATTAATATAATACTCACCATTCAATAATTTCGATATGGTCGCAGGCGTAATATTCTTAAGAGCACCCTTTGCTCGATTCCCATTTAGGAAAGGAACAAGATTAATGATGACTGGGCCATTCGTTCCTGTCGGTGCTTCATGGATATGCATACCTGTAATCGGTCCGCTCAAATTGTTCAGGGACACATTAAAGTAAATGGTAGACTTATTCTTGTCCAACGTAAAGACAGCTACACCTTGAGCATCAGAAACAACTTCGGGTACCTCCTGGCTTCCACTCATACGAGCAGAAAACTGCAGATGCGATGAGAGATGTTCAGCACTAACCTGGCTACATAAAGCCATCAAGAACATCACTAGGTATAATACAATTCGATTCATACGATAAAATTTTTGTGGTTAAAAAATGGGGGCGTTTTTTAGTCCTGAGGAGAACGCAATAGAGATTAAACTTGTATTCCCAATTTACCTAAAGAAGCTAAGAGCCTGATCAGGGTATTCAACCAATCACCCTGAATGAGCAAAAAAACCAGTTAAATACTAATCGATAGACCCTGAACAAAACCCAATACAGGAAGATACGGTTATATAGACCTAAACTGCATGATTTCTTCTATTTCTTCGGGATCAATTGGAATACCAGCCATAAGATTTTTCGGTTTGCCCCTGGTGATGAGAATATCATTTTCGAGACGAATACCGATGCCTTCTTCCTGGATGTATAATCCGGGTTCGCAGGTGATGATCATTCCTGGTTTGAGTGGAACTGATCGTTCGGATCGATCATGGACATCATATCCCAGGTGATGACCAATCCCATGCATGAAATAATTCCTGCGCATGGGCGATTTGGGATCTTGTCTTCGAATATCCGCTTTTGTGATAATCTTCAACTTGATCAGCTCTCGTTCAATGAGCTTACCTGCTTCTTTATTCAATTCCTGAATGGTGATTCCGGGTCGCATCATCTCGGTCATCTCATTCAAGACCGACAAAACTGATATATAGATCGCCCTTTGTCTTTTTGTAAATGTACCGGATGCAGGGATCGTCCTGGTCATATCAGATGCCATACAAGCGTATTCTGCACCAAAATCTATTAACACAAGGTCATCTTTGCCAATGTTTCGATCATTTCGCACATAGTGAAGCGTACATGCAGATTTTCCGGAAGCAACTATGGGTTCAAAAGCATGAAGGCATCCATTTTTGGAAAGAACATAAGTTAGTTCTGCCTCGATTTGATATTCTTTCATGCCGGGCCTCATTTGTTGTAAAACCCTATCGAAAGCCATCCCTGTGACCTTCACCGCTTGTTGCATGAGTTTTATTTCAATCGGATGCTTGACCATGACCATCTGTCGTAGGAGGTCATGAGCTTTTTTAAAAGTATGTTTTGGATAGAGCTGCCTCAACTGTTCAGCCATACGGTCATTTTGAGAAAGCACTGTTGTATCATCCTGCTCATCCTGACGAGGATTGATATAAATAGTGGAGGCAGATTGGATAAGTTTTGGCAAAATGGTATCCCATTGAGTAGTGGTATAGATTGTCTTGATACCAGATATCTGCCTTGCTTCTTTGGATGTATATCGATCTCCATGCCAGATCGTATGCTCTGGATCTTGTGGAAGAATAAAAGCCATTTCCCGATTTGACATGCTTTTTGCGTCAGGATAAAGCACAATGATCGAACCTTGCTGATCAAGTCCTGACAAAGTAAAAAGATCAGAATCCTGCCTGAATGGATAAAACTGGTCGCCGTTTCTTGGCATCGGATCATTGGACCAAAAGATGGCAATCGAGCCAGGTACCATCTTCCCGGCAAAATATTTTCTCCGGTCTACGAATAAAGAAGAAGGAATAGGTTGGTATCGCATAGGAATAAGTTACTCGACCATCAATCTGGAGGAATCTGCTTCGGCGGCTATAAATCCAATATTTGTCCACAAGCCTGAAGTAAGGATTTCACGGCGGATGGATGCTGCTTTGTTCTTTTCGCCATGAGTATCATACCAGCAACTGATACCATAATGGGTACTGGTGAGTGGTAATGAATCGGATTCAGCAGCCGCTTCAAGAAGAGATTCATCCCCGGTTTTAAAAAAAAGTAACTGCCGCAAGTAGGCATTATTCTCAATAATCTCCATATCCGGATTTATTTCAGCCAGTGTTGATTCGTTTATATCTGTTCCCCCTTTCTTCAAATAGGAAAGATAAAGCCAGAATGTAGCGGCTACTTTCAGGTCAGGATTATCAGCATATGCCATAGATGACTGGAACACATATATTGCTCTAGCATAGTCTGCTTTTAGAAAATGAGCCAATCCTAGATAGAAGTATATATTAAAATGATGATTGCTCAATGAGATATAGAGTTTATTGGGAATTTCATCATTTTCCCCTTCCCGATTACGGCTTTTAGCAAGTACAGCAGCTTGTTCAAGATCATGGATAGCCAGGTTCAATTGCCTGGTAGTGATGTATCGATGTCCTCTATGCCTGAGCAACTCCGGTGATTGTGGATGGAGCTCTATTCCTTTTGAATAAACGTTTATCGCATCTCTGAATTGATTGAGATAGGCTAGTCGTCTGCCATACCAGATGATGGCCTGAAGGTCTGTAGTATCTTCCTTATATAAGAAGAATGCTTCTTCAAGAAGACTGTCAGCGTTGTTTTTTTCAACTTCATCCAATATGGGTCTCTCCAAGGTATCTCCTAAAAAACTGATCGCTTCCTGGTTCATATGAAGCACAGGCATAGTCTCTGAAGTGGTCTGTGGAGAAGGATTGCATGATGTCAATATGCATAGCATGACACCTGCGAATAAAAGTGCCATCAGGGCATGAGGACGTTTATGCTCGAGTACTTTCATGTCCCGAAGATACTTGTCGACGGCCATAATCTTCAGTTCAGAAGTTCGTTAATAATGGAAACGATTGCATGTTTATGACAGCTTTCGACTTTTGCAGCGAACATTTATGAATACAGAAATCTGAATGGAGGGTGAACTTGCGGAGATCGCATTTTGATGATTCCAAAAAATTTTGGATCACTTTTTGCATTTCATTCGATAATTCGGAAATCGAAGTGTTACGCGCGTGATAAAAATATTTTTAAATTTTTTTCAAAAAATATATACAAAATAAATCTAAAGTGTATTTTTGTGCTGGAATATGACCATATACCCATCATATAGAACATCTCATCATCTCTCTACGGATTATAAAACTACCTGTATCAGGTATCCTTTCGACACCCGGATGTAGGTAGCGACTCTATCTATTTATTTACAAACTTAATCTCATTATTCATTATGGCTAAATCAGCAAAAAAGGCAGTTAAGAAAGCTGTCAAAAGGTCTGCAGCTAAGAAGGCTGTTAAGAAAGCAGTAGTTCGCAAGGCTGCTAAGAAAGCAGTTGTTCGTAAGGCTGTTAAGAAAGCAGCAGTTCGCAAAGCTGTTAAGAAAGCAGTTGTTCGCAAGGCTGTTAAGAAAGCAGTTGCTCGCAAAGTTGCTAAGAAAGCAGTTCGCAAAGCTGTCGTTAAGAAAGCTGTTGCTAAATCAATGCCTGCCGCTAAAGCAGCTCCTTCTAAGAAAGCTCCTGCTAAAAAAGCAGCTAAGAAAGCAGCTCCTAAGAAGGCCGCTAAGAAAGCAGCTAAGAAGTAAGCTTCTTTCACAAGCGAAACCTACTATTGCCCTTAGAGGCAACGGGAACAGGGAAATCTATTTTCCACCCGAACGTACATCAAGAGAAGATTTGAGAGCGCTGATTACCCTATCGGCGCTCTTTTTATTTTATCTACACCAGTAATGGATGTCCCGCCAATTGCCTTGACACTTCATCAGGCTTCTGTGTACCTAGCAATATCCGCTTCCCATCCTTCTTCACAATCTGGATACCAACATCACCCCGCACATTGAAAGCCCTTCCATTCTTACCTCCGTATCGGATGCCCCAGCCACCATATTCCTTTATCGGAGAATACTTCCTGACATGGATCTGGTCTACTTCACCCCAGTAGATCGCTTGCTCCTTAAAATGAAAAGGAGTCATTCTGTAGTGAACTCCCTCCGAATCGATTCGCGTATATAGCTTCAATGATCCCATCAAAGCTGTCGTCGTTGACATGAACCCTAATATCATGGCAATCGTCCACCATGGTATTCCCGTGGCCAGAAAAATAATCATCATGACCAGAAATTCAACTCCCAACAATATCCATATCCATAGCTGATCAAAAGGCTGGACTTCTTCATAAACCATTCCTTCATCTGTTGGTAATTGCACTCGGTTTTCAAGTTTGGGTTTGAAAATCGATTCATCAAACTGCTGCAGGACGTCTTTTGAGGATCTTTGTTCGGGGTCTGGCATATCGTTTTAGGTTGAATATTATCTACATTCGGTAGCCTAAAATACAAATACATGAGTAGACAATCCAACGCGGTTCAAGGGCAGTTTGACAAACTGGAGAAGAAAAAAAGGGATTTGATGCTCTTGGTATCTTCACTTTCACCTCAAGATTATACTCAACAGCCATCTCCTCAAAAGTGGTCGGTTGCCCAGGCAACTAATCATATTTTCCTGAGTGAGACCTTGTCGTTTGCTTATCTGAAGAAAAAACTTTCCTATCCAGACACGATTCCCAGCTTTCATCCAAAATCCTGGGGTGGTGTATTATTGGTGAAGCTGGTATTCCTGATGCATTACAAATGGAAGGCACCAAAAGCGATCAATATGTGGGAACAGCAAACGATCCTCTCTCCAAGTGAATTGGAAGAAAAATGGAGTGAACTCAGGCAAAAGCTCATCAGTTTTTTGGAAACTCATCAAGAAGCTTTTGGAAAACACCTGGTCTATAGACACCCATATGCTGGCCGTATGAACATGCAACAAATGCTCATTTTTCTAAATGACCACATGGCTCATCACCTAAAACAGATAAAGAAAATCATTGCTAATCAAAAGAACTGAAGACCTGTATTAGCTTTATTTTTTGCCAGAAAGGATGATTTCAGCAATGCTGAAAGCGAGATTATCCATTTGCGCACTGCTCATATTCACCAATGTCACCACCACCAGTTCCTCTTCTGGATAAATCAAAAGCATGCTTGTTCCACCAACTGAACCTCCGGAATGGCCAATCCATTGCCGACCCGCTTTATCCTTCCGATTATTGAATCCTATCCCGTAATCAGTTAATTTCCCATCGCTGGTTGCCTGGCTACGGATAAATTCATCCCTGATTTTTTTCTTTAAATATCCGGGAGCGAGGTTTGCATGGCCAAACTTGGCAACATCCTCAGCACTGCAAAGAAATCCTCCTCCTGCCCATTTATTACTGTTATCGACTTCAGGAGATAGGACATGGGTGCTGTCATTGTTATCGTAAAAAGTGACCCGATGAAATTGAATAGAGTCTTTATAATCGGGTTTTAAGTCCTCCAGCTTCAGAGGAACATTGACTTCTTTATTCACGATGGAGGTAAAAGATTCCTTTTTTGCTTTATCCATAACAGCACTGATAAGCGTCCATCCATAAGTCGAATAGTTATACTTTTCCCCTGGCACACATAAAAGTGTATCATGAATAAAGACTTCGAGGGGGTCAATAACATTGCTATAAGGGATATTGCTGAAGAATTCAAAACCATTGTAATGCCTGATCCCGCCAAGGTGCCCACCTAGTTGACGGAGAGTGAGCGTTGCTTTATCTGTAGGACATTCGGGATAATAAGTTGAAATTGTTTTATCAAGGTCAATTTCTCCCCTTCCTGCAAGTCTTGCTAATGCTGCTGCTGTAATCGTTTTGGAAACACTGCCAATTCGAAAAAGATGATCATCTGCATCGATGGCGACTTTCTTTTCAATGTTGGCATAGCCATATCCTTTGCTCCATAGACTGCTTTTACCAGATGCTACCGCGATCGCTAATCCAGGGAAATGGCCGGTATCCATTTGAGCATTGCATATAGAATCAATTCTCCTGAATGTGTTTTCACCAGCATCCCATGTAGTGAATGATTTACTTCCTGAACAGGAAATTTGAATGAAGGCCAGCCAAAAGAGGCAAAAAGCTAAAATGGAATGCTTTAATATCATTGATTTCATATTCGAAGTGGTCTGGATTAAGGTTTATAACCAATATAAGCAGTCACAGCACTTTTCGAAGCAGGTTTGATCCTTTTTTCTCAAATTAGGACTTCTGTTTCAACCCGCTTAACGAAATCAACTATGCAAGCCTCTATTCGCTTTAAACTTTCCCTGATGATGTTCCTCGAGTTCTTTATCTGGGGGGCATGGTTTGTAACGCTTGGAACCTACTTGTCTTCAGTACTTTCTTCTGCTGGTGAAGAGATTTCTGCTGCCTATTCAACCCAATCCCTTGGTGCCATCATTGCACCATTCATCATCGGTCTTATTGCTGACCGTTTTTTTTCAGCCCAGCGGATACTTGGCTTTCTACACTTCGCAGGTGCTGTGCTGATGTATTTCGCCGCACAGGCAGATTCGTTTTCTTCATTTTTCCCTTATGTCCTGATCTATATGATCTGCTATATGCCAACGATTGCATTGGTCAATTCAATTTCTTTCAGGCAAATGAAAGATCCTTCTGCTGAATTTGCCAAAATCCGCTTATGGGGTACGATCGGGTGGATAGTTGCGGGATTATTGATAGGTTATCTTTTTAAATGGGAATCAAAAGGCATGTTGCAGAATACTTTTTATATGGCTTCAGGTGTTTCTGCATTTCTCGGTTTTTTCAGTTTTCTACTTCCGGATACGCCTCCCAGGTATGAGAAAGGAACAAAACCTTCCCTTCGTGATATTCTTGGTCTTGATGCTTTGCGGCTTTTCGGTGATAAAAATTTCTTCGTGTTTTTTCTTTCGTCCGTATTGATTTGTATCCCGCTGGCTTTTTATTATCAAAATGCCAACCTCTTTCTCAATAACGCAGGAATGGAAAATGCAGCAGGCAACATGACTTTTGGCCAGGTGTCTGAAGTCTTCTTTATGTTGTTGCTTCCCATTTTTCTAAAACGATTTGGATTAAAAACCACATTATTGGTGGGAATGGTAGCTTGGGCTATACGGTATATTTTATTTGCCTATGGAGACTCAGGACAAGGTCTTTGGATGTTGTTCAGCGGTATCCTCTTGCATGGTATCTGTTATGATTTCTTCTTTGTCTCCGGGCAGATCTATACAGATTATAAAGCCGGTGAAAAGGTTAAAAGCTCTGCTCAAGGATTGATTACCCTCGCGACTTATGGTGTAGGAATGTTGGTTGGCTTCTGGTTGGCTGGTGTCATCTATGACCATTATACAGATGTCGCTGGGGTACAAAACTGGAAAATGATCTGGACCATTCCTGCCGGAATTGCTGCAGTGGTGATGATATTATATGCCTTCTTATTCAAAAATGAAAAGATTAACGCCTGACGATTTAAACTTTTCTGCTTCGTTATTGTATGAGAAATACCTCGATGCTGGGTTTTAGGAAGATGAAAGAGAAAGGTAGAGGTCGTATTTTTGACCCGATCACATAAAAATCACCGGTTTCCCCAAAAACCGTAAATATCTCACTTCGAAATGCAAGACACATTTATCATTGATGGAATCCGGACGGCTATTGGATCATTCAGAGGTACGCTTTCGGGAGTACGTACGGATGATCTCGCTGCGCATGTGATCAAGACATTGATGGAAAAGAATAAGGATCTCAATCCTGCGCTGATCGATGATGTCATCATGGGTTGTGCCAACCAGGCCGGGGAAGATAACCGGAATGTTGCGCGGATGGCTTCGTTATTGGCAGGACTTCCAGTTAGTGTGCCGGGTGAAACGGTCAACAGACTTTGTGCTTCAGGTATGTCGGCTGTAATACATGCTCATCGTGCTATCCAG
>Ga0157380_10003006_pt1 | contig 11479 bp, 9 predicted proteins | sample S35metaG_FD_119757 | JGI IMG/M metagenome (GOLD analysis project Ga0157380, IMG submission 119757) | Switchgrass rhizosphere microbial communities from Kellogg Biological Station, Michigan, USA - S3-5 metaG | ecosystem: Host-associated > Plants > Roots > Rhizosphere > Soil | place: USA: Michigan...
ACTAACCCAATCGATCTGAAGGAAGACAAGAATAAGACCACCCTGCAGGGCGTTGTTGAGAGAAAAACAAACAGCTCGTTAGTTATGATGGGCCATGGACAAACAGACAACGAAACAGCGGAGGCTAAAAATGTGTCGGGGGCAAACGACGCCGAACGTTTACAAAAAACAGATTTTTCTAAAATCCAGGAAATTGACGCGAGGTTACTTGATGAGATTGCTGCAAAACTGTTTAAGGAGATGGCTTTGCGTTTGCGCAGACGAATGAAAGAAACCCGTAAACAGGGACCAATTAATTTAAGAAGAACGATCAGGCGAAGCATCAGCTACGGCGGTGAGCCCATGGAACTCTACCGGCGTTCACAAAAAAAGAAAAAACACCGGCTGATCGTTTTGCTTGATGTGAGCGGATCGATGGACAAATACAGTTTTTACCTTTTACGTTTTGTAGTTGCGTTGCGTGAATACTTCCGGCAGGCTGAAGCCTTTGTATTCAGTACTTCACTGATAAGGATCAGCAAGGCGCTTCAGCATAATTATTTAGATGCCGTCTTATCCGCTATATCACAAAATGCTGATAATTGGTCGGGTGGAACAAAAATCGGCGATTGCCTGCGTCAATTTAACGAACAGTATGGCAAGCGGATGCTGAACGGCTTGCCTTTTGTAATAATTTTGAGTGACGGTTTGGATACGGGCACCCCTGAGATTTTAGGAAAAGAGCTGAACAAAATAAAACAGCGGTCCAAAAAGGTAATCTGGCTCAACCCATTAAAGGCAATGAAGGGATACGAACCAACCGCAAGGGGCATGTCGGAAGCAATGCCATCAATTGATGAATTCTATTCTGCGCATAATTTGCAGAGCTTGCTTCACTTGGAAAATATACTGAACGATGCATGAGGAATTTTTTGATAAGCTGGAAGAACTGAGAAAAAAGAATGAACCATTTGTAACGGCTACAGTGGTACGAAGAGAAGTGCCGAGTTCGGGCAAAAGTGGCGATAAGGCGATCATTGATAAATTTGGGAGAATGACGGGCTGGATCGGTGGAGGTTGTGTGAAAGGAATTATTCTGAAGGAAGCCGATGATGCTATTAAATCCGGCAGATCACGATTGGTGAAGGTTGGTAAATCGCTATCAACGTTAAAACAGGAAGGAGTTGTTGACTATAAAATGACATGTATGAGTGAAGGTACCGTAGAAGTATTTATTGAACCGGTATTGCCATCGCCGCATCTTGTGGTAATCGGTAAAACAGCGATTGCAAAGGCTTTGGTAAAAATTGCCAGGACCGCCGGTTTCAGAATTACCGTGGTGGCAAATGATATTACGCCACAGACGTTTGAAAAAGTGGATGAGCTCATCACACAAATCAGTTTGGAACCGGTAAAGCTTGCCTCCTCATCTTCCATTGTTGTGTGCACGCAGGGTGACCAGGACGAAGACGCATTGGAGCAGGCATTGCAAAAAAATTGCTCCTATATCGGCTTTGTTGCAAGCAGGAAGAAGAAGTCAGGCGTTTTTGAATATTTATTGCAACAAGGAATGGATCAAAAAAAATTGGATAAAGTACACTCGCCGGCCGGCCTTGATATTGCCGCAAAGCGTCCGGAAGAAGTGGCCATCAGCATCATGGCAGAAATTATACAGGTGCATAATAACAAACCACAACTTGCTGAAAGTTTTATAGATACAGAGGGTGGTGTAAATGCTGCTAATGAGCCTGACATCAAACCATCCTTTTACATAAATCCTGTTTGCGGCGTGCCGGTCGATAAGAACAGCCCCAAACATATAATTGACTACCAGGGTGAGAAAGTTTATTTTTGCTGTGATGGCTGCAAAGTAAAATTTGAAGCAGAACCAGCCAGGTATATGATTAAAGCATAAGACGAGCAAATGATAGTTGACAAATATAACCGAGTTCATGATTACCTGCGAATTTCGCTGACGGATAATTGCAACCTGCGTTGTTTTTATTGCATGCCTGAAGAAGATTATGAGTTTACGCCAGCATCCCGGCTCATGCAATGCCACGAGATTGAAGCGCTTTCGAAAATATTTGTGGATCTTGGCGTGACTAAGATCCGGCTCACAGGGGGCGAACCCCTTGTCAGGAAAGATGCCAAAGAAATTATCCTGGCACTTTCAAAACTACCTGTGAAACTTACTTTAACAACGAATGCAACAAGACTCCATGACTTCTCCGATACATTAGCTCAAGCTGGCATTCGTTCGCTCAACATTAGCCTGGACACATTGCAGTCGGATAAATTTCTGCTGGTAACAAGACGCGACCAGTTCAAACAGGTATATGATAATATCCGGCTCATGATTAAAAAAGGCTTTCATGTGAAAGTAAATATGGTTGTGATGAAAGGGTTGAATGAAAATGAAATCAATGATTTTGTAGAATGGACCAAACATGAGCCTGTACATGTGCGGTTTATTGAATTCATGCCATTTACCGGTAACCGGTGGACGAGCAATAAAGTGTTCTCTTATCATGAAATGCTGGAATTGATCGAATCGAAATATGAAGTCATTAAACTGCAGGACGAAAAACATGATACCGCCAAAAAATTCCAGGTCCCTGGTCACATAGGCACATTTGCGGTGATCAGTACCATGAGTGAAAATTTTTGCGGCACCTGTAACCGTATGAGATTGACGGCTGATGGCAAGATGAAAAACTGTTTATTCTCAAGGACGGAAACTGATTTACTTACCAATCTACGAAACGGTGAAGATGTTGTGCCCCTGATACATCAAAGTATCCGTAGTAAAGCAAAGGAATTGGGCGGCCAGTTTACACCGGATTTTGAGCACCTGCATCCAGAAGATATTAATAACCGGAGCATGATAACTATCGGGGGTTGATAATAGTTCAATCAGGCGTTGCCACATTAATAAAGGCAATGTTGCGGAATTAGAAATCACATCATTTACAGCTTCCCAAAACCTGCCATTTTATGCAACACACCGGGATCGTATTGTTGTCCCTGCTTTATCACCGTCCATACATGTCGGATATCACCGATGTTTTTTAAAGGATCGCCATTGACGATCACAAGGTCGGCTTGCTTACCGGTTTTGATCGATCCGGTTTGTTGATCCACATTCATTACCCGCGCAGGCGTTATAGTGGCAGATTGTATTGCCTGCAACGGAGTTAGACCCGCATCAACATATAATTCAAGTTCGCGGGAAACACTATAGCCGGGAAACCCCATATCGGTGCCCGCCATAATAGGAATGTCCATGTCATTTAGTGCTTTTACCAAACCTTTCATTGCGTCGAAGCGAGGTTTATATGACTTTGCCAACGAATCAGGCAGTCCCATGTTTTTAAATAAAGGTTGTAATGGTACCGGCAATGTTGTAAAGTTTGGTTCAATATCCGTAATATCATCTTTGACATTCCGGAGTGCCAGCTCGTATACCCCGATTGTCGGATCGATAACTGTTTTATGGTCTTTGAGAAAATTTAATACCGCAACGCTACTTGAATCCTGCAGATCAACTGATCTGTCTTTATTTTTCTTCATCGCTGAATACACATATTGTATATGGTTTACCTGGTCCATGCCTGCATCCACGGCCGTTTCAATCGTCAAACCTATTGGGATATGACCGGTGACCGTAAGACCCAAGCGATGCGCTTCGGCACAAATAGCTTTTAGCACCGGCAGCTTTATAGAACTGTATACTTTTATTTGCGCAAAGCCGTTGTCCTTATACATACGGACAACCTTTATCGCTTCATCCTCTGTGGCCGCCCTCACAATTCCCAGGCCTAGTTCTCCGGGCCCATCTACTATACCTGCTTTTAGTATATTCGGGCCAACACCTTTGTTTGCATCAATAGCCGCTTTAATGGCATTAATATAAACGAATTCATTGCCGCAATCTCTTACGGTAGTTACTCCGGCCGCGAGGTAGGCAGGTCCCCATTCCGCCTGTTGAAAATGTGAATGCATATCCCATAAGCCGGGCAAAATTGTTTTTCCTTTGGCTTGTATCACCGTAGCACCTGTTGGTATTTTAACCGAAGCCACGGGCCCCATTTCTTTGATCAACCCTTTTTCGATGATTATGGTTTGATTCATTTTCGTTTGCCCGCTTTCTACATCAACTATATTTCCTCCTGTTATTGCCAGCGTTTTATTCTTTGAAAGATCCGTTTTCAAAGAAGCCGTGAAGAGCTGCATGCTGTATTCCGCCGCACGCCCCAAAAGCTCCGGGAGCAGTGATTCATGATCAGTTTCCATCATTTCGAGCTTATCTCCTTCGGCATCGTTCGTAATAAGACAGATTAATTTGCCGTTTGTGTCTGTCCAGATGATCTCATTTCCCCAAACCAGGCCGCTAAGTATGTAGCGATGAAGCACCAACTTCTTATCCATAAATGATAGCTCATCTATTCCCTGCCGGGTGATGGCGACTTCACCCGCCGGTAACAAAGCAATAGTCTTGGGTTCACCCTTTTTTTTCCAGTATTGCAATAATGCCATCTGCACTGCGCCGGGCGAATAGCCGCCTACGGGAAAGACGATAGGTTTTAAAGTTTCTGTATAAGAAGAGTCATCCACTCTCACTGAAACTTTTTTGTCGCGGATAATGACCGTATCATTAATAGTCGAAAAACGCGAAGTACTGCCTTTAATAAACAGGCTTACCGGTTCATAAGCTGTAGTCGTGACCAGTTGAGCTTTCAGCGGCACAGTCTGGCCACGGTCGGTAAATTTGAAATCGACATCGAATGTCAGCGTATTTCCACTACGGGTTGTAATAAACGTCTCCCTTCCGATATTCTGGGCGAATTTATGCAGGTAAAAGCTGCCGCTGTCGATCTGAGCAACAGATGAATGAAAAGCAGCGATAAGCCCCAGGAGGGAAAAGTATTTCTTCATGTAAATGGTTTCTACCAAGATAAGCTTAATAATTATTCACAGAATTGTTGAGCTCCTTTGCTGCCACAAATTGCGCGGAATATCCGGATAATTCAACGAATTGAGCCCTTCGGCGTAATCTGTGACAGCTCCATTATAAAATAAAACACTGAAAACTGGCGCCAGCTATTGAGCAGCGGCTTTCGGAAAGCGATGATCCTCGATCCGGTTTTTTATTTTATTTTATTTTGAATTATTGAATCCCGAATTTTGGAAATTGAATTCCAACTAAATCTGCATCCTGGTTGAACAAAAACAAATTATTTTCAAACCGTACAAAACGAACCCTTATCAATACGCTCCTCCTCTTATTCATTTTCTACATTGTCTTGTGTGTTATCTTGTTTTTCTTCCAGGAAAGATTGATTTTCTTTCCTGAGAAATTACACAAGGACTACAGGTTCAGTTTTCCCGGAAAATTTGAAGAGATTAAGATTCAGACCGCTGACAAAAAGGTATTAAATGGAGTTTTGTTTAAGTCGGACAGTTCAAAGGGACTGGTATTTTATCTTCATGGTAATGCCGGTTCCATTAATTCGTGGGGAGAAGTTGCACCAACATATACGAATCTAAATCACGATGTCTTTATTTTGGATTACCGTGGATATGGGAAAAGTGAGAGCTCAATTAAAAACCAGGAAGAATTCTTCCAGGATGTACAAATTGCGTACGATTCATTGAAAAACCGGTATGATGAAGACCAAATTGTTGTACTTGGTTTTTCAATTGGCAGCGGTCCTGCGACTAAGCTGGCATCCACCAACAATCCGAAGCTTCTCATCCTGGAAGCACCGTATTTCAGTCTCACTGACATGATGAAACACCGGTTCCGGATTTTCCCACCTTTTCTTTTAAAATACAAATTCAGAACAGATGAATTTATCAAAGCATGCAAAATGCCAATAGTTATTTTTCATGGCGACAGGGATGAAGTAATTTATTATGGTTCCTCTCTTAAGCTAAAGCAATTGTTGAAAGAAACGGATACACTAATAACGCTGAAAGGCCAGAGTCATAACGGGATTGCCGAAAATCTGGATTATAAGTCCGAACTTCATAGAATATTATCCCACTATAATGGCAAAAGCAAGCCGGAAGAAAATCAGCCAGAGTAAATCTTTTGTCGTCAATGGAAGCCTGTGGATCGAAAGTAATGGCGAACGTTTTTTTGGACCTGGTCCTGTCGAATTATTGGAACGGATTGAAAAAACAGGTTCCATCAACCAGGCTGCCCGTCAAATGGAGATGTCGTATAAGAAGGCCTGGGAAATTATCAATGCGCTAAACAAAAGCACCGGTCACCTTTATGTTGTTACGCAGACCGGGGGAACCAGCGGTGGGGGTTCGGCAATTACATCTGAGGCCAGGAAAATGATCTCCCGGTATCGGCAGCTAAGGGAAGCATTCGATAGCTTTCTCGAAAAAGAAACTAAAAAGCTGAACATATGAGTTTAGTTTAATTTTTTTTTCTAGTCGTTATTTTTTAATAAAAATAACGTAGCTTAAACTCTTTTATGAGGGTCCGGTCGATTATTGCTATTATCATAAGCCTTACCTGTTCCGTTGCTAAGGGGCAGGACCCTCCTGCACTGAAAAAAAATACTGATACATTAACGGTTAAATATCTCGACGAAGTAATGGTGTCTGCTTCGCGGTTTCCCGAAAAAATTATGCAATCACCGGTGAGTATTGAAAAAGTATTGCATGGATATCTCACGCACAATGCGGCATTCTCTTTTTTTGATGCGCTGGAGAATATAAAGGGAGTGCAGATGATCACACCCAGCCTTGGATTCAGGATACTTAATACCCGTGGGTTTGCCAATACGACCAACGTGAGGTTTGTTCAAATGGTAGATGGTATGGACATACAATCACCGCATATTGGCAGCCCGATTGGAAATTCGCTTGGACCGAGCGACCTCGATATTGACAACGTGGAGATACTTGCGGGTGTTGCCTCCGCATTATATGGTATGAATACAGTAAATGGCCTTGCGAATTTCTCAACGCGTGATCCCTTCCTCTCACCCGGATTTAGCATTCAGCAAAAAACTGCAGTAATGCATGTGGACGATCCGGACAGTCCTGCAAAATTATTTTCAGAAACCGCCCTTCGCTACGCTGCCGTGGTTTCCCCGAAGCTGGCTTTTAAGTTCAATGCAGGATTTATCAAAGGTTATGACTGGATCGCCAATAATTACACAGATCTTAATCCTAATGCCAACGCGAGCACCAACCTCCTGGGACCCGACAATCCGGCGATGGATCCCGTGAACAGTTATGGCAATGAATCATCGAACAGGAGAAACCTGGTATTACAAGGGAAGAACTATGTGGTGGCAAGGACCGGTTACCTGGAAAGAGAAGTAGTCGATTATTCATTGCAAAATATCAAAGCCGATGCTGGATTTTATTACAAAATTTCTCCAAAGTCAACGCTCTCCTATCTTTTTCATGTTGCTTACCTGAATACAGTATATCAGCGGGCGAACCGGTTTACTTTGCAGGATTACTTTTTACAACAACATGGAGTGCAGTACCATTCCAAAACAATCCAGGCTAAAGTATATTTTAACCACGAGATTACAGGTGATTCTTATAACCTGCGGTCCATGGCTGAAAATATAGACCGGAGTTTTAAACCTGACAATAAATGGTTCGCCGATTATACGACAGGTTTCAATACTGCATTCCAGTCGGGAGCCGAAGTAGCCGATGCACACCGCCAGGCGAGAACATTTGCAGACGCCGGCAGATATGAGCCCGGTACAGCCGCTTATAACCAGGCCCTGGAAAAACTACAGCAGGTTAATAATTGGGATAGCGGTGCCGCACTTAAAGTAAGAGCCAGTTTTATTCAGGGCGAAATGCAATGGAATCTTGGAGAGAGCCTTCTCAGCAATCTAAAAAAGAATACCGGGCTGGAAACGCTTATCGGTTTTGATCACAGAACGTATTTTGTTAACCCTGACGGAAATTATTTTATTAACCCTGCAAAAGGAGAAGAATACAATACAATTAAGTACAGCAAGACCGGTGGCTTCATATCTATTACTAAAAGATTTCTGGATGATAAATTGAAGCTTGGTGGCATTTTGCGGACCGATAAGAACGACTATTTTGAAGTTTTGTTCAGTCCCCGGGTGAGCGTTGTTTATTCGCCGGTTCCCGGACATAATTTCCGCACATCTTACCAAGGTGGATACCGCTACCCTATTCTATTCGAAGCATACTCCAATGTAAATAGCGGTGGTGTTAAAAGAGTGGGCGGTCTGCCTGTAATGTCGAATGGTATTTTTGAAAATGCCTGGCTGCAACCTTCTATTACCGCCTTCCAGAGAGCTGTATTGAATGACATCAATTCGGGTATGGCGAAGAACGCAGCTATTGAAAAAAATAAATTGCTGTTGAAAAAAAATCCATATGATTATATTGAACCGGAACGCGTAAACTCATTTGAGGTAGGATACAAAGGATTGTTCGCTAAAGGTCGCGTCCTGGCAGAAGGCGATTTCTATCTTTCACAATACCACGCTCTTATTGCGCAGGCAAATATGAACGTGCCCAATACCTCAATTGCCGACAGCATTCCTTATTATTTATACGAAAGAACAAAGCAGAGTGCTTATCGTATGTGGACGAACTCCCAAACCATTATTGAAAATTACGGTTTCAGCGTTGCGCTCACGGGACAATTGGTCAAAGGTTATATCGCAAGAGCCAATACCACTTATACAAAATTGCACAAATCAAAAGATGAAGATGGGCTGGAAGATGGCTTCAATACACCGGATTGGGTAGTCAATTTATCCTTATCCAACGCCAATATTCATAAGAGCATTGGTGCGGCTATAAGTTATAAATGGCAGAACAGTTTTTTTTGGCGGTCTTTCGTGGTGAGCGGACCAGTTCCTGCTTTTGCAACACTTGATGCATATATCAGCTATACATTTCCAGAACCTCACATTAAACTGAAAATTGGAGGCAATAACCTACTCAATCACTATTATTATTCCATTTTGGGTGGTCCGCAAATCGGTGGTCTCTATTACATGGCGATTACATATAACGGAAATTTACCCGGAAAGGGATAGTTTGCACTTTGTAATTTAAACTGATGATCTATGGCCGTTAGTATGATAACCGTGTCGGATGCTAAAAAACTGGTGCTTGAGAACGCAACGTCTCTCCCACCGGTAAACCTTAGCTTATCCGAATCTGCAGGAATGGTGATCGCTGAAGATATATATGCGTCCATTAATATTCCAGCCTATCCGCAGTCATCAATGGATGGCTACGCCTTTATTTTCGACGATCTGAGATCAAATAGGTCACTCACGATCCAGGGGGAGGTTGCAGCGGGCAGCAATGCGTCCGTTTCCGTTACTCCCGGGTATGCTGCACGGATCTTCACCGGGGCTGAAGTGCCTACGCAGGCAGATACGGTCGTGATGCAGGAAAAAACAAAAGTTGAAAACGGAAAATTGTTTATCGAAGATGATACACTACAAAAGGGTTCAAACGTGAGGAGCAAAGGATCTGAAATTGCAGAAGACGATCTCGCGGTGGCGAAAGAAAGTTTAATAATGCCGGCTACTATAGGGTTCCTGGCTGGAATTGGTGTCACTGACGTTTCTGTCTATCCATATCCTTCAATCAGCATTATCGTTACAGGCAATGAATTGGTGAGCCCGGGTCAACCTTTGCTGCGTGGGAAAGTATATGAATCCAACTCTTATTCATTACGCGCAGCATTGAAACAGCTGGGCATCCACGAAGTAAATGTTTACAGGGCAGAAGACACTTTAGAAACTTTAAAACAGGTTATGGCGGAAGCGTTACAGCATAGTGATGTGGTTTTTTTGACTGGTGGTGTGAGTGTGGGTGATTACGATTTTGTTGCCGCAGCAGCGGAAGCTAATGGCATAGAAAAAATATTCCACAAAATAAAGCAACGTCCCGGTAAGCCTTTTTATTTTGCGAAAAAAGGAAGGCAACTCGTATTTGGTTTGCCCGGTAACCCGGCCTCTGTTCTCACATGCTTTTATGAATACGTTGAACCTGCACTTAAGAAAATGATGCACCAAAAGACAGGTGTACAAACTGCACAGGTTCCGCTTTCCACTTCATTTAAAAAGGGCGCGGGGCTCACTCATTTTTTAAAGGGTTTTTATGATGGAAATTCAGTTACTCCTCTGCACGCGCAGGAATCTTACCGGTTGAGTTCATTTGCCCATGCGAATTGTCTAATCAAAATAGAAGAGTCAGTGACAAATTGTGACAAAGGAGAACAAGTCGAAATACATTTATTGCCCGCTCATTAGTCAAAATGGACAGTATCATAATCTTTTATTTTCTATTATTCCTTGTTGCTTTTCTGTATGCATCTGTTGGCCACGGTGGAGCGAGCGGCTATCTAGCATTAATGGCAATTTGGGGAATTGCGCCGGAAGTGATGAAACCCACCGCCCTTCTACTTAACCTGTTTGTTTCACTTACTTCATTTATCCAGTTTTTTCGTGGTGGCCATTTCAGATGGAAACTATTCCTGCCTTTCGCCATCGCCTCGGTACCCATGGCTTTTGTTGGCGGCATGATTACTGTTGATGCGAATATTTATAAAAAAATATTGGGCATCTTACTGCTGGTGCCTATCATTCGATTCTTGTTTTTCCGAAATATCCAGGTGAGCGAAATTCGAAAAGCCAATATTGCGTTGTCTTTGTTGATCGGCGCGGCAATTGGTGTTTTGTCTGGATTGATAGGCATTGGGGGTGGAATTCTTCTGTCACCTGCATTGCTGTTACTTAAATGGGCCGACATGAAACAAACGGCAGCTATCAGCGCGTTATTCATTTTTGTCAACTCTCTTTCAGGCCTGGCGGGACAACTCACAAAAGGAATCCAGTTTACATCTGACATGTATGTTTACGTGGCCGTTGCCTTTGTAGGAGGTCTCCTCGGGGCCTATTTCGGGTCATTGCGATTTAAAGCAACGATACTAAAATATTTACTGGCTATCGTACTGATCGTAGCGGCATATAAACTTTTATTCACGGGTGCCTAAATGATCGAAAATGAGAAAAATGCTGACTTTATATCTTTTCACAATACCATTGGCCTTATCCGCTCAGAAAAATATTGAAACTACTGAACGCATTAGCCTTGAGGGTAAAGTAAAAACCAGGCACAGAAACCGCCGGAAAAAAACGGATCAATTTGCTGATCGTATAGCAATGCTGTGTGCCGCTGATAAAGCCCCGGGGAGGCTGTATGGGAAAGGCTTGCGGCAAATCATTATGAGGCGGGCACTGTAAACAATTTATTTAGACGCCAATGCGGTTGGCAAACCGTCGAGACTGATCATGTTTTTCTCTTTTTTATATTCTTCCAGCCCCTCTGGCCCTTCCTTTTCGGCCCACTTATTCGAATGATCACGTTCTCCGGCATAATTGTAATATGGAACACCAAACCCGCAGGATGTTTGAACTTTATGAATATCGGCAACTATAATTTGTCT
>Ga0157380_10003007_pt1 | contig 11478 bp, 10 predicted proteins | sample S35metaG_FD_119757 | JGI IMG/M metagenome (GOLD analysis project Ga0157380, IMG submission 119757) | Switchgrass rhizosphere microbial communities from Kellogg Biological Station, Michigan, USA - S3-5 metaG | ecosystem: Host-associated > Plants > Roots > Rhizosphere > Soil | place: USA...
AGGCGCCCAAAAATGGTTTCTTCTATGTCCTGGACAGGGCAAACGGTGAACTATTGTCGGCGGAGAAATACACGCGTGTCAACTGGGCGAGTCACGTTGATTTAAAAACTGGTAAACCGGTTAAGACTGAACAAGGGTGGTATAAGGACGAGCCAAAATTGGTTATGCCTACCCTCAGTGGTGGACATAACTGGCAACCGATGTCATTTAATCCTATGACAGGACTAGTATATATTCCCGAACACAATAATCCGATGGTATATAAAAACGCTGAGCGGCGTGAGTGGAAACCCGATCAGGATAATACAGCACTCGATTATGGTTTTTTGGACAATTTCAAAAGCATTAAGCAGCAGGTAAAAGATTCTACAGACACCATATCATCCGAGAGTTTGCTGGCATGGAATCCTGTCACACAAAAGGCTGTATGGAAAGTAACGGATGGGGCACCTGACGGAGGAATTTTGTCAACCCCTGGTTTAATTTTTCAGGGTACGAGGACGGGTTATCTCAAAGTATACGATGCCAACACGGGTGAAAAGTTGAAAGAAATATTTACCGGTACAGGAATTATGGCCGCACCCGTTAGTTATAGCCTGGACGGGGAACAATACATTTCCGTTATGGCTGGATATGGTGGGGCACCAATGTGTTGTTATCCGGAAGATGCCGCATTCCATCAATATGAAAACTTTGGCCGTGTCCTTACCTTTAAGCTCGGCGGCGTTGCCACCCCCTTGCCTCCACTAACCAAAATAATATCAACTCCTGCCCCACCCGCAGGTGAAATCAGGAAGGAATTAGTTTCTAAGGGGTTGGCGCAGTACTACGCACATTGTGTAAGTTGTCATGGCTTCATAGGTGGACATTCGTCACAGCATCCTGACCTAACCAAATTACCCGAAGCAAAGCACAAACTATTCAAAGAGATTGTCATTGACGGCCTGCTGGCAAAAAACGGGATGGCGAGCTTTGGCAATACACTATCCGTGGAAGATGTCGAAGCGATCCACGCATTTTTATTGGATGCCCAAACGAGAGCCTACGCGAACGAAAATCCGAAAGTAGTACTTAACTGAACGCCAATTAAGCGGGTTCCTAGCCGTGAGTGTGATTCTTGAAAAAGGCAAAGGGGTGATAAGTTTGCCGATTGCTTTTCGTTAGTTAGAATATGATTAGGACCATTGTTGCAAAATATGATACCTCCGTTTCAGGGGTTCTAAGGTTTCCGAAAGTTATCGTTCCTGAAATAACGGATCGCGAACAAATCGAAGTAAACTTGTCAATTAAATAAACTTAATTTTTCCCGCCGACAAATAATTGTGATATGGCCGATTTAGCCAAATCTGATTTGACGTCATCGCAATTAGGAACGGGCAAATCTTCGGTATACGGAAAACGTGTGTCTATAGTTGCTACGGGCGCCATGAATAAACGTTAAATATATTTTTAAAATCCATGAGTCGACAAAAACGATACTGCGGCGCTGTTTACAAATTGGTTACTAAGCCAGTCTGGATTAGAACAAATTTTCACACTTGCTTTGTAATGTGATTTTAGTTTAAAGCGGAGCCAAGAGTGTCACACCACGTTAGACCTCTACGCTATTTTTTCTTAATCTTCTATGAACAGAATATCGATAGCATTGCTGCTACTGTTGGTGAGTTATGGATCGTGGAGTCAGAATAAAAAGCTCGACAGCCTCTATTCTGTTTTGCAAAACCATCCTCAGGAGGACACCTTACGTGCCTGGTTGCTCGTGAGTATCTGTTATTATGAAAACACCTCTGACAATGAAAAAAATAAATTACTGGCCGAGGAAGCCCTGAATATTTCAAGAAAGATCAATTACAGGAAAGGGATTGGTATGGCATTGAAATATCATGCACTCTATTACTACGTGAAGGGCAACTATGAACAGACCATGGTTTATGCCATTGAAATGCTAAAAGTATTTGAAGGATCTTCAGACAAATTAGGCCTAAGTCAAGCGTATAATTTGTTGGGGCTTATTTATTATATAAGCAACGATTTTGATAAAGCAGAGCGCTACTATTTGAAAGCGCTGGCGGTTCGTAAAAGCGCAGGATTTATAAAGGATGTAGCCTATAGTTATAACAGCTTGGGGGCATTGAATTTAAAAAAGGAAAAATATAATGAAGCGCTGGCCTACTTTCGCAAGTCGCTTGAAATAAGAAAACAAATAAACGACAGGGAGGCATTGAGTCAATCGTTTGGAAATCTGGCGGCCACTTATTTAGCAAAAAAAGAGTACCACAATGCATTGGAATATTTTGAAAAAACATTTCAATTATTAGAGAACTCTAACAACAAGTATCGGATTGCAGACAACCTCTCATCACTTGGAGAAGTCTACATACATCTAAAAAATTATCGCCTGGCAGATTCTTGTTTATTAAAAGCTGAAACACTGGCTAAGGATATGCGCCACAAAGAGGTGCTGGTAGATACTTATAGCCGTCTAAGATTGTTGGAAAATTTGAGGAGGAGGTTTAAATCTGCGATGGATTATTCTGAATTAATGCACACCTACAAAGACAGCATTTACAATGAAAAAAAGGTGAAACAAATAGCAGAAGCGGAAGCCTTATACGAAAGTGAAAAAAAGGATAGAAAAATATTCGCGCTTGAACAATATAAGCAACTTCAAAATTTAAAGCAGACCTATTTATTATCGGGATTGTTTGCGATAGTCGTAACGTTTTTAGTAATCTATCTCCTACAGCGATCGCATAATAAAAAGATCGGTTCGTTTCTGGAAATTCAAAAATCATTAAATCTGAAACTTCAGGAAACAGATCAATTAAAATCCAAGTTCTTCGCTAATATTTCGCACGAATTTCGGACACCACTGTCGCTCATCCTTGCGCCGGTCGAAGAAAAATTATCATCAGCTGGCCTTGCTAGGGCAGATCAGGAATCTTTTGCAATGATCCGACGTAATGCCAACCGTCTGCTCACGCTCATTAACCAGCTGTTAGACCTTTCCAAACTAGATGTTGGAAAGATGGGATTGCAGGTACAAAAAGGTGATGTAAAGAAATTTATCGGAGAAGTCGCTGCTTCATTCGACTCTTGGGCTGAGCATAAAGAAATCCGCTTTATGAAATACCTTAAAGGCGATTTTGGGACGGGCTGGTATGATAGTGACAAACTTGAAAAAATTGTAATTAACCTTCTATCGAACGCTTTCAAATTTACGCCACCAGGTGGAACGGTGGAATTATCTCTTAACAGATTGGCAGGGTGTGATGAACTTTTTCTTCGGGTTGCAGATACAGGGAAAGGGATTCCACCAGAAGACTTGGCGAATATCTTCTCGCCCTTTTATCAATCAAAGTACAGTGCAGATGACGGGCAACCCGGCACTGGTCTGGGTTTATCCCTGGTACATGAATTGGTGAAAGTTTATGGTGGTGATGTATCGTTGGAAAGCAATTTAAATGTTGGCTCTGCATTTTCTATAACGCTGCCCGTAACTGAAAATCGATTCCCCCCTTCCTCGTTCACAGAGGGAGCGCATGACGAAAACGCAAAGCGGATACTGCAATCTGAAATTATCAAATCAGATTCATCCTACCCCGGCGAAGGTGGCGCGGAAGCAACTACGCAAAAAGAAGACGTTATCCTCATTGTAGAAGATAGTGATGACCTCCGAAATTTTATTTCGGTCAATTTAAGCGACGTGTTTCAAACGGTAGTAGCAAGAAATGGCGAAGAAGGATTGGCAATGGCAATCAATCTTCTCCCCAGTCTGATCGTTTCAGATGTCATGATGCCTGAACTTGATGGGTTGCGCTTTGCTGAAAAACTAAGATCAGATGAGCGAACATGTCATATTCCCGTGATCCTGTTAACGGCAAAGGCAGACATGGAATCAAGATTGGAAGGGCTGGAAACGGGTGTTGACGATTATCTCTCCAAACCTTTTTCAACGGCTGAGTTGAGGGTGCGCGTAAAAAATTTAATCGAGCAAAGAAAAAGACTAGCGCTTAAGTACCGTGCCCGACTGAATGCCCCTAATCCTGTGAACTATGAACCCTCATTAGATGATAAGTTTTTGCAGAGAGCGAAAGCTATTGTGGAAAAAAATATCGGAGATGCGGCCTTTGGAGTCGAACAAATGGCTGATGAAATCCATTTGAGCCGCGCGCAACTATTTCGTAAGCTAAAAGCGATTACCGGAATTTCTCCCAATGAATTTATCAATGACATCCGTTTGGAAAAAGCCGCAGCCCTTATCGAGGCGAAGGCGGATATACTGACACAAATTAGTTATTCTGTTGGCTACAATGAACAATCCTATTTCGCAAAACGCTTTCGCAAAAAATTTGGTTTGTCACCCCGCGAGTATGCAGCAAAATCTGAAAAAAGTAAGTAAAGCTATTTTTTGACGGGCTTCTTTTGAGTCCTAGACCAATTCAACCAATAGGCTAACTGCAAACAGGGAGGCAGCTCAACAAAAGTATCTGAGTTTGCAACAAATGTGCGATGCAAAAAAGGGCATCCCTGGTAGTTTTATCGTTAAAATCCATCAGTCAGGACGGTGTGAGCCTGGGGAACAATTTAGCCAAAACTATATATGATTAAAATTCAAGAAAAATCCATCAACCAAAATGAGGGATGGAAAACCGGAGCGCATGGGAATTACGCGGGAGATTTACTTGTCGCCGACATTAAACCGAAAAACAGGATTGAATCCATTGATCTTCTGAGAGGAATAGTGATGATTATCATGGCAATTGACCATGTTAGAAATTACTTTCACTTTGATGCATTTTTGTACAGCCCAGTTGATCTGAGCCAAACATCGCCTGGATTATTCATTACACGATGGATTACTCATCTTTGCGCCCCTACTTTTATTTTTCTCGCTGGAGTTTCGACATACTTTGTAGCACAGCGAAAAACACTTAACGATACATCGTTTTTTCTTTTGTCAAGGGGCATCTGGCTTGTGCTTTTGCAGCTCACCATCATTCGTTTCGCCTGCAACTTTGATCCACTTTTTCGTTTCAACTCCAATACTATTATTTCCACCATAGGTTTTTGTATGATTGTTCTTTCCGGGCTCATCTATCTTCGGGTTAGAACAATTTTTTTTATTGGGATTGCACTGGTGGTTGGACACAACTTGCTTGACGGAATCCATTTTAAAGAGGGAACCTTAGCAGATGTAATTTGGTCATTCCTGCACGTACAAAAGTCTTTTGAATTGGGCAGCGGTTACGCTTTTTCGTTTCTTTATCCTGTTATGCCCTGGATCGGAGTGATTGCGTTGGGTTATTGTTTCGGTAGGCTTTTTAGTCCTGACTATTCATCCAGACAAAGAAAAACAATGCTCTCACAATTAGGCATATTGTGTCTGCTGGTCTTTATCACACTAAGGGCAAGCAATGTTTATGGAGATCCAGTTCCCTGGAGTAAACAAGCCGAGTTCAGCACCACAGTAATGTCGTTTTTCAACTTACAAAAATATCCTCCCTCAATGTTGTATTTGTCAGCAACCCTTGGTGTTTCATTGCTATTACTTGCTGCAATGGAGGGTAAAAACCTAAGACGTTGGCGACCTGTTACACTTTTTGGAAACGTTGCCTTATTTTATTACGTGGCTCACATGTTTCTAATCCACCTGTTAGCCGTAGTTGCATCGGTGTTGACAGGGCATGGATGGGAGATAATGATATTCACCGGTTCCGTGGCAAAGGGTAACCCCTTGCTAAATGGAAGCTACGGCTTCAGTCTATGGGTTGTGTATTTGGTTTGGATGTTGGTTGTCGTCATTCTTTATCCACTGTGTGTATACTGGAATAGTTTTAAAATACAGAACAAGAAAAAATGGTGGGTGAGCTACGTTTAAGATGGAAGAAGTAAACACTTGCTCGAGTAGTACTATTGCTTGAATCTGCAATGGATGGAAATAATGTCGGAAACTAACCCCGTTTGCCGTTCGTAATGACCATATCGAATTTCAACCATATTCCATCTGGAAAGTCCGAAAATTCCGTCCGGCGCAACGATACGAAGTCCTAAACCTGCAAAATGACTTTCAAATTTAGAAAGGTCATAATCACTGGTGTAAAAGGCAGCAGACTTGTCTTGGGACGCATAGGGAGCAAAATACTTGACCGCTGACTGAGTATAGTATCGGTAAAAAGGTGTAACAGAAATAAAGGGTGTAATCTTAACTGCGGTTTCCAGGTCGATTGTGTGTGCTTTTAAATCCCAGTCGTCCCAATAGTAACGATAGAGAGCACGAACAATTAGACGGTCACCGAGGAAATAGGTGCCCCTGATTCCGATCGGAATTTTGAATCGCGAACCAGGCAAAGACTCTATCGTCTCAGTATTATCATTAAAGTAAACACGATTGAAAGGAAGGCTCAGAAACCCTTGCTGATAGGTAGGATCAATCATTATCATCATCTGAAAACGCCTGTTGATCACTTGTGAAAGTGTAATTGATGTGGCATAGGTGTTCCTGGAGGCCATACCCGTAGGGCGGCCACTTCTAAGCTCAATTGGATAAATCAAAGTAAGTTGATCCTGAAATGTTTGTAAGCGAAGACCAATCTGACGGTTGTTGTCCTTTGAGTTTTTGCTTCCGTTTACACCGATACCTACCGAATAATAATCGTATTCAAATGAACCTGACAACGTCGCCCCAATGGCATTCCCAGTTTTTTCATTTGCCATTTGCCAATTGAAAGTTGGATAGTAGCGTTGATCGGAGGAAGATGCAGAAGAAATAGTTGATGGATCAATATTGTCAGAGGATGCAGATGTGTACGAGTCCATTCCTAATTCAATGGTGTACGAGTGAAGTCTGCTCTTTCTATCCCTGCTACTCATACGGATATCAATAGTCGTAGGAATATCGTGCAGTTTTTCAGATCCAATTCCCCCGGTAACCGCAGCGTTGTTACCATCTTGCTGGTAGTAACTACCTACAAAGTTGACTTCGTCGATTTTTAATTTTCGAGGTATGTAAGTTGTAGAATCGCTAGTCGCTTGGGAAAAAGCGCTGACGATCGAAAGATAGAAAGCAATGATAATTATGGGTATACGGATCATACTTTGTCGGAATTAATTACATCCACAACCACCGCCGGACTTCCCACCATTTCCGCCAGAAGCACCTTCCCGGTAAATTTGAAAACTATTTTCCGTCTGTTGAACTTTGCGAATGGAAAGCTCCATCTCCGCATCATTGATATAAACTTTCTGATACTCCTTTACCGATTTGCATCCGGAGGCCATAACAATAAAGAAGAGTGCAGAAAACATTTTTAGGGTTCGGAATTTCATAACTGAGTAAGTGCAATATTTTTTGAATGATGAATGCGGTTTGCCTCGTCAACAATGATACAGGCAATGCCTTTCATTTGATTGATCAGATCAAGTCCAACTTTGGTTCCCATAACCATTACAGGAGTAGCCATCGCGTCTGACAATTCTGCATACGGACTTATAATTGTCACGCTTTTGACTCCTGTTACCGGGAAACCAGTCCGTGGATCTATAGTGTGGGAATACCGTTGACCATTGATGGTAACATATTTTTCATAATTACCTGAGGTCGCCACTGACGTGTTAGTAATGTTGAGGAATGAAAAAGGATTTTTTGTATCGGGATCGGCGATACCTATGGTCCATGGCTTACCATCAACCTGATGACCCCAGGCCGTTAAATCCCCTGAAGCATTGACAATTCCGCTTTCAATACCCATGTCTACCAAAAGTTGTTTTGCTTTGTCTGCAGCATATCCTTTCCCTATGCCTCCGAAGCCTATGCGCATACCCTTCTCTTTAAGAAAAACAATAGATTCCTTTCTCTCCAGAAAAATGTTCCTGTAGTTGATAAGCCTTACTGCCCTTTTGGCTGTTTCCTTGTCTGGCAACGACGTCATAGAAGCGTCAAAATTCCAAAACCGCTTATCGATTGAGCCGTAGCTTATATCAAAAGCACCCTGCGTAAGTTCAGAAATACGAATTGATCGTTCGATAAGTTCGAAAACTTCGCGATCAACTTTCACAGGGTGAATTCCGGCATTGGCATTTATTTGATTCGTTTGACTCTGTGGGTGGAATGTTGTCAACAAAGCTTCGATACGTTTTATTTCTGCAATAGCAGCATCGATGCATTTCTCGGCATGTGAAGATTCGTTATTGAAGAATTTGATTTCAAAAATGTTGCCCATTAAACGAGCGGTACGACCATGGACCCTAGCGCGATCGATCTCAGCGTGCATGTCTGTATCCCTCAATTTCTTTTATAAATTCTTGAGGGGATTCGCCGTTGTAGCCATCCCATGATTTTAGAATATTTCCATCTTCGTCTAACAACAGCGTGAGTGGAAATTTTCCTTTAGGATTGTACGTTTCAGCTAACTTTTCATTATGTGCTGTTTGAATTGCCGATAATTGGTTTTTCTTGAGTCTGGGAAAATCCGCCCGCACCAGCAAAAGATTGTTGTCGGCGTATTGTGAAAAAACTTCCTGTTCAAAAATATCACGTGTCATTTTAATACAAGGGGCGCACCAATCAGACCCGGCGAAATTCAAGAGGATTAATTTTTGAGATTGTTTTGCTTGAGTTTGGGCGTGCTGGAAGTCGGTCAGCCAGCCTGCCGGGATGCTGTATAAAGCTAATCCAATAAAGAGTAGGATTTTCATATGTGTAAACTAATGGCCAAACAGAAAATATCAAGGGGGGGTTCATTTAAGAAACTGATCTCACAATAATAAATTGTATTAATACATAGTTTGGAATAAGTCTAATTAAGTCGGTACCAGGTCTTATTGTGTTATACTAAAACCAGTCTATATTTGGAGTTACCCTAATCCGCTAGAATGAAAATATTTTGGAATTTGCTCCTCGTTCTTTTACCAGCCTATACATTTAGTCAGTCAAATTGGAGAAATTCAGTAGTCACCCTTCAGGATGGAACAGTATTGTCCGGTGAAATAAATGATTTTGGATGGGAATATCCTCCGAAGGAAATCGAATTTCGAAAAGAAGGTCAACCTGTTCAGAAATTTTCCGTGGATGAGGTCGTGCATTTTGCCACAGACAGGCCGATCCGTTACGAATCGCACATCGTGAGCTATGATGCCGATGGAGAGGATTTAGGAAGTCTGTCTAAAAGCAAGGAGCCAATTAATTTGATCAGGGAAAAATTATTCCTGGAAGTAAAAGTAAATGGAACGATCGGTTTGCTTTATATGAAATCGAAAAATGGCCGCGCTCATTACTTTATAAAGCAAGATACAACCGTAACAGAGTTACTCAATCGGACTTACTTTAGTGCGAAGAATAATCGTGAAATTCTAACAAATCAGAAGTATAAACAACAACTGCTTCTAATCACCAATGACTGCCCCGATATTCAATCAGGATTGAGCAGGCTCCTCTATAGTGAATCCAGGTTGGCAGATGCTACCAGAAAAATAAATGCGTGCAAAAATTATGAGGTGGATCCGCTATGGGATGGCGCGCCAAGCAATCAGAAAAAAAAGTCAACTTATGGGGTGGTCTTGCAAGCCATGCTTAGCAGTTGCAATTTTCAGAACTACTATCATGGCCCCACTGATGGGATAAATTTCGGCGGTGGACTATTTTGGGAGTTATATAATAAGAAGCGCCCCAACAAGCTTTCACTGTATAATGAATTGACCTATAAAAAAATCTCTTCTGAGAAAGGCACATCGTATTTTGGCTTTAGCGAAGATTTTAAATGCACTAAAATTAAATTGATTAATGCGATTAAATTCAGTTCTCCTAATAGATCCGGTGGAAGATTTTACGGAGGCATCGGAATAAACAATGGTTTCCGTACTGATACAATGATATCGGGTCGCACGAAAATGACAAGCACTGGAAAGGATTTTTCTTCTGGCTACGAAGTTGGATTCACAGCGATGATTGGACAAAGTTTTATTTTATTACAGAAATTAAAAATCAGTCCGGAGATCAGATACGATTACGAATACGATCTTTCTGGCACATTTATCTTTAGCAGTTACAGTCTAAATTTACAAGTCGGCGTAAAATTTTAAGTGTAGGAATCTTGCTTCGGGTTCAACGTAACTTTTTTGTGGACACATACCGTCATAATTTTCCCTTCAACAAGAAAACAGGAGAAGTTCGGACCAAATGATTTATAAAGGCTCAGAAAATAAAAGACATACTTGAGAACATTGACGTTTTGACGTCCTAAGCGGTGATCGGGAAAATTTCAGATTCACTCTTAACGATTGTTTGATTCCCCTTTACAGGTCTTATTTTGTACTTGTACTTATCGGTTGCCTGGGGATTACCGTCATCAATGGCATTAATCTCAACGATTTCGTAGTCAATGAAATCATCTTCTTCGGTTAAATAAACCTTATCCCCAGTGCTGTAAATCGGCTTCATAAGCTACTTAGTTTAGTTAGCATCGTCTCCTAAAACGATAGTTATCTATAATATAACAATTTTATTCAAATGTAGTTTTCGATATCCATGATATTTAAACGAAGGTATCGGAGAATTATTGCGAAAAGAACGTTAAGATGTCAATCATATATGTTAAACGGCGACGTCTAGTGCAAGGATGCACGTTTCAAAATCACGGTGCATCTTATCGCGTAAACTGTCTGGACTTCAATAACATGGGGATAACGTCATGCATAAACGCAGCTCATTTTTGCTGTCATTGCTTGTAACGTTTGCATAACTGGTATCTGAATATTAAAACATTTTGTTGCCAAAGCATTCGATCAAAAAAACTTCCGGGAAGTAGAGACAAAAAAAAAGGTGCCGTGCAGGCACCATTTTTTTTGAAAGGGTCTTCAATAATATTACTGAACACTTTTTTCTTTGTCTTTCCCTTTCAGCATGTTGCCATCTGCGTCGAACTTAACGGTCTTAGTTTCAGCACCGTTCTTTAGTTCAACTTTGTAAATCATTTTTCCATCCTTTTCTTTTTTGTAAGCCTTGTCCACTGTCCAACCACTATAGTCTTGGCTTTGCAAAGATGCTGTTATCGCGGCAGGAAGTTCGCTGGCAGCAACCGGCTGCATTTCAGTACTTTTTTGGTCTTGGGCAGGAGTAGCAGCAGGCTCTTGAGCAAATGCAAACAATGCAGCGGAACACAGGATGAATGATAACAATAATTTTTTCATGGTTGTTAATTTTTAGGGTTAAACATCGAAAACTAGAATTATAACACGTGCCTGCATTCAATGTTCTGGATCCGGATTGAAAATTAACAGAAAATTCATCTATCAAATTGAAAGGAAATCTGCGTTTATTTTGGCGATTCCCCTTTAGTGATATAAAAACGCGATTAATCACATGGAGTCTCCTGTCCGCAACAGCCGGCCTGTGCCAAATCATATACCAACATTTGGGGGAAAATAATTTTACAAATGCCATTTGTGTTAGTTAGTTTCCGATAACACAACATTATTAAA
>Ga0157380_10003008_pt1 | contig 11478 bp, 22 predicted proteins | sample S35metaG_FD_119757 | JGI IMG/M metagenome (GOLD analysis project Ga0157380, IMG submission 119757) | Switchgrass rhizosphere microbial communities from Kellogg Biological Station, Michigan, USA - S3-5 metaG | ecosystem: Host-associated > Plants > Roots > Rhizosphere > Soil | place: USA...
CAGGAACGAGCCGGCGCCAACGGCTCCATTCAACTCGTGTTGACCCGCTGAGAGGAGACGCCACCCCCCATGCAACAAGTAACCGTCACGATCGATGCTGAGGGCAATGTCAAGGTCGAAGCCGGCTGTGGCATCAAAGGGAAAGCATGCCACGACGTCACGCGAGCGATCGAGCAGGCGATCGGCCGGACCACCGGCGATCAACTGAAACCTGAATTCCACCAGCAACAGGAGGCACGTCTTGGAAACGCCACTGCTGGTCCACGTTGACCTCGCAGGCCGGCTGCAGTTTGTCTACGACGACGCTCTGTCGAAGCTGATGGACTGCGGCCGGCCTGAGGTGAAGCGTGCATCTCACGTCGAACCTGACGGCCCACGGCGATGGGTGGCGGATATGTCGCCGGTGAATGGTCCGAAGATCGGGCCGTTCCCGCTGCGCTCGCAGGCGCTGTCGGCCGAGCGGGCTTACCTGGACAAGTTTTTGAGTGGAGAGCTAGCACCGCAGTAGGGCAGGAAGCCCGGAGCACCGCCACGGATGAGCGACGCCAAGAACAATCAGAAACCCAGCAGCCAGGCCCCCCTGCGGATGAGCGAGCGGTTGAACCTCGTCTTGGGGGCACGAATCGACCTGGCCATGGTTTCGCTCAAGTCGGCGGACAAGGTCACCGTGAATGCGTGCACGGCCAAGATGGTGCTCGTGGCCCTGGGCGAATACCACGGCCAGGACGGGCGTTGCTATCCCGGCATCGCCGCGCTGGCTCTCTGCGTGTGTGCCAATCGCCGGACGATCATGCGGGCGATCGAGACGCTTGAGGCCCTGGGCCTGGTGTCGATCACGCAGCGCCATCACCTCAAAGGCCAGTCGTTGATGGAGCGCACCAACTGGTACGTGCTGCATTGGGACGCGATCGCGGCGTTGAACGTGAAGGAACCGGCCGCTGGCGATCAGGTGACAGATTGTCACCAGCTCGAAACGGTTGGTTCAAATGGATCAGGTGACAAACTGTCACCAGATCAGGTGACAGATTGTCACCTGAGCAAGTGCCAAACTGTCACCAGATCAGGTGACAGTCTGACACCCAAAACGCTCAACCCAACCGCCCATCATTCCCATCCCGGGAGGGATGGGAATGCAAACGCCCAACCCAAACCGGCGAGCACGAGCGAAAGCGGGGGAGGTTCGCGCGGCGGATCGGGGATGGGGACGATGGGAGGCGAGCACGGCCAGGGCCAGCCTGGCGAGATCCCGATCTACCGGCTGCTGGTGACACGTTGCCGGATCCCGGAAGGCGCGGCGAAGACCCTGCAGGACGTGTACTTCGGCGCTGAACTCGCCGGCCTGGACATCCTCCGGGCGTGCGGCTTCGACGAACTCGAAGCGAGACGGCAGGCGGCGTACCTGAAGCGAGGCCGGATCGTGTCGGTCTTCAAGGGCGTGGTGAACAAGCTCCGTCGCAACGAGCCGGTCGGCGATTTCGTCGCCCTGATGCAGACGTGGCTCTCAGACAAATCGAAACCCGAGGACTTCACCGAGGACGGCGCCCACCTGGCCACGCTCGGCAAGCTTCGGAAACACAAGTCCCCTCAACAAAGGAGATCAGCATGACGCTGAGACTCAAGGCTATCGGCATGGATGTGGTTCGTGCAGTGCTCGTGTTTCTGTGGCTGGCCATCTTCTGGTCTTGCACGGTGCTCGCGTTCGGTCAGACGGAAACACCGATGCAGCTGCACGTTTCGGGAGATCTCACTGGCCCGCTCACGCAGCAGGCGATGCGAGAGACTGGCGCTTTTCAGGCGACGATGCTTGGCGACATTGATACCGATGGCAACGGTAGCGCCAACTGGGCCACGATCAGACCTCGCCTATTGGCGGTGCCCAAAGGCGGACTCCTGGCGTATGACTGGGAACCGTCGGCGATGCACACGCTGGGGCTCAGCTTCAACGGCTATGTGAGCCGCTTCACCAATCTAATCAACCAGGGGAGATCGACGCGGCCGGATCTCAATGCAGCGATGTACGGCTATCCGCGAGCCAGCAACAACGACCTGTGTCTATTCCAGGCAGGCGGTCAGGCCCATGGGCTGTTGGTCGATCGATCGGTGGCTGGCGCCCAGCACGAATTCATGCGGCATCAGCAGTACATCCTGCAATCGGGATACCTGCCGGAGATCGGGCCAGATTACACAGCGTTCGCGGCGAATTTCACCGCCACCGCGCTGGACTTTTCCGACGGCAAGGACACGTTTATCACCCTGCGAATCGACGTGCCGGAGGGCAACCCCGGGGCGTTCACGACGCTTGACGATCAGACGCTGCACAATTGGGTGACCACGATCAAGAACCAACGGGGCTTGATGTACCCAGCCCGCAAAGTCAAGGGCTTTTGGTTGTGGATGGATGGCCACCCCGGGCAGTTCGGCTTCTACGCCCAGAGCTGCTACGCCGAATCGCCGCTGATGAGTCCGGGCACCAACCAGGTGCGCCGCGATGCCAAAGCCGCCTACGGCACCAAGTTCGCGAAACCTGATGGCACGCCTGACCTGGTGAAGATCGCGGCCGAGGTCGACACGCGAACCGCCCACGCGCTGAACATCATCAAGCTGGCGATGGACGGCAAGCCGCTTCCCACTGCGCCACCCCCGACACCGACGCCCACGCCAGAGCCGCCGCCGCCAGCCCCGACGCCGACACCAGTTCCGCCCACCACAGATGAAGGCAAGACACCGCGACTGCCGGCTGCACCCATCACCACGCGATCGGTCAACGTCTCCACGGCGGCCGACTTGCTGGCCCAGGCGAAGGTTGCCAAGACTTCAATCACCGTTACGCAGTCGGTTTCACTTGCTGCCACGATCGATGTGGCCAGTGACGTCGCGATTTCTGGCACGTCGCCGGCCGTGGTGATCTCTGGACCATCAAGCGGGCCGGCTTTTTATCTGAGACCAGGCACGGTGCGGGTTTCGATTCAATCCCTGACGATCGACGGGAAGTCGATCAAATGCGGCGAGGACAACGAGTCTCCATCGCCTACTGACGTTCGAGTTTCCAAGGTGATTTTCCAAGGCGCCAACCGAGGCCGCTACTTCGACCTCGTCGGGGGCTGCGTGCGTGGGCTGTTCGAAGAATGCACCGGAACAGGGTCGATTGAGTATTCGCTTTGGGGCGATGACCATCTGGAATTCGCACTTCTCAAGTCGTCATTTGAGGGCTCCGGCAGTCAGACCATGATCCGCATGTACGGCATTGAGCGCGTGCTCATTGCCGACAGCGTCTTTGATTCGAAGAACCCGGATGGAAAACAAACCATCCGATGTGCGGGCGGTCCCGGATTCGCCAAGGTGGCCAACTGCACGATCCGCAACGGCCGCGTGACGTTCGGTGATTACGTGCCCAAGACGCCACTCGGATCGTTTGAGTTCACCGGCAACACGTGCGAGTGGAAGTTGGACGCGACGCTGGAGGTTCAGCCAGGCTCGAAGAACGGCGTCGTCACCAACAACAAGATCACGTCGGAGAAATCGTTCACGCATGGCTTCTGGCTCGGCGCTGGCGAATGTCCCAACGTGAAGTGGTCTGGCAATTCACATCGTTGGAGTTCGTCCGCCCCGTATGCGCCAGTCGCGAACGGCGCCACTCCCTGAAAAAAGTGGGTGACGGCAGGACGCCGCCACCAGTTTCCATTCTCCCCGTTCTGAAAGGAATCAAGATATGAGACAGTTTCTCTATGCAGCGATGATCGCCCTGGCCACAGCCCCAACGGTCGCCATGGCGCAGTGCAATGTGTCCGGAACGTCTGGCGGCGGCGGTGTCAGTGAAGTGACCGCCGCCCCCGGCGACTTCGCCACGCTCACCGTTCACATTCAAAACAACAATCCGTGTCCGGCCATCACGACCTCATGGATCGAACTGCCCTCTGGCGCTGTCGTGAACTTCCCATCGGCGGTCTGTCCGCCCATGACCATGATGTCGTGGTCAACTTCGTACCTGGTTGAGGACACCGGGCCACAAGAGTTTTTTGGCATGGCAGCGGGAGAACTCGGCAACGGGCTTTCCTTCTCGGGCTTCGGTAGCCGCGTCATCAACCTCACACCGCGGGCCAACGTGAACCGCGATGCAGAGCACATCGTGGACATGAGTGATTTGCTGAGCGTGATCAGCGCCTGGGGCAAAGCACCCGACAACTCGACCGCCGACGTGGATCGAAACGGCGTGGTCGACACAGGGGACTTGCTGAGCGTCATTCGCGCCTGGAACTGAAATCTGTCGTCCATGGTGCCGGCCGCTGAAAGGCGACCTGCACCGCTGTCCTCGTTCTCAAGGAGCACCCCATGAAGGTCACGTTCTCGATCGAAGCTGATGTTCAACGAGGCGGCATGTTTTGCGAGCTGCAGGCCAAGCTGGTCATCGACGGGAAACCCTACGGCAAATCCGCCAGCGTCAAGGACGCTGCCATGTTCCCATCCCAATGGGATCGGTTGACGCAGGCTGCCCGTCGCATCGTTCAAAAAGAATGCGACGGCCTTACCGCCATGGAGGATTTCACGGCTGAGGCAGTGCAGGCAGCGAGCGATCCAACCAAGCAACCGGGCTACTACTGCGACGTGTGCCCGCACGCGATGGCCCTGCACAACCCAGATGGCACCTGCCCATGCGGCACTGATTGCCCAGCGGAGAGAAAGGCGAAAGGGGGGACGCCGGCATGACGAACCTCAGCTTCGACCAATTGAGACACGCCAACGACGAACGGGCCGTGGAGTGGAACAGCGGTCCACCGCTTTCCGCTGAGTTCGCGATGATCGAGCTTGCCGGGGAAGTCGGCGAGGCCTGCAACTCGCTGAAGAAGTGGCTGCGTCATCGCCACGGTCTGGCGGGTGGAGTGGCGAGCCTCGAGCCGGTGATTCAGGAGCTGGCAGACGTCGTCATCTGCACGGACCTCCTTGCACGAAAACTCGGCGTCGACCTTGGCGCCGCTGTCGCGATGAAGTTCAACCACACCAGCCGAAAGCACGGCTTCAACACGATGCTGCCTGAGCCGGTTCCAACGGCGTGTGGAGGGCCGACGCCATGACGATCGCAGGACGCCGAATACCAGTCAGTCCGGACCTGAATCCGTACCGCGCGCTGCAGCAGGCAGGCGATTACTACGGGCCGGTGATGGGATACAGCGGTGATCGCCCCGCCGTGTTCTTTCTGCTTCCGACCGCGCGTGACCCCGGGGTAGTGGGGCCTGAGCGTGCTTTGCATCACGTTCAGTCACCGCCTCATGTGTTCACCGAAGAACCAGATGGCACGCTCACGATAAGCGCGTCGATCGCTGCTGGTGGCACGTCAAACCCGTACTGGCACGGCTTCCTTGAGCGTGGCCAGTGGAGGGAGGTGTGACTATGACCCAGACCACGAACACAGGCGGCTACCCGGTGGAGGTGCCAGAGCCTGACGTCTGTAGCGAGCACTACACGGTTGATCAGATGGCAGTGCAGCGACAGCTCACCGTGCCTACGGGCTTCGCTCTCACGCCTGAGCAATGGCTGCGGTTCATCGTCGACGCCCAGCAGTTTGGGTGCGACTGGCTCGACCATCTGCTGAACAGCAATGCAGGTGGCAACGTGGTGGGCGAGGCCGTGGCAGCCATGGCTATGCGCTTGGAGGAATACGAGCGGCGTGATGCTCAGGCAGGTCGCGAGTTGGAACGGAAAGCCGTCGCCCTCAAGGAGCGGTACGGACTAGTTCCGCCTGGCACGGTCCTCCGCAACGAGATTCGGTACGCCAGGGAGGGCCAACCCGGTGCCTCATAAGACCTTCGCCCCACGCCCAGAGTCTCTCCGCGTGCTGGCAGGTGACATGGTCAGAGCGACCGGTGGCCACGTCCCCTGCAAGGTGCTGGAGATCAGGGGCGACATGCTGGTGGAGACCGGCCACGGCCCTGTGGTGGTTCCGCTGACTTCGCCCCATTGGGAGGCCGTGAAACCCCGTATCGAAACAACGCGCGAAACTGACGAAACTTCTGTTTCGCGTGTTTCGAGTGAGCCAGTTTCCGGGGGTGTCGAGTGACCATCATCACCCGCAAGCCCAAGAAGCGAGAAGAGACTAAGACGGCCAAGCCTGTCGTTCTGATGATCAAGGCCACCCCTGGTTGTGAGATCCGGGAAGAGCTGAGGGTGACCATCAACGGGCAGGCGTACCCCATGGACATCTGCAGCCGCCGGCCTCGACCAATAACCGGTGAAGTACGGCTCACCGCCTGGGAGGTGAAACCCCGTCTCACGTCCAAGGTGGTGACACAGGCGATCCGCTGGCTGCACATCGCCAACATGGTGTACGTGGTGGTTGACGAGCCGGATAGCCAAAGCCCGCAGCACACGGCGCGACGCAAAGTGCTGGCTCATTGGGGCGTCGGTCTCCTGTACTCGACAGCATCTGGCAAGCTGGCTCTCCAGATAGAACCGAGAGACCGCGACGACGTTGACACGACGATTCTGGCTCACGCATTCGATCAGCCAGGCGTTGAGGATCCCTGCATGTCACCGCCGGCCGGAAGTGCAGGCGTGCCGAGGGCGACCAAAGAACGCAGCTACTGGTGGCAGGGCACGGAGTATGTGCGTCAGAACCCCGGCGCCGACGCTGCTGAGATCCGGAAACACACCGGCATCACAGACACGCCGGCCGCGATGATCAAGGCTGTCAGGTCCCGCAACTGGCTCGGGGTGCGTGCAGAGGTGATCACCGGCAGCAAGACACGCTTCTACCCACAGGATCCCGCAGCATGAACGATCTCATATACCTGGCGTCGCCATATTCACACGCCGATCAGGCGGTAGTGCTCCAGCGGTTTGAGAAGGTCTGCCAGGTCGCGGCTTCCTTGATGAGCCGCGGGCACCTCATCTTCTCACCGATCGCGCACACGCACCCGATCGCGATGGCTGGGAAGCTGGAAACGCATTGGGACTTCTGGCAGCGCTACGACCGCGCCATGCTCGATGCGTGCGGATCCCTGTGGGTGCTGATGCTGCCTGATTGGGGAATGTCTGTCGGCATTGCCAACGAAGTCGAGTACATGCGCCGTCTCAGGAAACCGGTCGCGTTTCTGCAGTGGCATCCCAACGGCCACAGCACGCTGCACGCGAATCCCCCGACGCCGGAAGAATGGGATTCGTGTGAGAAGGCGGCACTTGGAACCCAACGTCTAGACCAGTGCCTGGGGATTCCAGCCCACCTGGTTGAGCAGTCGCCGCAGCACGTGACGGCGACAAGCCTGGCAATGGAGCAGCGACGATGAGCGCCAAGCAACGCGGAATCCTGATGTCAGCCCTGATGGTGCAAGCCATTCTCGCCGGCCGGAAGACCCAGACCAGGCGTGATGTGAAATTCAGCGAGCCATTCACCGACCACTGGTCATGGCGGGCTGTTTATCCGCATCCACGCGGCGGCTTCATTTTCACTGAACACCCGTCGAACAACCCAGCCGTGTTGCTTCCGAAGCTCGCATCAGGCCGTGAGGGCAAGATGTGCCCCCACGGCCAACCCGGCGACCTGCTCTGGGTACGTGAGAGCCACTACATCCTCGACTGCCGGCCTGAGATCGTGCTCAAGCCGAAGTCGACCAAGCCACGAAAGCCGTGGCCAGCCAGCGTCATGTACAAGGCCGACGACGGCACGGAACGCGAGGGCCAAGAACACAGCGTGACTGCGCCGCCAGAAGGCTGGCGTGAACGCTACGACAACGATCACGTTCGATACAACCCCGGCCGGTGGATGCCCAAGTTTGCAAGCCGTCTCTGGCTTGAGATCACCGACGTCCGAGTCCAGCGCCGCCAGGACATCAGCATAGACGACGCGATAGCCGAGGGCATCGAGCATCATCATCTCGCCGGATTCGGCTGGCGGAACTACGCCTACACCGATCCGCTTGCACATTGCCGATTCGCGATCGACAGCTACCGGTCCCTCTCTGAATCCATCAACGGGCCAGACGCCTGGAGATCGAACCCCTGGGTGTGGGCCATCACCTTCAAGCGAACGGAGAAACCCCAATGACGGAATGGGCCATCTTTCTGATCGCCACATACTTCACGTGCGAGCTGTTCACGTTCGCCATGTGCCGTGAGACGGCATACCTCGGTGGCTTCGTTCGCAAGCTGGGACGGGTTCTCTGCCGTTGCGGCCTGCACTCATGGTGGTGGATGCAGTTCCAGTGGTCGAACCCCTATGTGGCCTGCAGACGTTGTGGCAAGGAGCGGCCATGAGCGACTGCAAGCACGAGAACTTTGTGGCGGCAGTGGATGTGTCGCGGCTTGAGGACGTTGGTCGATTCGTCGCCGACGTTCGCATCAAGTGCGCCCAATGCGACGTGCCCATGCGATTCCTTGGCCTGCCACTTGGCGTCGATCTCAACAGCGCCTGCGTCTCCTACGAGGGCACGGTGGCCCAGCTCGGGATCGCGCCGCTCGGTGAGACCGTTCCGCCAATCAACGGCGTAGAGGGATTCACAATCAGGAAGACGGAGAAGCCGTCATGACATCGGCCAACTCCTCCGGCAGCAATGCGACCGCCACCGCAGCTTGCCCACCGACAGTTCTCGCATCGTCGTTTTCTCCGTACACGCTTTGCCTTCGCGCCTCCGGAACCATCCCCGGATCCACGAAGCCACCCGACACCCCCACGCCGCAATAGGTAACCAGTCCATTCCTGTCCTCCCGAAAATTTGCCCCCCGGCCACGAGCCGGAAAGTCCTTTTGTACCAGTCGATTCGGCCGCTGATTGGTCCGCAGCGCAGACGAGGTCGAAAAATCTTCCTCCATGTTTGAGAAACCGCCAATGAGCCAAGGAACCAAGATCGAATGGGCAGAGGCCACGTGGAACCCCGTCACTGGCTGCACCCGCGTCTCCGCTGGATGCGACAACTGCTATGCAGTGGGGAAGTCCCACCGCCTGGAAGCCATGGGCCAAGACAAGTACGCCGGCCTGACTGTGCTGAACCCCAAGGGCGATCGCCACTTCAACGGCGTGGTGAAGTGCCACGAAGACGCTTTGGAGATCCCGTACAAGCGGAAGACCCCGACGATCTACTTCGTCAACAGCATGGGTGACCTGTTCCATCGCGACGTGCCGTTCAAGTTCATCGCAGAATGCTTCACCACGATGTGGCAGTGTCCACAGCACACGTTCCAGATCCTCACGAAGCGACCGGAGCGGCTGGTGGAGTTTTATCTCTGGAATTATCCGCCGGCCGCGATCAGCCGACAGGAAGCGGCGCAAGACTGGCTCGGCGCTGGACCGCATATCTGGCTCGGCACGAGCGTTGAGAATGCCGACGCGGTTCATCGCATCGACCAGCTACGTCAATGCCCGGCCGCAGTTCGATTCCTCTCACTTGAACCGTTGCTCGGCCCACTCGACAACCTGAACCTGGACGGAATCGGATGGGTCATCAGCGGAGGGGAGAGCGGACCGCAACGCAAACTTCGAGCCACTGAATTGAGCTGGCACCGGTCAATCCGTGATCAGTGCAAGGCTGCCGGCGTCCCGTTCTTCTTCAAGCAGATGGGCCAGAGCTTCATCGGCACCATCGCCGAGGGCGCCAAGCACCAATGGCGCCGCGTCGGAAATACGACGCGTCCCGGTGTTCAGCTGTTCAAGCCTCGCATCTCCAAAGGTGGCCAGTTCATTGAGATTCCCGAAGATCTCCGCATTCGCCAATGGCCGGAGGTGATGAATGGCTAATGCATTTGGCGGTCCCGGCATCGTGACGTTGTACAACTGGGTGATGATGTCCGATGGACGGGTCTACCTGTACCTGTTCTGCTCTGACTGGCGCGTCCTCACTGACAAGATGATCCCGATTCCGGGTTTCAGATCAGGCGAGAAATGGCAGCTGCATGGCTACGTTGACGGTCAGCCGGCTGTCGTGATTCCGGGCTGCAAGGTGAATCACTTCGCCATTTGTGGAGCGTGCCCTGCGCGCGCAGGACGCAAGGCCCACGAATGCTTCAACGTCGATGCGGGGAAGCCGAGCCCACTGCCGGCCCGCCGCAGGACACGGAGGTCCAAATGACATCAGCAATCAAGATGATCGAGCAGGAACGCAAGCGACAGAAACGCGTGCATCGTTGGTCGAAGCGACACGACGACTCGCACGATCGTGGCGAGCTGGCCATGGCCGCTGCCGCCTACGCGATGCCACGCTCCGAACGTGGCGGCGCTGGCACTGATCACCCGCCCCCAATTTGGCCGTGGCAGGAAGATTACTGGCGACCTAAGCGAAACGATCGCATCCGCGAGCTGGTGAAGGCTGGTGCATTGCTGGTCGCCGAGATCGAACGCCTCAAGCGTGCCGAAACGAAGAAGGCCAAGGCCAAGTCGAAGTGATCGCAGGTGATGGACCGCACGGAGTCTCAAGGATGATCGCAATGGCAACAGGGAAGTGGCCACAGGTTGACCCCACACCAGGGCAGGTGAAGCTGAGCGAGTTCTACATGCGATTCCGGGCGAAGCATGGATACTCGCCGACGTTGCGTGACATCTGCGACGGCATGCGGCTCAAGAAAACGTGGGTGTGCGAATTGGTCAGTGGCCTGATCGACCTGGGACTGTACGAGCGTGACGTTCGCAAGCGTCGATCGTTGAAGCTCACTCGCGACGGGGAGGAATTTCACCGGACTTTATCTAATACCGATACAAACACCGGTACAAAGACCGGTAGAAACACCGGAGTTACATAACAATTTGTGAAATGGGGTCTGGAAAGTGCGTTGACGGTCGCTATTGTCGCGCTTCGCACGGCTCAGGTTTCTGCAACGGAGACAGCGCATGGATGCGATCCTTACGAAGCTGATTGACCAATCGCCGATGGCAGCCGCGCTGCTCATTTTGGTGATCATCTTCATGCGGTTCATTTCCAAAGAACGTGACCGCAATGAGCGGATCGAAACACGGGCGCAGGAATCCATCACGAACATGGGCCAAGAATGCCACGCATTTCAGCGTGAAATGGTGGCCAAAGCGGATGCGTCTCACACCAAGGTCTCTGCGGCTCTCGATCGCAATACCGAGGCCTATGCCCGGACCAGCGAGGTGCTGGACGGCGTTGAAACGCTTCTGCGGAACAAGAAGTAGGCCAGCGACACAAAAAGCCTCATTTCAGAAAGGACGATCGATGTTCAGAATTGCCCGATCACTCTGCCTGTTCATGTTTGCCGTCATGCTACTGATGCCAATGCTTGTGCTGTCCGGATGCGGAGGTGCAACCGTTCAGGCCACATGGGCAGTGGAGAACCGCGACTACCACGACAACGTGGTCAAGTCCATCCTCCTGCCTCACTACAAGGCGGACCCGAATGTCCCCAACGAGGACAAGGTCAACGTCGATGCGGTCACAGCGGAGCACGAGGCGAACCTTGACGAGTGGGAGAGCACGCAGCCACAAAGCCCTTTCGCCAATCTCTTTGGCGGCGGCACCAACACAGATCCTTGAGCCATGA
>Ga0157380_10003010_pt1 | contig 11476 bp, 8 predicted proteins | sample S35metaG_FD_119757 | JGI IMG/M metagenome (GOLD analysis project Ga0157380, IMG submission 119757) | Switchgrass rhizosphere microbial communities from Kellogg Biological Station, Michigan, USA - S3-5 metaG | ecosystem: Host-associated > Plants > Roots > Rhizosphere > Soil | place: USA: Michigan...
ACTTTCTCGGCTGTAGGTGCGAATTCGCGTGTACGAATAGTCGCGGGGCCGGCCATTGCTGGTGCCAAGAACGTCCCACTGCCGGGTTTCAACGATGCGATAGGAGGTGTCGCGAGGCAAAGGTTGGCCGCCCAATTGCGGGTCGTTTCGTGACCATTCCCAGGCTGCGAAATCATCGGCGAAGGCCAGTTCCAACATCGAATCGCTTGGCAAGACGAGGTTTGCGTGATGGCTCGGAATTGCGATTGGCTCGCTGATGACGACGGCCGGCTCTTTCGAAGCGCAACCCGCTGCGATCAAACAGATCGTCAGCACGCCGATGACCGGGATAGTTGCGCGAATCTTCATCAGTATTGCTGGAACCATGCGGAACCATGAAACAACGTTGTGCCGTGATTGATTGTGCCCCGAAACCGACGGTCGGCCATCGGAAACCCATCTGAATATTGCCGGTTTGCCATGTTCATGGTGATACTGGGCAACGTGGTTGGTTTCTGCGGGTGATTCCGTAGCACAAGAACAGGCTTGGAGCGTGCCAATGCACTTCTGGAGACTTTTCTTCGCGTGCGTGGGGCTGGCCATTGGGGCGGCCGCCGACTCCTCAGCGCAATCGGAAAGCGCGCTCTTGCCCGGCCCTGTGACCAGCGTCGACTTGCTGCGGATGATCCGACCGCTTGAAGTGTCTGCCGAGCAACAGGTGGTCATCGAATCGCTGCATGCCGACTATCGCAGCCGGTGGAGCGAGGCGATGGAAGGTCCAGCGTCGGCGTTTGTTGCCGCCCATCAACTGATGAACGGCTTCCCGTTCGATCCCATCAAGCCCGAAATCGCCCACCGGTTCGTGCAATCGCATACGGCGGTGATGGCAAGCGCGGATGGATTGGACGACACCTTGTTCAATTCAATCGGCCAGCATTTGACCGAGGAGCAGCGGACCGGTCTGCCTCGGATTCTGCTGAGTCGCGACCTGCAGCGTCTGCAGCAAGATGCAATCATCAGCGACTGGCTCGGGGAGAACACCATCCTCGACATCGATGCCCTGCTGGATGAGACGGGCCTTGATCCGGCAGCTCGGCATGCGGTTCAACCCAGCGTTGATGACTTTCATCGCGCGTTGGCAGCTTCATTGCGCGACATCCAGAACAAAGCTCTTCGGGCGAGAGTCGAGCATGTCCGTCGAACTTCCGAGCCGACCGGCAACGACGACGAGCAATTCCAGTCCGCTGCGGCCTCGTGGCTGGAACTCACCGAACCGGTGCAGACCCAGACGATCGAAACACGGCGGATGATGCGTCGCGGCGTCGCGGGAATCGCCGCCATGCTTCCTGCACCGCAGGGCGTTGCGTTCCGGCGGCTGTTCTTTGCCGAGGTGTATCCACAATCTCGACTCAACGGCACGACGGCATCGCTCTACCGCCGCGCAGCTGCATCCATGAATTCCCTCACCGACGATCAACGTCAAGCCCTTGATCAGGCGTTCACCGACTACCAGGCTCAATGCGACGCACTGCTTGAGCCGATCGCGGATGCGGCAGATGCCCAGCGATCGTGCGTTCGACCACACTATTTTGATCAGCGCGCCTACGAGCAGGCCGGCGAGCGCATCGGCGAACTGATGGTGAAGCAATCGGAGTTCAGCGAGCAAGCCCAGCAGGCCATGCGAGCGGCCATCGGCGCCGACCAGCAGGCGAACGCCGACCGAGCGTTCCATCGCCTGCTGGCCAAGGAAACCGGCGCGGTCATGGGCGATGAGCCGCTGATTTCCGAAGACCAAGACTCGATCGAATCCATCGAAACGTTCCTCGCGCCCCCGATCTCTGAAGACAATCTCAACACCTATTCCAAGCTGCTCGGGACGACCGAGGAGCAGCTTGCCCCGATGTGGCAGGTTCATGCGCCTTACGTTGCGCTGTACAAGCGCACCCGCAACGAGGCCGCCCTCGCGATGCGCGAGCACCACATCGCGTTCATGCCGCGGGTTCAGGAGGACGGTAGCAACGTCATGGCGTTCGCCACCACCGATGAGGTGGTGGCCTCCCATCAGACGCAGACCCATGCCATCGAATCGTTGGTCAAGCTTGATGCGGCGTTTCTCGACGATGTGGAGTTGGGGCTCCCTGAAGGTCTCGTGGAACAACGATATTGGGCGGTGCGACTATCGCGAGCCTATTCATCCCTGGCCCGAGATGACCGGCTGGGCATGGCCGACCTTCGCAGCTACGAGTTCAGCGTGAACATGATGAATCTGCCCGTGACGGCACGCCTTCCTGAAAGCGCGCTGACGACTTGGCTACCGATCGTGCAATCCAAGGCTGCGCCATTGCATGCGGCTCTGAGTGCGCACTTTAAGGCGGCGTTGGCATCGCATCGCGCCAATCAGGCATGGATGGCCGCAGGATCGTCGCGGCAAAAGACGACTGCGGAAGCTCGCGAGGCCCGCACGCAGGAGCAACGGAGCGCGGAACTGGCGGCACTCAAGGCACGCCGGGAACTTGTTCAACTGAATCGCTCCATCATGGATGAGTTTGAGAAGACCGATCCGCAGGCATCGATTCGAATTCGCTCGACGTACGATCGCCTGGCATTCCCGCTTGTTTCATCCGATGACTCCAGCGCTCACCAGCTCCTGGCCAAGGCGTTGGAGCTTGAAGGCCTCGAGGCTCCTCAACGAAAAGACTTGGAGGCGCTTGCCGCTGAGTTCACGCCCGCGAGCGAAATGCTTACCAAGTCGATGATCGATCTCAATACGCAATGGGATGAACTCAGCCAATACGTTGAGACCGAATACCAGCAGCGAGAGGTCATCAAGGGCAAGTTCGACTCGTTGAAGCAAGATCGCGATGAACTCAATGCCGCAACCCGCCGCACACTGCAGCGAGTCTTGAAACCAGAGCAACTCAGCGCGATCGGTTTCGCACCCTGATCGATTGCAATCACTTGGCCAATGTGAACTCGAACTCATCCACCTTTGCCGCGGCATCCTCGGGTTCCAGCCGCACGAACAGCCGGTCGCCCTCGCGCCGATACACGAAGCGCTTCGGATCGCTTTCGGTCGGGTGCTCGAACACCACTTCGTTGGGCTTGAGCGATTTCAGGGGATAGGTGAGCGGTTCATCTTCCTCCCACGGTTTGAGCTGCTTCCCGAAGTGCCGAAGGTGAAACACCAGGCCGGAGTCTTCGGTTTCAATCGACATCAACTCGTACATCCATGTCTTGCCATCGCGGTTCCAGCGGAACATGCCCATGGCGGTGTCACCAAGCGGCGGGCTCCAGGTTTCCTCAAGATCGTCCTTGCCTTGTTTGCGCAGCCAGCGCCCGGACATCCACGCCAAGTCCTTCACCGTTACCGTGGCGGTCTCGGTTTTCGGTGCGTCGGCGTATTGGATCAGTTCGTGCATGTTGCCGAAGGGATCGCTGAACGCCACGAACATGACGTTGCCGCTGCGCTGCGGTTCTTCATGCAGCACCGCCACGCCATGCTTTTTGAGTTGCTCGACCGACTTGAGCAGATTTTTGGTCTCCAGCGCAAAGCCCACGCTGGCCGTCATGCCGTAGATGTACGGCGCGGTCTGCTTGGCATCTTCGGAAAGGATGAAAAACGCAGCGCCCTTCTGTTTGAAGGGCACCACCGGCGGGTAATAGTCGCGCGAGAGTTCCTCGAATCCAAGCACATCGCGGTAGAACCCGGCGCCTTGCTCCATGCTCGTGACCGAGATGCCGATGTCGTACACCTGCGGGGAGGTCAGTGCGGGATCGGCCTTGTCGAGCTGCTTGATATTGTGCCGGTTGCCGGCGGGATCGACGAACGTGGCGAACTTGCCCACCGCGCTCTTGCCCTCGCCGGTGAACGTCACGCCAGCGGCCTTCATCGTGGCGACATGCTTGTCGAGATCGGGCACCTTGAAATTGACCCGCACGTGGCAGCCGTCGGGTGGCACGTTCACGCCGCCATGCGTCTTGGTCAGGACGATGTCGACGCCGTGGTTGGTGAGCATCTCGAAGCCCATCGGCCGGAACTCGCCGATCTTCTCGCACCCGAGATGCTGCGTGTAGAACTTGACCGCGGCATCGAGATCATCGACGCCGATGCGGATGGCCCGCACTGAAACATCAAGCGCCGGCTCGCCCGGCTTGGACACCTGCTGAGCAGCCGCTGAGCCTGCTAGCAGAGCCACGAATGCGATGATGCGCCAGAACAGACTCATGACATGATCTCCGAAGGACGACAGGGTTCTGTCGCACACGATATCGCCTTGGCAGGGAACGGACTCAGCCCTGGCCCTGCAGATCCTGATAGAACATGAGCGCGTTGCCGGTGGGATCGAAGAACGTGGCCAGCTTCACCATGCCGGGGATCTCCTGCGTCTCGCCGTCGAACTTCACGCCCTTGGATTCGAGGAAGTTGCGCGAAGCGTCGATGTCGCTCACGCCGAAGGTGAGCTTGGTGCCGCTGAGCTTGGCGGGGTGCTCAACCTCGGACAGGCCGATGTTGACACGGGCGACGGACGAGGCGAGCTCGCACCAGGCCATCTCCTTGATGTGGTACAGCATCTTGAAGCCCATCACGTCCTGATAGAAGGCGATGGACTTGGCGAGGTCTTTGACTTGGATAGAACAGGTGAGGCCGCCGTCGTACTTCACGCCGGAGGTGGTCGTTGACTTCGAAGGTGCGGGAGTGGCCATGATGGAACCTCTTGAATTGCCTGGGATCGCGGATGTTGCGGCCAAGTCGTCCGCACGGACGATTGGGACTTGACCGCCGTTGGTACGGTTTTTATACTAAGACTACTTCAATGTCAAGGACGACTTCGAAAAATCCCCCCGCCCGCAGCAAGAGACGGCCGGCCAACCGCCTGACGGCGGCCGCACCGGGCCGTTTCGCTCCCGCCGACGCCCGTTCCGAGGTCGCCATGCAGGCCGGCCAACTGGCCAACCTCTTTCATCGACGCTGGAGCACGGCCGTCCTGTCGGAACTTCTTCGAGGCGACGCCCAGTCCGGCGGGGCCAAGTTCATCACCCTGGCCAACCGCCTCCAGGTCAGCCGCGAAACCCTTCGCGACACCCTCATCCACCTCATCTGGCTGCAATTGGTCCGCCGGAACACCGGCTACGGCCACCCCATGCGGCCGGAGTATCTGTTGACGGCGGCCGGCACGGCGGTTGCCCCGCCCTCTGAAAAACTGCTCAAGCGACTACACAACCTTGATGACGACTCGGCCTTGAAGAACAAATGGTCGCTGCCGCTGTTGCTTGCCATCGGCTCCGGCGCCTCACGCTTCAGCGAGATCAGGTTGCTGCTTCCGGGAATCACCGCGCGAGCGCTGACGCTTTCGCTGAAAGACCTCGTCGAGGCCAACACGATCGTGCGGCAGGTGATTGATGAGTATCCCCCCACCACCGAGTACCGGCTCACCCCCGCCGGGCGTCGGCTGCTGGTGCCAGTCTCAGCCCTGGCGGAGGCCCTTGCACAGCATGGGCGGGCGTGAAATGGTGCCGGTTGTATGGGCGCTGATCGATGCATTTGAACCGTCCCGATAACTGCACCGCAAGGGCAGCATGCGACGCGCCGATTCCCACGGCATGCGCCGCTGTCGGATCGCGCCATCTCGGTTTGCTGTATTCCCCATCATCGCCTTGATGCTGGCCGTGCTTTGCGGTTGCGCCTCCAGACATCACACGACATCGCGACGAAACACCGATCTTCAATCATCGTGGCCGGTAATCGTCGAAATGCCGCTGGTGACGGTTTTCAGCGATGGATCGCGCGAAGACGCCGAGCTGCACGCCGGGTGGATGGAGCGGACGATCGAGGAGTTTGAGCGATTCACAAAGAATGCCGGCTGGCCCACGGCTCCGCTTGATGAGCCGCTGACCGCGATGTTGTTCACAAAGCAGCGCGATCTGCAGGCCTTCGCATCGCGGCATGATCGCGTGAACATCGGCGCGACCAGCGGTTATTACTCGCCTCACAATGACTGGGTAGCGATGAGCACCGGCGGGTCGTCGATCGAGTTGCGACAAGCTCATGCATCGAAAGACTCGAAGTCCGTTGGGTTGCTTGCGAAGCCACAAGCGGCGGTAGCATTGCGTTCTGATGATCCGGAGGCGGAATCCCAACATGGTTCGCCGGCCGCGCGATGCGTGCACGAGACGATTCATCAGTTGATGTTCCGTTCGGGGCTGATGGACAAACACGTGAAGTATCCGCTGTGGATCGCCGAGGGGCTGGCGACGGCGTTCGAGACCGATGATCCTCTAGGCGCGGAATCGTTCGGGCCGGATATTGGCCACGGGCCGCGCATCGCCGGCTTCAATCGAATGGTGGCCGAGGATCGCGTGATTCCGCTGCGCGAGTTGATTTCGGTGACAAGCCTGCCGCGCGACGGCATCGACATGCACGACTTTTACAATCAGAGCCACGCGCTGACCATGTGGCTTTGCCGCGAGCGACCGGAAGAGGTGTTGGAGTATTTGGCCCTGCTCGACGCGACTGCAAAACAGCGACGCTCGGCAGTTCAATTCGTCAGGCTCTTTGAACAATCGTTCGGGGCGATTGAAGACGTCGAATTAACGAAGCGCGTCCCTACCGTGCCATCGCTCACACGCGCGTCAGCTTCCGATACCTGATCCGATGCGGCTGATCGGCATCGATTCCAAGGCGTTTCTTCCGCGCCTCGTCGTAGCTTGAGAAGTTGCCGTTGTGCCACACCACCTGCGAGTCGCCCTCGAAGGCAAGGATGTGCGTCGCCAGGCGGTCCAGGAACCAGCGGTCGTGCGTGATGATGACGGCGCAGCCGGCGAAGTTCTCCAGCGCCTCCTCCAAGGCGCGCATCGTGTTCACGTCAAGATCGTTCGTCGGCTCGTCGAGCAGAATCACGTTCGCGCCGGACTTGAGCAGCCGTGCCAGGTGTACGCGGTTGCGCTCGCCGCCGGAGAGCGTGCCGACGTTGCGCTGCTGATCCGGGCCGACGAAGCCGAATCGCGAGACGAACGCCCGCGAGTTCACCGCGATGGTCTTCGAGGGATCGTCGGGCGAGCCCATCTTGATCTCGTCGTCGCCGTCGCTGATCGCCTCCCAGACGTTTTTGCCGTCGGGCAGGTCGTCGCGGCCTTGCGTGACGTAGGCGAGTTTCACGGTGTCGCCGACTCGGAACGTGCCGCCGTCGGGTTTCTCACTGCCGGTGATCATGCGGAAGAGCGTGGTCTTGCCCGCGCCGTTGGGGCCGATGACACCCACGATGCCGCCCGGCGGCAGGCTGAAGTTCACATCATCCATCAACAGCACGTCGCCGTAGCCCTTGTTCACATGCTTGGCTTCGATGACGAGCGTGCCCAGACGCGGGCCGGGCGGGATGAAGATCTCGACTTCAGCCGCCTTCTTCTTCACATCCTCATTGAGCATCTGCTCGTAGGCCTTGACGCGGGCCTGGCTCTTGGATTGGCGGGCCTGTGGCGATTTCCGCACCCATTCCAGTTCGCGGGCGAGCGCCTTCTGGCGATTGCTCTCCTGTTTCTCCTCGATCTTCAGCCGCGCGCCCTTCTGCTCCAGCCAACTGGTGTAGTTGCCCTTCCACGGGATGCCCTCGCCGCGGTCGAGTTCGAGGATCCAGCCTGCGACGTTGTCGAGGAAGTACCGGTCGTGCGTGACGGCGATGATCGTTCCTTCGTATCGCTGTAGGTGATGCTCCAGCCACGCGACCGATTCGGCGTCGAGGTGGTTGGTGGGTTCATCGAGCAGCAGGATGTCGGGCTTGCCCAGCAAGAGGCGGCAGAGCGCGACGCGGCGCTTTTCGCCGCCGGAGAGCTTGTTGCACGGCATCTCGGGCGGCGGGCAGCGCAGCGCGTCCATCGCCATCTCGAGTTGCGAGTCGAGATTCCACGCGTCGAGGCGGTCGATTTTCTCCTGCAACTCGCCTTGCTTGGCGAGGAGCTTCTCCATCTGCTCATCGCTCATCGGCTCAGCAAACTCGTCGCTGATGCGGTTGAACTCGTCGAGCAGGTCCTGCGTGGGCTTGACGGCCTCGCGGACGACCTCCATCACGGTCCGCGTTTCGTTCTTCAACGGCTCTTGTTCGAGGTAGCCCACGCTGTAGCCCTGGGCTGCGGTGACCGAGCCTTCGTAGTTCTTGTCGATGCCCGCCATGATGCGCAGAAGCGACGACTTGCCCGAGCCGTTGAGGCCGAGCACGCCGATCTTGGCTCCGTAGTAGTAGCCGAGGGTGATGTCCTTCAGGACGTGCTTGCGGTCGTACGCCTTGCTGACGCGGACCATCGAATAAATGATCTGGGTGGTTTCTTTGGCCATGAACGAGCGGTTCCTTTGGGGGCATCACAATAGGCCCGCCACCTGCAAGATGGAACCTCAACAATCAGATCTGGCTCTCGACCGGAAGCATGCGCATGATCACGACCTTGAGTCGCTGCCAGAATGATGTATCCGGATCGTCGGTGAAACGCGTCGGGTTGCCGGCGGCGTCCACGCCAACCCAGATCAATTTGCCTTTGTCGGAAATCTCCAATCGGTAACTCCACTCGAGAGTCATGAGCGATGAAATGCTCGCGGCAACCGACTCGGCCAACTCGGGGCTGTCGATGAACACACCCACCTCGGTATTGAGCACCACCGAGCGCGGGTCCAGATTGAGCGAACCGATGAAGACCTGCTGGCGATCGATCACGAACGACTTGGCGTGCAGGCTCGAGTTGCTCGATCCGTAGGCAGGTTTGTCTTCTTCATCCTCCGGCGCATTCACGCCTCGGTGGCGAAGTTCATGGATCACCACGCCGCCGGCCGTCAATCGCTTGCGATATTTCGAATAACCTGCATGGGCGATCGGCACGTCGTTGGCTGCAAGCGAATTGGTGAGGAAGCGCACATCTACACCGGCGGCCGCCATGTTGCACAGCCGGTCGACGGCCTTCTTCCCGGGAACGAAGTACGGCGAACTGACGAGGAGTTCCTTCTTCGCGGAATAAAAGGGTTCGCGCAGCGCGTCCGCCAAGTTGTGCGTCCATTCCGCATCGCCCGCATGCACCGTTTTTTCCGGTGCGTCGCCGACCACCTTGCCAGGGGCGAAGATCCAATGCAGCGATCTGGTCTTCAACTGCTGCACAAATTCCGTGCTGCGGACGGCGTCGGCGTAGGGAGTGTCCTTCATCTTCTCGCGATGCGACTCCAGCCGCGTCCGTGCGTCGTCGAACTGGGCCTCGATGTTCGGCCTGGGCTTCAGACCCGTGACTGGAATTGCGTCCGCGCCATTCCAGAAGTCGTCGAACAGTTCATCGGCCTCGGCCGCGACGGGTCCCACAGCCGCGACATCGAGGTCGCGAAAATCGAATTCGGAATTTGATCCAAGGTATTCATCCGCCAGGTTGCGCCCGCCGAGGATGGCCACCGTGCCGTCGGCAATGAACATCTTGTTGTGCATGCGGTGATTCAGCCTGGGTGTGAACAGGAACTCCAAGCCTCGCATCAGCTTTCCGCTGCGATTAGTCCAGGGATTGAACAAACGCAGTTCGATGTTCGGATGCGCATCGAACTGTGCCAAGCCTTTTTCAATTCCGTGGGCGTACATGTCATCAATCAGGATGCGCACGCGCACACCACGGTCGGCCGCCGTCACCAGCCGATCGATAAGAAACAAGCCTGTGTCATCGCTGTGGAAGATGTAGTACTGCAGATCGAGTGTTCGCTCGGCCGCGTCGATCAGCGCGACGCGGGCGGCAAATGCCTCAAGGCCGTTGAGCAGCGCGCGGAAGGCGCTCAGGTTCGGATCGTCGGGCGCGATGGCAGACCAAGCGCCGCCCAAGGTTGTCGCCTTCGCTTCTCCCGCGGTCAGCGCTGCACTGGGCGATCGCGGCGTCTTGCGGTCGAGCGTGACGCAGCCGCCAAGCCAGATAACCATCAGAGCAACGAAGGCTGCCACCAGTGCTTGCCGACCTCGATTTCGAGAGAGAAGGCGGCCAATCTTGCCCAGAATGAACGGTCGCAACGAAGGCTGCTGAAATATCGTCGCTTGAATTTCCGAACCACGTCGCATGGTCGATACGATACCACTGGAGGTGAGTCGAAGTGCCGGGTATTCCTGCATCATCGTGTTTGGTTGTGCTCGCGCTGGCGTCGTTCGCCGGCGCGCAGACCTGCCCCACCTACGCTCCTGCGGTCAACGGCGGCCTTGTGCAGTCGAACGCTGTCGTTGAAGCCTCCGGGATCGCCGCCAGCCGGCTCAATCCAGGCGTGCTGTGGGCACACAACGACTCCGGTGGCACGAATCGCGTGTACGCAATGGGAACCAACGGCGTCGCGCTTGGGGAGTTCATCTTGCCCGGCACTGGCACCTTCGATTGGGAGGACATCGCGGTTGGCCCTGGCCCGACGACAGGCGTGAGCTACCTTTACGTAGGCGACATTGGCAACAATCTCAATTTGTCAATAACCATCAAGGTGTACCGAGTGGCCGAACCAGTTGTGAACACGCAGAAAGCGGGCGGTGTGACGACGCTCAGTGGCGTGCAGACGATCACGCTGGCCTATCCCGACGGGCCGCGCGATGCAGAGACGCTGATGGTTGACACCAACGGCGACATCTACATCGTGACTAAGCGCGTCAGCGCGGTCGGCCGCGTGTACCGAGCCGCGTTCCCGCAGGCCACCAGCGGTACGGTCACGCTGGAATACGTCGCCTCGATCCCCTGGGGTTCGGCCGACGGCAACGGCGGCGCGACGGGCGGCGACATCTCGGCCGACGGCAGCGCGGTCATCGTGCGAAGGCTCTCGGGTTTCACCCCCGCCGCAACACTGTGGAAACGCTCGCCCGGCATCAACCTGTGGGACGTGTTCGAGAAACCGGGATGCGATCTGCAGATGCCGTCGCAGCCACAAGGTGAAGCAGTATGTTTTTCGCCGTTTGACCTGTCGCTGTACACCATCAGCGAGGGAAGCCACCAGCCGCTGTACGAATTGGCTCAGGTGAAACAGCCGGGCGATCTGAATGGCGATGAACAGGTCAACGTTGCTGATCTCTTAAGGGTGATCAGCGGGTGGGGATCATGCCCGATTTCGCCCATTGTGCCTTTGCCCTGCCCCAGCGATGCTGATGAGGATGGCAACGTCAACGTGGAAGATTTGCTGCACGTGATCGCCAATTGGGGCTCATGAGACCTACTGCGGCTGGGTCCAGCGCATCACTTCCAACAGGCTGCTGGAATCATCCGTCCAAAGGCTGACGCGAGGCTCTCCTTCCAATTTGAGCGAGGCGGCACGCACGTCCGGATCGTTGAGGAATTCCTGGTTTGCGCTCAGCAGCATCCAGTGATTCACCTCCATCAACTCACCGCGCTTTTCCGGTGGAGGAATGTATTCGACGAACAATGTCGTCCAACCCCCTTCCAGCTCATTCGCCAGGCGATGCACAACCGGATGCAGATCGAGATAGCGGTTGGTGACGTGCACGGCGATCACGCCATCGTCTTTCAC
>Ga0157380_10003011_pt1 | contig 11476 bp, 10 predicted proteins | sample S35metaG_FD_119757 | JGI IMG/M metagenome (GOLD analysis project Ga0157380, IMG submission 119757) | Switchgrass rhizosphere microbial communities from Kellogg Biological Station, Michigan, USA - S3-5 metaG | ecosystem: Host-associated > Plants > Roots > Rhizosphere > Soil | place: USA...
CCACGAATGCCCGTCAGTCGAATCGTGGCTGTGGTCGTGATCCTGGCTGTCACTGTGACCACGATCATCATCAAAGGTGGCGCCCGTTCGGCGCTGATAGAGCTTCAAATCCCGGGTGCTCTGGAGGGTAATCACCTGCACGCGCTTGGGCAGCGACTTCACCACCTTGGCCGTGAACGGCTCCATGGCATCCGACATGCGGAAAAAGACGTCGGCTTGGTTGAGTTTCGAGGCGTCGGAGGGCTTGAGTGCGTATGTGTGCGGCGAAGCTGCACCTTGGACGAGCAGCTCAGGCGTGCCCGCCCCGGTCATGACTTGGCTTACGAGAGCGTGCAGCGGCTTGATCGTCACCACGACAGTGAGATCAGCCACAGCCGGCGGCACGGCAAAACTGCCAGCCATCAGCGCTGCGATGACGGGTCTATGCAGCCAATGGATGTAAGCCCTGCTCGTCCGGCCCGCACCCCCAGCGCACGTTGGCCAAGGAAACCGCATACCAAGCCATTCCTCACTATTCCGCCGCACTTAGGTGATGTTATATTATATCAGATGCGATGTAGGAAGGGGCATTACCATCCCGCTGCCATGTTGCTGTATTCTGAACCCTTGTGTGCGCCGCGATGCCGGTCGCGCGCAGAGGCGAAAGCGCCGTTGTGCGCCTTCCAAGCTATCAAGGGCTGCGCCAGGGTATCCCGGCGGCGCGAGGTCGTGGAGATGCTGAAAATGCGCTTGAGGCTTGCTCTAGGCCCGACACTTGTCGTGATGGCGCTCGCGCTCAGCGTGCCGGCGCAGGCTCATCCGCACGTCTGGGTTACAGTCGAATCGACGCTGCTCTACGAGCGTGGATCATTCACCGGGCTGCATCACAAATGGACCTTTGACGAGTTCTATTCGGCCATGGCGGTTGAAGGCCTGGATACGAACAAGGACGGCAAATATGACCGGGAGGAACTGGCGGAACTCGCCAAGGTCAACGTCACCAGCCTGAAGGACTTCGGTTATTTCACCTTTCCGAAGCTGGCCGGCCAAGCCGTGAAAATCGCCGACCCGACTGAATATTGGCTCGAGTACAAGGACGGCATCCTCTCGCTATACTTTACCGCGCCGTTTGCAACTCCGGTGCTGCCGGAGGCCAAGGGTTTTGCCTTTGCGGTCTACGACCCCAGCTTTTTCATCGCTTTCGACCTTGCCAAGACGGACCACCCGGTGCGGCTTGGTGAAGGTGCGCCCAAAGGATGCGCGCTGAAAATTGGCGCTCCCGACCGAAACACCAACGACGTTTCGGCGCTGGGCGAGTCGCTGACAGCGATCACGGGATTTGGCGTCAGCGTCGCCAAGACGGTGTCCGTTGAATGCAGCGGCCCATGATCATGAGCATGCGGTACGTTCTGCGGTTGCTGGCGGTGGCCGTCGCGGTGGCGTTGGTTTCGTGGTCCGCGCTGGCACAGCAGAGCCCACCGGCAAAGAGCCCGTTCGGCGTCGGGCCTGCATCCGCCGACAGATCGCTCACGCCGCCGCCAAGCGCCCAGCCCGCTGGCGTCGTACAGCGGATGGGCCAGTGGCTTATGGAAAAGCAGGCGCTGATGCATCGCGAGCTGGCAACCGCTGTGCGCCGCTTCAAGACTGCGGATTCTTTCAGCGCGGCACTGTTGCTGGTGGCAGTAAGTTTTGCCTACGGCGTTCTGCACGCGGCGGGGCCCGGGCACGGCAAGGCTGTGATCTCCTCCTATGTGCTCGCGGATGGGCAAACCGTGCGGCGCGGCATTCTGCTCTCGTTCATGGCTGCATTGATCCAGGCGCTTTCGGCGCTGGTGCTTGTGGCGGTGCTGATATTGGTATTGCGCTCGACCGGGCTGCAGATGAAGGCAATGGAAACCTGGCTGGAAACGTTGAGCTGGGGGTTTGTGGCTCTGGTGGGTGCGTGGCTGCTGTACTATCAGCTGCGCTCGGCTTTTGCCCTAACGCACGCTCATGCGCATACACACGATCATGGTGGTGATCACGACAATCATCCTCACGATCATCCCCATGGTCATGATCACCACAATCATCACCATCAAAGTGCAGGTTGCGAAGTGTGCGCGCATCTGCCCGCGCCTTCGCAGCTGAAAGGCGACTGGTCGTGGAAGCGCGCCTTCGCGCTCGCATTTGCCGTTGGCATTCGCCCATGCACCGGCGCGATTCTCGTTCTCGTCTTCGCCATCGGTCAGGGTCTGTGGTGGGCCGGCGTATTGTCCACCTTGGCCATGGCTCTCGGCACCGCCATTACCGTTTCGGCGCTGGCCACAATGGCAGTGGGCTCCCGCGAACTGGCGAAGCGACTTGCTGGTAGCGGTGGCTCGTCAAAGTGGGTGGATCGCGTGCAGGTGGCCGCTGGAGTTGGAGGAGCCAGTCTTGTGCTCGTACTTGGAATCGCTTTCTTCTGGGCATCCCTCGGCAGCCCGCAACCATTCTGAGCTGGCTTTGAGTTAACGCCGAGTTGCGGTGTCTCCGTTTAGGACAACGATTTACCCATTGCTCAACCTTCGCTTCTGAAGGCGGGAGGCTGCCGGTAGTCTCGCGGGACAAGAATTCCGGGTGCCATCCATGCGTGCAGTCGTCGCAGCCGTAGCCGCCGCTCTGGTTCTGGGTCTCGCCATTAACGATCCGGGACGGGCCGCCGTCGATGCGGCGATCGGCACGCGCACATCGATGGAGTTGCTGGTTTTCGAGCATCCTGATTGCAACTATTGCCAGGTCTTCCGCAATCGTGTCGCGCCTAGGTATCGGCAATCGCCGCAGGAAGCCGAGGCGCCGTTGCGGTTCGTAGACGTTACCGGGACCGACACTGATCGGCTTGCCCTCAAATCACCGATCACAATGGTGCCGACGGCGGTGCTGATGAGGGACGGGCGCGAGGTCGACCGTATTGCCGGCTACTGGGGTTCGGACAACTTCTTCAAGATGGTGACCTACATCATCGGCAAGGCCGAATAGCAGCACGCCTGCCTGAGCGCGACCGACGTTCGCGCGTCGGATCGCGCAGGCACATTCAACGATCAACTGGATGCTGGTGGCACAATCAATTCGACTGCCGCAACGCCGCATATGCGCAGGCGGCGTCTAGTTCGCCTTGATCTTAGGCTCCAGTTGCCGCGCTGCCGCCGCGGGCTGCGCCGCCGCCGCCGCGTCAGCCTTCAGGAACACGTCGACACGCATTCCCGGCAATAACGGCGGCCGTCCGCCGAGATCGATGATGACTTCCAGCACGTCGATATCGGTGGGCCTGCGCGGACCGCGCTGGCCAAGCCTGCTCGGGCCGAGAGCCTGAGCCAGCGAACTGATCTTGCCTTCGAATTCCTGCCCCTGGAAGGCGTCAGAGCGCACGATGGCTATCTGCCCCACGCGTATCTTGCCGATGTCGCGCTCTTCAAACTCGGCCCTGACCCTCAGCGCGCTCACGTCTCCGACGACAACGAGCGGACTTTCGGGAGCCGGCGCGGCCGTCTCGCCGACGCGGGCGTAGACCTGCAGGATAGTGCCAGCAGCGGGCGCCCGAATGCGGGTACGCTCCAGCGCTGCTTCGGCAAGCGAGAGTTCAGCCCGTCCCGCGGCAAGGGTAGCTTCCAGCCGTGTCTGCGCCGGCGTGTCGATTGCCATGGCCTTGCGCAAGCCCGTGCGGGCCTGATCGAGGCGATCGGTAGCTTGTTTCACGGCATCGCGAGCCTTGTCGACATCGGCATCGGCCGTGCCCTCGCTGCGCCGCCCCTTGAGCACACGGTCGAGCTCCTCGCGCGCCAGCGACAGGGTGCGTTCTGCGTTGGCGAAATTATCCTCGGTTGTTCTGCGCTCCTGTGCGGCTTTGGCCACGGTCTCATTGTCGCGATCACGCTTGCGGACCGCGACATCGGCCCGCGACGCATGCACGCGCGCTACCAAATCCTCGTCAGCGAGCCGCACCATGAGATCGCCCGCAGTTACTTTGTCATTGACGCCAACGAGCACCTCGGCGATCCGACCCGGCACTTGTGCGGTGATGCGAATCTCGCCGCCCAAGGGCTCCACGCGGCCGGGAGCCGACGCCGCCCATGCTGCCTTTGGCGGGGCCTTCGGCGTCTCGGCGTTGGCTGTATTGGGTGATTTCTGGCTGAAGGTCTGCGGCACGTAGTAGCCGATGCCAAGCGCCACCACAGCGGCGACGATCAGCATGTTCAGCGAGGAGTCGGCTTTAGGCATTGGCCTTCCTCTTTCGGTTGCGTGCAAGCTCATGCACGGTCTCGACGCCCTCCGTGCGGCGCTCTTCGCCGACGATGAGACCGTCCTCGATGCGCAGGATGCGATCGGCAAAGGGCACGGTGCGCGGATCGTGCGTGACCGCCAGCACCGCACGACTCTTATCTTTGGCGATCTGCGACAGTAGCGCCATGACAGCCAAACCATTCTCGCTGTCGAGGGCGGCGGTCGGTTCGTCGGCAAGAATGACGGAAGGCGCACCCACCAGGGAGCGCGCCACGGCCACACGCTGCTGCTCACCGCCGGAGAGGTTGGCCGGATAGGATTTCAGCTTGTGCCGCAGGCCTACCTGATGCAGCGCCCGCTGAGCGTGCACGATGGCATCAGAGCCGCGTTCCCCTCGCACGTCGAGCGCGAGCCGCACGTTCTCTTCCGCCGTGAGGGTGGGAAACAGGTTATAGGACTGGAAGATGAACCCGACATGGCTCCGCCGCAGCCTGGCGAGCGCCTCCGGCGTGAGGCCGGTCGCCAGTCGGCCGGCAACTTTGAGCGTTCCCTGAGTCGGTGTCAGGATGCATCCCAGGATGGACAGCAGCGTGGTCTTGCCGCTGCCCGAGGGCCCCATCAGCAACGTCAGCTCGCCGGTGTTGAGCGCAAGACTCACGCCCTTGAGCGCACGCACCTTGCCGGCGCCGTGACCCAGTTCCTTGACGATGTCGCGGGCTTCGAGCACCACGGATCCATCGACCGGAGCGGTACCGGTGGACGCAGGTTCTTCTTGTGCGGTTGCGATAGCGGTCATCGGTTGAACACCATGGCTGGATCGATGCGCATAACCTTGCCGATCGCCGAGATTGCAGAGATTGCACACATGGCGAATGTCAGCGCCAGCAGCAGCGCCGCCAGTCCGGGCGACATGATGATCGGCAAAGCGGTGTGCTCACTCAGGTAGACGATCGTGAGAGCGATCGACATTCCGAGCACGTAGCCGAACACAGCGCTCAGGCCGGCCTGCATCAGAATGACCTTGTGTATGTATCCCGACGACGAGCCGAGCGCCCGCAGCGTGGCAAATTCCGACAGGTGGTCTTTGGTGCTGGAGTAGAGCGTCTGAGCGACGATCACCGTGCCGACGATGAGACCGAGCACTGCGCCTCCGATCAGAGCCACACCGGCACCTGTCGAGAACATCCAGTGGTTGATGCTGCGCGCTCGGAATTCGGCCCGTGTCAGCACCTCGCTGTCGGGCAATTTGGCTTGGATGTCAGTCCGCACCTTCTCGATGTCGGCGCCGGGCGCGACCTTGGTCAGAACATATGTGATGTTGTCGGACGGCATATCGATCAAGGATCGTGCGCGCGTAAGCGTCGTGAAGATGAACGGCGTCACGGTGAACGAGCGGATACCCTCGGTGAGGCCAACGACACGCACGCGCGATGCTCCGACCTGCGCCGTGTCACCGACTCCCTTGAGGCCGAGTTCGGCGAGGTAGGTCTTGTCGACGATCACCGCATCGCGCACGCCAAGTGCGGAAACGTCACCCTCGACCACATTCCAAGGGGCTAGGCCGCCGTCTTCAATATCGGCGCCGATCACGACGACGAGCGTCGAGCCGCCGGTGGGCTTGCGCCAGTCGGTGAAGGCCGTGACCAGGGGAATGGCGCTCACGACGCCCGGTGTGGCAAGCGCCACATAGCGTTCACGGGCCCGGATCGGCTGCGCCTCCTCGAAATTCTTGGTGCCGTAGGCCATGATCCACAGGTCGCCGTCGGCGCGGTCGATCATGGCGATGATCATGCCGCGCGCGCCCAGGTACAGGCCAAGCTGCACGGCAACGAGCACGATGGAAAACAGAATCCCGATCAGCGTCACGGAAAGGCGGACGCGATCATGGAACAGGTTGCGGAAGGCCAGTGTAAGTGTCATTGCGACGCGAAACATCTGTGAGGGCTAACCCAGGCGTAGCGCCGTGAGAAGCCGGCCTGTGCACGTTGCACGGTCCAAGAAAGCGGGGTCGCGTGCCATCCGCACCCCCAGCCAACCAGTCCATCGTTCTTATATAGGCATTTGTGTTCGTCCTGGGATTTGGCGGCCGGAAAAGTAAAGCGGCGGGTGCGGCCTATCCCCTCATGCTTAACAATGTCCATTGGCGTGCGGGCCGCCAACTGCCGCATTTTCTCCGCATATCGGTTGCATGTCGCAGGCGGGCGAGAGCGCACCTGCCGCAGCGAGGTCATTTCGCGATGCATGTCTTTGATCTTCATAAGGCTTCCAAGACCGCGTGCGCGTCGTTTGTGGCGCTGGCGCTGTTGAGTGCTGGCGTCGCCGCGCAAACTCCGGCCGCCGACGTGACGGGCTTGTGGATCGATCACACCGGCCAAGGTGCGGTCGAAATTGCGCCCTGCGGCGATCGCATCTGTGGGCGCGTGGTCTGGCTCAAGAACCCCGGCCACAAGTCGAAAAGCGGCAAGCTCATTTGCGGCACCCAAATTCTCGGCGACCTGCAGCGGCAGCCGGGCAACGCCTGGGAAGCGGGCTGGATCTACAATCCCGAGGACGAGGAGCGCTTTAGTGCCGCGCTGCAGCTGACCAACGCCAACACGCTCCAGGTGACGGGCTACCTCGGCATCAAGCTGCTCGGCGAGACATTCATCTGGAAACGGTCGACCGGACCGCTGGAGCGCTGCGCACCCGGCACTCGGCCGACCTAGCTCGGACCGTGCTGGTTCATGCCTTGGCGAGCACTGGTGCGCAATCATTCCACCGCCACGCCTTTGGCAACCCTTGTGGCCTTCTCGGCCTTTGCGGCCACCGTAGTGTCCACCCAACTCACGAACCGCTCGGTGCGGTCCGCCACGAGGTGGCGCTGCTGATCCAGCGTGACGATGTGGTAGCTGTCGTCCAGCACCAGCGTGTCCACGAGCCCACCCAGGTTCGCCTGCAGGTACTGCGCGTTCTTCAGGCTCGCCATGTCGTCGTCGCGCGGATGCACGATGAGCGCCGGCTGACGTATCTTGCCTAAGTCCGGTTTCACGGCCGCGACCAGCAAGTTGAAATGCGCGAATGAACGGAGCGGCGTACTGAATATTCCGGCTGCACCGGAATCGCCACCCTGCATGCTGGACACGACCAGGCGCCGCACGCGCTCGTCCTTGATGCCGTAGGGATCACGCTCGGTAAGCTCCAGCTCGAGCCGCACCGGCAGCGGCCGCACGTACTGCAGGAGCACCGAATGCCAGGGCATCGACCAGCCGTCGAGCTTCAACGTCGGCGCGTAAAGCAGGAGACCTTGCACGCCGTCGGGTCGGTTTTGGGCGAGATGAAGCGCCAGGATGCCGCCCATGGAAAGGCCGCCCGCCAGGATCACGTCGCAGTGTTCCTTGAGCTTGTCGTGCGCGGCTTCGACACTCGCATACCACTCGTGCCAGGTGGAGCGGCGCAGTTCTTCCGGCGTACCGCAGTGGCCGGCGAGCTGGCAGCAGTAAACGGTGTAGCCGGCGCGCGCGAGGCCTTGAGCGATAAACCGCAGCTCGACCGGTGTGCCGCCGAGCCCGTGGATCAACAGGACGCCGACACGACCGCCGGGAACAAACATGCTGCGGTCTTCGATTTCGTCTTTTTCTTCAATTGTCATTGCGTCACGATCACCACTGGAAGCTCATTTCTTGTCGTTTGGCCTGGCTTGTAGGCACGACACTCACGATCCATGCCAAGTCGCGTTGAGAGCCGGCTTTTGCACTCAACGCGTCGTGTTTCTGCACCGGACCGTCAGTTGGGCGGTAGAGTTCAGGTTCCCTTCGGGCGGAACCCTGAAGCCGCCCCGTGGTTCCGGCCCTTACCGCAATTACCCCGCGCTGACCCGCTGCATGACGCGATCCAGCAGCTTGAGCGCCAAGTCGATCTCTTGTTTCGTGATGTGCAGGCTCGGTGCCAGCGTGACCACGTTCTTGTGATAACCGCCGATGTCGAGCACGAGGCCATACTTCCGGCCATCAACCTCGAGATCACCCTTCAGCGACTCGTCCACCATGCGGTCGACGATAGCCTTTGAAGGCGTGAAGCTGTCGTGCGGCTCGCAGATCTCCATGCGCAGGGCCAGGCCAAGTCCATCAACGTCGCCGACAATCTTGTGGCGGCGCTTGAGGTCCTGCAGCCCCTCGAGCAGGTAGGCGCCCTTCTCCATGACCATGGCTTCGTAGTCCGTCTCGGCCATCATCTTCATGGCTTCGAGCGCAACTGCCGTACCCATCGGGTTGGCATTGAACGTCGAGTGCGTTGAGCCCGGCGGGAAGATCGTTGGATTGATCAACTGCTCGCGCGCCCACACGCCAGCCAACGGATTGAGGCCGTTGGTGATGGCCTTGCCGAACACGATAATGTCCGGTGTCACGCCGAAGTGCTCGATCGACCAGAGTTTCCCCGTGCGATAGAAGCCCATCTGGATTTCGTCGACGACCATCAGGATGCCGTGCTGGTCGAGCACCTTCTTCAGTTCGACGAAGAAGTTCTTGGGCGGGATGACGTAACCGCCGGTGCCCTGGATCGGCTCGACATAGAACGCGGCGTACTCCGCCTCGCCCACCTTCGGGTCCCAAACTCCGTTGTACTCGCTCTCGAACAGGCGCGCGAACTGCTGCACGCAGTGGTGGCCGTACTCTTCCTTGGTCATGCCCTTGGGCCCGCGGAAGTGGTAGGGGAACGGCTCGAACTGCGCGCGATCGCCGAAGTGGCCATAGCGCCGGCGGTAGCGATAGGACGAGGTGATGGCCGACGCGCCGAGCGTGCGGCCGTGGTAGCCGCCCTCGAACGCGAACATCAGGCTCTTGCCCTTCTTGAAGTTGCGTACGAGCTTGAGGCTGTCCTCCACCGCCTGGCTGCCGCCGACGTTGAAGTGCACGCGGCCCTTCTCGCCGAACTTGCGCTCGGCATCCTGCGCGATCAGCGCGGCGAGCTCGATCTTCTCGCGGTGCAGATACTGGCTCGCGACCTGTGGAAGCCTGTCGAGCTGGCGGCGCACCGCGTCGTTCAGCCGTTCGTTGCGGTAGCCGAAGTTGACGGCCGAGTACCACATCTGCAAGTCGAGGAATTCGCGTCCCTCGGCATCGTAGATGAACGAGCCTTCGCAATGATCGAAGATCTTGGGCGGGTTCGTGTAGTGAACCGTGTCGCCGTGCGAGCAATATTTATCTTCCAGAGCCAGAAGTTCTGCCTCTGAAAGCTCGCGCTCGACGCCAGTGCCGCGCGCTGCCTGACCGTCCGGCCACTGTATTGGCTTATGCATCCCAGACCTGCTCTTTATTGTTACTTAGTCTCGACAGCGCGCGCCGACTGGTCGCGCACAACCGTACCGCGCTCTTCCAACCATCCAGCCAGCAGCTTTGTGGCTTCGCTGAAATTCTCGAACGCGATGTGGGGCAAGCCGGTGTTGCGGCAATGCTTGAGCAGGGAAGACTTGGCGAGCACCAGATCGGCGCGCCCCGCCAGACAGAAGTCGGAGCGTCCATCCCCAACCAGTATGTTGAGCTCGCTCGGCCGGCCCTCGGCAAAGCTGCATTTGCAGTTGCCCGACAAAGCGGCGCAATCGCTCTTTGCATGCGGGAACGTCAAACGCCAGCGGTCGTCGCCGCGCCATTGCAGATGATTGGCGAAATAGGGAACGTTGATGTCGTTGCGATCCAGCACGGTTCTGATGGTGCGATCGAGACCGTCCGAGACCACGACCAGCGTATGGCCAAGACGCCGGAACAGGTCGGCGAATGAGCGGAAATCCCGGTCGATATCCACGGTACGGATGAAGGCATCCATCTCGGCTGGCGTGGCGCGCACGAGATCGATCTGGCGCACCATGCACTCGCGCGAGCCCATGCGGCCGGCCTTCCACTCCTCTTCGATGTCCCGCCATGCAGGAGCAGCGAAGCGCTCGAGAAGAAGATCGGTCGTATCGACAGGAGCGATGGTTCCATCGAAATCGACGAAAACACGACACTTCACACGCGCAGTTGACACGCTAGCAGAACCCGTTGATTGAATTATTGCGTCCCGGCATCAAGGACATGAGTTTCCGTGCCTCTTTAACCGCCGGTAAACGCCCTGCCAATGCCTTTGGTTCACGTTTTCGTTAAGGCACGTACCTATCGGCCTGACCGATAGGTGCCGGCCAGCACGCCCTGGTTGCGGCGTAACCCTCGTTTGCAGCGCAATAAACACGCCTACGCTGACATTGGCGCGAGACAGTGGCATGTCGAGTGGTGCGAGACACATGGCCGCACGCACTCCCTGCGCGGCGGCTATGCGAGGGTAAACAGCGTTCGTTTTCCGTAAACGGCCGAACTTGGTTAATTCACGGCGAGCGCCGGTTGTCGATCACGGCCGCGCCGATATAGCCCGCAAGCGCCGCCAGCAAGCCAAACAGATATGGCGTGGCAAGACCCAAGCCATACTTCCCGGCAGCCCACACGATCATCCCCGCGCTAACAGAGGCGTAGGCACTGAGTGGCCCTCCAAAACGGGTGAAAAGCGCAAACAGCGTGGCAACGAACACGCCGGCGCTGCCGAAGGCGGATGCGGTCTCGACCAGGTCCTTGATCCCCTCGGAACTGAACGAGATCACGAACGCGACGATAGTCAGCATCAAGACCGTGGCGCGCACCGTCCACAGTTTGCCTCGGTCGGTGAGATCCGGAACCAATGTTTCGAGGAGGTTGTGGGAGATCTGCGCCGCGGGCGCGTGCAGAGCTGAATGCACCACCGAGAGGATTGCCGAGATGATGGCGCCTATGAAAACGATATAGAGCAGGCCCGGCAAATAAACCTCGGCGAGCCTGGCCACGATCTGCTCTGGATCCGGAACATTGGGCAGGAGTGTCGGGCCTATGAGTCCGAGAAACACCGGCACCAGCCCGATCGTCACATAGATGACGCCACCCGTAACAGTGGCTCGCCCGGCAATCTGTGCGGTCCGCGCGCCCAGGAAGCGCGATATCAGCTCAACGGCAACAATGGTGCCGCAGATGGGGATCGCAATTTTCTCGAGTGTTCCGAGTACTCCGTCCTCAGGATCATAAAGCCTAAACCGATCAGGCTCGACCGCAGCCAGCCCTGCAGGAACCCCTCCCACGCTCGCGCCGACGATGGCACCAAGGATGACGAGCCCCGCCAGGACTACCACACCCTGGACGACGTCGGTGACGGAGTCCGCAAGCAGGCCGCCGATAACCGAGTAGGCGCCAACGAGCACAGCCGCCAGCACGATTGCGGTTTTGAG
>Ga0157380_10003012_pt1 | contig 11476 bp, 8 predicted proteins | sample S35metaG_FD_119757 | JGI IMG/M metagenome (GOLD analysis project Ga0157380, IMG submission 119757) | Switchgrass rhizosphere microbial communities from Kellogg Biological Station, Michigan, USA - S3-5 metaG | ecosystem: Host-associated > Plants > Roots > Rhizosphere > Soil | place: USA: Michigan...
ACGATCACTACATCGGTCCGCAAGCGATTGCGCAAGTTCGACTCTTCAACATGCATCCCACCGGGAAGATGAGCCGAGATGAACGGCTTGAAGGAATCATGGGCGATGACGGCATCACCAATTGCGGCAACGCACAAAACTGCGTCCAAGCCTGCCCCATGAGTATTCCGCTCACCAAGGCAATCTACGAAGAAAACCGCGAGACAGTACTCCACGGCCTCTTCGGCTGGCTGAAGAAGTAACCTTCCGATTTAAGTCTTAAATGTCAGCCGCTGTCATAGCAGCGTCGCCGATTCCCAGCCGGTCAGCGCACTTGTGCAAGGAGAGTCCCAGCACGCAGGCAATTACAAGATTGAAATAGAACGTAATCGATCCGTCGATGAAGTTCGCGAAGAGATTGCCTATAAAAGGGAGCGTCAGCGGGGCGGTGATGATCGCAACGATCACGCTCAGCACCAAAGCCGCGATCTGTAATAAGATCACCATCCCAAACGCTTTGATATAGGTCAGGCCCATTCGTCGAATCGTGTCCAGCCCAACCAATGGATTGATCACGGAACCAAAATGTTCTGTGTAGCCAGCCACCGACAAGGCCATTGGGCCATAGAAGATTCCCCACAATAGACTCAGCAGGAAGAGTAGCACCAGTATCACGGGAAAATGCAGAACGTTTGCGAGCATCCTCAAATTACCGGCCGGATCATTCAACTTCTCCTGTGACTCCTTAGCTTCCTTGGCGATGAATCCGCCCGGTCTGCCTGCATTCAACCTGCCGTTAAGTTCCTCGAGTCGTTTGGGGTCCGTCTCAGGATTCGTCAACTCCCCAAATTCCGCCGGTGTCAAAGCAGCACTCTGCTGTTCAGCTACGTCGGGTGTATGAATAGGGCCTTTAAAGTTGGCCCCATTGATCAGACCCATGATGATGGCCACGGCCAAAGCTATGGCTGGTCCCCAGGTAACAATGAAAATGCCGATGCCTAAGCCAATCGGCACCGCCAGATCGTCCCACAAAGAAAAGGCGCTGAAGTCAGGCAGGAAGCTGCGGTTGAGCTTGCCCCACGCAACCTGACTGATGACGTGCGAGATGCAGCCAAACATGATTACAAAGGCAATCACGGCACCGCGAAGACCCGCGAGTTGCAGAGAGCCATAAACGAGCGCGCCAAAGAGCAAGGCTACTTTGTGCTGAAATGGATAGGCCAGCGCCATTCCTAAATCTGAGAGTCCGAAACCAGAGTTTTGAAAACTCTGCCGCTGCATGCGAGTTCGAACTTCTTCAAAGGGCTTACACATGTCACCGCAAAGCGGGCATACGGGAATCTTGGTTGCACCGACAAATCGGGGACACTCTGCACAAAACGGTGTGGCGCAAATACGGCAAACAAACTTGGGGGCGACATCGGGATGATTGTGACAAGCATTGTCGAGATGACGCGCACCAAAATCTTGCGGTGGCGCAGTGGCCTCCGGCTCGAATGGTTCAGTGTGGTCAAACTGCTCCGGTTGAGCGGATTGCTCTACCGGTGGCTGTTCTGGTGGCGTTGCGACTGTCGGCGGAGGAGTTGCGGGTACGAACTCGCCGTTGAAGGCAGGGCGAAGCATCGGCGCCTTCCCTGCCTCGATCCAACTCAGCTTGCCTTTGCAGACTTTGTCGCTGGGCAAAACGCACCCCTCAACGATCCACTGCTTGAGGGTTTCAAGATCAGTTTCGAAGATGCCTTCAGGCGTGCTTACCCGCCATTGCTCGACTTGAGCACTCATTGAGATTTATCTCCTCGACGTCGCCGCAATTGGCCACTCGGTCAGAGAGGAACCAACTAAGCAAACGACTGCATTCCGGAAAGAGGCGCTGGTTTTGAGGTTATCTAGTGGGCAATGCGCGAAGTCTGCGCTGTGGAAGCGTGCTCTCGGGATGCGCCTACCGGAGGATTAAAGGCCCGGAGACGCAGCCTTAATATTAAGAAAATTGCTGATAACGCGTCAACAATTATGTTCTAAGTCGCGCGACGGGCGGACTTGATCATCCGTTCCCGCGTGGCTAAAGGTCGTGATTGGACCCTCGGCTTGGCGCGAAAAGCCTGGAATCCCACCTGCGTGAGCTGGTGGATGGTTCAAGTCCGACCTAAGAAGAGACGTTGATTCGTTCTCTAGGGGGTCACTCCACTACGCAAGTAGGATTTGGACTATTCGTGCAAAGCCAATTGGTCCATTAATCTCTTGAACGGCTGTCGACTTTGGCATAGCATGAAACGCAACACGGATCATTGATTCCTAACCGATCCGGGCTGATTGCCGCCGCCCTTCGGCACACCACGCTTAAAACCACCACGATGATCGGCAAAACCGTTTCCCATTACCGCATTATTGAGAAGCTCGGCGAGGGCGGGATGGGTATTGTTTATCTTGCTGAAGACACCCACCTCGGGCGACGCGTCGCTATCAAATTTCTCTCGTCGACTCAGAATCACAATTATAGAGCCCGCTTTTTAAGAGAAGCACGTGCGGTATCAAATCTCTCCCATCCTCACATAGCGGTGCTGCATGACTACGGCGAAACCGATGAAGGTCAGCCTTTCATTGTGATGGAATACTTGAAAGGCAAGACTCTCAGTGATTTGCTGAACGAGAGCGGGCTGACCATCACGCAAGCACTTGAAATTACTGAAGCGGTCGCGGATGCACTCGGCGCAGCGCATCGTAACGGCATCGTCCATCGTGACATTAAGCCTTCGAACGTCATCGTGGACGAGGATGGTCGAGTGAAGGTTGTGGATTTTGGATTGGTCAAACAACTAAACGAAGAGGCAACTCAGACAGCCCATCCAGATGCCGCTACGCTGCCGGCGATGCGCACGAGCAGCAACGTTGTAGTAGGAACGCCACTTTATCTTTCCCCCGAGCAGGCAATGGGTTTGGCCGTTGACGCGCGCAGCGATATTTTTGCCTTGGGGGCATTGCTATATGAGTCGCTCACCGGCAAGCCGGCCTTTGCAGGAGGCAGCGTAATCGAGATTGGCGCGCAGATAATTCACTTCAACCCTCCAGCCCCAAGTTCGATTAACCACCGCGTTCCGCCCGAACTCGATCGCATCACACAGAAAGCCCTGGAAAAGAAAGCTGACCAACGATACCAGTCTGCGACGGAATTTCTGGGCGATTTGCGCGCTGTACATGCAACTTTGAGCGACACCTATCACCTCACCAAGCGAATGCACGTTTCCAAGGGGATGCAGTCAAGCGCCTTGAAAACAATTTCTGACTCCCTGCGCAGGCCGAGGGTTTCAGTTGGCGTTTTTTTGGTCGGATTAATCCTGGTGGCAGTGGCAATCTGGCTTGTCTTCTCACATTTCTACAAGACACGAGTAACGCCATTCGAAAAGACAAAGGTGACGAGGCTTACCAGCACGGGCAAGGCAAGTAAAGCGACGATTTCTCCCGACGGTAAGTACGTTGTCTATGTTTCGGAGGAAACTGGATTGCCGTCGGTATGGCTGCTACATGTACCTACGAGCACCAACACTCTAATCATTCCACCGGCTAAAGGCCGTTACCTGGGGCTGACTTTCTCGCCGGATAGCAATTATCTCTACTATGTTGTCCAGCAGGGGGACGGCGGTAATCTCTTCAAAAGACCTCTATTTGGAAATAATCCGCAAAAACTGATCAGGAATATTAATAGTCCGCCTTCGGTATCCTCAGATGGATCGTTGTTGGCGTTCATTCGAGAGGGAAAGGAGGAGCAAGAGTACGAGCTCATAGTTGCCAACAGTGATGGCAGCGGAGAGCGAACGCTGGCGACCCGCTCCCGGGGCGAATTCTTCTCGCTGTTTGGAGCGAGTGCCTGGTCTCCTGACAATAAAAAGATCGTTTGCGCGGCGGGAAGCTTCGCCGGCGGCCTTCACATGAATCTGATCGAAGTCCGAGTTGACAATCAAACTGAAAAGACAATTGTTCCGCAAAACTGGTTTCAGATAACTCGCGTCCGCTGGCTAAACAATGGCCAGGGATTGATTTTCGCAGCCTCGGATCAGCCGCTGAGTAAGTTTCAAATCTGGTACTTGTCCTACCCGGAAGGAAAGATTAACCGGATCACTGATGACTTCACGGACTATGAAAGTCTTTCATTGACAGCAGATTCTCATGCGCTGGTCACCGTGCAGGCAGATCGCTTTCCAAATGTTTGGGTGATGCAAAACGGGGAAACCGACCAGGCCCGGCAAATTACTTCTGGAGTTGGTCATACTCAAAGCGTTTCATGGACACCCGACGGCAGAATACTATTTTCGTCGATGACTGGTGGAGATTTGGACATCTGGGCCATGGAGTCCGACGGAACTCACAAGATTCAACTCACCGCGAATTCACACGTCAACTATGATCCGGTCGCGGCGCCGGACGGCCGCTATGTTGTTTTTTCTTCCAATCGTAACGGATCCTTCAATCTCTGGAGGATGGATTCAGATGGTGGCAATCTGAAACAATTAACCAATGGAGCAACTGATGTGAATCCGTGCTTTTCACCTGACGGACAGTGGATCGTTTATGAGAATTACCATACAAGCGCACCGACTCTTTGGAAAGTCGGGACCGAAGGAGGCGAGCCATCACAGTTAACAACGGTCGACTCCGGACTACCGACGATCTCACCGGATGGCAAAACCATTGCGTGTCGTTATCGAGACAACGTTACTAATTCCCAAAAAATCGCCCTCATCGGATTCGATAACGGTCAGGTTTTACGTCTATTGGAGCTACCCGTTCATTATTGGCAACGTCTTCACTGGTCACCCGATGGTCTTAATCTGACTTACATCGATATTCGTGATGGAATTGCGAACATATGGAACCAGCCCCTAAGCGGTGGTCAGCCAAAACAACTGACCAACTTTAAGAGTGAACTCATATTTTCTTATGACTGGTCCAGGGATGGCGAGCGATTAGTGTGTGAGCGCGGCACTGAAACGAGCGACGTAGTCCTAATCACCGACGCCGGCAATTAATCAATGTGTCGTAAGGAATAGGAGTGAGTTTTAGTTCTAAGCTTTGCCCTTTGGCGACTTGCCCTTTGGCGATTTGCCCTTTGGCGGCTTGCATTTTAGCGGGCCCTTTTTCTTGGCCATCAACTCAGTGAAGCAGTGGGGCCAGTGTTCGCAAATTCCTCCAGCCATCGCCTCCATCGCATCTGCTAACTCATCACGATTCGCACCGCATCTGACTTTGTCTGCCAACCCAGCCAAACCACTGCAAAGTTCGTTGATGACTTTGTTAAGAGTCTCTTCCATTTTGTCGGGCTTCATCAGAGGAATCCTTTCTGGACTTAAGGGAGTTAAATGTACCGAAGCTCGACTTATATAGTAGGGTTAAATAGTTGTCAACGCGATTGTCAGGAACGTGATGCCTTAATCCGTAACCCTAATCCCGAATGGTCGGGACTTGCGTCACCAGCCCGACACGCCTTCGAGCTTAGATTCCGAGAACGTTGACCAACTCCTGCACTGACGCAGCGCTCTTCTGCAGAGCAATACGTTCTTCAGCGGTAAGGTTGATCTCGATGATCTGTTCCAAACCGCGGCCGCCGAGCTTGCAAGGTACCCCGACGTAAAGACCGTTGATTCCATACTCGCCTTCGAGATAAGCCGCGCAAGGAAGGATCTTCTTCTTGTCCTTCAGAATCGACTCAGTCATTTCAACTGCAGCTGAAGAAGGAGCGTAGTAGGCAGAACCAGTCTTCAACAGCGAGACGATCTCAGCGCCGCCACCTGCAGTGCGTTTCACAATCGCATCAATCTGTTCTTTCGGCAGCAGCTCAGGAATTGGAATGCCCGCACAGGTCGAGAAGCGAGGCAATGGCACCATCGTGTCTCCGTGACCACCTAAAACAAACGCCGTCACGTTCTCGACCGAGACATCAAGAGCTTCAGCGAGGAAGCATCGCATACGAGCTGAGTCGAGCACGCCCGCCATCCCGATCACACGATGTTTCGGAAAGCCAGAACGACGGTAGGCGACCTGACACATTGCGTCGAGCGGATTAGAAACGATGATCAAAATCGAATTGGGAGAACGCTTGACTACTTCGTCGACAACTTTCGAGACTATGTCGGCATTGGTCTTCAACAAATCGTCCCGGCTCATTCCAGGTTTGCGTGGCAGACCAGCAGTAATTATCACCACGTCGGAGTTTTCAGTTCCGTCATAACTGTTGGCGCCGACTAATTTCACATCGAAGCCTTCGATGGGTGCCGCCTGCGCTAAGTCCAGCGCCTTGCCCTGGGGCACACCCTCTACAATGTCGACCAGTACAACATCACCGAGTTCCTTTGCGGCCAGCCAATGTGCGGCAGTCGCACCGACGTTGCCGGCTCCGACCACCGTTATTTTGTTTCGCACTCCCATACTTTTGGTCCTTTCCAACAGGCGAAGAACGAATGTCAGAGACGATCATTCTCCCTGCGAGATTTGAATTTTAGATTGCCTGGAATAGACGTCCGAGAGTACAAGTGCAAGGAAAGAGTGTCAAGAATGCGAGCAAACGAGTGGTGCCTTACTTTCGGTTCTGTTCCCCTCTCCGCAGGCGGAGAGGGGTTAGGGGAGAGGGCAGAGCCGCCGTTAAACCCCACCCCCAGCCCCTCCCCACGCAGTGGGGAGGGGAGCAGTTCCCAAATTAAGACACAACCTCGATTAGTCCCATGACAATTCTGGAATGGCTAAAGAATTTGGCTCGCGGCAGAAGTACCGCCACAAGACCTCACCTGGAGGACGCCCGTGCCACTCTTACACCGGAGGACGACGATGATGTCGATCCTTTCAATCCCTTCCCTGAACCAATAGAGATCGAGATAACCGATGTGATCGATCTTCACACCATCTCACCCCGTGATGTGAAAAGAGTTGTTACTGAGTATCTCCAGCTCGCTTACGAAGCTGAGTTCCGCAGCGTGCGACTCATCCATGGTAAAGGAATAGGTGTGCAGCGCGAGTTGGTTCGCAAGATTCTAGAGCGCACCAGCTTTGTTGTTGGTTGGGCCGATGCGCCACCGGAAGCGGGAGGATTGGGCGCAACCATTGCTCACTTCAAGGCGAGGTCAGATCATTGACCGCACTCGGTATTCGAATGCGAAACCACCGGAGCAAAACGCACCTGGTACTCGACTAAGGTAATGAACGAGCAAACCATGCCGCGGCTAGGGGCTCCACTGCGCAGAACATTCAACCAGAAGTTGTAGCCCGCCTGATCAGGTTCGCGTCGCAAGGACTAGATATCCGAAAAAGCTTTTCACTGGAATTAATTATTACTTTCCTGCTCAGATTAGTGTTTGTAGATGACCGTCATCGTGCTCGCGCATCAACGACAGCAAATCTTTCAAGCTAATGCGGCCGACGCCTTCAAGAGTCGCCGTGCGTTCAAATCGTTCAGGTTCGAGCTGACGCATCCGGTTAATGTTGTTACTCCTCGCCGTCACGAACGCTCCGAGAGCAGAACTGAGATTCTGACTGTTGTAATCGCGTTCGCTGGCTATCTTTCCACCATCAAAGTCGGCCAGGGCTGGTTCGTCTTCAGCGAGAATACGATTAATACGAACCGCATAACCCTCGATTTCCAAGTCGCGCAAGTGGCAAACATTTTCGACGACTGAAAAATCAGCGACGGATTTCTTTCGCCGCAGGTCCGAATCAGAAAGACCGGCAACAGCGCCGGCAATCGTTTCAGGGGTCCGAGCTAAGTGATCAAGTAGTGCGTCGATGTCTAAAACTCTTCGCGTTTCCATCACCTTAAGCGTTGTTGGGCAGGGTTACTTGAGCAAGCTTAACGCGCCCAACAGGTGTAAAGAGTTCAAACTTTAGTTTGGGTTGTGGGGATTACACAAACTAAAGTTTGAACTCTTAACACCTGTTCATTACGTTGAACTAGCTTACCGACACTCGGTGTTGTTGCGCGGCGCGACGGTAGCGAAGCGGTGTTGATACTCGGCGCTCGTCACAAACGAGCACACCATGCCGCGGTAGTTCTGACCATCGCCACTATTCAGCACGTTCAGCCAGAATTGATAGCCTGCCGTGTCGGGATTCCTCCCCAGGTAGCTGAAGTATTCTGAGAGCACAAACGCAGCGTTGTATTGCGTCTGCTTGAATGCTTCGGCTTCCACCACACTCCGTAACACCAGACTGCGACTCTCACTCATCGTCGCTCCAGTCTGATACAACGCCAGCAGTCGCGCTCGCTCCGCAGTCAGATCAAGCCCCGCAGTCTCGCCAGCGCGTCGCAGCAGCGCGTCCACATACACCTCTCCACTCATCGTCAGTGGATACTGTGTCGTGAACTCTCCGCGCTCCACAAAGCTCAGCGCGAACGCCGCCTTGTCTGCCTCCAGATGCGGGCCTCCCACTACCTGTCTTCTATCCGCAGCGTACTCCGCATACTGTGGTCGTCTCCCCAGTGCTCCTTCATACATGTCGTAGAGATACAAACCACTCTCGCTGAACTCCTGCGAGATGAAGAACGCCGCGCTAACATCCAATCGCCTTTGCCTGAGGCACTCACCATCGCTACCGCACGAACGTAGCTGTCCGCTCCAGAAGTCCAGCCCACTTTGCTCCGGCTCGCGATTGAGGAAGTCCAGATACTGCTGCCTCACGAAGAACTCCGGACTCTCCAGCGGATTCGCGATGTCTGCTCCAATTCCAGCTGCCGTGAAGACCGCATCCGTGCGATCCGCTATCAGCAAGAACGAGCGCTGCTGTGGCGCGAACACAAAGTTCGCTCGCTCCGGTGTTATCGTATAGAAGCCGCCAGTCTCAAGCCCTTCCACCACGTAGTAACCGTCACGGTTCGTGATGGCGCGCACAGTTCGCGCTCCGCTTTCTACCGTCACTGTAGTGCCAGCGACTGGTTGTCCGTTCGCGTTGACAATCGTTCCGGATATCTTCCCAGTCGCGGCTGTTGGTGATGCGTTAACAGCGGCCAGCGCATCAATGCGTCCATAACCGAAAGAGTTGTTTGGTATTTGAGTCGACGGAGTTCCGCCACACGTTTGCGGTGTAAGTGTCACGCCCGGATTCGCCGTGTTTTGAAGAATCGATTTGGTGGCAGCGATGTTCCGCAGCAACATTGGGCGGGCAGACCACAACAGAGCCACAACTCCGGCCACGTGGGGGGATGCCATCGACGTTCCATTAAGACTTTGGTACGTCGTATCGCTGGTGCGATAACTCGAACGAGTATTCACACCCGGAGCCGAGATCTGTGGCTTTAGTATGTTCGGAGTGTAAAAGGTGCTTGGTCCGCGACTACTAAAGCTGGCCAGGTTATTAGTAATGTCGATCGCACCGACTGTGAATGACGCATTGTAGATCGACGGCGGATCAGACACCGTCGAGCATCCCGGCCCCGAGTTTCCTGCAGATACGACGACGAAAATCCCCGCCGCCTGAACGTTGTTAACAATCGTTTCCAGTTCCGCTCGAGTCGTACAACCTTCGCTGAAGGGACACCCCCAGGAATTGCTTACTACGTGAGGGCGCAGAGCCGGGTTAGGGTTGTTGCCTGTCAAATCAGTTGGAGCGATCGCGAATTGAAAACATTCGGTGTAAGAAGCTGGAGTACCATTTCCAACATTCATGTTCCGGCAACCAATCCATTGCGCCCCCGGAGCCACGCCAATTTGATTGCCGGCGCCGTCATCTCCGACGGTGGTTCCAGTAGTGTGCGTTCCATGCCCACTATCATCGCACGGAGCCACAGTATTGAAGCCGCATACGCCGCCACCCGAGTGGACCGAATCCCACCAGTTGTAATTGTGATTGGCGGCAATGCCCGTCCAACCGCGGTAATGTGGTTTTAGAGCAGCGTGTGTCCAGCGAACACCTGTGTCGAGATCTCCAATCACGATGCCCGCGCCGTTGAAGCCAAGCCCCCACACGGCGGGTGCATTGACGTTCGCGACGCCCCATTCGATCGATTGAGTAGCCCTGGGAGCTGCGGTCGCCCTTGCTGTCTCCGGATCCTCAATCCAACGCGCTGATCTGTTTGAGTCGATTCGCGAAACATCAGCCCTCGCCGCAAGCGTCTCAATCAACTTTCTATCAGCCGTAGCAACCAACATGTTGGCGACCCAGAAAGATTGATACTCGACTCCGAGAGCTTTCAGTAAGTCTCGAAGACCTGTCTGAGTTCGATCAGCATGTTCCTTAAGCGTGTTGTAGACGTACCAGCCCCGAGCATCCTGGTCCATGATCTTTTCGGCCTGGCTAACATCTGCCTGGTCTGCGAGAAAGATTACGACGGAACTAGCTTTACCGTCTTCGGTATCGGCTAAAACTTCGGGCGCGATCTTACCTTGCGAAAGCAGCGCACCTGATTGCGAGAGAGTTCTATTCCGACCGTAGTCCGCAGCGGGCCTGAAGAGCTCCGATTCGAGGGCAGATTTACCGTTAGACCCGTCTGTCGTGTGCGATGAAGACTGCGGGACCCCAATTTGGAGCAAAGCAAACCCACAAACAGCGAATAACGAATACCGAAGGAAACGCAGTGATATTTGTCGACTCGACTTAAGATTCATTTGCTTACCGGTTGCCCCTAATCCCCATGAATAGAACTGCAGATGCACTATGCTACCAAACTGCTAGACCAGGGAACAGCAAGAACTGTGCGTCACTGAACAATTTTGACGCTGGGCTTTGAAAAAGTCGAGTTGATCGGCAACAACGAAATCTAATGGTGGCCGCCCTGGCATTTCTCGCATTATTTAGTTTCGCGTCGTACACTTGACTGCCAGTTCAAATGCCTTCGTTAACCTCAAGCCCAGGAGATTCAATACATGACCTCGCCGTTCAAAGTCGGATTTATTTCAGCAATTGTTATCTGTTCAACGGTTCTACTAAGTAACTCCGGCCAGGCCCAGCGTGTCTCCGAAAAACAAACAACCTCCACACCTCAGCAAAAACCTACAGCTTCGCCAGAAAAGCCACCCGATTATTCCCAGGAAGCCTTCGTCATCGAACAACTGAAAACGCTGTTTAGATTCGAGAAAGACGGTACGGGACAACGTGAAATCAGCTTGCGAGTGAAGGTGCAGAATGAAGGCGGCGTAGAAAGCTTTGGTCAACTTGTTTTCAATTACAGCTCGGCCAACGAGAAACTTGAAATCGACCAGGTGAGTGTTCACAAGCCCGATGGAAGCGTAGTGGCTGCCACTGCAAGTGATGTTCAGGACCTAACAGCGCCCATCTCGCGCGAAGCGCCGGTCTATACCGATCTTCGCCAGAAGCATGTCACAGTGCGCGGCCTTAGCCGGGGAGACGTTCTTGAATATCACGTCATCTGGCGAGTGCACACGCCCCTTGCACCAAACCATTTTTGGCTCGAGCACCAATTCGCAAGAAAGAATTTGATCATCTTCGACGAACAGTTGCTGGTTGACATCCCTCGCGACAGCACCATTAAACTCAAGACTCAGCCAGGTCTCACTCCCACTAT
>Ga0157380_10003013_pt1 | contig 11474 bp, 6 predicted proteins | sample S35metaG_FD_119757 | JGI IMG/M metagenome (GOLD analysis project Ga0157380, IMG submission 119757) | Switchgrass rhizosphere microbial communities from Kellogg Biological Station, Michigan, USA - S3-5 metaG | ecosystem: Host-associated > Plants > Roots > Rhizosphere > Soil | place: USA: Michigan...
AGTTCGCTAGCGCACCTTAGTCTCGAGCTTACCTGCCATATGCCGGATCTCGCCGCGCGTCCGCTGGGTCTGGAATTTTGGTTAAATGGAGAAAAGCTACAAACTCTGAATCTATCCCAAAACGGCTGGACAAAAGTCGACCTCGAAGTCAACAAAGACTTCACGCGAAACGCCGCCGGCTTGATCGATTGTTTATTTGAAATCCGAGCCGACCGGACCTGGCAGCCACGATCAACCAACCCGGAGAGTAGCGATGACCGCGAGCTTTCAATCGCCGTATGCAACCTGATGGTTCTCGGGAATTTACAGTACCCAGAGCGGTAGCGACGGGATCCTGTAACTCAACGACCAAAACCGCATTCTTAAATTGGTTGAGTGTTTGGCCCCGTCGCTACCGCTCCCGGTTCTGTAATGTTATCCGCGGCTAATCCTTACTCAATTTCGAGCCACTGCACGTTCAAGCCCAGCAGTCGCCAATCTTCACTTACGCCGAGCATGCGCGGAGATGCGGCGTCAGGAATACGAAGCACAAGCGCGTTCTTATCTCTCAAAAGAGTCGCCGGAATTTCAACCACATGTTCCGCAGGTTCAGGATTATTCAAATTCCACTCCCCAATCTTCTGAGCGTTCAGCTCGAGGACAATTCGTTGTGCGTCCACTTTGTTTGGCGCGATGAACGGCCCGCCAAAGATTCGCAGCTTAACTGCCGGCTGTTTTCTTACTTTCTCGTCGAGACCAAAAACGATTGCCGCCTTGCCGCAGTCCGTCCAGTGTGAATAGATCTCGCGGCCGCTCCAGCCGTACCACAAATACTTGTCCGCCTCTTCACTCGAAAACTGCAGTCGCGAGTGTGGAACCAGTATTGGATATGAGATTGGCTCTTCTCTCGCTTCGCGAATGACAAAATTCGAATGGTGAGTCATCACCGTACCTTGCGCGCGCAAGTCAATCACCGGCAGCGAACATTTCTCGAGCTCGAGTTGAGTCACGCCCATAGGATCATAGGGCTCCATATACTCATTCGGCGTAATGATGACGTTGCGAAAACCGCGCTGTTGGATTTCATCGCAGAAACCTGGGCCTCGATTTGTTATGAGCTTCATCTCGACGGCGTGATCGAACTGTTCGGGCGAGACTCGAGCAAGATAGCCAGTGACTATTGGCTGATGATGGAACACCTGTAGCAGCGAGGCATAACCGTCGTAGGCCAGCAACGGCAATTCGAACACTGGTCCCGGAACGAGTTTTTCCAATTGACGCGGGGGCGAAAAGACGCGTTGCTTCGCGATTGGTTGGTAGACCTCGGCGGCAGACCAAATGAAAATGAGGGCCAACGCCACATTGCTCCAGCGCACGCCTTTGCGAGTTTCGATCGCGTTCTGAAACCAACGTAACCCAAACGCCGAGACAATCATGAGAAAGAAGAGTCCCATGACGATGAATCGCACCGGCGTGCGTCCCGAATTGAATGGTGGGATCGGCATCAGCAGTGCATAGGGCATCGGAATATTCGTTTCATGATCGAAAACTTTCAGCGTGCCGCCCAGACTCAATAGTAGGAAGAGCGCTCCTAACGCCGCTGAAATCATCGCGTACCGATTCTGGACTTTGGCGAGGGCGAGAATGGCAAAGACGACGGAGGAGAAACCGAGAAACATCTCGAACCCGCCAACGCCAACACTGACGCGCCTATTAAGGCTTGAAAAAATGTGTCCATAGATTGGCGTACGCTCAGGATCAGGTATGACAAAGCCGGCGAGATTACCGGACCAAATCGATGATTGTTCCGGAGGCGGCTTGATGGCCTTGTCGCGCACCAAATTGAAAGCAAATGGTCCCACCAGTAATGCGAACACAACCAGGCTCACAGCGATATTGACGCCTCCAACCTCACCTAACTTCCTAAACAACAAGCGGCGTTCACTGGAGTAGAGCAGCAGCACTAACGCAAACAAGGCTGCCGCCATGTAGATGTAAAGTGAAAACTCAGTGAAGTAGACCGAGATTCCAGCTATGAACGCCAGCAGGATCAGATTTCTTCCGGGCGTTCGATAACAACGCACCGCAACCAGCGCCGTCAATGGAATCAGGAATCCAGCCAGATGGTTGATGTGCATCACATGCGCCATATAGAAGTGCGAAAAGCTATAAGCCACCGCGGCGGCGGCGGCTGCTGCGCGTGTGATTCCAATCTCGCGAAGAAATAAGAAACTAAAATAGAGAAGAAGACTGAAACAAATCAGCGCGATCAGCCGGTAGGCATAAAGCGGGTACATTGGATCACCGCCCGTCAATACCTTCACCAGCAAAGTGACTGGAAAGAAGCCGGCCGCGAGTGTGTGATGAGCGAGGTTGGCCCCCACCGGATAGTAAACGAGATTTGTGAAATAAGGATTGTGACCGCTGGTAATAGACTCGTTACTGTGCCACAGGTTCCAAACCATCTGGCCACAGTCGTTGCCATCAATTCCCCGCGTGTACAAAAGAGCCCCGAGCGGAAAGATCCAGTTGTAGATCATCGCAAGGGTGAACAACGCGCAAACAGCAAAAAGTAGAAAGCGGTTGTCGACCATGCGAGTAAGACGTTGAAACATTTATGTTGATTAGACCTGAACAATCCGGGACTGCTTTGCTCTTTGCCTGGCGCGACGAGCATAAATACAAAGTCCGGCGATGGCTAATATCGTGATGACTGAGAGCACCGCGCCTTTGCGAGCGGCTGGAGCTGCATATCGCATCTCAACTCGATGCACACCGGCGGGCACTAACACCCCTCGCAAGAGATAATCTGTTTGGTAAATGGGAGCGGTTGAACCATCAACCGTCGCGATCCAGCCCGGGTAGTTGATTTCACTTACAACCAGTATTGCTGTCTTATCCGACTTTGTATTGATGCTGATACGATTGTTCTCTGTTCTGGATACAGATACTTCAGTGTTCGGGCCAGGAGAACCATTAGAAAGTGCGGGCATTTCTTGCGGGCTGATCTCAAGCAAGGCCGTGCGCCGTGGATCGAACGGCGTTCCTTCACCACGAATTCGATGAAATGCTTCCTCAGTACTGACCGCTTCTGCGTTGGTTACCAGCCAGGCCCGTGGCATCGCATTGTTATTCTGGAGAATCAGTGCGCCATCCTGATCATAAATTGGTCGCCACTTTTCGAGATCGAAATGTGGTAATGGCATCGAGAATTTTGTAACTGAGTTGAAGAGCGTAGCATTCGACATCAGCAGGACAATTTTATTGGAGAGACTTGAAATCTCGATGCGATCAACCTTGATAGGCTCGCCGAGAGCAAGCCGAGTGACAAACTTGTAAGCCGGCTCGTGATCGTTTTGGTCCGCCGCCTCTTTGCTGAAAACGGTTGCCAGCGAGTGTCGCATAAACTCTCGAACATTTTGCCGATCGTGGGCCCATTCTGCGGTGTCGACGCCAAGCTTTAGCGTGTGTTCGGTTACTTTTCCCTGATTCGAAATCACTCGAACTCGGGCTACCTCGGTGCCGTCAACTGACTCGGCCGACCAGGCCGTGGCTGTTACCAGCGCGAGCGTGTCGGCCGGGGCAGCTGCGCCTTTGAGAGTGACGACCTTACCCGGTTCGAGCGAGATCGCCAGTTCACGTGGATCAAATTTGACGCCGTCCCGTTCAATCAGTGTGAGCGGCTCAGTCGCCTGATGCGGATAAGAAACGACAAAGCGGGTATTCAGCAAATCCAACACATGCGAGCTTGAGGCGAACAAGGTTCCATCGGTTGGATATCCCGGACGTGTCTTCACTGCATCGATATAAACGTCACCTAACGCACGACTGTAGCGATCGAGGATCAGCGGTTCGTTTCCCGCAACGTTGTCGAAGCCCTGTAGCATGGTCAGATTGGCTGGATCGATGCGCGGCGGGTCTACGTACTCCTCAACCATCGGAAACAAATGAGTGTAGATGCGATTTTCAGAAGCGGGATAAGCATGCAAGATCCCGCTTACTGGCGACGTTGCAGTGAAGCGACTCGCAGGCTTCAGAACGGGCCACCACCACCGGGAAACCATGATTGCGGGCTCAAAGAAACAAGCAAGACCAATCGCTATCGACAACAGAAGAAAGCGAAGCTTTGAAGCCTCTACTCGCAGAAGATGCCATGCCGCCAGGCAAACCACACTTGAAGCGAGGAGCTTCCAAAACAAATAGCGATTCCCAGAGTATTTCGGGGGATAGAAAAAGATTTCCATGGAGCCGACCGGAACGGTTGCGACATCCCTTATCCAGACCAGTCCAATTATGAATGCGACTATTAGCCACAGGCTCGCCCAGTAAATCTGTCTCACATTGCTGTCAGGTCGGCTGGCCCGCCATCGTCTCAGGTAGTCCCAACCGTAAGCGGACAGGATACTGAGCGCGAAGGTCAATTCGAACGCGTGCCGCGCCGCGCCGCGAAAAAGATTGAAAGGAGGAACGCGAAATAGGAACGCCGTAAGAGGAGTATTTACACCAAGCATCAACACGAACCCAAAGACCGCGGTTGCCAGCCAGAAGAAAACGCGCCAGTCACGTTTTGATCTTTTGAAGGCAAAGATAACGGCGGCCAACGCGAGGACAAACACAAGCGGAGCCACATAAGCGGTTGCCTCGTAGACGTTATGAAGCGGCAGCAAGAAGCTCTTGAAGACACCCCCGAAACTGTAGGAACCCATCGCAAATAATTCGTAAGTGAGCTCGCGCCGGATACTCAGCCTTTGCACCTGCATCGTTTCAAGAATTTGAAAGGCATCAACACCCGCAGCCATCACCAGAGCAATCAGCATCACCGCTAGCGGTTGCCAGCGAACCCACGAGAGCAAACTCGAGCTCGAGTCCTTCTCAATTGCGAACAAGCTAACGCAGGTGGCGTAACCGAGCGAGATCAATCCGACGTACACAAAGCCCTGTCCCCAACCACTCAACACTGACATCGAGTAAGCGACAGTAATAAGCAACAAAGCTGGGACAAATCGCGAGGTTCGCGATCGTTCAAGGCCGGCGAGAACCAGCGGCAACCACATAACTGCGTTCGCCGCCAGACCACTGTAGGAAGCCAGCGGACTGATCATGAACCCGCCGTAAACAAAACCCATCGCACCCAGCAGCGCCCCGGACCGCGATAGCTTGATCGTTCGCAGATACGTATAGGTAAAGACCGGACCCAGGAGGTAGGGTGCAAGATAATAAAGCTGTTCAGCCCAATGGCCCGGCAGAAACAGGTATGACCACGTTAGTGGGTAACCGATGCCAGTCTGGGCCATCGACAGCAACGGATACCCCGACATGATTTGTTCGGTCCAAAGCGGCAAGCGCCCGTGGCGCAGCTCGTGCCAGACGACGCTGCGCAATGGATAGAGATAGTTGAACGCGTCGCTCGTCACCAGAAACTTGTTACTGAATATGACCCGGCGAAAGAAGGCGAGAAAAAACAGGGTGATTGCAATCAAGCTCGGGGCGGCATGTTTCAATTTCGATGAGGCGGAATTCGAAAACAAGTGTTCTCCCAAATCTTAAACGGAAATGCAGGTTACACCGCGCGGTTATGCCGCAACCAATAATCATTTGGCTCCAGCGGAGCCCAATGTTTATAGAAACCAGAAGTGAGCCGGAACCGGGCTCCAGCGGAGCGCAATCTCGCTAATAGTTACCAAGTCCGTTTCGCTGCGCCGGAGCGAGGAGGAATTTTTCGCTGTGCCCGTACTATAAACATTGCGCCCTACGGGACGGAGCTTGGGTTAAGAACTGTTAGCCCTTTTGCAATCTTGAAATCTGGTGGTACGCGACTTTATGGAGTGACGACAACGGCTATGCTCGCGACCTGAGATCCATTTATGGCGAACCAACACACGTCGTTGCTTACCATGTCAAAGTCGATTCGGTGGCTGCCTGGCGGCAAAGCCGGCAACGCAAATTCAATCTTTACCGTTTCACCAGGTTGGATAGAACGGTTATCGTCCGCACTTAAAGGTTCCCAATGGTAGCTTTCACGAAAGACATGACCGTCAGCGTAGAAGACATGACAACCCAGCATTACTGCGCCCAAGCCGGCCGACCGCGGTAGCCAAATCGCTTCACCTATGTTCTTGACGACCGCAGCGAGTTTGATTGGTTCTCCTGCGGGCACCTCTGACGTCGCCGGTGAAATCTTAATCTCCGCCATCAGGTTCTGCCGGTAACGACTGTCCCTGGGCTTAGGCGTTCCTTTATACAAAAAGAAGTTGCGCTGATTGCCAAGAAAGGACCGCGTCTCCTCAACGTATTTCCTGCTGGACTTACCTCCACGCAAAAAATCTTCGAACTGATCAAGCTTGAGCATCGTGGGCTGAACCTGAAACACGGCGAGTTCAAGGTCAGTGAAGCCGGCCTTTCGTGCCGTCGCCCAGATTGAGTGAATATCAATGTCATTCTCTACCACGCCAAACTTTTTCATTTCGTACTGAGACTGAGTTGTCAGTGAATGCTCCGGCCCTGGCTCAGCAAAGCCTGCGATTCCACCAGATTCGAGCACACGGCCCAACTCAAAGAGCACCTGCTCAGGATTCGGAACATGATGAAAGGCGTCCAGACAGATGACACGCTCGACACTTGCATCAGGCAGCTCGAGCTTCGTTCCGTCAAAAAGTAAAAACTGAGGAACAGGACGATCACCTAATGGTGGGTGCCGCGCATAAAGCTCTCGTCCAATTTGCAAAGCAGTTGGAGAAACGTCGACAGCAATAACCTTACAACCAAGCTGGGTGAGAATGCGCGCCGCCCAACAGGTGCCGGCGCCAAATTCCAAGATCGTCATTCCGGGACACAGATGCAAGCCCTGAACTACGACTGCGAAATTAACGAGTAACTGCGGCGCTTCGTCACTCGAACCAAAAGGTTTTGCGAGGTGGTGATTCCAATCGGTTAGGTGAGCAAAATACTCTTCAGCGAGCCGGCAATGTTCTTCTACGGTCCGGGCCGCTATCAGGCTTTGTACATCGATGGACTTTTCAGCTCCCGGCATTTGTTGAGATCACCGCGCCCTCGCTATCAACCAAAGCGTCACCATCAGCCAGCCGACAATTGCAACCAAGAGATGTGGATCACGAAAGATTTGCAGCGCCGGATCGCCGCCCTCGTTCTTTTTGTGCAGCGAATAGATATAACGAAAGATGCCATAGATTACGAAAGGGACGGTGTAAATCAACGATTCAGTGTGATGCGCTTGAATCGTCGCTGGACTCATCGTGTACAGGCTATAGGTGATGATCACGCAGGTAGCTGTGACGACGATCATATTGTCCAGCAAGACTGGCTGGTAATGACCGAGCACGCGGCGATGAGTTGGGCTGTCTTCCGTCAAGGCATAAAGCTCAGCTCGCCTCTTAGCAAAGCCGAGGAACAGCGCCATCATCAATCCGCAAAGCAACAACCACTGTGAAGGAGCAATGGCTACGCCGATTGTTCCCGCGAGAATACGCAACATGAATCCGGACGCGATGATGAAGACATCAAGGATTACGACATGCTTCAGATGTAGAGAATAAGCGATGTTGACGACCACGTAGATAAGCAGAATGGTGACGACCGCGCGCGAGACCATGAAACCAACCGTGAATGCCGCCAGCCAGAGAATGATCAAAACCGCGACTGCCGCAGTGACCGACACTTTGTTTGCTGCCAGGGGCCGCTGTTTTTTGCGCGGGTGATTCAGATCGTGAGGCCGATCGATCAGGTCATTGACAATGTAGACTCCGCTGGCTGCCAGGCAGAATGAAGTAGTCGCCAGCAGCACTCGTTCAACCAACTCCGGTTGTCGCCAGGCGTTGGCAAACAGAATCCCGGTTAGGACGAAGCTGTTCTTGACCCATTGGCGCGGGCGCAGCAAACGCCAGAGATCAGGGATACGATTCATTATTTGTGATTCGTCACTCCAATCTCGAGTCTGCGAGCCAGATCAGAATCAAAACAATTCTCGGGATCTAACTTCTTCTTAATCTCTAACCATTCCTGGAAGCGGGGATACATAGCACGAAAGGTCCGTGCATTCAGCCTCGCGTCCTTCGCAAGATAAATCCGTCCACCGTGCTGCAAGACAATCTCGTCGAGCCGATCGAGAAAAGGAAACAATTCCGGATCACTAACAGGCAAATCAAGCGTTAGAGTGTAACCTTCAAACGGAAACGACAACAGCCCCTTTCCTTCCGCCCCGAATCGTTTCAGCACGGAAAGAAAACTCGAGCGCCTGCCTTTCGCCAAAGCCTCCAACAAAGCACGCATGCCTGCAAACGCGTCGTTCAGTGGCAAGACACATTGATACTGAACAAAGCCGCGCTTGCCATAAATCCTATTCCAGTTACCAATCCGATCGAGCGGAAAGAAGAAACTCTCATAATCGGCAATGAAAGCAGCTTGTTTTCTTCCCTGCAATCGATAGTAAAGCTCATTGAAAGCTTTCATGCTGAGCGAGTTCAGGGTCCATGAGGGAAAGTCGAATCCCAGGTTTCGCTGCCGGTGAGGCTTCGAGTATGGATGCGCTTTAAGTCGCTTCGGCAGTTCGTCAAACGATGCGTGATGCCCTCGCATCAGGACGCTGCGACCAAGTTCGGCGCCCTTCGCGAGACAATCAATCCAGGCGACCGTGTAATGATCGTCCCATTTCGGATTCATTAAGACTTCGAAAGACGATTCAAGATCTTTTGTTTGATGATGCTCGACGACAAGGTACGAGGACTGGACCGGGATTAATTTGAAGGATACCTCGGTAATGATTCCCGTCAGCCCCATCCCTCCCACGGTTGCCCAAAACAAGTCCTCATTTATCTCCGGTGAGCAGCGCACTCGCTCGCGATTCGCGAGGACGATTTCGAGTTCGTTAACGTGGGAACCAAAAGCACCATCACGATGGTGGTTCTTGCCGTGGATATCAGCGGCTACACATCCCCCAAGCGAAACGAACTTTGTCCCTGGGACTACGGCGGGAAACCAACCTCGCGGCAGAAAATGATTGAGGAGTTGAGCCAGAGTTGTGCCCGCTTCAGCTTTGATGACACCGCTTGCTTCATCGAATTGAACGACGGTTGAAAGATTCTCAGTGAGCATGACGAGACCATCGTCCAACATGGCCGCATCGCCATAACTCCGGCCCTGCCCTCGGGAAATCATCCTGCCGGCTCGTGGTGGCACAGCTTCCGAAACTTTAGTCGGAGAGATAGCAATCGCCATCCCCCGCGGATACCGCCCCCAACCTGAAAGTTCGATGGTTTTCATTGCGATCTGGTCGATACAGGTGTTTAGAGTTCAAACTTTAGTTTGTGTTTCTAAAGCGAACAATCTAAAGATTGAACTCTGAACACCTGTTAGCGTTGTTGTTTATTGCACGAGCTGCATCCAGTAAACGGCAATTCCAAGTTGACGTAGGTCTTTACTTAGTCCGAATGACTTTGGCGAAGCAGCATCCGGCAACCTGAAAATAAGTTCGTTCTCAGTTCGCAGCAATGACGCCGGCAATTTGATCGTTCGTTCGATTGGATCAGTCTGCTCAATCAGGAAACTATCGACAGTTGTTCCATTCAAGATCGCGATAACTCTCTGCGAACGATGCCGCAGCGGAACGACGAATCCGGACAATTGCATATTAAGAATCTGATCTCGTTGTAAACTTTCATTCGTCATCCGAAAAACAATGCCTGCGCTTCTTTCTTCGGTCCATCGCGACTTTGGATCGGGAGTGCTCCAGCCAAACCACAGGTAAGACTCAACCTGCGCACCGGCAAAATCGATGCGGTCCGATGTCAGCACCGGAACGTTTGCCGGGAGTCCTGGCCGTACCCAACCCGCGAGAAACTGTGGTTGTCGCCAGTCCCAAATTTTCGCAGGGTAATCATCAACATTGGACGGTCGAACATTCCAAATCCAGGTTTCGAGCGCCAGCGCTCCACGAGCGTTTATGAAAATGCTAAGCAGCAGAAGCACTCCCCCACATATCAATTGCAAACGCCAGGCGATCGGCTTGACTGAAGAGTGTTCGCGTCGCCATTTCAGCATGCCTTGAATGCCAAGAATCGCAAGTAGCTCGAACCATGGTACCAAACCAGTCGAAAACCTTGGTCCATAGGAAAAGCCGCCATGCCATGGGTCAAATCCGGCAATGACAATCAGGTGAAGTGCGATGATTCCAAGTGCCAACCAAACCAGGCATCGTTGGGATATCTCGCGCCGGTAGCGAATTAATAGAAAAGCAATCCACAACAGAATCGGAACGAAAACCAATAAGCCGCGCGAAGGACTAATGAGATTGCCGGGAAGCGCGACCCAGGCTTCCTTATAAGCCAACCTGTTTGCGAGGTAGTACTGGGGAAGCACTTGATGGAAGTGATACCAGGAGTAAGCGACAAACACCGCCAGCCAACAGCCACCGATCAAGATCAACCGCCAGAGAATTTTCCGCTGATAAAGAAATACCCACACGATAATTCCCAAAATGGCGACTGCATTTGTTGGTCTCACAAAGTAAGTCCAGGCCAACAGACTCCCCAGCGCGAAAGAATTCAAAAGCCTTCCGAGCATCTGAGATCGAAACAGCATCCAAATCACGATGCCCATTAGCAAAATGCCCCACGTTTCAGTCCACATCGCGCGAGACGCAGTGCTCCACATCTGCGTTCCGAACGCGGCTCCGAGGGCGATGATACCGCTCCACATTGCTGGTAACTTTAATCGGGCGGTGAAAAAGATGATTACCGTCAGCGCCGCCATCAACAACGCCGCGAGCGTCACTTCTATCGCAATTTCGTTTTCGAGATTGTAGGTTCCCTTCGGATTTGCAGCCGAGAGTCCAAAAGCTTTGCAGATTGCCACAAACGGAATCGACAGAACCGAAGTCCCGGGCGGGAAGTAGTAGTAGAAGTGGCCCTCAAACAATTCGATCTGATGGATCGAGCCATTCATGATTGTGTTGTAGTGGAATTCAGGCGCCAGTCGCGGAATTGCGTAATGATCGAGCATAAAGCTGCGATGCTCAATCAAGTCCTGACTTAACAACATCGAGTAGTTTGAGTCGGTAACCTGCGATACCGGAGAAAACCAATACACCAGAAAGACCAGGACGAAGATTCCAACGGCGAGAATCATATCCATGCGTTGAGATGTTGAAGCGCCAGCCGGCATAGGCGGGTGTCTTGGTTGCAGCTCGATTTATGAAGCAGGCTCGGCTGTTTGCAGATCAGCTTTTGGCTTTTGAGAATTCAGTAAGAACGCGAATCGTTTGCTCATGTAGGCTCGTTGCGCGACTTTGCTTAAACGCCACGCGCCCCCATCGATTACAAAATGCGCCATGGTAGCTCCGAGAATTGCGCCAACCAGAAAATCCACCCCTCGCGTCAGAGCCACGCTGCTCCTGATAGTTTCAAAGGCCCTGAGATCTTCGGCGCGATAGAAGATGAAACCAACGACGAGCAGGAACCCTAAAAACTTTCCTACACTGCGAT
>Ga0157380_10003015_pt1 | contig 11471 bp, 9 predicted proteins | sample S35metaG_FD_119757 | JGI IMG/M metagenome (GOLD analysis project Ga0157380, IMG submission 119757) | Switchgrass rhizosphere microbial communities from Kellogg Biological Station, Michigan, USA - S3-5 metaG | ecosystem: Host-associated > Plants > Roots > Rhizosphere > Soil | place: USA: Michigan...
TCAAACGATCAAAACTCCTTTATTCTTCTCTTCGCAGGTTATTGAATCTAAATACTAATACATTAGTCTTACCCGCACACATTGCGACGGCTGTTCCATTCGATGGAAAGCTCATAACAGAATCCGTGGGAAATCTTGAAAAAAAATTGGATGTGCTCCGGTTGAGTGAAGATGAATTTGTAAAATATACGACATCGCCTATTCCACCGACTCCTCCGAATTATCAGATCATAGCTTCCTTGAACAAGCAAGGTTCTTACGAAGGTCACAACCCCGCTGACTTGGAAGCAGGTGCAAATCGATGTGCTATTGTTTGATCTAAAACAGTTTTTCAAATGAACGACATCACATCACCAGCAGCAATTTTTACCGGATCCATCCCGAATCATTATGACCATTATCTTGGTCCTATGTTCTTTGAGGAATACGCGATTGAAGTTTCCTCGCGCTTTGATCCCTCATCTGTTCAGCTTGCCTTGGAATTATGCTCCGGCACAGGTCGCGTTACGAATCACCTTCGAAAGGCACTTCCGGCATCAGCAAAACTGGTTGCTTCTGATATAAGTCCTGATATGCTGGCCGTGGCTAAAGAGAAATTGAGTGCTTTTCATATCGACTGGCAGACTATTGACTTCCAGCAGATACCGTTTGATGACAATAGCGTTGACCTTGTGGTTTGCTGCTTCGGTTACATGTTTGCAGAGAACAAGGTAAAGGCATTTGCAGAAGCGTTCCGGGTCCTGCAGCCAGGAGGGACGTTGATATTGAGCACGTGGGATAAACTTGAATACAATGAGGCATCCCATGTATTTCGAAAGACCGTGAAAAAGTATTTTGGAGATTCATTACCTGAAACCTACAAAATTCCTTTCTCTATGCACGATCCTGATGCAATCAAGGAGCAATTGCATCGTGCAGGATTTTCAAAAGTTAAGAAAGAAGTAGTGAAAAAAAATGCTGTTTGTGTTTCCGCAAAAGAGGCTACCTACGGATTAGTCCAGGGCGGATCACTCTACAATGAGATTATAAAACGAAACCCAACATGGCTGGGCGAAATAATATCAATCGTTGAAAGTGAGTTGTCGGAAAAATATGGAGCTGCTCCGATGGTCGCCCCGATGCAGGCGATAATTTGTCAGGCGTGGAAGTGATTAATTATATAGTACGATGGAATCGGTAAAGCTTGGACTAAGAGAGAACTGGAGACAATTTACGTTGTTGGTAGTTGTCAATGCGTTTATAGGAGGCATGATTGGCCTGGAACGCACTATCATTCCGCAAATCGCTGAAGCTGATTTTGGCTTGGCTGCCACGACCGCTATTCTTTCTTTCATTGTAGTATTTGGAGTAACTAAAGCCATCACAAACTACTATACCGGCGCGTTGGCAAATCGTTTTGGAAGAAAGAATCTGTTGGTTGCAGGTTGGGCACTTGCTCTACCTGTACCGTTACTCCTCATCTATGCGCCAAATTGGAACTGGATCATTGCTGCCAACATCTTTCTCGGAATCAGTCAGGGAATAACATGGTCGAGCACCGTCATGATGAAAATTGATTTAGTGGGAGAAAAAAATCGTGGCTTTGCAATGGGGCTTAACGAATTTGCAGGATACATTGCGATGGCTGCGATTGCTTTCCTAACCGGAATGGTTGCTAGCAACTATGGACTTCGTCCCTATCCCTTTTACATCGGAATAGCATTGGCGATTGCAGGCTTAGCCATGAGTTGGTTCCTGATTAAAGACACACATCATCATGTAAAACTCGAATCCGTTTCCAGCACTATTCCTTTACTGCAAAATATATTTTGGGACACAACTTGGAAGCATAAGAACCTAGGGTCCATTACGCAAGCTGGCTTAGTTAATAACTTAAATGACGGGATGGTATGGGGCTTGTTTCCGCTGCTCCTTGTCTCGAAGGGATTTGATCTCCACGACACTGGAACTATTGTTGCCACGTATCCTGCAATATGGGGCTTGGGACAGCTCTATACTGGAAAGCTTGCCGACAAATACTGTAAGAAGACCTTACTATTTATAGGGATGTTTACCCAGGGGGTCGCATTGCTAGGCATGATATACGCAAATTCATTCCTTTGGTTCATTGTATTGTCATCTTTACTTGGAATTGGTACGGCTATCGTTTATCCAACTTTTCTTGCTGCAATCTCCGATTATACACATCCTGATCAACGGCCGAAGAGCATTGGCATATTCCGTTTGTGGCGTGATCTTGGATATGCGTTAGGTGCTATCCTCACCGGATTAATTGCAGACAGTTTTGGATTAATCGCTCCGATTCTTGTCATCGGATTACTCACCGTCCTTTCATCGCTGATTATAAGATTCAGGATGAGTTGTGCTAATAAGCAGCTGGTCAACCCCAGTTTAAAATTATCACCTAATTAAATCTAATAATGAAATGATTTTTTAACAATGAGCGACACCCCGATATTAAGTCAAAAGTATTACGAGAAGCCATCAGTTTTTCAGCCGGAGAATCTCCTGCGTGAAGCACGAAGACAAAAAGAAATATCCGGACTCATCATACCTCAAATCTGTATACTTGATCCCGACGGAGATATTGAAGAGTATGTCATTGAAAGATATCAGGCAAAACTCAATGATGCCTGGGCTTGCTATCATACCAAGCTTTTTGAATTTGATTATGAGGGTCAGAAGGTTGGAATTATAGGCAGAGCGGTAGGTGCATCCTTTGCAGTGTTGTTAGCCGAGCAACTTTTTGCGTCGGGTTGTAAACTCTTATTGAGTATGACTTCATCGGGCCAGTTAGTACAACCAATGGAACCTCCCTATTTTATCCTCATTGAAAAATCTGTTAGAGACGAAGGAACGAGCTATCACTACGCAGCCCCATCTCAGTTTAGCTTTCTTAATAGAAATCTGAAGGAAAAGCTGCATAATGCCATCAATGATCCCGGTATTAATTTATTTACCGGCTCTACATGGACTACCGATGCACCTTACCGGGAAACGGCAGAAGCTATTGAATACTATAAGTCAATGGGAATCCATGCAGTAGAAATGGAAGCAGCCGCACTATATGCTTTTGCCCAAGCCAAGAACAAAGATGTAGTCTGCTTCGCTCATGTTACCAACCTAATGGCAAGTGTGGAGGGAGATTTTGAAAAGGGAGAACATAATGGTAGCAAAGACGCATTGCGAGTTTTATTTTGGACGGTAGATAAATTTCGGATACCCACTAACTGAGATCATTGTGAACGTCCCTTACTTGTTCAAGTCTTTTATTGGCGATTTTATAATCTCAAGAGCTTGCAGTTCCTCCTTAGTAGGAATACGCGCTTAGTGTCCTTAAACTTTAGCCGATAGGCGGCCTTGAATGGGTCTCTGTCAGCCAGTCATTCTTAACTGCGTTGTTGATGATCTTTTTGAAGTTATGAATGTATTTCTACGCACTCCGTGACTGGCGCAAGTCTTCCAGCATGGGTAGCGCGATGGCGAGACTTGTGCCTATCATTTTGTCAGTCTTTATTGACTGACTTACAATGATCTCAAACCAACATCGCCTCCAGCAAATTTTCATTTTTCAGTCTACCATAATTTCCCGCACTGCTGTAAAGATACTGCTACGGATATCTCACAATTCCAATATCTCTGAATTAGGATCGTATAAAGATGTCAGCTTCCTGATCACTGATTTTGAATTTCCTACTCATATATAAATAATAGCTAACGTGTACATCTAAGTTAAATGTAAGTCAGAAGACTTACAACATGATAGGTCCGAGTGTCTCCACCCTCAGACCAACACGCAACCTCGAACCAGTACCATGGGAAGACCTGGACTAGAACGGGTATTTTGTCCAGATAGCTTAGAAAAAAAAACTCTCATAGCAGATAGTATCGCCCTATCAAGACAAGTTGTAGCAGTGTTGCATTTGCGAAAGCAATCACTATCATAGGTAACCAAACCAAAAATGTTTAGCGGTCATATTTTGAAAGTTTCCTGCTTAATAGAAGAATGAAGATAGCTGCAACTGCTGTAGTAGGCTGCATCCATGACACATAGCCGATAATGACTACTTGCACTGTGAGCCAAACTAGAACAATTACGCCACAGCTAAAAGCAGCTTTTCGTGCTGTACTATGTTGTCTAAACACAAAGATTGCGGCAAGCAAAGCCGAACCGCCAACACAAACAAAAAGAATAAGACTTGGAACAAAGTAATTATGGAATGGACTTCCTTTCAACCATTCTGGAGGAACATTTTTTGCTCCGGCCATTCCATAGTATCCACCACCAAATGCATTTATGGCCAAAAGCAAGAGAAGTATGCCTAACGTGTAGCGAACTAGTTTTTCTTTTGATTTAGACGTACTCATTGATGCTATTTTACACTGTAATTCCTTTTGAACATAATTGCAAGGAGCACATTGCCAATGGTGCAGTAATCCCCCAAGGGAAACCGAGAACAAGCACCTTCTCTGAAAATTCGGGATAGAAATATACAATTGTTTTCGCGTCAGCGGTTACATAATGCAATGCAAGTATTTCAAAAACAAAAGGTATAACAATGCAAAGCGAAGTCCCGTAAATTAGAACTTCATTCACTGGAAAGATAAAAACGCGAGCAAGTTGCAATAGTTGAACGATAACATAAGCTGTCGTTGTAATGAAAGCAATAGTCCTGACCAAAAAACCAATTTTGTATATTGTCTTATTCATGATATTGAACTCCATTTCCAATGAAGCGAATGTCGCGACACAATAGTTTATGAGAAATGATTTCCGTCATAGTTTGATTTGATATCTGTCAGTCAGTCCTTGAAGAGATTTTCAAGTTAGCAGGGTCGCCCAAAAATTTCCTAATGACGTTAGTGTATAAATACCTTCACAGCTTCTATGCAATTGCTCAGGATGTTTTTTTGCGGCGAACAATCTGGTGATTACTGATTGCGCATGGCAACTGAGTTAGCAAGGGTTAGTATGCTTGTTGTGTTATCTCCTCTGGCCATAAACTCTATGAGTAAGGCAATTCAGAGCTTTGTCCACGAGTCACTAAATATGTAGCGTACTTGGCGGGGACACCCATAACTACTGTTTCAGTTCTTTATTGGTGCTGGTGCGGCACCCTTGGCAAAGCTTTGGTCTTGCACGGGTTTTTTCTATTTATCTGCTAACATTATTTTTCCTTTCAAGATATCGTTAACAAAAATGTCTTTAATTCGCTTTGGTTCTTCAAAAAGTGGACTATGTGCCGAATTCTCAAAAGTATAAAACCCCTTTACTGGTGCCTGCAATTTTTTGAGATACGCTTTCGACAAATCAAAATTGACCGTTAGATCGTATTTGCCACTCAAAAAGTAAATTGGAATATCAAGCTTAGGAATCATGGTGGGAATATCCATAACAAAAAGCTCATCGATAAACTTAGCTTTTTTTACATAACTGAATTTTGAGACCCATATATTGATTTTTTCTTTCAGCGTGTAAGCTTTACAAGTCCAAACTGGAATAAACACCCCGGTAAAAACCGATTTCATGTTTCGCATAGTACCAATGCCCAGTTCATGCATAGCTTTATCGCGGATAGGTGATTTGTAAAAGTGTGTAAAACTGGTGTCAGTATCCAGGATAGAATATTTCTCTAGTTCGACTAATGATTTTGAGTTACCCATTGCGGTGTATTGTTCGATCATATATTTATAGGCGATTCGTTCCGATTCGGACTGATTTGTAATTTGTGCCATGCCAATGTATGCGCTGTAAAGCTGTGGAGCCTTTGCTACCGCACGAATAGCAATGGGTGTTCCTCCCGAATGAGCCATCAGGTATATCTTATCCTTTTTAAAACGAGAACGTAGATAGTTCGAAACATCAATGGCGTCAGCCGTAAGCTGTTCAAATGTCATCGTTTCAATAGGTATGTCAGGGCTATAAGAAAGACCGCCACCACGCTGTTCCCAGTAACAAACCGTAAAATGTTCCTCGAGTCCGGGGTTGTATTTTTCTATAAGGAAATAATTTGGAAAAGCAGGACCACCATGAACATACAACAATACCGGGTTATTGGTATTAAGGCCCTTTATAAACATTCCCTGCTTTACGCCTCCAATTGTTACAAAAAGTTTTTCTGAAATACTGTTAGCAAATGGTTTTCCATTTGCGTCCAGATATTGTCTGGGCTTGCCGGGACTATAAAGCAATACAACAATCAACAGAACGAGTAGACTACCCAAAAGGAGGCTAAGAATTATTAGTATCATTCGTTTTATACTTGTTACTCTGTCGAAAGGGAGCCTGAGTATCCTCATAACGCTTTCTCGATTTTCGGCAAGAATATATCACGAATGCCTAATCCACCACGAAAAGCGAAAACAAAATATAGTATTGTAAAGGCTCCATCAATCATACCCGTAAACCAGAATGTATAGGGAAATCTTGCACAAAAATCATATAGGCATAAAGCTGCACAACATAGAATGTCCTGCCAATTATTAGACACCCAACATTAAAGGCATAGCGCGTAATGTTAAATGCTGATAAGAACTGCAAATAAGCAAAGCAAATAAAGAATGATCCGCGAAAGATTGAAAAGAAAGGATCAATATGAGGATTATCGATTAAGCGCCCGGAGCCAATGATGAAAAAATACAGCATTCCTGCAATGGTATCCCAAACACCACTTAGAAGAAAGGTTACTGCCAAAGGTCTTAGTCGATTTCTATTCATGCGCGTGGATGTCCATGTTGATAATCCTAATTTTTTATAAGCACTTCCTGCAGTGGTAGCCTGAACGAGTAAGGCATTGTTTCTGCGTACCCAAATCGCACAAGCAATAAGGGTTGCTTTCCATTATCTATCTTAAAGTGCTGTATCAGTTTTTGCCTGACCGAAATTTCTTCACACGGCATATTTACATGGGCATGCTTTATGTTCAATTGAGTTGCTTTTAACCCAAACCGTTCAAAGCTCTGTCCCAATCTTACCCAATTCTCTTTGGAGTTTTCTTTAACAAAAAACAAAGCAAGGCCCGCGCTCTTATCAATCAGATTTTTCCATCTCTTAGCTTCGCTTTTGGCAGATACAAAATTCTTCATAATTATATTACCGACTAGTTTTGGCATTTTTGGAACTCCCATAGAGGAAGTCCATAGTCCATCTCCTTTTTCTTGTGCAGCATTTTTGCTGAACCTAAACCAACTCACTAATTCATTAACGAATGGCTTATTGTTAAACTGCAGGTTGCTGCCTTCAATAATAAATGGTTCAAGCGCTTCGATTTTATTTTTGTCTGTGATGTATAAAATATCCACGCACTCATTTTCAGTCTGCGCTTTAAGTTGGTTCAATATAGATTGCTCAATCGGTTTGACTTGATATTCTGTTCGCGTAGATTGTCTCAGTTGAATAAAATCATATAGCACATCTTTCTGCACATCTTCTGATTTGTTTAGTTCCACGATAATTTCATTCTTACTATCCGAAAAGTTTGTTGTGATTTTTGGGCTAAAGCGGTGAGCCTTAGCGGACAGAATTAAATTCTCAAGGGCGCATCCCAAACTTATAAATAGAGCATGGTCGTCAGCATCCACCTCTTTCAATCTTCTGGTGAAGTCGGGCGTGAGGATAATCTGGTTTTCTTTTATGCGAAATTTCCAGGGCTGGGTATTGTGTCCCGAGGGTGCTTTGCCTGCGTCCTTGATTATTTCAATAAACTCCGGCTTCAAATTGATTGGTTTCATTTTGGTGTATTTTTCAGGTGCATTGACGGGAAGATTTAGGCATTCATTTTTTGTGTGATTAGAAACCGTGGGAGTGAATCCTAAGCCTGCATTGAGTTTCAGAATTCCCAGTTAGCCTGCGTTACTGTTTAACAAATGTTGTTGTGCATTAGGCTCCAACAGCTTATCCCAATTCGCCTTCCACAAAAGCAGGCCGCCAGTAATAATGATAACAATCATTTGCCAATTATTGACCAATGATCCAAAGCCTACCGAAGCTTCCAACGCATCCCGCACCTCGTCAAATGCTGCGTGATATACACTGACCACTACGATACTCTTTGTTTTCGCCCAGATAAATGCAAACACAACGGCATGCAACATGGTTGGGATAATGGAAATTATAAGTATGCCCATTACATTAATGTAACTGGTATCACCTAAAATGGATGTTTTCATTCCTATGCCTACCAGTACAGGCAAATGCCAGAACCACCAAATGAAGGCATGAAAAATCAAACCGCTCCTTGCGCCAAACCTTGTTGATAAATGTGGAAGCAGATACCCGCGCCAGCCAAACTCTTCGCCAAAGCCAGGCAGTAATGTGGCTATGAATCGGATCGAAAAGTTCAATAAAATTGCACTTACAGAAATTCTTGCAACAGGTTCATATAGACCAAAAACCTGTTCAATCAAGCTTGGCACTAACCACACCAATAAGGTGAACGCTAAAACCCCAAAGTAGTAGACAGGTTTGCCCCAACTCCAACCTGCGCTGGTGAAGCCGTCACGAAACAAAACCTTGCCTGCAATCCACGTAGCCACCGTTACCATTACCATGGCTACTGAGCTAAATAGATGTTTATCGAATGTTGTTGTCGCCTTGACTACAAACCAAATTTGGAATGGCCATGATAATAAAATGACAAGTAATAAAAATACCCACCATGAAAATCGCTTAGGTGATTTTTCCTTGGTTGACACAATCATTGCATCTGTTAAAGGGCATACACACTTGCACCTCAAAACTTCAACGCAATGCCCATTCCAACAGAAAGATAGTTCAGGTCAACTGACGCGTTAACTGTTTCAATTGTAATATCTCTTGACAACGATCGATAGCGAACACTCGGCATCAGTCTCCATTTTTCACCAAGTGGTATTGCCAATCCGCCTTCAACCTGCCAACCAAAACCATGACCGGAATCAGCGATAATATCATCGCCTTCTTCAACCTCAATGTGGTTTGCCAGTCCACCCACTCTCGCCAATATGCTAATTTTAGATTCTCCTACTGGGTGAATGAACTGAAGTCCGTAGGTATAGCCTGTCTCTTCAAAGTTCAAGCTGGAGCCATTCATTTGTTGATCTGATCCGAACTTGTTCCAACTCCATCCGGCATATACTGCCAGGTGCGGCATGAACCGATAGGCTAAAGCTCCTTCGAAACCATACCCTGTCTTAAGATTGGCTTCGCCTAATTTTTTTGTAGCAAAATTTACACCGGGTCGAACTTCAAAACTCCACCGATCTTGCGCAAAAGTGATTTGTGAAATGCACACCAAAACAATAGCAAGCAGCATTGTAGATATTGTTGTACCATTAAAATTGTCTTTTCCTTTCATCTTGCCTTTGTTTACTAAGTGAATAATTTAACAATGCAAGCTGCGTATCGTCAAGATTAAAATTCATGACATTGCTTAGCTTTCAATATGATTGTTATCATTCCGAAGTTTGCTAGATCATTATTTCTTTTCAAAGGGAACTATAAGTACTAAGCCCAACTAAAATGAAATATGCCTTCACCTTCATTCTCTTCATCCACGGCCTCATCCACCTGATGGGCTTTGCCAAAGCATACAGCTATGCCAATATCTCACAGCTTACCAGGGAGATTTCAAAACCTTCGGGTTTCTTTTGGTTGTTGGCTACTATTTTATTCATCACATCAGCCGCTATGTTTTTTTTGAAAAAAGATAGCTGGCCGATGTTGGCGATTGCAGCCGTTGTTATTTCGCAAGTGCTCATCATCATGGTGTGGAAGGATGCCAAGTTCGGGACGATGGCTAACGTAGTTATTCTATTGATCGCTATCTTAAGTTGGGGCAGTCAACATTTTGAAGCGCAGTTCAAGAAGGATGTAGAAACAAATCTGGAAAGAACAAATCGCATCTCAACGGAATTAATGGCAGAAGCTGATATTCAATCCTTGCCGCAGCCAGTTCAAAAATATTTGAGATATGTAGGTGTGTTGAATAAGCCCAAAGTAAAAAATATAAAGATTGTGTTTGATGGAGAAATGCGCGACAAAGGAAAAGATTGGTTCAAGTTTCGGTCAGTGCAGTACAATTTCTTTGATGATCCCACGCGCCTGTTTTTTATGAAAGCCAAAATGTTTGGCGTTACTGTGCCAGGTTATCATAACTATCACGCAGCCTCTGCAAGTATGGACATTCGTTTGTTCGGTTTGTTTCCCATCGTGCAAGTGAAGGGTGCTGAAATGAACAAAGCGGAAACAGTTACGGTGTTTAATGATATGTGCATTATAGCTCCTGCGACTTTGATCGATAAGCGAATTCAATGGGAAGGGATAGACAACACATCAGCCAAAGCCACATTTACCAATGGCACAAATAGAATTTCTGCCACTCTTTACTTTAATGAATTAGGGCAGTTGGTAAATTTCATTTCAGACGATCGTTATGCAGTCAGTGATATGAAGCGCCATCGTTTCTCTACACCGATGAAGGATTACAAATTGTTTGGCGGAATAAGTATTCCCTCGTACGGTGAGGCTGTTTGGCATTACCCAGACGGGGAATTTGTATATGGAAGATTCTCACTAAGTAGCATAGAATACAATATATCGGAGTAAGGCTTTAATTTGCATTCTATTAACGAAGCAAGTAATGCGTATGTCGTTTAGGCTGCCCTATGTTAGGAGGAGTGTGTGATTGGCTCTTGCCATTGCTTTGTTCTCGTGGTGGCATGAGCGGCAATTGCATGTGCCAAAAGCGAGGGCTAGAATTTTTCTGGGTTGCGGAGCAATTCGTAAACAGATCCTTTTGTCAGTGGAGTCCGTCCTAATCTTCTTTATTTCTTTTCTCCGTCATGCGGTCTAATGGAACTCTCACCTGTCCCAGAAGAGAGACAATTAATTAGGGGGATTGTCGAACTTTACTTTGTCGGGTTGGAGAATTTGTCAGGTGATTGGAAGGGCATTGTTGCTGACGTTTGTGTTTCCGCAGTATTACTTTGTAAGGTCGTCTTGAAATTCTTGTGCCCTAGCATCGAACGTACCGTTTCAATAGGTGTACCGTTAGAAAGTGTTACGGTTGTCGCAAATGTATGGCGTGCCGCATGAAATGTTAAGTTCTTTTCAATCCCAGCCAAAGTCGCAAGTTCCTTTAAATAGGCGTTGATACGCTGGTTAGAGATTACGGGAAGAATTTTTCCTCGATTTCGCCTCCCTTGTATTTTAGTTGCCTCAAAATCGGCACAACTTTGTCACAAAAAGTTCATGTTAAAAATGCAATTTTCAATGCGCATTCATTCTTGTCAATGAAAATCCTAGTCTAACATATTCGCTGGAGTAAAGAGAAGCGAAACCATCATTTTAACTCAATTTTTCAATTTCCTTTATTAATATTTGGAAAATAACGAGGATTGTCCGCTGACGCCGATTGTTAAAATATTATCGTCCGCCACGTTCAGCTAAAGAGAGATCTAAATTGATGTTCATAACACTAACCTTTCAATAA
>Ga0157380_10003016_pt1 | contig 11471 bp, 4 predicted proteins | sample S35metaG_FD_119757 | JGI IMG/M metagenome (GOLD analysis project Ga0157380, IMG submission 119757) | Switchgrass rhizosphere microbial communities from Kellogg Biological Station, Michigan, USA - S3-5 metaG | ecosystem: Host-associated > Plants > Roots > Rhizosphere > Soil | place: USA: Michigan...
GAATAGCGCCAGACCGACGCGTTGGGAAGGTCTCTCGGCGCGCCCCAGATCTCGGGCGCACCCAGAGTGGGCAAATTCGGGTGTACGGGGTAGCCCAGGATGGAACCGTCCGCGCTGAGAGCAAAGTTCATTTGTTGAAACTTTACGAAATCGCCTCCGGTTGGCCCACCACAGCAAATACCAAAGAACTGCGATGGAGCACCCGGATTCCTCCGAGCATTGTTGAGCAAGGCGTTCGGGAGCCGATCATAGGCCAGGCCCACGCCGCCGCGAACGACCAACTTGTCTCTGAAATGTTCGGGCGACCAGGCAAAGCCAAATTGCGGCCCGAAGTTATTGTAATCCGGATCGGTAAGTGTATCCTGAGCCTCGATCCGGGCCCCGGACAGCCCACCGGTATCGCCTAGGATCAGGTTGCTGATCACATTCCTGTCCGGCGTGATCGGTCCAAGAAACTCCCATCGCACACCGAGGTTTAGTGTAAGGTTCCGGCGAAACTTCCAATCATCCTGAATGAAGAACGCTACGCCAGTGGTGTGGAATATCGTATCGTCCGGCGTTGGCTTGCCCAGCGTGTTTGCCCCAAGCTCCTCAAAGACAGGCGTACCATTTGCGAGATTCCATGGACGCACAAATGAAAACAGGGGCCTCGCAAGGTTGATCCGGCCCCCAGCGTTTACATCGCGAGAGTATTCGCCACCAAATTTGAACGCGTGATTTCCCCAGACCTTTGTAAGCACATCCCGAAAGTTGTACTGACGGTCTTCAAACGTGCCGGGCTGTGGGACTCCCCACTGTAGTCGGTCGCCAAAGATCCCCTCTATCTGCACACGAGGAATTCCGAAGCTCTGTTGCGGATTCGACTCAACTTCATCGAACCCCCAGCCGCTATAGCTGAACCGAGCTTCGTTCAGCGTGGTCGCATTAAACGTTTGGTTGTAAATCACCGCAGTCGCAAAATTCAGCCTGTCCGAGAAAAAGTCTGCCTGCGGCCTGCTCTGAGCGGACCTATCCATGCCGCCGGATTTGAAAGGGACAAATGTCCCGGTAAACGCCAATCGGGCCTTTTCGGTTACCTGAAAATCCAAACGACCGAAATACTGATGGCCTTTATTGCTTCTTTCAAGAGGAAGTTGTGCGCACTGAAGATCGGCAATGCCGTCGAGCGGTGTGTCGTTTGCGAACGTTCCGTAGGAGCCTTGAAGGCGGCCGAAATCAACACCGTTGCCAACTATCGCGCTTGGAAAAAAGTCGAACAAAAGAACCGAGTCATCCGGCCCGCAGGCCTTACGGTTCTGAGCAGAAATACGAGGCGCCAGGATCTGCAAGGTTCGAGGTTCACCACCCGGCGCTCCAATGACCGCAGCGCTGACCGTTCCAGCGCGCTGAGCTAAGACGGCGTTGCGGTATTCCGGAGTTTCTATCCAGGAGAAATACGGAACATTCGTATTCTCGCGTAATCCTTCGTAGGCGAAGAAGAACCAGCTTTTATCCCGGTACAAGCGAAAGGTCGAATCAGCGTTTTCACCGAAAGTTAAGAACGGGAGCGGGCCGCCGATGCTTCCTCCGTAGGTTTTTAACTCGCGCTCCACTCGTTTCGGTCCTTCGACTCCGATCCCATTTATCGAACTCGGCATTTTGTTGAACGAATTCAACGAGGGATCAGCGAGCTTGTAGAAAAGGCTGCCGTGCCAGTCGTTCGTTCCGTTCTGTGTGATCGTCTTGATCTGGGCTCCGCTGTTGCGGCCGTCCTCAGCGGAATATGTCGAGGTCATAACCTGGATTTCCTTTACGATCTCCTGAGAAGGCGTGACGATCGCCGCGCCGCCCCAATTCTGGCTGTTCACGCTGACGCCGTCGATCTGATAGTTGTTCGAGCTCCCTCGCTGTCCGTTCGCTGAGATCGGAGGCATGTTCTCGGTTTGAAAGATCCCCACATTTGAGCCGCCTTTATCCGAAGTGTTTGGAAGTCCAACTGAATTTCCATCTCCACTGCGTGCGCCAAGACCGACAATGCCCGGCGTCAGACGGACTAACTCATAAGGATCACGTCCGACTTGCGGCAGGCGTTGGATCTCTTCCGTCGTAACCGTCTTACGAATGCTGGCATCTTCGGTTTGAACGGCGGACGCATCGGCGACAACCGTCACGGTTTCGGAGATCGCACCGGCCTTGAGCACAACGTCCTGACCTTTGACCGCCTCGGCTTCGACCTTTACGTCGTCAACCACGGCTTTGCTAAAATCCTGTTTCTCGACCGATATCGAATACGCCCCGGGAGCGAGAGATGAAAAGCGGTAGAAACCCTCGCCGCTTGTAACGGTCGACTGGGTTTGGTTCGTCGCCTTGTTCGTCAAGGTCACGGTCGCACCGGGCACAGCTCCACCGTTCGCGTCGCTGACAACTCCCTGTAGTCCAGCTCTGAACTGTCCATGGACAAGGACCGACGAGACCGCTACTAAAGCGACCAATAAACTCAACCGAATAAATCGAAAAGTTCCGCGACGCATAAGAGCCTCCAAATTGTTTAAGTGTAGAACCGAAAGGTGGGCTTTCCCGGCCAGAAAAAAATTGACAAGAATGCAAACCCATTTAGTAGGTGCCATTCCGCTATAAGGGGGTTTCTAATCGTATCACGTTTTCCTGTCGCTATTTATGCTTTCGAACTTAGTTTCGAACGTAGGATGGCCCTCTTCACATATGGGGCACCGTGCTGCCCTCCTTTCTTACGGGACTGTCGTTAATAATCCACGGAATTTTGGCGCCAAATCATAGGAGTAAATGTAGTGCGTAATACATTCGCACGTGACGAGAGGAGATACCGGCGGGTGGTTGTCGGCCATATCTCGTGGGCCGGGTTCAGTCGACGAGAGTGATTTTCATCCTAACCGAAATTGGGGTGATTCGCGTCCTCAATTCTCGTAGCCCATGGGATTCGCCAGCTTCCACTCCCACGCCGTGCGGATAATAACTTCAATGTCCGCGAACTCTGGCGTCCACCCAAGTGTCGTATTAGCCAGAGAGGCATCGGCGATAAGCTGCGGAGGGTCTCCCTCACGTCTACTTTCGATTTTCGATCTGATTGGCTTTCCAGTAACGGCCTTTGCCGCGTCTATCACATCAAGGACTGAGAAACCGGTACCGTTCCCGAGATTCAATTGTGTCGACGGACCACCATCCACAAGATAGTCGAGGGCTCGAATGTGAGCGTCGGCAAGGTCGCTCACATGGATGTAGTCGCGAATGCAGGTACCGTCCGGGGTTGGGTAGTCATTGCCAAAGACTGATACATATTCAATTTCAGAATTGGCCGCTCGCAACACGTTCGGGATCAAATGCGTTTCGGGATCATGATGTTCTCCGAGTCTGGCTGTGGCTCCCGCGGCGTTGAAATAGCGCAACGAAACAAAACGCAAGCCGTAAGCTGTTTGGTAAGCTTCCAGGACGCGTTCAATCATGAACTTTGACCATCCATATGGATTGACAGGCCATTGCGGGTGACTTTCGTCGATCGGGATTCTTTTGGGCTCGCCATAAGTCGCGCAAGTGGAAGAAAATACGATCTTATCGACGCCGAGCTCACGTAGGGAGTCTAGTAGTGCGACCGTTTGCGTCAAGTTGTTTTCGAAATACTTTGAGGGATGCGTTACCGATTCACCGACATACGCATATGCCGCAAAGTGTATGCATGCATCGACGCCATGTTCATCGACGATACTTTTGATAAGGTTCGAGTCGCTGATACTGCCAAGATAAAACGGGACATTGTCCTCCACTGATGCTCGATGACCGCAGACCAGGTTATCCAAAACAACGATGCTCGCGCCGCGTATGCGAAGAGCCGCCGCAGTTACGCTTCCGATGTAGCCCGCGCCTCCAGTGATGAGAACCTTCATATTCATCCTTAACTCTATATGTAAGCGGCTACTCGTCCAAAGTTAATCGCCAAATGCTTCTGCAAGTTACCTACCGGCCGCCGAGCGGATTAAACGGTGTGACCAAGAGATAATTTTAGATCGAAAGGCTTACTTATCCGCAACCGTGTTTAAGCTGACAAGAAATCTTCGTCGACCGACGTTGCCAAACTGTAAACTTATGACTTGATTGTTTTGCGTTATGGTGGTATTTTTCTCCGTACAATTCCATACCAGACATTTCGATCAGCATAATGGGACCCAAAATTTGAAAATTTTTCGAGCTTAGTTAAGCGGTTTACCGACGGTAAACAAAGGCTTCGGCAAAATGCAAAACAGTTCTTTCTGGAACTGAGGAAGGTAAAACCCATCCGACCGGAGATGCCGAAATCAAGACCGTATGAAGTACAGAAAGAATTTGCATAGCCGTGGCTAGTGGAGGAAATTTATGCGACTCGCACAGATCTCGATTCTAATAGTTATTTTTTGCTTGGCTGTTATTGGTCAGACCAACAGGGGCGGCATCAGCGGCACTGTGACCGACATGAACGGCGCGGTTGTGCCGAACGCCAAGGTCACCATCACCAACGAATCAACTGGACGTTCGGTCGTTCTGACAACCTCCAATTCGGGCGCTTACTTCGCTAGTACGCTCGACCCGGCGCTTTACCGCGTGTTGGTGGAGGCGCCCAATTTCAAAAAATCCTTGATCGAACATGTGAAAGTGGACACCGCCACTGTTGCAACGGTGAACGTTCCGCTCGAGACCGGGAACATTGACGCATCCGTCACTATCCAGGCGGACGCTCAACTCGTGAATTCCGATTCCGGTACCATCAGCCAGACGATCACTGAACGTCAGATACGCGACCTTCCGCTAAACAATCGCAGCGTTCTCGATCTCGCGGTTACGATGCCGAACGTGGCCGGCGAGTCGGGTAGCGAAGACATCGACGCTGGTGTCATCACGCCATCGCCTGGGTTTAACCTGAGTGTCAACGGCGGCCGTCCAGGCTCCACGTCGATGCTTGCCGACGGAGTCAATAACACTGGCGTAGGACTCGCACGGGCGGTGGTCAGCTTTTCGCCGGAGACTGTTCAGGAATTTACGGTGCAAAGCTCGGCATATTCCGCAGAGTACGGCACAACCGGCGGTGGGGTGATCAACATCACGACCAAGTCCGGCGCAAATGACTTTTTCGGAACGGCACTTTGGTATCACCGAAACCCGGCGACGAACGCCCGTGCGTGGAACCAGGGTTCGGCTCCGCGTCCGGCGAATAATCTCCGCAGCAACCAGCTTTCGTTCACCGTGGGTGGCCCGATATATTTTCCGGCTTTCGGCGAAGGCGGCCCAAGAATCTATGATGGCCACAATAAATCCTTCTTCTTCGTTGCAGTGGAACCGCGTTGGCGAAACGATTTCACACAGGGTGTAGGGTTGGTACCTTCCCTTGCGGAACGGTCGGGCAACTTCCGTAATCTAGTTCCTACGACAAGCGGTTGGCTGCCTGCGACGGTCGCTACGCAATTTGGACAGGCACCCCTCGCCGATGTGGATAGAAATATCTATCAGCAGTTTACGCTCGGCCCGAACAATTTGCTGGTCCCGATCATTGTTCCTGCGGGGAATCAGTTTTGCCCCTTTGGCTGGTCGCAGGCGTTTGGCGCCATTTCATTCAACGCTCAGGGCCAGCCGTACTGCACTGCTGCCCAGGCTAACACTCAGATCGCGGCCGCCGCGAGCAATCCGGCGCTCAATGTTATTCCGGCCGAATTCATGGATCCTGCCGCCTTAAAACTGATGCCATTCATGGATCAACCGGGCGACTATTTTCTCGATAACGGCCTTGTACGAAATCTTTTTACTCTCCGGCAGGCAACTCAGAATGAAACTCGGTACACGGTTCGTCTCGACCACAACATCACTGAGAAGATGAAGGCCACATTCCGCTGGACAAAGACACCGGCGGTTGGCGTCCGAGCGGCGACTGGGAGCGACATAAACGATAACGCAGGCGTTTACAGCGATGCGGTTCAGTACCTGTTTACCCTTAATAACGTGATCTCACCCAGCATGACGAATGAGGCGCGCTTTAATTACACCCAGGGTAATTTTAGTGAAGACTATTCGCCCGAGTTCTCGATCATGGGCGGGAGAAATTTGTCGAGCGAATTGGGAATTAGAAGCCTGACGCTCGGCGGCATGCCGCTGACGCAGATCAGCACCAATGATACGCAATACGCGGGGGGCAACATCGGTTCCGCTCTGAGCTCGAACAACTTTAACGAAGAAAACAGGTGGGACTTTAGCGACACGGTCTATTGGACCTCTGGAAACTCGATCTGGAAGATCGGCGGTAATATTAATCGAGCTCGATTGCAGTCGACACCGTTCTTTGCCGGATCAGGAGGCCGTTGGCAGTTCCGCCGGCTCGAGACGAACAGAACGCCGGTGTCGGGTAACAATGATGCCATCAACGGCGGAAATAGTCTCGCTAGTTTTATTATCGGCGTACCGCGGGCCGTGGCTTACCGTCCGGCGTTGTTTACCTACAATTATCAGTGGGACAGCTACGCCGCCTTCGTTCAAAACGATTGGAAAGTAAAGCCGAATTTAACACTCAATCTCGGTGTTCGTTACTCAGTTCAGATGCCGCGCACCGAAGACGACAATCTTCAGGGTGTATTTCGCCCTGATCTTGCTATCGATCAAGCGCTTACCGCTGCGCAGCGTCGTACGATCGCGACCAACGTCGGTGTTTTGGCGACCGATCCGATACCTTCGTATGTACCGACGGTTGCGAAGATCGTCCCGTTCGCATTTTCCGGGCGTGGAGGAAGGTCGGAAACCATTGTACCCGTGGACTACGGCGCGATCGAGCCCCGGATAGGCTTCGCCTGGAGCCCGAAAATGAAGGTGTTTGGTTTCGACACAGAGAAGCACAGTCTTGTGATCCGCGGTGGCTTTGGTGTTTCGCATTTTCCAATTAACGGCAACAACCGAGGAGCTAATCCGGATTTCGGCGGCTTTTTAGAGCCGGGCACGATCAAACCGACAGTTGCCGGAGGAAATGCGTCGCTCGGAACGGACAATCAACTGTCGCCGCCCAGATTGACGGGAAACAACTACATACAAGGATCTGCGTTGCCGCTGGACACCCTGCTTGGCACGGACGCAAACGGGTTGGTTTACTTTAAATCGCTTGCGATCCCTGGTGTCGCCGTTGATATTAACGATCCGAATTACGGCAAGGTGCCGTATTCCCAGAGCTGGAATGTGGCCGTGCAGTTCGCTCCATTCAGGAGCTCGACTTTGGAGATAGCCTATGTTGGTAATCGCGGTGTTCATCTTTACACTCCGCAGATCAACATCAGTCAGCGTGACCTAAGCGTCGTCTCAAAGCTCACTGCCGATAACATCAATCCCACAACTGCCACCTTAGCCGACCCACTTGGACGAACAAACTTACTTGGAGCCGGAATCAATACGTCGATAGCAAGTTGGTTCTCGACGTATATGAGCTTCGATCCGCTGAATAAGTACTTCAACGCAAATTCGAGCAGCATCCGACACGCCGGCTATGTTGATTTCAGACGGCGGGTAAGCACGGGCTTTAGTTTCACTGCCAATTACACTTTCGCCAAGTCAATGGACGATTCATCAGATGCAAGCCCCGACATCCGGGTTCTGACGAGCGGATCCGTCAGGGGCCAGGTTGCCCTTGGTGGCACGCTTGAAAACGACCGGGCACTCTCTGCCTTCGACGTTAAACACGCATTCAGTTCTACTTTCACTTGGGACCTGCCTTTTGGCCAGGGCCGACAGTTCTTTAGGGACGCGCCCTGGTATGTGCAGGGACCGCTTGGCGGTTGGACCCTGACGGGTGTTGCCAGGATCGTTAGCGGTTATCCTTATCAGCCTTTTCTCACTGATCCCAACCTTCTTGGTGGTACTTTGTTCAACCGCGTCGTTCGTCCGAACATGGTGCCTGGCGTGCCGCTCAAGAATCCGTTGTGGGATCCGGGATGCCGAGTAGGACCCGGAGTCGCCACCAACAGTTTCGCGGTCTGTGAGCCTTATGTGAACCCCGCTGCATTTATGCGACCTCCAAAGGGCGAGATCGGCAATGCCCCGCGTACGTTGTCCATCAGGGAGCCGACGAGAAGGTATTTCGATCTATCGATTCAGAAAGACTTTCCACTCGGCGGCGACGGGAAGAGGAAGATCAACTTTAGAGTTGATGCCCTTAACGTCCTCAATATGCCTAACTTCTATCTGAACAGCCGCGGTAATACGCCGTTTGGTTGGGGCGGCTTTCCCGTCGAATTTAATGGTAATGAGTGTATTAGTAACCCGTCATTGGCGCTCACTGCGTGTCCAAACCCTGCTGCTGGTCAACCGCCAACACAGAGAACGTCCGTTTTGTCAGAGGCGGAATATACAGCGTGGGCGACTTTCAATAGTAAGCCTCCGCTTAGCACTCCGGAGGGTAGGACCCTTTTGGGACAGATCAGAGGGAACGCCAACGCTGTTAGGCTTGCGCCGCGTCCGGGTCAACCAACTGGGGGTGGAGCACTTCCCAACAACTTCTTCTCCATTCCGGTGCCGGAAGGTTTTGCAACAAGGAATCCCTTGGTATACGACATCAGTACACTAGACGGATTCAAGGTCTGGCGTCTTCGCAATGCCTATGAATCGAACTTTGGAAGCCTTACAAGCGGGGCTGTAGGTAATTCGTTCGGAAGTCCAACTCCGGGAACCAGCTCACGATACCTTCAGTTCGGGGTGCGGATCATCTTCTAAAGGTGCCAGATGCCCTAGTTGTTTGATAATCTCAGCCTCGTTGCCCATCAACGAGGCTGAAGTATTTTTTATGCGAGGTACATTTACCGATCGGAGAGCCAGTTATGAGAATTCTTTTTTGGATGATCTTTACTGCAGCGGCGTTTGTCTCCATGCACGCGCAAGAACTGCCCCGTGAATGGGTAGATCCCGACACAGGACACCGGATCGTTAGGTTATCGGACGACCCCGGGAGTTCCTCGTTCTACTTTCACCAGAACGGCTATACCGGAAGCGGTGACAAGTTGATCTTTTCGACGCCGAAAGGCCTTTCGACGTTTAACTTCAATACGAAGGCGATCGAACAGATCGTTGAGGGCCGAGCGGGTAGCGTGGTCGTCGGCAGAAAAACCCGAAAGGTTTTCTACATCAAAGGTGATACGGTTTACGAGACCGATGTGGATACAAAAGCCACTCGCGAGATCGTAAAGAACGCGAAGTTGCGGACCGGGTCCGGCTTCGGCCTGAATGCGGATGAAACATTGCTCGCGGGCAGTATGATCGTCGGCGAAATGCCGCAAGAATTTCGTCCCCAACCGGCGGCGACCCCCGCGCCGACACCAAATCCGAACGCTCCGGTAGGTCAGGTGCCGGCACGGGACAATTATCCCGGTAAAGGCGACATGATGGAACGGCGTCTGGCGGCAAAGATCCCGATGACGCTTTACACCATTAATATCAAAACCGGCGAGGTAAAGACCTTTCATCCTGCGACCGACTGGCTGAACCACGTTCAGATGTCCCCGACCGATCCGACGCTGATCATGTTTTGCCACGAGGGACCGTGGCACAAAGTCGACCGCATCTGGACTATCCGTACCGACGGCAGCGATCTTAGAAAGATCCATACGCGAACCATGGATATGGAGATCGCCGGTCACGAATTTTTTGGCCAGGATGGAAAACACATTTATTACGATCTGCAAACACCGAAAAGCCAGGTCTTCTGGCTCGCCGAATACGACATAAAAACCGGCAAGATGCAGAAATATGGGATGGAGAAACGCGAATGGTCCGTACACTTCGGGGTCTCACCGGACGGCAAGAGCTTCCTCGGCGACGGGGGCGGACCGAATAGCGTAGCAAGGGGCGACAACGGGCAATGGATCTATTTGTTCAAACCTGAGAGCGGCAAATTCAAGTCGGAGAAACTGGTCAACCTGGCGAAACACGACTATTCGCTTGAGCCGAACGCCACCTTCACGCCTGATGGCAAATGGATCGTCTTTCGTTCAAATATGCTTGGGCCGACACATATTTACGCGGTCGAGATCGCTCAATCGAAGAAATGATCGGCAAGGAAAAAGCTAAACTTCTGTTTGTCCTCTCCTTAGTCGCGGTCCTGATCAACACAGTACTTTCACAAGTGAAGGACGACCCCAGGCCGGTTGTTGACGACTCACGAACTTCCCCCATTCAAGTGCGCGATCCGAATTTGCCTACGCTTTGGATAGTTGGCGACTCTACCCTTAACAGCAATTATCCCCTTCGTGGTTGGGGTCAGGAGCTTGCACCGTTCTTTGACCTCACGAAGATTAACGTTGTCAACCGGGCGATCGGCGGCCGCTCAAGCCGAACGTTTCAATACGAAGGCCGATGGGATAGATTGCTTTCAGAACTAAAGAAGGGCGATTTCGTCATACTCCAGTTCGGCCATAACGATGTAGGGCGCTTTGACGACCCCGAAGCAAAGGACCGTCCTTCGCTTCACTCAGAAGGCGACGAGATGGCCGAGGCGACACGGCTCGACGGCAAGAAAGAGATCGTCCATAGTTTCGGTTGGTACATGCGTAAATACGGCAATGACATTCGAGATCACGGAGCCACGATGATCTTTTGCTCAATGGTGCCGCACAAGGATTGGGACGGCGGAAGGATCGTTCGTAAAGAACGCGAGAAATGGGTGAAGTGGACCGCCAACGCAGCATTCGCAACACACGCGGCTTACATAGATCTAAACGAGATCGTGGCGCTCGAATTTGAGCGGCTTGGTCCCGAAAAGGTCGCTCGCCTCTTCGGCGACGCCCGCACTCATTCTACACAAGCGGGAGCTCTCCTCAACGCGCAGATGGTGGTCGCCGGAATCCGTTCCTTAAAGAAACCTGATCTCGAAAAATATCTCTCAGCCGCGGGCAAAAAGATCGAAAGAACCTCTTCCGCCAATATCCGTTCGATGAAGTAACAGTGTCAGATCGCACTTGGCACCTCGGCCTTTGCGCTTATCTCCACAGTCTTTGTTCCGAGTCGCGGGTGTCTAGCAGTAAGGCGTATCTTCCCAGCTCTTTCGGTCGTCCTGATCCAGATCGCTCCGCTGCCGATCAGTGGTAACGGGTTGTCGCCAATGATCTCACCGTTCTCAACCGTGAACTGTATCGCAGCCGCCGAAAAAGGTTTTGTGTTGCCAAATTCGTCTGCGACACGAAAAACTACACGGGTCATATCGATTCCGTCAGCAACGAGTTCCCTGTCATCAGCCTCGACGATGAACTGTTTGTCGACCCCTTTGGCAGACATTTTTCGCTCTATAACCTTTTTCCCGCCGATATAGCCTTCGATCCGCAGGTCTTCCCAGCCGCGGCCGATTGCGGCGTGAAGGTTCGTCGTGAAGGGAGCATATTTGAGATTCGGATAAGTCTTACGATCCGGCTCGACCTCTGCGACCATTCGAGTTCCCACGTAATAGCGCAGCTTCTCGCAGTTCGAGCAAACAA
>Ga0157380_10003017_pt1 | contig 11469 bp, 2 predicted proteins | sample S35metaG_FD_119757 | JGI IMG/M metagenome (GOLD analysis project Ga0157380, IMG submission 119757) | Switchgrass rhizosphere microbial communities from Kellogg Biological Station, Michigan, USA - S3-5 metaG | ecosystem: Host-associated > Plants > Roots > Rhizosphere > Soil | place: USA: Michigan...
ACTTTTTCAGCGACGGAGATTTGGTTTTTCATGGTGAATCCAGGAGTCGGCTTGTAACCCAAACTGGTAGTTTGCGGGTCCGTTGAATGCCATTCAATCCACGCAAACTAACAGTCTGCGTTAAAGCTCGTGGGTCTGCGGCGTTATCAGGCGATTTTGATGTCTACTGCCGGGGCGGTGTAATCAACCACAGCAGGTTGCCGCGGTTTTGCGACTGGGTTGTTCGGCGTAGTCACATCCACTGTAGCGGGCGGCGTCAAATCAGCAACTGCCGCCTTCGGTTCGACCAGCGCGTCAGGCAATTCAACCTCAACCTGCCGTAGTCGTGGATACAAGTAACCGACAATTGTCCCGATCGCGACAGAGAGTCCCATGAGGATAAGCATCAAGCCGATGCCCCGGCCTTTTCCGACACCGATAACAAAACCGACGGAGCCAGCCAGTATGCCGTTCTCTCTAAGCATCGGTGTGAAAACGTGATCGGCCAGTGGTCCCGATATGATCAGGGCGATAGGGGCCGTCGCCTGCACGAACATCGAGGCCGTCGCAAACACGCGTCCCTGCATGTCTGAGGGAGTCTTGGTTTGATAAATCACGCGCATGTAGCCGTTCACGAGGGGCATACTGAACGTCCAAAGGAACAGACCGGCCGCCATGATGAGTATGCTCGGTCGGGCGCCGGCAATGACTAACGCAAGACCGTGGACGAGAGCAAAAATGTACACACCATAAATACGACGCTTCGGGCCCGCCCAGGCGCTCATCAGAATGCTTCCCCCGAGCAGCCCACAGCCAAAGATTGAGACGACCGTGCCGACGATGGCCGGCGATGCGCTCGCCAGCAGCATGGGCGGAATCAGCACTTCGGCCATGCTCATCAAGAAGGCGGTAAAGGTGAAAAAGAGCAGGAGAGCCAACAGTCCTGGGCGGGTCCTGATGTAAGTCCAGCCTACGATCGCTTCCTTCAATAGCGAGGCCTTCTTCGGTTTCGCGCTAACCCCGGACAGGGCGGGCGGACTCGGAATCTTCACGAAGAGAAGCATCACGACGGCGACGACAAAGCTCCCGAAGTCAATAAAAATAATTCCCTGAATGCCTATCGAAAGGAGCAGTACACCGGCGAGCATCGGCGCGAGGATTTTGCCCAGTCCCTGGCCTAGCTGTATCACTCCATTGGCCCGCCCAAGCTGCGCCTTCGGCACCAGCAGCGGGACTGCGGCGAGGTAGGCCGGGAAGCGGAATGCACCGCAGATCGAACTGATCCCGAGCGCACCAGCGATAAGCCAAATCGACGGATTGCCAATGACGAACATCACGGCTATGACCAGTGTGCTTAGCGCCGCCCCCGTGTCGCTCAAAATCATGATCCAACGCCGGTTCCAGCGATCAGCGCTGGCACCCGCGAAGGGCGTCACGAAGAACCCCGGCAGGGTCACAATCAGCAGGAGCATTCCAAACTGCGTCACCGAACCGGTATGCAGCAGAACCCACAGCGCGATAGCAAAGTTCGTCAGCCCGCTGCCTAGCAGAGAAATAAGCTGACCGATAGCGATGATGAGAAAGTTTCGCATCCCGCTATTTTTTTCAATTTGTTGTGACACTACAGACCTCCGTGAATTTATGGTGATGGCTTTTATTACCTGGGCGACTCCGACCTCATCAGGAATTGCCGGCGCGTCCAGGGCAGAAATTTAGAAGTTCGGCGGGACCAAGGACCACCCACCAGGCTGCTTCTAGAAAGGAGACTTGTGCTCGCCCACATCGTGCGGCCAAGTCACTACCTAAACTGGGATTGGAAAAAGCTCTCGTTCAGGGCGGAGTGTTCTATCGCTCCGCGCCGATGGTGGCGATGAACTCGTCGAGATCCAATTGGCTTAGATTCGCGTTGGGGAAATCGGAAGGAGTATTGGCCTCCGCCGTTTGACAGTGGCTGATGAGCGACCGGAATGCTTTCTCGAACGATTCGACCAAACGTCTGATCGTTGTTTCGCGGTGCACGTTTTTGCTATAAGCCCAGTGAACTGTAAGCTGCTCTTCTGTGATTTGCGCGGTGACCATCAACAGATATGGACGCATGCCGCGCTCGCCGTTGACGGTGCCATATCTTTCAGCCGCCAGACGAATGCCGTTCTCATCTCGCACCGCAGTCTGCTGAGCCCCGATGTAATTGAAACTCACCTCTGCCGGCTGAGCCGCCGAGAGGAGCTTCGCAATTTCGCTCTCTGCCGTCAGATACTTCAACACGCCGTACCCAATGCCGCTGCGCTGAACGTTCCTCAACTGTTCCTTGATTAACTTCAGTGCTGCCACCGAATCTTCTGCCTCTGCGATGTCGAGCCTCACCGGATAAAGCGACGTAAACCAGCCGACGGTCCGAGATAAATCGAGCGCCTCCGAGATACTCTCGCGCCCGTGACCCTCCAACTCAACCAGCAGTCCCTTTTCATTAGTCCAGTCGGCGAAGGCTTGCGCGAGAGCGGTCAACAACACTTCACTCGGCAATGTCCGAAAGGCTTTCGGCGTGTCATGCAGCAGTGACCAGGTCTCTTCCCTGCTAAACGATGATAGGACGACGTCCGACGAGGACTCAGTGTTTTTGCCTTCAAAGTCCAGGGGCAACCGCGCCGTCAGGTGGCTCACGGCGTCTCGCCAATACTCTGCCTCAACGCTTAATTCCTCGGACTGTGCAAACCTGCTCAGTTGCTGTGACCAGCGTGCGAACGACGTAGTTCGCGCCGGTAGCTCAACCGCTCCATGACTGGCAAGCCGCTCGCAGAGCGCCTGAAAATCTTCCAGCAAGATCCGCCACGAAGTAATGTCAACAGCCAGATGATGTATGACGATAAGCAGGCGGCTGGATTTCTGATCGTTTAGTTTTATGAATGCGAAGCTTGCCAGCGGTCCCTCGGACAAGTTCAATCCTCTGTGAATTTTGTTCGCCATGCTTTCAATTGCCGCCGGCTGTTCGCTGGCGCGCAGCGACGAGAAATCATGGACCAGGAAAGGCGTTTTTCCAGCCGTCGTGCTGACCGTTTGCTACCAACGTCCCGCCAGGTTGACGAAGCGCAGACGCAGAGCATCGTGCCGGATAATCAGCTCTTCGACGGCCCTTTCAATCAGCGCGGCATCCAGATGCATAGGAATTTCAAGCAGCACCGCCTGGTTGAAGTGATGCTGGTCCGGCAGATCTTGCTCGAAGAACCACTGCTGAATAGGAGTCAGCGCTACTTCATCCGATAACTCCTCGAAGCTGCTTTCCGGCAATGACAGTGTTACCACAGACGCTAATTCGGCTACGGTCTGTCGTTGGAAAAGCTGCGCCGGCGTGAGTCGCATCCCGACTTGAGTGGCCCGAATAATGACCTGCAGACTCAGAATCGAGTCGCCGCCCAATTCAAGGAAATTATCGTGCACGCCCACGCGTGCAACGCCCAACACGTCTTTCCAAATTTCAACCAGCAACGCTTCTTCGGCCGTCCGAGCTTCGACGTAAGCCTTGTCCAGCTCGGGTCGAGTCCGGTCGGGAGCGGGTAGGGCCCGCCGGTCGATCTTTCCGTTCGGCGTTAGCGGCAGCTTTCCTAATGCGACGAATAGGGCGGGGAGCATGTATTCGGGCAGAGAACGTTTCAAGTGTGTGCGTAGGGCGCTCGCCGGGGGCGGCGTAAATTCAGTGCCATCGACCATATCCCAGACGATGTAAGCGACTAGTCGCTTTTCCCCTGCGACGTCTTCGCGCGCGCTGACCACGGCTTGCTGCACTCCGTCGAAACTGCTTAGCGCGGCCTCAATCTCGCCGAGCTCGATGCGGTGGCCGCGAATCTTGACTTGCTGGTCGCTGCGTCCCAGAAACTCGAGGTCGCCGTTCGATAGATAACTCGCCACATCTCCAGTCCTATATAAACGCGCTCCGCCGACGCCGCTGAATGGATCAGGAATAAACTTCTCCGCAGTCAAATCTGGACGCCCCAAATAGCCTCGACTAAGACTGTCGCCGCCGATATAAAGCTCTCCCGCGACACCAATCGCAGTGGGGCGCAAATTGGAATCCGCAACGTAAACTTGCGTGTTCGCGATCGGTCGGCCGATAGGTATGGATCCGGACGCATGGACCACCTGACACATCGTTGACCAGATAGTGGTTTCCGTCGGCCCGTAGAGGTTCCAGACGGGGGCGTGCTCTTCGAGCAATCGCGTGGCCAGCCCGCGCGGGAATGCTTCACCACCGCACAGGATCTTCAAAGGTTTGCCGTCGTTGTGCCAGCCCGCGTTCAAGAGAAGATCCCATCCCGTAGGTGTAGCCTGCATCACGGTCGCTCCGGACTCTTTCAATCTTTTCATCAACTTGAAGCCGTCGCCTACCTCTTGACGGCTGGCCAGTTCCAGTCTGGCACCGACTATCAGCGGGAGAAAGAGTTCGAGGCCGGCGATATCAAACGATAACGAGGTGACCGCAAGAAGTACGTCGGAATCTGTCAGGCCAGGCTGCTCGCGCATCGAATGGAGGAAATTCGCCACGGCGCGATGCGTAATCCCTACGCCTTTAGGCGAGCCGGTGGAGCCGGACGTGTAGATGACATAAGCAAGATTATCTGCACAAACGCCGCTTTCGGGTCGGGACTGACTCGCGGTGCTGATCGACTCGCGAGACGAATCGAGGGAGATCACATGCGCGTTTTTCGCCGCCGGCAAGTCTGACAACAGATGTTGCTGCGTCAGTAGCACCCTCATGTGCGCATCCTTCACTATGAAGGACAGACGCTCCTTCGGATATGTCGGATCAAGCGGCACATAAGCGCCTCCGGCTTTGAGGATAGCTAACAACCCCACAATCATCTCGACAGTTCGTTCGACGCAGATGCCGACCAATAGCTCCGTCCCCACCCCTTTCAGTCGCAAATAGTTAGCTAGTTGGTTGGCGCGACGATCGAGTTCGGCATAGGTCACGCGCTCGTCCGCAGAGACGACTGCGAGACTTTGCGGTGTGCGCGCAGCCTGCGCTTCGAAGAGCTGATGGAGGCACACGTTTTGGGGGTAATCCCCATGCGTGTCGTTCCATTCCACCAGTAACCGTTGGCGCTCGGCTGGCGTCAGAAGTGTCATCTCGGATAACTGCTGGAAAGGATTCGCGGCGGCCTGCTCAAGCAATGTTCCCAGATGCCCGAGCATCCTTTCGACCGTCGTCCGTTCGAAGCGACGACCATCGTAATAGATCGTCAGCGTTAACTCCGCACCAGGCCCGGCAACGACGAAGAGTGGGTAATTGACTCGCTCGCGAGCACTAACATTGTCACTAGTAATACTTAATTGATTCTTTTCCAGCGAGATATCGAGCGGGTAATTCTCAAAGGCGAGAAGGCTCTCAAACAGTGGGATTCCGCGCGGCACTTCGCTCCACCCTTGCACCTGCACGAGCGGACTGTATTCATATTGCCGCGCTTCGATCTGCTGCGCCTGCAACTCCCCAAGCCACTCCGCCACGGTGCTCTCGGGTCTTACCACGACGCGCACCGGCAGCGTATTGATAAAGAGGCCAACCATAGTCTCGACACCAGCCAACTCAGGCGGTCGCCCCGAAACAACGGTCCCGAAAACAACGTCGGACTGCCCGCTGTAGTGTGCTAACAATAATCCCCAGGCTCCCTGAACTACAGTGTTCATAGTTACCTTGTGCTGCCGCGTCAGTGACTGCAACAAGTTCGTAGCGCTGACCGACAGACACACTGCTACTTCGCCGAACTCTTCAACTTCCGGCGTTTCCGGCAAAGCTTTATCCACACCCAGGGAAGTTGGAGCCGTAAAGCCTTCGAGCGATTTGCGCCAGTATGATTCCGCGCCAGCAAGATCCTGTTGTCGAAGCCACGCGACATAGTTGCGATAAGGTGCTCTCGCTTCCAGTTCCAGGGCGCGGCCGTTGCGCAAGCTCTCGTAGAGGGCGAAGACCTCTTCAAATAGAACGGTGAGCGACCACCCGTCCATTAGAATATGGTGATAGCTCCATATGAATTTGTATTCATCATCCGCCAACCGTATGAGCGTAAGACGCGAAACCGGCGATTGCGACAGATCGAAGTTTTGATCCTCTTCATTCGCGAGCAGCATCCCCAGTCTTGCTTTTTGCTCGCCCACCTCGAGGTCGCGCCAATCTTCTTCCGCGAAAGGCAGTTTCACTTCTTGAGAGACTACCTGCAGCGGCTCTTTCAGAGCCTCCCAGATAAAGGCAGACCGTAAGACCGGATGTCTCGCAAAGAGTTGCTGCCATGCCAACCTGAAAGCGTGAGCGTCCAGTTCGCCGTGAAGGTCGCAACTCAACTGCTGCAGATAGGCTTTTGATTTGGGGGCATACAAATGTTGAAAGAGCATGCCCTGCTGGGTGGGAGTTAGCGGGTAGATGTCCTGGATAGGACCGTAGCGAGCGGCCAGCGAGTCGAGTTTGTTCTGGTCCAGTTCAACCAGCGGAGTTTCGGGTGTGGCGGCTTCCCGCCGATCTTCCTCGCCTGGCAGGAACTCGGAGAGGTCCGCCACCTGCGCTAGTCCGGCGATTGTCTGATGCTGAAAGAACTGAGCAGCAGTTAACCGAACACCCATTCGGTTGCTCTTGATGATCGCCTGAATGACTAGAATCGAGTCGCCGCCTAATTCGAAAAAGTTATCGTCAACACCGACTTCCTCAAGTCGCAAAACTTCTTTCCATATCCTCGTTATTAGTTGCTCGACCGGAGTGCTCGCAGCAACATAGCCTTTTACCAATGCCGGCCTCGACTGATCAGGGACGGGTAGTGCCGCGCGGTCAACCTTTCCATTGGGCGTGAGCGGTATAGAGTCCAGCATCACAAAGGTCGCCGGCACCATGTAGTCAGGCACCCTATCCAGAAGAAAAAGGCGCAGTTCGCTCACTGTCGGGCCACCCTCCGGAACCGGCACGAGATAGGCCACCAGACGAGTATCGTCAGCCATGTCAGTGCGCGCGACGACGACTGCCTCGCGGACGGCTGGGTGTTCTGCGAGCGCGGCTTCAATCTCACCGACCTCGATGCGGAAACCGCGAACCTTGACTTGCTGATCGCTGCGCCCGAGAAACTCAATCTGGCCGTCCGGTAAATAGCGCGCCACGTCGCCGGTCCGATAGAGACGCTCTCCTGCGCGCCCGCCGAAAGGGTCTGGAGAAAATCGCTCCGCAGTTAGATCGGGTCGGTTCAAATAGCCGCGTACGACTCCCGTACCGCCAATGTAAACTTCACCGGGCACACCGACCGGCTGCGGTTGCAGACGATCGTCGACGATGTAAATCTGCGTATTGCCGATGGGGCGACCGATGGGAACAGTGCTTCCGGGCTTATCCAATGAGCAGGTGGCTGACCAGATGGTGGTTTCCGTCGGACCATACATATTGAGCACGTCACCCGCTACTACCGCCTTTACCTGTGAAGCGAGTCCACCGGGAAGCGCCTCGCCTCCCAACATCAACTTGCGTAACGGGCGCAGGGCATTCTCCCATCCCGGAGTCAAAGTAAACATTCTCGCCATCGAAGGGGTGCATTGAAGATGTGTTACGCCGTGCCTCTTAATCTGTGCCGTCAGAGAGTAGTCGGCGGTTTCGGCGCTAGTCCAATCCTGGCTACCTTTTCTTACCAAATTCAAATATTCGAGGCCGGTCATGACCGACTCAAAATCCATCCCGAAATCTATCAGGCAAGCTACTTCATCTACTCCGATCGATTTCAATTGCTCAATCGTAGCGATACAGGATTGCGGCGTGCCCATTAGGCCACCTGTTTCGAAGTAGCGCTCGAAGGCATGCGAGAGAAGGACATCCATGTCGCTTTCGGTGAAATCTGTAGCGTTGATGTCCTGCCCGAGGCTTCGCGCTAGATTGCGAAGCAGCCCAACCGAGCTTTTCAGGTAGTCGCAAAACGGCCTTCGCACTTTCTCGCGTACCGCATCAATATCCTCACCGATAAAAGTATGGAGCATGAGCGTGACTTGTCCCGGCTTCGCTCCATGTCCGTGCTCGCGCAGAGCTTCCCTGTAAATTGCAATCTTGTTTGCCAGCTCCGGTAAGTCCTGGCCCAGCAGATGTGTGAGCAGGTTAGCTCCGAGTTCACCAGCCATCCGGAAGGTGTCGGGATTGCCCGCCGCCGTGACCCATAGAGGCAACTCAGCTTGCACCGGACGAGGCAGGATCTTCACCTCTACTGTATTTCCCGCGCCTCCCTTATACCCGACCGTCTCTCCACGCCAGAGCTTTCGCACGGTCTCGATCTCACGAAACATCACATCTCTGGCAGATGAATAATTCTCGGGCGCAAACACGAAGTCGTCGGCATGCCACCCGGAAGCAATCGAGATGCCGACTCTGCCGCCTGACAGGTTATCAACCACCGACCATTCTTCGGCCACGCGTATCGGATTGTGTAAGGGCAACACCACGCTTCCCGCGCGAATCTGGATTCGCTCCGTGATCGTAGCAATCGCTGCACTCGTCACCGCAGGGTTCGGATAGAGTCCGCCGAAACTATGAAAGTGGCGTTCGGGAGTCCAGACCGCCGCAAAACCATGTCGGTCGGCAAACTTCGCGCCTTCGATGAGAAGCTTGTATTTGTGGCTCGTTTCCTTTTGCTCGTCGCTTGCAAAGTAAAAAAGGCTGAACTCCATCGTCCGTTCTTTGACTTCGGTTGGCGACTTTATCGAAGGAAGCAGCGCAACTTCGTCAGGCTGGATGATGACCTGGCCGCCCCTCAGCAACGGCCAGAAAAGTTCCAGAACTGAGATGTCGAAAGAGATGCTGGTCACGGCTAGCCAACTCTGCGGCCCATCGGAGCCAATAACATGCTCCATAGCCGCACAGAAGTTCACGACGTTTCGATGGCACACCATCACACCTTTAGGCTTGCCGGTCGAGCCCGAAGTGTAAATGACGTAGGCGAGATGCTGTGGGTCTGTTGACCCTCCAGGGTTCTGTGTTTCCAGGGAACCAATCTGCTCCCACTGCTTATCAATCAAAATGAGGTGGGCGCTATGTTCCTCGAGTTGACCGGCAAGATGTTCCTGAGTCAACAGCACCCCGGCCTGCGCGTCGTCGATCATAAACCTGAGCCGCTCCGCGGGATACGATGGATCGAGCGGCAGATACGCACCGCCGGCTTTGAGTATGCCTAGCAGCCCGACCAACATCTCTGCAGATCGTTCCATACAGACAGCGACCAGCGCGTCCGGCCCAACTCCGATCGTCAGTAGGTAATGAGCCAGTTGGTTGGCCTTGCGATTCAACTCGCGGTAAGTCAACTGCTCATCCTTAAAGATGACAGCGACCGCATCGGGACTGCGTTCGACTTGTTGCTCGAATAATTCGTGGAGACAACGATCGGAGGCGAAGGCCGTATCGGTAACGTTCCAATCCGAGAGTAGTTGAAGCTCGCCGTCAGTCAAGAGCGGTAACGCCGACACAGGTGTCTCCGGATTCGAGATTGCCGCTTCGAGCAAGCTGCGAAAATTTCCGAGCCAGCGCTGAATGGTTAGCTCGTTAAAGAGACTGGTATTAAAGTCGCAGTCAAGCTCTAGTCCACCGCTGTCTATTGTGACGTTCAGATTCAGATCGAATTGCGCCGAGCGAGTGGTGTTTTGGACAACGGTCGTTTCCAGTCCGGTGAAACGAAGCACCGCGGCGGCGCGATCGACGTTGAACAACACGGTCACGAGCGGCGCCCGGCTCGGATCGCGTGGCAGGTTCAGCTTGTTGATTATGCTTCGCAGCGGATAAATCTGGTGCTCCGAAGCGTCCAGGAGCAGTTTTTTTACAAAGCTAAGATAATCCGTGAACGTGGGGTCGCCCTCGATTCGGCTATACAGTGGCAAGACGTTAATGCAGTAACCCATCAGCGAGCCACCCGCGGCCATCTGTCCCGCCGCAGGGATTCCGACAACCACTCCCTCTTGTCCCGAGAGCCGGTGGAGCAAGAGGTTGAAGCAAGCCAGCAGAGTCATCAAGAGTGTGGTCCCACGTCGAGTGCTGAAGCTTTCGAGCTTGCTCTTCACGTCACCGCCAATCTTCATCTGCACTCTCGCGCCCGTGTAAGTTTGTATCGGCGGCCGCGGGTAGTCGCAGGGTAGATCGGATGTCGGAATCGCTCCCGCGAATTGTTTCATCCAGTAAGTTTCAGCCTTCTCCAGTCCCGACCCCCTACGCTGGTCAGACTCCCATCCCACATATTCACTGAATTGCATTGATCGCGGTAAGGCCCTGACGGCCCCCGCGCACGCCGCCGAATAATGCGCCGTCAACTCATTTAGAAAGATGCCTAGCGACCAGCCGTCCGTAATGATGTGGTGGATCGTCAGCAGGAGGAGATGGGAGTCTTCTTCCAACCTAAGGATGTGAAGCCGCAGCAACGGTCCCGTGACAAAATCAAAAGGCTTTCTCACTTCCTCGTCTATCCATCGCGCCACTTCGAATTCCTGCTCCTGACCTCGATGGTGCGTGAACTCAACCACCGGAAGCTCCATTGCAAGTGAGGGCGCGATCGTCTGGTATTCTCCATCGGCGCTAAACGTGATGCGTAAGGCTTCGTGGTCGTTGACAACCGACTGAATGGCCTGGCGCATAGCGGCAAGATTTAGCGCCCCGCGCATTTCCAGACTTATTGACATGTGGTAAGCGACCGAAGCCTCCTCATCAATTTGCGCGAGAAACCAAAGTTGCTTCTGCGCCTCGGTCAGGGGCAGGATCAAAGCTTCGCGTTCTTTCTCGCCCGCGCCGGCCCGACTCGATAGTGTGGTAGCGTGTTCGGCTGTTGCGCTTGAAAATGAATCGGCCAATCCGCCGAACGGATCTTTGATCTCGTAGTTTGAAGTCGCATCACCATTGGGAGTGTCGGCCGAGCGGGGCGGAATGATTCCGCCCGCGCGCATCTCGACAATGGTTTCTTTCACCGCTTTGACAATCTTCTCGACATCCTCGTCCGTATGTGCAGTCGAAAGAAAGCAGTTGCGTGTCTCACAGATGTAAATACCCTTCGCCAGCAAGTGATAGAAGAACAAATCCATCAGCTTGAATTCGCGCGGATAGAGGAAACGCATGAGCGAGCCGAGGTGAGTGGTGCGCATCGGCACTTGCTCTTGCACGAAGTAATCATTGAGCGCGGTGGCGAGCCGCGCGGTGCGAGCGTTCAACTCTTGGTACAACTGCGGGCCGCTATTCTTGATGTGATTAAGACAGGCCCAGACAGCAGCCACGACCAACGGATTCTTGAAATAGGTTCCGGCGAAGAAGGTCGTTTCGGCGCGCGGGTAAGAGGCGTCGCCGTAGCTCCACATTCCTCCATCGGTCGCGTCCATGAACCTGGCCTTGCCTCCTACTGCCGCGACCGGCACGCCGCCACCGAGGGCTTTACCGTAAGCCACCAGGTCGGCCTGTACACCGAACAAAGCTTGCACGCCGCCGGGATGAAAGCGAAAGCCGGTGACTACTTCATC
>Ga0157380_10003018_pt1 | contig 11467 bp, 8 predicted proteins | sample S35metaG_FD_119757 | JGI IMG/M metagenome (GOLD analysis project Ga0157380, IMG submission 119757) | Switchgrass rhizosphere microbial communities from Kellogg Biological Station, Michigan, USA - S3-5 metaG | ecosystem: Host-associated > Plants > Roots > Rhizosphere > Soil | place: USA: Michigan...
GGACGGCATCGTCGCCGACGCCAAGAGCGGCGCGACCGGGGCCGGGCGCTCGCTGCGCGAGGACCTGCTGTTCTGCGAGGTCGCCGACGACTTCTCGGCGTACTCGCCCGGGCGAACGCACCGGCACGTCGGCGAGATCGAGAGCGTGCTCCTCGACCGGACCGGCCGCTCGCTCGAGCTCACGTTCTGCCCGCACCTCCTGCCCGTGAAGCGCGGCATCCTGACGGCGCTCTACGTGAAGCCGACGCGCGAGCTCGCCGGTCTGCGCACAGCGCTCGAGCGCGCCTATGCCGGATCGCCGTTCGTGCACGTGGTCGACGCGCCGCCGCGGCTCAGCGACGTCCAGCAGACGAACGACTGCCGCATCTCGGTCCACGCCGCCGCCTCGGGACGCGCGGTCATCTTCTCGGCGCTCGACAACCTGGTGAAGGGCGCGGCCGGACAGGCGATCCAGAACCTGAACCTCGCGCTGGGCTGGCCGGAGGCGGAAGGCCTGCCGTCGGCTTTCGAGGCCGGCGCTCCGGTGGGCGCACGCGCGTGAGCGTCCGCGTCTACAAGGTCGGCGGGCCCGCGCTCGAGGATCCGGGCCTCGTCGGCCCGCTGGCCAACGAGGTGCGCCGCTCGTCCGGCCCGGTGGTGCTCGTCCACGGCGGCGGCCGCGCGGTCGACCGGCTGCTGAAGCAGCTGGGCATCGAGTCGCGCTTCGTCGAGGGGCGCCGCGAGACCTCGCCCGAGGCGATGAGCATCGTCGAGATGGTGCTGTCGGGGACGTCGAACAAGGCGCTCGCGGCAGGGCTCACCGCGGCCGGCGTCCCGGCGATCGGGATCTCGGGTCGCGACGGTGGACTGCTGACGGCACGCCTGGCGCCGGACCTCGGCCGCGTCGGCACGCCGGAGCGCGTCGATCCCGCGCCCCTGCGCGCGCTCTGGAGCGGGGGCTTCCTGCCCGTGGTGTCGCCAGTCGCGAACGGGCCGCTCGGCGAGGCCGTCAACGTCAATGCCGACGAGGCGGCGCTCGGCATCGCGCGCGCGATCGGCGCCGTCACGCTCGTCTACCTGTCCGACGTGGACGGCGTCCGGCTCGGGGAGCGCACGGCCGAGCGGCTCGACGCCGGCGAGGCGCGGCTCCGGATGGACGACGGCACGATCGCCGGAGGCATGGCGCTCAAGGTCCGCGTGGCGCTCGAGGCCGCGGGGGCCGGGATCCCCGAGGTGGTGATCGCGGGCAAAGCACGGCTGCTGGGGCAGTTCCCCGGCACACGCATCGTCGCGCAGGCGGTGAGCGAGGTGAAACGGTGACGACGGCGCTTCTTCCGATCTACGAACGCGACCTGACGCTGGTCAAGGGCAAGGGCTCGCGCCTCTGGGACAAGGACGGCCGCGAGTGGCTCGACTTCGCCGCCGGCATCGCGGTGAACGGCTTCGGCTACGGCGACAGGCAGATCGTCAAGGCGATCAAGAAGCAGGTCGACACGCTCATGCACACGAGCAACCTGTTTCACACCGAGCCCGCGAGTGCCCTCGCCGAGCGGCTGGTCAAGCTCGCCTTTCCCTCGAAGGTGTTCTTCACCAACTCGGGCACCGAGGCCTTCGAGGGCGCCATGAAGTTCGCGCGGCGCATCGGCAAGGAGCAGGGCCGCACCGAGTACGTCGCGTTCGAGAACTCCTTCCACGGCCGCACGATGGGCGCGCTGTCGCTGACCTGGACCGCCAAGTACCGCGAGCCCTTCGAGCCGCTCATCCCCGGCGTGCGCTTCGTACCGCGCGGCGATCTCGCCGCCGTCGCGGCGGCCGTTTCCGAGAAGACCGCAGCCGTGATGCTCGAGCCGGTGCAGGGCGAAGGCGGGATCCGCCCCGCCGCGCCCGAGTTCCTGAAGGGCCTCGAGGCGATCTGCCGCGAGAAGGGCGCGCTCCTGGTCTTCGACGAGATCCAGTGCGGGCTCGGCCGTACCGGGAAGATGTTCGCCTACCAGCACTCGGGCGTCGTGCCCGACATGCTGACGCTCGCCAAGCCGCTCGGCGGCGGACTGCCGATGGGGGCGCTGCTGCTCAAGGACTCGCTCGCGCCGGCGCTCAAGGTCGGCGACCACGGCACGACCTTCGGCGGCAATCCTGTCTGCGCCGCCGCCGCGCTCGCCGTGCTCGACCACCTCGAGGCGCCCGGCTTCGTCGACGACATCGCGGCGCGCGGCCTCTACCTGGTGCGCGGCCTCAAGAAGCTGGCGCGCGTGCACAAGGACAAGATCGCGGACGTCCGCGGCCTGGGACTGATGGTCGGCGTCGAGTTCAGGGGCGAAGCGGCGTCCGTGCTGAAAGGACTGCGCGCGAAGGGCATCCTCGCGACGAAGGCCGGCGACAAGGTGCTGCGGCTGCTGCCGCCGCTCGTCGTCAAGCGCGGCGACATCCGGACGCTGCTGGCCGCGCTCGACGAGGTGCTGAAGCAAGGCGCGGGAGCGGAGTCGCAGCCTTGAACGCGTCGTCACGCACTTGCCGCGGCCCTCGGGCTAGGATTCGCATGCTCGCAGGCGAATCCTGTCCCGGAACGGGACGGGCCGATGCCTCAATTCAAGACCTGACCCCGAAGGAGAGTCGATGAAGCGCAACGTGAAGAAGGTCATGCTCGCCTACTCGGGCGGGCTCGACACCTCGATCATCATTCCCTGGCTCAAGGAGAACTACGACGACGTCGAGGTGATCGGGTTCTGCGGCGACGTCGGCCAGGGCGACGACTTCGAGGCGGTGCGCAAGAAGGCGATCGCGACCGGGGCCAGCAAGTGCATCGTCAAGGACCTGCGCGACGAGTTCGTGCGCGACTACTGCTACAAGGCGCTCGCGGCCGGGGCGATCTACGAGGGCTCGTACCTGCTCGGCACGTCGCTCGCGCGGCCGCTGCTCGCCTACCACCAGGTGCAGGCCGCGATCCGCGAGGGCTGCGACGCGTTGTCGCACGGCGCCACGGGCAAGGGCAACGACCAGGTCCGCTTCGAGGTCACCTACGGCGCCTTCGCGCCGAACATGACGGTGATCGCGCCGTGGCGCGAGTGGAGCATCCGCTCGCGCGAGGACGCGCTCGCCTACGCGCGCAAGCACGGCGTGCCGGTCGACCAGACCAAGAAGGACCTCTTCAGCCGCGACGGCAACCTCTGGCACCTGTCGCACGAGGGCGGCAACCTCGAGGACGTGTGGGACGCGCCGCAGAAGGGGATGTTCAAGCTCACGGTCGACCCGCTCGATGCCCCCGCCAAGCCGCGCCTGGTGACGATCGGCTTCGAGCGCGGCGTGCCGGTGCGGCTCGACGGCCGGCGGCTCGGGCCGATCAAGATGATCGAGACGCTCAACGAGATCGCGGGCGCCCACGGCGTCGGCCGGCTCGACCTCGTCGAGAACCGCCTGGTCGGGATCAAGTCGCGCGGCGTCTACGAGACCCCGGCCGGCACGGTGCTCCACGTCGCCCACCGCGAGCTCGAGCGGCTGGTGCTCGACCGCGACACGCTGCACTTCAAGCAGGCGGTCTCGGTGCGCTACGCGCAGCTGATCTACGACGGGCTCTGGTTCTCGACGCTGCGCGAGGCGCTCGCGGGCTTCGTGGACGAGACCGAGAAGGAGGTCACGGGCGAGGTGCGCGTCCGCCTCTACAAGGGAACCGCCGAGGCCGTCGGCCGCCGCTCGCCGCGCAGCCTCTACCGGCAGGACCTCGCGACGTTCGGCGAGGGCATGGCCTACGACCACCACGACGCCGAGGGCTTCATCAAGCTCTTCGGGCTGCCCGAGCGCGTGCGCGCCCTCACGCGCAGCCGCGTTCCCGTGGACGTGAAGGCCGTGGAGGTGACGCGGCCGGTCCAGCGCCGGAAGCCCGCGGCGAAACGGCGCCACAAGTGAGCATAACCGCCCCGCTCGGCTTCCGCGCCGCGGGCGTCGCCGCCGGGATCAAGTTCGGCCGGCTCGACCTCGCGCTCGTGGCCGCCGACGCGCCGTGCGCCGCCGCCGGGATCTTCACCGCCAACCTCGCGAAGGCGGCGCCCGTGCTCGTCGCGCGCGAGCACCTGAAAGGCGGCCGCGCGCGGGCGATCGTCGTCAACGCCGGCTGCGCCAACGCCGGCACCGGCGACGCGGGCCTCGCCGACGCGCGCGAGATGGCCGCGCTCGCGGCCGCCGCCGTCGGCTGCGCGCCGGCCGACGTCGTGGTGGCCTCGACCGGCGTGATCGGCGTCCGGCTGCCGATGGACAAGGTGCGGAACGGGGTCGCCGAGGCCGGGCGCCAGCTCTCGCGCGAGGGCGGCGCCGACGCGGCCCGCGCGATCATGACGACGGACACGCGGCCCAAGCAGGTGGCGGCGAGCTTCGCCGTCTCGGGCACGACCTGCCACGTCGGCGGCATGGCCAAGGGCGCCGGCATGATCGCGCCGAACCTCGCCACCATGCTCGCCTTCTTCACGACCGATGCGGCCATCGCACCCGCGCTGCTGCGGCGCGCGCTCGTGAGCGCCGTGGGCGAGAGCCTCAACCGGATCACCGTGGACGGCGACACCTCGACGAACGACTGCGCGGTCGCGCTCGCGAGCGGCGCGGCGGGCGCGCCCGAGATCACGGGCGAGGGGGCGGACTTCGACGCGCTCTGCCGCGCGCTGACCGACGCGGCCCGCGAGCTCGCGCGCCAGCTGGTTCGCGACGGCGAAGGCGTCACGCGCATCGCCGAGGTGCGTGTCGAGGGCGCGCGCACCGCCGACGAGGCCGACCGCATCGCGCGCACCGTGGCCGAGTCTCCGCTCGTCAAGACGGCGCTCCACGGGGGCGACCCGAACTGGGGCCGCGTGCTGGCGGCGGTCGGGCGGGCCGGCGTGCCGCTCGACATCGACAAGGTCTCGCTCTGGATCGGCGACGTCCACGTGGCCGAGGCGGGGGCTGCGTGCGACTACGTCGAGAAGCAGGCCGCGGCCGCCATGCAGGAGGACCCGGTGCGGTTGCGCATCCGGCTCGCCGAAGGCCAGGCGAGCGGCTGGATGTGGACCTCCGACCTCTCGCACGGCTACGTCGACATCAACGCCCACTACCGGAGCTGAGCGCGGCATGAAGCTCTGGGGCGGGAACTACGAGGCCTCACCCGACGCGGCGTTCTGGGAGTTCAACCGCTCGTTCCCGTTCGACCGCCGGCTGGTGCGCGAGGAGATCGCGGCCTCGCGCGCCTGGGTGCGCGCGCTCGGCCGCTGCGGCGCCATCAAGCCCGAGGAGGCGGCGACGCTCGAGCGCGGTCTCGACGAGATCGTCGCGAGGCTCGAGGCCGATCCGAAGTACATCGAGGCCGACGTCGAGGACGTCCACAGCTTCGTCGAGGAGCGGCTCGGCGAGATCGTGGGCGAGCTCGCGGGCCAGGCGCACCTCGGCAGGAGCCGCAACGAGCAGACGGTGACGGCGCTGCGGCTGTTCTCGAAGGGCGCGATCGACGCGCTCTCGGCCGGTGTGGCACGGCTCGTCGGGGCGCTCGTCGAGCAGGGCCGCTCCGGCGCCGACGCCGTGATGCCCGGCTACACGCACACGCGCGCGGCCGAGCCGATCACCTTCGGCTTCTGGGCGGCCGCCCACGCCTGGGGCCTGGTGCGCGACCGCCAGCGCCTGCGGGATGCACGCACGCGCGTCGACGTCCTGCCGCTCGGCTCGGGCGCTCTCGCCGGCGCGTCGCTTCCGCTCGACCGCGAGGCGATGGCGAAGGACCTCGGCTTCGCGGTGATCTCCCCCGCCGCGCTCGACGCCGTGATGGACCGCGACTTCGCCGTCGAGCTCGTCTCCTGCTGCGCCCAGCTCCAGACCCACCTCGCCCGGGTCGCGGAGGACCTCATCCACTTCGCCGGCCCCGAGTACGGCTTCGTGCGGCTGCCGGAGGCGTTCACCACCGGCTCGTCGCTGATGCCCCAGAAGAAGAACCCCGACGCGCTCGAGCTGGTGCGCGGCAAGGCCGCGCGCGTGGACGCCGCGCTGCTGCGGCTGCTGATCCTGCTGAAGGGCCTCCCGGCCGGCTACCAGAAGGACCTGCAGGAGGACAAGGAGGCCGTCTTCGACGCGGTCGACACCGCGACGGGCTCGGTCGCCGTGATGACCGGCGTCGTTGCCGGCTTGACGCTCGAGCGCGACGTGATGCGCAAGGCCGCGGGCCGCGAGGAGATGATGGCGGCGGGGCTGGCGGTGGCGCTGGCGCGCGAGGGCATGCCGTTCCGCAAGGCGCACGGCGTCGTCGGCAGCCTGGTCGCGCAGGCGCAGAAGAGCGGCCGCTCGCTGAAGGCCGTGGCGGCGGACGAGCTCAAGTCACAGTCGCCTTCGGTCGCCGCGCGGCTCGACCAGCTCTTCGACCCGCTCGAGGCCGTGAAGGCCAAGTCGCTCCCGGGCGGCGCCGCTCCCGACGCCGTGCGCGTCTCGCTGGAAGCGGCTCTGGCGGCGGTGACGAAGGCGTCCGGAAGCTAACGGAACGGAGACGGACGAACAGGCGGAGCAACGGCCCGACGGAATTGCCAGATCTGACCGGAAGTGAGCGATCGCTCGACCGCGCTCACTTCCGATCAGGGTTAATGATCGCGGGGGCGTCGTCGCCGAAGTACTGCACGAGCAGCCGGCTCCAGTTCGGCCCCTTGCGCAGCTGGGTGAGGTAGGCGTCGAGCGCCTGGCGCAGCTCGGGCGAGGACTTGCGCACGGCCCAGGCGCTGCTCATCGGCTTGCCGAGCGCCAGGCCCGCCTCGAGCTCGGGGTGGATCCTGCGCTGCAGGAAGAAGTCGACGATCCCGCTCACCGTCGCGTCGGCATGGCCCACGCGGATCGCCTCGATCGCCTCCGGGATGTCGGCGACGCGCAGCGTGCGCGATGCCGGCACGCCCGCCTTGTCGAGCGCCTCCGCCCAGACGGTGTTGGGCAGGATCGCCACGCGCGCCGAGCGCAGCTGGGCGAGCGAGCGGATCGGGGGCTTGGGCCGGTGCGTCACCACGATGCTGCGCGCCGGCAGCAGCTCGATCGTGAAGTCGACCTTCAGCCGCCGCTCGGGCGTGACGCTGATGCCGCCCAGCACGTCGCCGGCCTGCCGCTGCAGCATCGGGATCGCCTCGTCCCAGCGCGGCACCGGCACGATCTCGAAGCGCAGCTTGTGCAGCCGGGCGAAGCCCTCGAGCACCTCGCGCTCGAAGCCGGGCGCCGCCGAGCTGCGCTGCGAGAACCAGACCGGGTCCTCGTCGGCGGCGACCAGCACCCGCAGGCTCCCGCGCGCCTTGAGGTCGTCGAGGTCGCCCGCCCCGGCGCCGCCGGCCACGAGCGCCAGCGCCAGCCCGGCGCCGAGCCCCGCCAGGCCGCGCCGCCGCAAGAAGGACATCCGCGGATGATAGCCGAGGGCGAGCCACGGCCTCCGGGCGATTGGATCCCGAGGTTGTCGCGCGGCGGACCGTCGCCTAGGATCGGGGACGTCGGCTCCCCTCCAGGATGGCGGTGATGGAGATTCGCGTCGGCACGAGCGGCTACGCCTACAAGGAGTGGCGCGGCTCGTTCTATCCCGAGAAGCTCAAGCCGGCGCTGATGCTGGGCTACTACTCGGCGCGCTTCTCGACCGTCGAGATCAACAACACCTTCTACAAGCTGCCGGAGCGCCAGACGCTCGAGCGCTGGGCCGAGCAGGTGCCCGCCGCCTTCACGTTCGTGCTGAAGGCCTCGCAGCGCATCACCCACCGCCAGCGGCTCGCGCCCGAGTCGAAGGAGACGGTCGACTACATGCTCGAGACGGGCCGCGCGCTCGGCGACAAGCTCGGGCCGATCCTGTTCCAGACCCCGCCGTTCCTGAAGAAGGACGCGCCGCGGCTCAAATCGTTCCTGGAGCTGCTGCCGCCCGGGCAGCGCGCCGCGTTCGAGTTCCGCCACGAGAGCTGGGAGAGCGAGGAGGTGCACGAGACGCTGCGCGCGCACAACGCCGCGCTCGTCTGCGCCGACACCGAGGAGTCGGCCGCCGGGGGCGCGCCGATCGTCCCGACCGCCGACTGGGGCTATCTCCGGCTGCGTCGGATGGACTACGACGCCGCGGCGCTCGAGCCCTGGGCCGCGCGGATCCGCGCCCAGCCCTGGCGGCAGGCGTTCGTGTACTTCAAGCACGAGGAGGGCCAGCCGCTCGGCTGGCTCGCGATCGAGCGCTTCCTGGCCGTCTGCGCCAGCTGAGGAGGAGACGATGGACGCGTTCCTGAGCGACCTGGGCCACGGCGTGCGGCTGCTGGTGCGCCGGCCGGGATTCACCGCCGTCGCCGTGCTGTCGCTGGCCCTCGGCATCGGCCTCAACACGACGCTGTTCAGCATCGTCAACGCCGTGCTGTTCCGCGGCACGCCGGTGGCCGATCCCGACCGCCTGGTCGAGATCTACTCGAGCGCCGGCGCCGAGCTGCCGCACTTCACCAGCTCCTGGCCCGACTACCTGTCGATCGTCGAGGGCACCAGCGTCTTCACCGGCGTCGCCGCCCACTCGTTCGTCCGCGGCATCCTGTCGACAGGAGGCGAGCCCGCGCTCGTGACCGGCGAGGCCGTGAGCGCGAACTACTTCGACATCCTCGGGATCCGGCCGGCGCTCGGGCGCGGATTCCTCGCCGAGGAGAACGTCGGCGAGGGGCAACACCCCGTGCTCGTGATGAGCCACCGTCTCTGGCAGCGGCGCTTCGCAGGACGCCCGGAGGTCGTGGGCCAGACGCTGCAGCTGAGCGGCATCGCCTACCAGGTGGTGGGGGTGGCGCCCGCGCGCTTCACCGGCGTGCTCCCCGGGCTGCAGCCGGAGTTCTGGGTGCCCGCCACCATGGTCGAGCGGCTGAGCAACGCCGGCGTGCAGTCCACGACCAACAACGACCCCGGCGCCACGCGCCTCGCGCAGCGCGGCAACCGCTGGCTGTTCCTGAAGGGGCGCCTCGCGCCGGGTCGCAGCGCGGCGGAGGCGCAGGCGCAGCTGGAGGCGCTCTTCGCGCGCCTGGCTCGCGACTACCCGGTCACGAACGACAGGACGAAAGCCAGCGTGCTGCCGGCCGCCGGCATCCGCTTCCACCCGATGCTGGACGGCTACGTGAAGGCGGCGAGCGCCGTGCTGCTCGCCGCGGTCGGGCTCGTGCTCGTGATCGCCTGCGCGAACGTCGCCAACATGCTGCTCGCGCGCGGCGCCGCGCGGACGCGCGAGCTGGCCGTGCGCGCCGCCGTCGGCGCCAGCCGCGGCCGGCTGCTGCGCCAGCTGCTGAGCGAGAGCCTCGCGCTGGCGGCGCTCGGAGGCGCCCTGGGCGTTCTGCTGGCGGTCGCCGCCACGCGCCTGATCGCGGCCGGGCTCGCGACCGATGCGCTGCCGGTTCCGATCGCCTTCGACCTGCGGCCGGACGCGAGCGTGCTGACGTTCGCCGCGCTCGCCTCGCTCGCGACCACCGTGCTGTTCGGCCTGCTGCCGGCGTGGACCGGCTCCTCGCTCGCGCTCGTTCCTTCGCTCAAGGCCGACGCCACCGGCGAGCGCTCCCCGAGGCGGCGCGTGACGCTGCGCGACGGGCTCGTGGTCGCACAGCTCGCGCTCTCGCTGGTGCTGCTGGTCGCCGGGGCGCTGCTGACGCGCGGGCTGCTGCGCGCGCGCGGGACGGAGGTCGGCTTCGACCCGGCGCCGCTCGCCGCGCTCTCGTTCGACCTGCAGATGAACGGCTACGACGAGGCGCGCGCGCTGGCGTTTCGCAGGCGCGTGGTGGCGGAGCTGCAGGCCGTCCCCGGCGTGAGCGCCGTGTCGCTCGCGTCGCGCCTGCCGCTCGCCCCCGACGTCAACATGGAGGGCCTGCGGATCCGCGGCCACCACCAGGCGCAGGACGACTCGACGCCGATCGACGCCGTGTCCGTGGGCTCGGACTACTTCCGGACCGTGGGCGTGCCGCTCGTGGAGGGCCGCGGGTTCACCGAGGACGAGGTCGAGCGCGAGGCGAACGTCGCGGTCGTCAACCAGGCCTTCGCCCGCAAGTACTGGCCCGGACAGAGCGCGCTCGGACAGGCCGTCTACACCGCGGGCTTCGACCACGACCCCCACGTCGTCGTGGGCATAGCCCGCGATCACAAGGTGCGCTCCGTGGGAGAGCCTAGCACGCCGTACCTTCACCTGCCGGCCGCACGTTCCCGCCGGCTCTCGCTCGTCGTCCGCACCGCACAGCCCGCCGCCGTGGCACTGCCCGCGCTGCGTGCGGCGGTGCTGCGGCTCGAGCCCGCGGTGGTCTTTACCGAGGACGCGTCCGCCACGGAGATCGCGGCGACGACGCTCGCGCCGACGCGGATCGGCGCCGCGCTGCTCGGCGCCTTCGGCTCGCTCGCGCTGCTGCTCGCCTCGGTCGGCCTCTACGGCGTGATCGCGTACTCCGTCAGCCAGCGGACGCGCGAGCTGGGCGTGCGTACCGCCCTCGGCGCGCGCCGCGGCGACCTCGTGCGTCTCGTGCTCGGGCACGGGGCGCGGCTCGCGATGGTCGGCGTGGGCGTCGGGGCGCTGCTCGCCGCGCTCGTGGGCCGCGTGTTCGGGGCGCTGCTCTACGGCGTGAGCCCGCTCGACCCGATGGCGTACGGGCTGGCGGCGGCGATCCTGCTGCTGGTCTCCGCCGCCGCCAACCTGGTGCCCGCGCTCGCGGCCGCGCGCGTCGACCCGATCCGCGCGCTGCGCAGCGAGTAGCGGCGCGCGCTAGTTCGAGGGCGGCTTCACCGCCAGCGCCGCCGTCAGGTCGGCGAGCGTGCCGAGCCGTCCGTGGCCGGGAGCGATCGCCTCGACCGCGAGCCCCTGCTTCTGGATCTTGTCGGCGAAGTCGACGAGCGCCGGGCTCGCCGGCGGGAACGGTCCCTGCGGCGGGATCGTGAAGAGGTCCGACACGAACACGGTCTTCTGCTTCGGCAGGTAGCCGATCACCGCCTCGGCGACGTGCGGGTTCGGCCCGATGTCGCGCACCTCGAGCGTGTGGGTGCCGTCGTCGAACACGCGCTTGCCGGTGAAGGTCTCGATCACGGGCGCCTTCGGCTGGCGCGACAGGCTGTCGGGCTTGATCGTGTGCGGCGCCTTCGCCAGCCGCTCGATGAACGCCTTGTTGCCCGGCGTCGTCACGATCGTGATGCCCTTCGCGATGTAGGTCCGCAGGCCGCCGCTGTGGTCGAAGTGGTAGTGGGTCGGCACCACGTAGCGCACCGGCTTGCCCGGAGCGGTCTCCTCGATCTTCGCGAGCACCGCGAGCGAGCGCTCCTCGTTGAGCGGGGCCTCGAGCACCACGACGTGATCGTTGAAGACGACGAACAGGCTGTGGTGCGAGCCGCCGGTGGCGAAGTAGGCGTCGTCGCCCAGCTTGGCGAGCGTGACGCCGCTGCCCGGCGGCGCGGCCGGCACCGTCTCGGCGTCGGTCGGCGGGTCCAGCAGACCGCTCGCCGGCCCGCCGTTCACGACCACCTTGCCGAACTTCAGGTCCTGCGTGGTCTCGCCGGCCAC
>Ga0157380_10003019_pt1 | contig 11465 bp, 11 predicted proteins | sample S35metaG_FD_119757 | JGI IMG/M metagenome (GOLD analysis project Ga0157380, IMG submission 119757) | Switchgrass rhizosphere microbial communities from Kellogg Biological Station, Michigan, USA - S3-5 metaG | ecosystem: Host-associated > Plants > Roots > Rhizosphere > Soil | place: USA...
CAAAGCGGTAACGCACATCAGACTTGATCGTACGGTCGTACGCCTCCTCGATCCGATCGGGCGCTATCACCTCGACATCAGCAGTAACGTTGTGTTCGGCGCAGAAATCGAGCATCTCCTGCGTTTCGGGAATGCCGCCGATCAGCGAGCCGGCGAGCGTACGGTTTCCCATGATAAGCCCGCCTTGATGGATCATTGTCGGCGAAGGAGGAACGCCCACCGTTACCATGGCGCCACCGTAGCCCAGAAGGCCTATGTATGGCATCAGCTCATGGTCAGCCGAAACGGTGTCAAGAATGAAATTGAACGAATTGGCGAGGGCCGTCATTGCTTCGGCGTCGCGGCTGATCACAAAACTATCGGCGCCAAGCTTCTTTGCATCGGCCTCCTTGCCCGGCGAAGTACTGAACACAGTGACGTCCGCACCCATTGCCTTAGCAAGCTTTACGCCCATGTGGCCAAGGCCGCCGAGGCCCACAACCCCGACCCTTTGTCCAGGTCCTACCTTGAATCGTTTCAGTGGTGAATACGTCGTGATTCCTGCACACAACAGCGGTGCAACCCCGGACAGGTCACCTTGCGCATTTACCCTTAGTGCGTAGTTTTCGTCGATCACGTATTTGTTAGAGTAGCCCCCGTAGGTAGGTGTGACACGGTCCATCTCGGTTCCGTTGTAGGTAAACGCCGCTTGGTTGATGCAATACTGCTCGATGCCCGACGTACACGGTGGGCACTCGCGGCAGCTGTCGATAAAGCAGCCAATACCGGCAGTGTCTCCAACCTTGAATTTGGTCACTTCGCCACCAACCTGCGAGACACGGCCGATGATCTCATGACCCGGAACCATCGGATATACCGCCGGCATCAGATCCGGCCACTCGTTCTTCGCCTGGTGGATATCTGAATGGCAAATACCGCAATAATCTATGTCGATCAACACGTCGTTCGGCCCCGGTTTGCGGCGAACGAAATTAAACGGCTGGAACTTCGTTCCGGTTTCATGAACGGCAAATCCCTTCGTTGCAGTTCCTTCAGTTTCGGCTGCGATCATAGTTGTCTCCTTAAATTGCGCGTTTCGTTAATCTATGATAACGCAAACGCTGCAATTCCGTGAGTTATCCGTGACGCTGATTGACATGAGGAGGGCAACTTTCTAAACTAGGCCTACTGTTAACACGCAGCTTCCACGCCGTCGGACGAGCCCACGGTAAAACTGTGGAGTTCGAACTGAAGAAGGGTCTCCTCGCTTTTTCCTTTCATACCACGCACAGACATTCCATCGATTCGATCTGCCCGCCGGCGGCGACGTGTGTGCGTCTCCAGTGCCAATCTGAATCGGATGGTTATTTTCTCTGGAGATAAATGAAATACTTGACTAAGAAAACTTCAGTTATTGCGCTTCTAATAGCGATCTTCGCGGTGGCCGTTTTTGCTGCCGCAAACTATCAACTTTTCGGTGACGCCGAGCTGTTTAGTCCCGGCAACAATTCGCCCACAGCGGCTCAACTGCGGTCTACAGCAGGCGGATTCGGAGGCGCCGATTTCACGATCACCTCAGGACTTACATTTGCTGACATTACGAACCTAAGCTCGGAGTTTAAGATCACATCGGGCGCCTGCGGAGCCGGTTCACCGAGATTCCAGGTGAAGGTGGTGGATGCGGTGACCGAATTAACGAAAAATGTTTTTGTATACTTCGGCAGTCATCCGAACTACAACGATTGTCCCGTTGGTACTTGGACAACCACGGGCGATCTTTTGGAGGCTGGAAAGTATGTTGACAGCAGCCAGCTAACAGGTGGGACGTTCTATCACAGTTATTCAGATGCAGTTGCCGCGTTTGGTACATGGGAAGTGACCGGCGTTCAGCTTGTTGTGGATAACGGGAATGTTACCGTATTGGCCGACAACGTAACGATCAACAACACGATCTTCACGTTTGAAAGTGCAAATTCGTGCAAGAACGGCGGATGGCAGAATTTCACATCGGCTCCCGGCCCCTTCACCAACCAGGGCCAGTGTGTTAGTTATTACGCCAAAGGCGGTCAATAATTGACGTTTCTGCAGGTGTTCTAATAGGCGAAGGGATTTTTCCCTTCGCCGTTTTCGCGCGAGGATCGCAATCCCGCGAACTTCAGCAGTCAAATGGTGGCGATGACCTTTAACTCGATCGCGATCGGGGTCGGCAACGCGCCAACTTCAACCGTTGTCCGACACGGCTGATTTTCGACAAAATATTCCGCGTAAATTCGGTTATACACCGCAAAATCGCCCTTCATATTGGTGAGAAAGACAGTTACATCCACGATCTTGTCCCACGAGGAGCCCGCATCCTCGAGAATGTATCGAACATTTTGAAAAACCGAGCGGCACTGCATCTCGATGTCATAGGACACGATCTCACCCACTTCATTCAATTCAACACCAGGTATTTCCTTTGTGCCCCGTTCGCGCGGTCCGACGCCCGACAAAAACAGCAAATTCCCGACTCGGCGGGCGTGCGGGTACAAACCAACCGGTTCGGGCGCTTTCGAAGAATTGATCGCGTCGTTCATTTCTTTGTGTTGATACATCCGATTCTAGGTAAAATACGAATACAATGTAAACCGTAGGCTTTAACGATTTATGAATAAGATCATTTGCTTGATATTAACGGCAGCGTTCTTGGCAGGCTGTTCAGTTCAGCCGGCGATCGCTGCCGAGCAACGGGCGGTCTTCGCGGGCGGCTGTTTTTGGGGTGTCGAGGCGGTTTTCGAGCACCTGAAGGGAGTGATCGATGTTAAGTCTGGCTATGCGGGCGGCAAGAAAGAAACCGCTAATTACGATGACGTTAGCAGCGGCGAGACAAAACATGCCGAATCCGTCGAGATCCGATTTGATCCCGCGAAAATAACCTACGAACAGTTACTAAAAATATTCTTTGAGGTCGCTCACAACCCGACGGAATTGAACAGGCAGGGTCCGGATGTGGGGCCGCAATACCGCTCAGTTATCTTCTACGTGGACGAGGAGCAAAAAAGGGCCGCCAAGGCGTTTATTGAATCTGTGAATGCGTCAAAGAAGTTTCCCGGTCCAGTCGTAACGGAAGTTGTGCCATTCGATCACTTCTATATTGCCGAGGACTACCATCAGGACTTTATGAAAAAGAACCCTGACCATCCGTATATCGTTTACCATGACGTTCCGAAAGTGGCGGCATTGAAGAAACAGTTTCCCGGATTATACGTCGAGAAGTGATCACCGCTCGCCGTCGTAAACGGCCCGGGCGCATTCGACGAACAGATCGAGATAGTATGCACGGATCTCCTCCGGATTGAGACTTCGATTCTCTTTTTCGGCGATAAACTTCATCAGCTCGAACGCAACCTCTTCTCCGGTTTCGATCCTAACGGGTTGTGTCTCCATACCAAGCTCCTAATTGCCTTTCTCGGCCCAAATCTGCACCAGATTCACGAGCGTCTCAGTCGATCTCTCCAAACCTTTGCGTGAATTGAATTCCAGTTTTCCGTGGAAGTTATGCCCCCCGGTGAAAAGATTCGGCGTCGGCAGGCCGCGGGTCGTTAATCGCGAACCATCTGTTCCGCCGCGGATCGGACGGAGCTCGGCCGTAACACCGGCGCGCTTCGCCGCCTCGATCGCGTAATCGGTGAGCTGGGGATAATTCTTCAGAACCTCTTTCATGTTCAGATAACCAAGCTCGCTCTTATAGTCGATCTTCACATCCGGATGGCGTTTCTGAACCTCAGCAATGACCTTCTGAACGGCTTCCTCCTGCGCGGCGAGGCCGCTGATTTCGAAGTTCCTCAGCAGGATTTTCACGGTCGAAGTTTCCACATCGAGGTTACCGACATACGGATGCAGAAATCCCTCGCGGCCCTCAGTAGTTTCGGGGCGATTCGCGATCGCTTTCGGAAAACTTGCAAGAAAATCGCCCGCAGCGTACGACGAGTTGACCAATATCCCCTTTGCTGTGCCCGGATGTGTGGACTTCCCGTGGAAGGTTACAGTCGCCGTACGAGCTGACCATGTTTCGTTGGAAATATCGCCCAGCTGCTCTCCGTCGACTGTATAGGCAAATTTCGCACCCCATTTGTCGATCTCAAATTGGTCCATTGGGCCGCCGACCTCTTCGTCCGGCGTAAATGCGACTGCAATGTTACCGTGCTTGATCTGCGGATTTTGTTTCAAAGTGTCGATCATAGTCATGATCTCCGCGACGCCTGATTTGTCATCTGATCCGAGAAGCGTCGTGCCGTCCGCGGTGATAATGTCGTCCCCGATAAGGTTTTTTAGATCGGGATTCTGTGCGACAGTGATCACCTGAGTCTTGTCGTTCGGCAAAACGAGGTCGCCGCCCTGATAGTTTTTGTGAATGATCGCGTTGACGTTCGCACCCGAGACCGCAGGTGAGGTATCCATGTGGGCGATGAAACCGATCGTCGGGACCTTTGAATTGTCAGCGAGATTCCCTGGCACCACTCCGTACACAATTCCCTGTTCGCTGATACGTACATTCTGCACGCCCAGCTCTTTAAGTTCCTTTTCGAGCAATCTCGCAAGGACTAGCTGTTTCTCGGTGCTTGGGAATTTTCCTGCATCTTCAGCCGACTGCGTATCGATCTTCACATACCGAAGAAAGCGATCCATCGCAGATTCAGTCGGCGGCTTCGTTTGAGCAAAGGTCGATAAGGTGGCAAGGGCAAGGAAGGCAATAAGGATAAGTCTTTTCATATATGCGATCGGCGAGAGTTGTTACGGCTTCGATGCAATTTTGGTTTTCCAGTTTGGCTGCAGTCTTTAGTGCTGCGGCTTGTATTCCGGATAATAATATTTGTAGCCGAGCAGGCGTGCCGTTGGCCGCATCAGCGGCCGCAAGACCTTTTGGACGAATACCGCCGGGCCTTCTGCCAAATAGGAATCCATATCGGTACCATAGACAGACAACTGCATCAGCACTGGCAAGGGGCCCGGATGGCCCCCAAATTTATCTACCAGCGGATAAAACTGCGAAAGGAAATACGCAAATTGGGCCGGCATGGTTTTCGGATCGTCGCTTTCAACCACAACGGTGCCTGTGGTTTCATTGAACGGCCTGTGCGGCGTAAGTTTGGGAATAGTGATCGATCCACCCGGTCCAAGAATCTTCTTCTCGTCGCCTACCTGAACGCTCAAAGCACCCGTCTTGACCGTAAACGTCTCTTCAAAGTCTTCGTGTATGTGCACCGGCGGACCCGGCGCGGAAGGCCGTGCCTCAAGCTTCAGCTGGACCCAGCCGTCGGTGGTCGACAGTATCGTCTGATCAAATCCCTCGGAGTTGCTAATGAAGCGGTCACCAGGCTGAAAATAGGTCGCGAAGTCGGGTTTTTCAGGCGGGAAAACATAATCGCTCAGGATGAGGCCGATGACAAAATACGCGACGACGATCGCGATTGTCCAAAGAACGATGCGTTTAATGGTTCGCATAATTGGGGACTAAATCTTCACACAAACGTTCTTTTCGTCCGTAAAAAATCTGAGGGCTTCGAAGCCGCCTTCGCGGCCGAGCCCGCTGTCTTTGACGCCGCCGAAAGGCGTTCGGAGATCGCGAAGCAGCCAGCAGTTTACCCACACTATTCCGGCCTCGAGTGCGGCTGATACCCGATGTGCACGCGAAAGGTTTTCGGTCCAGAGGGTCGCTGATAACCCGTAGCGGACGCTGTTCGCGTAGTTCATAACTTCGTCTTCGCTATCGAACGGCTGTAACGTTACGACCGGTCCAAAGATCTCTTCCTGATTCGTGCGGCAGTCGAACGGAAGGCCATCGATCACGGTCGGCTTGATGAACCAGCCGTCCGAGCATCTACCGTCCGTCGCGACTGAATCTCCGCCCGTCAGGACCGTCCCCCCTTCCTTCCGTGCAAGGTCGATGTACGACATTATTTTCTCAAAGTGCTCTTTCGATACGATCGCACCGATCTCCGTATCTTCATCCAGCGGATCTCCGACGATTAAGGCGGAAACTCGAGCGACGAAGTCGCTTTTGAACTGCTCGAACATCGGCCGCTCTACAAATATCCGCGAACCTGCGAGGCAAATCTCTCCCTGATTAGAAAATGACGAGCGCACAGTTGTCGCCAGCATGTCTTCGTAAGTGCAATCGGCGAAGATGATGTTCGGGTTCTTTCCCCCAAGCTCAAGCGAGAGCTTTTTGAACATCGGAGCAGCCGTTCGCGCGATCTCTTCGCCGGTCTTCGTCCCGCCTGTGAAGGAGATCGCTTTAACGTCCTTGTGTGCGACGATCGCCGAACCAACCTTGGGTCCGGCGCCGTGAACTATATTCAAAACGCCTGCGGGCAGGCCGGCTTCGATGCACAATTTAGAAAGTAGGTATGCCGTCATCGGCGTGACTTCGCTTGGTTTTGCGACCACGGAACAGCCTGCCGCGATCGCCGGTGCGATCTTCCACGTGAAAAGATAAAGCGGCAGGTTCCATGGAGATATGCATCCGGCAACACCCAACGGCTTCCGCAGCGTGTAATTGATCGCTTGTCCCGTTGTGTCGTGCGATTCGTTCGCGGTATGCATCGCCGCCGTTGCGTAGAATCGAAAATTTGCGACCGCTCGCGGAATATCGACACTTCGGGCGAGTGAGATCGGCTTTCCGTTATCTATGCTTTCTGCCTTGGCGAGTACCTCCAGATCACGCTCGATCAACGAAACAAGCCGCATAAGGATCTCGAAACGCTGATCCGGTGGCGTGCGCGACCATGAAGGAAACGCGGCTTTCGCCGCCTCGACTGCCAGATGTACGTCCCGGTCGTCCGAATCCGCGATCTGCGAGTAAACGTGACCTGTCGACGGATCGAAATTGTCCAGGTATTCGCCTGAAGCCGGCTGAACAAGCTCGCCGCCTATGTAGTTTTCGATCTTCTCCATCGTTCCCGTTCGAACCAATTGAATACTTGATAGCGGATAACTGTTAGCTTACTTCAACTTGCCATACTTCTTCATGATCTCGCGCACCTTGTCGATCGGCAGTGCTTCGACAGTATGGCCGTTACCTGTGATCGTAGCCGCTTTGAAAAGGGAATTGAGAATGGCTTCTTCTGTGGCTTCGATCACGGCTTGAAAAAGTGGCGACATCGCTTCGTTTCCGACAACTGAGATGTCGCGAACGCGGTCATTGGCGTTGATACGGTTTGCCGTCGAAAATGCGATGGCGTAATCCCCACTCCCGTTCGACATTGCCGATCCGGTGCGACCGAGCCCGATCATGGATCGGAACGCGAGCCGGTTTAACTGACGATGATCAAGTGGGGCATCGGTAGCGATCACGATGATGATGGAACCATCTGCACTCTCAGAAACACTTGCGGTCGCAGGTGACTTCGTTGTGCCCTCCCTCACGGTCGGGCTGCTGACAGGCAGGGACTTCTGCATCGACACTGCATTCTTTAGATAATAGTTTCCCAGTTCTACTCCAACCGGAACACCGTCGATCGACAACACGCCGCCGAAGTTCGATTGGACGAGAATCCCGATGGTGTATCCGCCAAGGAACGCAGGGAGCCTACGGGACGATGTCCCTATGCCGCCTTTCCATCCGAATGCGACTGTGCCGGTCCCGGCGCCGACCGAGCCTTCCTCGACCGCACCCGATCTCGCGCTTTTCAATGCCGCGAAGACATCATCGCGTGTGATGTGCCGTCCACGGATATCATTCAGAAACCCATCGTTCGTTTCCGCGACGACAGGGTTGATGGAGCGGACTTCTTCATTGCCGGGCAGCCCGAGCATATAGTCCATCAGAAAATCTGCAGTCTTGGGAACGGAGAGCGTCGAAGTGAGCAGTATCGGCGTCTCGATCTCCCCAAGCTCGTTTACCTGAGTCGATCCCATTAGCTTCCCGAATCCGTTTCCTACGAATATGGCGCCCGGAACTTTCTCGCGAAATAGATTGCCGCTGTGGGGAATTACTGCTGTGGCGCCGGTGCGAACATTGTCGCCGCGAACGATCGTCACGTGCCCCACGCTCACGCCTGCGACATCGGTGATCGCATTGTTCGTGCCGGTCGGAAGGATCCCGATCTTTAACCCGATCTCCCTAGCGCGTGGGCGAACAATCGGTTGAGAGACCACCGGATAGACTAGTGAGGATAGCGTGAATAGGACAAAGATAGAGCGCGAACTTAACGGCATCGATGGATCAACTCCTGGACCTGTTGCACGAAATGAATGAAAGCAAGGCTATAATAGCTCGAAACCACTCGATTTACATCTACGCCTATGGCAGACGATCAAGCGAAAGTAGAAGCGTTAAAAGAGGACGTTGACGTCAAGCGGGAACTCGAACAGGCCCGTGGTACACGGGAGAAGAAAAAGGGGCCACGCAGGCGCAAACTGTGGCTTGTAATTTACTTGATCCCGATCCTTGTCTTCGGCGGAGTTTACTACATTTTCAGATCTGGATACTTCAAATTCGCAGCTCAGTACGAGTCGTTGGTGGGGCGCCTTATTGTCGCCGCGATCGCGATTTCCGCCGTATTGCTCGTCTTGTACATTGTTAAGGCATACCTTATCGATTCGCTCAGTGATCCTGTGGCTCGCTACAACCTGAAACACGTGGCGAACCTGCTTGCCGGGTTGGGGATATTTTTTATCGCGATCACAGCACTGTTCGCAAACTGGTACACGGCCGTAGTCTCCTTGGGCGTTATTTCGGTGATACTCGGATTTGCGCTGCAGGCTCCCATAACAAGCTTTATTGGCTGGATCTATATCCTCACAAAAGTTCCGTACCGAGTCGGGGACCGGATCCAGATAAATATGGATACGGGCGATGTCATCAGCGTAAATTATCTGGATACAACTCTTTGGGAGGTTGGCGGGCGACACCTCTCGACGGATCATCCAAGCGGACGGATCATAAAATTTCCTAATTCGAGCGTGCTTACAACACCCGTGCACAATTATTCCTGGTCGCTCTTCCCTTATATTTGGAACGATATTAAGTTTCAGGTCGCCTATCAAAGCGACCTCGATTTCGTGGAAAAAGTCCTGCGGGAAACGGCTGAGGAAGAGGTCGGCCCGATAATGAAGGAGCGAATAGGTATGTACCGGGAACTACTCGCCGAGACACCCGTCGATCAGCTTGAGGTAAACGAACGCCCGGTCGTTGTTTTTAGGACGGATCAAACTACGTGGGTCAATGCCATCGTGCGGTATCTGGTCGAACCGCGGCAAGCAGGACCAGTCAAGACCAGGCTAATTAGAAAGATGCTCGTGCGGTTAAACTCCGAGCCTGAGAAAGTGCTGCTTCCGAAGGGCGATGCTCGTTAGACCTTTGCGAAGGTCAACCCTGTTTGACCTTGATACTTTCCGCCACGGTCTTCGTAGGAGACGGCGCAATCTTCGTCAGATTCAAAGAATAGGATCTGTCCGATCCCTTCGTTCACGTAAACACGAAGCGGCAAATTCGCGAGGTTTGCGATCTCCACAACCAGCCTGCCTGTCCAGCCCGCTTCAAGCGGTGTCGTGTTCACAAGCAATCCTGCGCGAGCGTACGTCGATTTGCCCAAAGCGATGCCCGTCACATTCCGCGGCATCTTGAACGTTTCGACAGTTACCCCCAGCCCGTAGTGATGCGGAGGCAAAAGATAGAAGCGAGATCCATCCTCCGCCGTATGCAGCTCAGGAGCGATCAATGAGTATTGCTCATCGAAGCGCTTAGGATCGATCTCTTTTGCGTGGACGGATGAGAAAATGCGAAATCCGTCGTCGGCAAGGCGCATATCGTAACCATAGCTCGAAGCGCCCGCAGATATGATCCGGCTTCCATTTGCTTCACGGACCAACTCGCCCAGAAAGGGCGTTATCATTTGGTTCTCCTCGGCCATTCGCCGAAGCCAGAGATCGGATTTTATAGACATAAAAGCGATAGGTGGTAACGAAAAATACGTTACCACCTAAGGTTTTGAAATTCCAATTTGTTTGCGAGTTAGGACGGCTTTCCGATCTCTTTTATCTTCATCGTGCCGTCGCCCACAGTAAATTTTAACGGGATCGAACCTGTGCCGGATTTGCCGGCGATAGACTTGTCCGTAAATTCGGCCTTACGGCTACGCGGAGTAAAGCCTTTAAATCCATTCTCGATCTTCCCGGTCCGCAAGATCGTCGCATCAAACTCAGCGTTGAGTCCCGTCGGCAGGTTCAAGCTCATATTGCCGGTCGCTACCTGAATGTCCGCAAAGCGTCCGCGCCAGCTTCGGGTCGGTATCGTCAACTCCAGATCTCCCGTTCCGATCGTCGCAAGAATCCCGCCGCCGACCAATTCGATCTTCGCATCGGATTCCAGGTAGTTGATCTTCATGGTTCCTTCGACGCCGCTGATGTTTAGGCTGCCCTTGCCGCCGTCGATCTGGAGATCGCAATACTTTGGCACCTTGATCACGTAGTCGACTCTGAACGGCAGGCCGTAAAGCGTTTTTGGAAATTGCTTATCGATGCTCTTCACGTACTTCTTATCGTTGGTCCCTACGCTGACTATGCCCGTACGGCCGAGGCTTTCCTCCGTTATAAATCCGGTCACTTTTGCGAGGCGATCAAGATCAGCCTCCGTCGGCGCCTGCATCTCTATTTCGGCCGAGATCTCGACCTCTCGGTTGGACCAGCCCTCGATCCGGATCGATCCGTTCGGGGCGCCGACGACAGAAAGCGTCCCGCCGACCCCGAAATCAAGCCGATCGGATTTGTAGGTAGTACGTTTTACGTATGAAGCGTTTTGTCCGAATGCGGAGATCGAAAGCCAAACAACGATAACGACGAACAGCGGTAGATTTCTTAATTTCATTGGTTTTTGGCTGGAGAAAGGAAGTGGAGGCCACCTCAAGTGTAGCCATATTGAGTTAAAAAGGGCAATAAAAATTTTCCTGGGAAGGATCTAGCGCGTAAAGAACGAGATACCGCCGCGCTGGTTGGTTACAGTCAGGGTCGAGCTGCCGTCGCCGAATTTGCCTACTACGCGGCGCCCATCGCCCACATAACTCAGATTGCCGTTCGCGAAAGGACCGAGCGAAATATACCGCGTCGAAGGGGCCGTCGCGACAAGCTTGAAGGAGGAATTAAATGGGATACGAATATTGATAGTTCCCCTCATCGACGCGAACCGGTAGTTGCCGCCGGGAAGTATGTCACCATCGAAAAACAAATCTCCGATACCATTTTGCGCCTGGACTGTATTGGCAGAAATATTGGTGAGCGTTACATCACCCTCGCTCGAGATATGAGCGCGAACGCTGCCGCCCCGAACATTTGTAACGATGAGGTTTCCGATCAGGGTCTCGATATCGACGACGCATGCGTATGGAACGCGAACGTTGAAATTCACGTTGCCGACTTCGCGGCCCTGATTGTCCTTCATAAGATTAATGAGTATCGCGCCCTCGATAACCTGTGGTGAGATGGTCGCGGCCGGCGCTTCAAGACTC
>Ga0157380_10003020_pt1 | contig 11464 bp, 11 predicted proteins | sample S35metaG_FD_119757 | JGI IMG/M metagenome (GOLD analysis project Ga0157380, IMG submission 119757) | Switchgrass rhizosphere microbial communities from Kellogg Biological Station, Michigan, USA - S3-5 metaG | ecosystem: Host-associated > Plants > Roots > Rhizosphere > Soil | place: USA...
GCCGTTAATGCATTCTCTTCTGAAGGTCAGCCGACAGGCGCAAGCGCAATATCTTGGTCAAGCATTGCTCGCCCAGGCATGTTGAGTGGCATTTCTGCGCTGGTCCCGGTTACGAAGAAGCCCGCAATAGGTAGAACAACAATCGCGCCAACAACGCCCGCTGTGCCCGTTTCACCTCGACTGTCCATTTCGCCTTTGAGGCGGATGTTGACGCCGTTAATGTTCACCGATTTGACGGCCAGGTGGATGCCGCCCGATTTACCCCACATCCCCTTGTTGCGCACCTCGGTCAGAACGCCCTCAACAGGACTCCGCGCGGGAATCACAACCTGTCCATTGAGCAGCACGTCTTGAGCCACTTCTAATTGCACCGGCTGACCAACCTTCAGACCCTTGCCCTTAGTAGTCAGTCCTTCGGAGAGTACGACAGGGACGGGCGCACCAGCGCGCAGCACATTCCCCGCAACCTGCTGCGGGACCACCGCAACATTCTGACCTCGCAGTATGGGGGTGACCGTCGTTTGGGCACCGACGGGACCGGCGAGTAGCAGCACTGACGCTGTAACAACTCTATAAGACATTGGATTTCCTTCTTGAAATTAGGGCGGGCGCGTCTGACCAATGCAGCCTCGTTCCCGAGAAGGAGGGCGGTGGTTGCGCGGAGCAGCGCTCTATACCTTGGGGGCGATAAAGAATTTCACGGAATGCGACAAAAGTTTGCCTATTGATCCCGTAGGTCGCCAAGCCAGCCCTTCGGTAATGGCAGCTTTGGGTCGAAAGCAGACGTAGGGCTAATGGCCGCAATGGGTCGGTAACGGACATTGCGATTTCACAACGGTGACTCGGACCGAGAGCGCAGTTCGTGCGTTTCATCATCGGGAGTTTTGGCCATGAAATCAGCAGCATTGGCTTTCGGTTTGAAAGCGGCGGTCACCGCGAGCGCTTGGCTGGCCGCCTCACCGGCACTGGCTCAGCAAGCTGAGCCGCCCTCGCCCACGCAGTTGACAGCGCAGCCCTCGACGGTTCGGGGCGCAGTGCCGTCGTCCAATCCTTGGGACAGCCTTCCAGCAATGTCACCATACCGCTGCCTTGCGGAGTTTGTCGGAACGGCAACCGACCCCAATACCGGTGCGCCGGTCCGTGCCAGCGTCAACCCGGAGACCGGGAGGCCGCTGTGCTCGCCGTCTTCACGGCCGACGGAAAGGACGACGCCGCCGCGTCGCTAATGTCCACTTTCGGTCGAAAGCGGTCATCGGGCCAGCGCTTCGGCCATCTCCGCCACTTCGAGCCAGCGCAACTCGGCGGCCTCGATCTCGGTGCGGTGGCGGGCGATACGCTCGGTCAGTTCGGCGAAGCGGCTGGGGTCGCGGGAGAAGAGATCAGGGTCATGCAACGCTTCCTCGTCGGTGGCGACTGCCGCTTCCAGCCGCTCAATCTCTTGCGGAAGCCGGTCGAGGTCGCGCTGGTCCTTGTAGGATAATTTGTTCCCCGCCGCGGGCCTGGGACCAGGAGCGCCGGCCGGCGCTGCTTTGGCACCGCCCTGCCCCCCGGCCTTCGCCGGAGAACGTACCGCCTGATACCGCTTCCTGACCCAATCCTCATAGCCGCCGGCGACGATGTCGACCTTTCCCGACCCGTCGAGCCCCAGCGTGACGGTCACCGTCTTGTCGAGGAAGTCGCGGTCGTGGCTGACGATCATGACGGTCCCCTCATAGTCGGAAATCACCTCCTGCAGCAGGTCAAGCGTTTCGAGGTCGAGGTCGTTGGTCGGCTCGTCGAGCACCAGCAGGTTCGAGGCCCGCGCGAATTCGCGCGCGAGCAATAGCCGCGACCGCTCGCCGCCCGACAAGGAGCCGACGGGTGCTTCGGTCAGCGAAGGGTCGAACAGGAATTCCTTCAAATAGCCCTTGATGTGCTTCTTGACCCCACGAACCTCGATCCAGTCGCCGCCCTCGGCGAGCACGTCGCGAACCCGTTTGTCGGGCGCCATCAACTTGCGCTGCTGGTCGATGACGATGCCAGACAGCGTTTTGGCTTGGGTCACGGTGCCGCTGTCCGGCTTCAATTCGCCTGTCAGGAGCTTGAGCAGCGTGGTCTTGCCGGTGCCATTGGCCCCGACCAGCCCGATCCGATCGCCACGCTGGATGCGGAGGGTGAAATCGCGAATAATCGGCCGACCCCCGAAGCTCTTCGCCACCAGCTCGGCGTCGATCACCGTCTTGGTTTTTACCTCATCCTTGGCGAGGCCGAGCTTGGCGGCGCCTGCCGGCCCAAGCATCGCCGCGCGCTGGGCGCGCATGTCGTTCAGCTAGGCCAGGCGCCCCTGGTTGCGCCGCCGCCGGGCGGTGACTCCGCGCTGCAGCCAGTGCAACTCGAGCGCCAGCTTGGCATCCAGCTTGTCGGCCGCGCGCTGCTCCTCGGCATAGACCGCCTCGGTCCAGGCCTCGAAACCGCCAAATCCTATTTCGGACCGCCGCATCTGCCCGCGGTCGAGCCACAGGCAGCTTTTGGTGAGGCGTGTGAGGAAGGTCCGGTCGTGGCTGATGGCGATGAACGCGCCCTTGAATCTTTGAAGCCACTGTTCAAGCCAGTCGATCGCGCCCAAATCCAGATGATTGGTCGGCTCATCCAGCAGCAGCACATCGGGCTGCAGCGCAAGCGCCCGGACGATCGCCGCCCGCCGCCGTTCCCCGCCGCTTGCGGTTGCGACGTCGCGGGCAAGGTCGATGCCGATCTGGTCGGCAATCGCGGCGGCTTCATGCGCTGCCGGCGCACCATCGCCCTCCAGCACCCAATCCTCGAGGGTGGCATGGCCGGTCATCACCGGATCTTGCTCCAGCAGCACGACGCGCGTCCCCGGTACGATCTTTCGTTCGCCCTCGTCGGTTTCGATCAGCCCGGCCAGGCATTTGAGCAGGGTGGTCTTGCCGGCCCCGTTGCGGCCGATGAGCGCCAGGCGGTCGCGGGGCGCAATGAAAATGTCGAGGTTTCGGAACAACCAGCCTTCGCCCTGGATCAGGCCAAGGTCCTCATAGGATAAAATTGGGGGTGCCATCGCGCGGCGACCTAGCGTAGCTTCCGCCTGCCGTCACGTGGGTGGGGACCTGAACGGCGAGCAACAGGGGCATTCATAGCGTGTTCAATGGATTAGCTTTAGGCAGGTCGGCGAAAGTGAAGCCGATGAGCCTGTGTCGTACCCTTCTCCTGTCGCTTTGCGCCGCCTCCGCTTTGGTCGCCACGCCCGCGCTCGGCCGTCCCAATGGGGAGGTTGCGCGGCTTGCCTCGCTCGATCGCTCGCGCGACCAGGACCGCGCCTTCCGCGAGAAACAGCAGGGCCGGTCGATGCCGCTGCCCCAGATCGAGCGCCGCGTTCTGCCGCACATGGGCGGCGCCGATTATCTCGGCCCCGAGCTTCGCGGGCAGAATCTGCGCATGAAGTTCATGGATAATGGCCGGGTGATCTGGGTCGACGTTGATCCGCGCACCGGCCGGATCGTCGGCAAGTCGGGCGACTAGGGCCTTTTCCAGGTAAGGACTCGGAACAGATAGGTTCCGACTACAATCGCCAGGACAGTCGTCGCAAACGGGTCAAGATAGTCGCGAATCTGCTCATATTGCGCCCGCAACAGATAGCCGGCGGTCACCAGCAAGCTGCTCCACAAGGCGTCGCCGATCGCGGTGAACAGGACGAATTGCTTCAAACTCATCGCGAACACGCCGGCCGGGATGGAGATGAACGTCCGGACGATCGGCACCACCCGGGCGAACATCACTGCCGGTGCACCGTGGCGGTCGAACCATTGGTCGGCGCGGTCGATTTGTGCGGGGGTCAGCGTAATCCAATGGCCATGGCGGCCGGCGAAGCCCTTCAGCCGCTCGACACCGACCAGCCGTCCGACAAAATACCAGCATGTTGCGGCAAGCGTGGACCCCGCCGTTCCGGCTAGGACGACCAAGACAGGATGGAAGCGGCCGGACGACGCCCCGAACCCCGCCAGGGGCATCACCAGCCAGGAAGGAATCGGAGGGAATACCCCTTCGAGGAACATGATGAAGGCGATTCCGGCATAGCCGGCCTTGTCGATCAGGCTGGTGATCCACTCGAACATTGCATTCCCTACCCGGCACAATTGACATTCCTGCTTGCATCGCAAGCTTCGTTGCGGACAAGCAACCGTTCAGCTTCGCGCGTGTTTGTGACAGCGAACAGATATTTGAAGGATGAACAGATGCGCGTGTTGATCGTCGAGGACGAACCCAATCTGGGCCGCCAGCTCCGCTCGACGCTGGAAGGCGCGGGTTATGCGGTCGACCTCGCCACGGACGGCGAGGACGGCCATTATCTGGGCGCGACCGAGACCTATGACGCGGTAGTGCTCGATCTCGGCCTTCCCGAAGTCGACGGGCTGACGGTGCTCGACCGCTGGCGCAAGGAAGGCCGCAAGATGCCGGTCCTGGTGCTAACCGCGCGCGACAGCTGGTCCGACAAGGTCGCCGGCCTCGATGCCGGCGCCGACGACTATCTCGCCAAGCCGTTCCAAACCGAGGAACTGATCGCCCGCCTCCGTGCCCTGATCCGCAGGGCGGCGGGAGTCGCAAGCTCTGAGCTGATTGCCGGCGATATTCGCCTCGACACGAGGTCCGGAAAGGTCACCAAGGCCGGCGAACCGGTCAAGCTCACTGCGCAAGAATATAAGCTTTTGAGCTACTTGATGCACCATAAGGGAAAGGTGGTCAGCCGGACCGAGCTGATCGAGCATATCTACGATCAGGATTTCGACCGCGATTCGAACACCATCGAAGTGTTCGTAACGCGCATCCGCAAGAAACTTGGAGCGGACGTTATCACCACCATTCGCGGCCTCGGCTACAGCCTTGAGGACAGTCCGGCTTGAATGAAGCCGCCCCAACTTCGGAAGGGGTAAAAGTCAGGGAACGCCGCGGCGGATCGCTGACGCGGCGCATGATCGTCGTCGCCGCGCTTTGGATTGGTGTGCTCCTCCTCATTGGCGGCTTTGCGCTCGACCGGGTGCTGTCGCGGCAGATCGTTGAGAATTTTGACGCGCAGTTGGAGCGGGTGTTGAAATCGATGATCGGAGCGTCGGAAATCGGCCCAGACGGCGAAGTCCGGTTCACCCGGCCACCTGCCGACCAGCGCTTCCTCGAGCCCTATTCGGGGGTCTATTTCCAAATCAGCGGGAAGGGTCAGGAGACGTTTCCGTCACGCTCGCTGTGGGATCGGCGGCTAAACGTCGATACCGGCCATAGCGACATCGAACTGCACAAGCGCGACAGCATGGAGTTTGCCGATGAGCCGCTGCGCATTCTCGAGCGGGACGTGATCCTGCCCGGCAGCACCGTCCGCTGGCGCTTTCAAGTCGCCCAATCGCGCCAGGCGATCGATGGGCAGATCAAGGAATTACGGTCAACGCTTATCACCAGTTTCGCCGCGCTAGGGCTGGGGTTGCTGGTGCTCGCTGCACTTCAGGCGATTTACGGCCTCTGGCCGCTACGGAGGGTCAGACGCGAAGTGGCAGCGATCCGCGGCGGCATCCAGACGCGGGTCGCGGAAGGCTTCCCGAGGGAAGTCGAACCACTGGTTGACGAGATCAACGAGCTGCTTGCCCATAGCGAGGCACAGGCCGAAGAAGCGCGCCGCCACGCCGGCAATCTCGCCCATGCGCTGAAGACCCCGCTGACCGTGATCACCAATGCCGCAACGGCCCATGCCGACGACCTCGATAATACGGTGATCCGTGAGGCGGCGGCGATGCGGCGGCAGGTAGACCATCATCTCGCGCGGGCGCGGGCGATCGGCCGGCGAGCTTCAACCCAGGCGCGAGTCACGGTTTGGGAAAGCGTCGTGGCGGTCGAGCGCGCCGTGTCGACCCTTTACGACAAGGTCACCATCGATATTGCCGGCGACAAGGGCGCCCAGGTCCGGGTCGAGCGGCAAGATCTGGACGAATTGCTCGGGAACTTGGTCGAAAACGCCGCCAAATATGGCCATGGCAGAGTGTTCGTGACGGTCGATCCGCCAGCGAGAGGGATGGTCAGCATCCAGATCGAGGACGACGGACTTGGAATACCCGAGGCCCAGCGCGCCGAATTGTTCACGCGAGGAACGCGCCTCGACACCACGGGCAAGCCCGGCACCGGGCTCGGCCTGGCGATCGTCCGCGACGTCGCCGAGATTTACGGGGGCAAGGTATCGCTGTCCGAAAGCGAGGATCTGGGCGGACTGACGGTGACGCTGACGTTGCCGGAAGCGCCGCAACTCGGCTGACTTCCTCCATTGGTCGAAAGGGGGCTTGGCAGCGCCGCCGGCTTAGCTAGCGTGCGCGCCAAAGAGATCAGGATAAGGGACTGCTATGAAACGGAATTTGCTGCTGTTGGCCGCCGCGTCGGCGCTGTCCATGACCCCCGCCCTCGCCCAGGAGGCCAAGCCGGCTTTCGCCCCCTGGGGTGTCGACCTCTCGGCGATGGACAGCGGCGTCAAGCCTGGCGACGACTTTTTCGACTACGTCAACGGCGCCTGGGCCAAGCGCACCGAGATCGCCGCGGACAGGACCTTCGTTGGGATCGACTCCGTGCTCAACGACCAGCTCGACAAGGACGTGCGGGCGATCGTCGAGGACATGGCGAAGAACCCCGCCCAGTCGGGGCGGATCGGCCAGCAGGTCGGCGATTTCTATGCCAGCTGGATGGACGAGGCCGCGATTGCCCAGAAGGGCTCCGCGCCGTTGATCCCTTATCTCGAGCGCATTGCAGCGGTGAAGGACAAGGGTGAACTGATCGACCTGTTCGCCACGGTCGGTTACGAATCCCCGGTCGGCGTCAGCATCTATCCGGACTTGGCCAACCCGACCCAATACGCCGTCTATGCGGGCCAGAGTGGGCTCGGCATGCCCAACCGCGATTACTACCTGCTCCAGGGGGCCAAATATGACGCTTATCGCGCCGCCTATCGCGCTTATGTGACCAAGATCCAGGAGCTGGCCGGCATAACCGACGCTGCCGGCAAGGCCGACCGGATCGTTGCGCTGGAGACGGCCATCGCCAAGGTCCACTGGACTCCCGAGCAAAGCCGCGACATCGACAAGATATACAATCCGATGGACCGGGCGAAGCTCAATGCCTTCGCCCCGCAGCTCGAGTGGGACCGGGCGCTTGCAAAATCTGGCCTGGGCGACGTCAAGACCGTTATCGTGACCGAGACCAGCGCGGTTCAGGAGATCGGCAAGCTGGTCGACAGCATCCCGCTCGCGACGTGGAAGGATTATCTCGCCTATCATTTCGTCAGCGATCACGCCGCCTATCTTCCCAAGGCTTTCGACGACGCCAGCTTCGGCTTCTTCTCCAAGACTCTGCGCGACGTACCCAACCAGCGTGATCGCTGGAAACGTGGTGTCAGCCTGGTCAACGGCGCGCTCGGCGAGGCAGTCGGCCAGATTTATGTCGAGCGCCACTATCCGGCGGAAAGCGACCGGCAGATGGGCGAGCTGATCGGCAATATCCGGGCGGCGCTTCAGGAAAAGATCGAAACCAACGGCTGGATGGACACGCCGACCAAGAAAGAGGCACTGGCCAAGCTGGCGGCGTTCGACCCGCGCACTGGCCACCCGGCCAAATACATCGATTACTCAACACTAAGCGTCGACCGCTCCGATCTGCTCGGCAATGTCATGCGCTCCGACCAGTTCGACAGGGACCTGCTGTTGACGCGGATGAAAAAGCCCGTCGACCGCACCTTGTGGGACATGACGCCCCAGACCAACAACGCCTATTATGACCCGACCCAGAACCAGATCACCTTCCCCGCGGCGATCCTGCAACCGCCCTATTTCGATCCCAACGCCGACCCCGCCTCAAACTACGGCAGCATCGGCGCCACCATCGGCCATGAGATCGGCCATGGCTTTGACGACCAGGGCCGCAAGTTCGATGGCAGCGGCAAGCTGCGCGACTGGTGGACCCCGGCGACAGCCAAAAAATATGACGCCCACGCCGCCGCACTGGTAAAGCAATATGACGCCTATGAGCCGGTTCCAGGCGTGCATATCAAGGGCCAGCTGACGTTGGGCGAGAACCTCGGCGACCTTGGCGGGCTCGAAGTCGCTTACGCCGCCTACCGCCGCTATGTCGCCCAGCATGGCGAGCCGCCGGTGATCGGCGGGCAGACCGGCGACCAGCGCTTCTTCATCGCCTATGGCTACAGCTGGCAAACGAAGCAGCGCGAAGGCGCGCTTCGCGCCCAGCTGCTGACCAACGAGCATTCACCGGCCAAGTACCGGGTCAACGGCGTCGTCCGTAACGTCGATGCCTGGTACAAGGCGTTTAACGTCAAGCCGGGCGACAAGCTCTATCTACCGCCCGAACAGCGAGTTCATGTTTGGTAGGCTAGGAAAACCGCTTTTGCCCCGCTAGGGCGGCGGTCGTGACAACCGCGACGATCCATCAGCTGGGGAACAAGCGATCACCGTCGCTAGACCCGATGATCGCCCTGACCGCGACCGACATGAATGCGGTCAATGCCGTCATCCTGGAGCGGATGCAGTCGAAGGTCTCGCTGATCCCTGAACTCGCCGGGCACCTCATCGCCGGCGGCGGCAAACGGATGCGGCCGATGCTGACCTTGGCCAGCGCCGCGCTGCTCGATTACACTGGCGCCCGTCACCACAAGCTCGCTGCCGCAGTCGAGTTCATCCACACCGCAACCCTGCTCCACGACGATGTCGTCGACGGCTCGGGCATGCGGCGCGGCAAGCGCACCGCAAACATCATCTGGGGCAACCCGGCGAGCGTGCTGGTCGGCGATTTCCTGTTTTCGCGGGCGTTCGAGCTGATGGTCGAGGACGGCAGCCTGAAGGTGCTGCGCGTCCTCAGTCACGCCTCCGCCGTGATCGCAGAGGGCGAGGTCGACCAGCTGACTGCCCAGCGCCAGGTCGAGACCAGCGAGGAGCATTACCTTCACATCATCAACGCCAAGACCGCGGCACTATTCGCGGCTGCGTGCCGGATCGCGCCGGTGGTGGCCGAGGCCGGCGAGGAAGCGGAGGAAGCGCTGGAGGCCTATGGCCGCTACCTCGGCATCGCCTTCCAGCTGGTCGACGACGCGATCGATTATTCGTCGGACGAAGCGACCATGGGCAAGGGCCAGGGCGACGATTTCCGCGACGGCAAGGTAACGCTGCCGGTGATCCTCGCTTACGCGCGCGGCGCACCTGATGAACGCGCCTTCTGGAAGGCGGCGATGTTGGGCGAGCGGGTTTCGGACGAGGACCTCGCTCAAGCCACTCGTTTGATCCATGAAACCGGCGCGCTCAGCGACACGTTGGAGCGGGCGCGGCATTATGGGCGCCGGGCGATCGACGCGCTTGCTCCGTTCCCGGCCAGCCGGGCCAAGGCGGCGCTGGCCGAAGCAGTGGAGTTCGCCGTAGCCCGCGCCTACTAATCCAGCCGGCGGCCGGCCGCCGGAGCTGAGGAGACGCGGATGAAGCTGGCAATGATCGGACTAGGGCGGATGGGCGGCAACATGGCGCGCCGGCTCGTCCAGCACGGGATCGAGGTTGTCGCCTTTGATCGCGACCCCGCCGCCATCGCCGAAGCGGTCAAGAACGGCGCGACGGGAGCGTCCAGCCTCGCCGACATCCCCGCCCTGTTGCCATCTCCCGCAATCTATTGGCTGATGCTTCCTGCCGGCGAGATAACCGAAAAGGTGATGCGCGAAATCGGCGGACTGGCCCGCAAAGGCGACATCATCGTCGACGGCGGCAACAGCTTCTGGAAACATGACCTCGAGCGAGCAAAATGGCTCAAAGAGCGCGGTCTCACCTTCATCGATGTCGGTGTCTCGGGCGGCGTCTGGGGCCTGGAACGCGGCTATTGCATGATGATCGGCGGCGACGATGCCGCGGTGAAGCACATCGATCCGATCCTAAGTGCGCTCGCACCCGGGCTCGGCACCATCCCGCGCACCCGCCGCGCCAAGACCGACAGCGAGTGGCAGGCCGAGATGGGTTACGTCCACTGCGGCCCGGCGGGCTCCGGCCATTTCGTGAAGATGGTCCACAACGGCATCGAATATGGCATGATGCAGGCCTATGCCGAGGGCTTCGATATTTTGAAGCAGCGGTCGAAGGATGACTTGCCCGAGGGGATGCGGTTCGAGTTGAATCTGTCCGACATCAGCGAGGTGTGGCGGCGGGGAAGCGTCATCTCGTCGTGGCTGCTTGACCTCATCGCCATCGCGCTGACCGACGACGCGTCGCTTTCCAAATATAGCGGGCGCGTGGCGGATTCGGGCGAAGGCCGCTGGACGATCGACGCCGCGATCGAGGAGGCCGTGCCGGTCGATGTCCTCGCCGCCGCCCTGTTCGCGCGCTTCCGCAGCCGGGTCGAATTCAGCTACGCCGACCAGCTGTTGTCGGCGATGCGCCACGGCTTCGGCGGCCATGTCGAGATGCCGCAATAGTGCCGAAGCTAAAGGTTTTCTCGACCACCAGCGGCATTCGCGACCATGTCGTCGCCGCGCCAAGCCGGCCGGCCGCACTCAAAGCGTGGGGCGCCAAGACCGACTTGTTTTCGATGGGTGTGGCCAAGCAGGTCACCGACCCCAAGATCGTCAAGCAGGCGTTGGCGCGACCGGGCGAAGTCATCAGCCTGGGCCGTTCGGCCGACGTTGAGGATGATCATCGAGCTCGAAAGAAGGCGGCGCCACGGAAACGGGCTGTCAGCCCGCCCAGCCGAGCGACGCTGACTGCCGCGGAGAAGCGGCTGAAGGAGCTGGAATCCAAGCAAGCGGCGGAGCTGGAGGACGTCGAGCGGGAACTCGCCGCGCTAGGCCGCAGGCGCGACCAACTCGGCAAGCGTCACGCAAAGGCGCGCCGGGCAGCCGAGGAAAAAGTCGAGGACGCGCGCGACTCCTACCAGGCCGCGCTCGGCCAATGGTCAGACTAGCGAAAGCCGATCCACATCGCCGCGAGCAGCAGGCCGAGGTTCATATAGGCGGTCGAGGAGAAGCCGAAGGCCCGATAGACGGGCTTGATCCGGTAGCCGATCCAGAAGGCGATCCGCATCAGGACGAAGGTGATCGCGGCAGCTCCGACGATCTTGACCGCCTCCCCCTCGACCGCCGCGGCCAGCGCCGTCGTCGCCACCACGAACAACATGAGTTGCTGCAGCGTGTTGTCGGCGACGCGCCCGTCAACGATCATCGTGTGGCTTTCCTTGCCCAGCGTCGGATCAATCGCCTCGCTCTTGAAGCGGGCATTGCCGACCGCCGCGACCATGACAAAGTAGGCAAGCGCTGGCAGGGTATCCCATTGCAGCGCATAAGCGATCCGGCCGGCGAGATCGGTGGCCTCAGGATCGGGCAACAGCCGATACAGCAGCCACAGCGACGCACCCATAGCGACGATCCCGCTCGACGCTCCAATGGCGACGGCTTTCTGGTCGGATGTCA
>Ga0157380_10003021_pt1 | contig 11462 bp, 10 predicted proteins | sample S35metaG_FD_119757 | JGI IMG/M metagenome (GOLD analysis project Ga0157380, IMG submission 119757) | Switchgrass rhizosphere microbial communities from Kellogg Biological Station, Michigan, USA - S3-5 metaG | ecosystem: Host-associated > Plants > Roots > Rhizosphere > Soil | place: USA...
CTGCATCAAGACTACTTCCGCAGGGTTCGCAGGCAGTAAAAAACAGCCAGTGGGCAAGCCGTTCCCACATGGTAGGTATGGAACTTCGGGGAAAAACGATTGGCATCATCGGTCTAGGAAATATTGGTTCTCGCTCCGCAGAAATTTTGTCAAAAGGCTTTAACGCCAATATCATTGCGTGCGATCCCTATATCGATAAAGAAAGGTTCAGGCAATTTAATGCCATCGATGTTTCGCTGGAAGAATTAATCACTAGGTCCAACGCAATCCTTTTTCATTGCCCTCTCACCAACGAGACCAAAAGGATGTTGAGTAAAGCGCAGTTTGGTGCCATGCAAAAAAGCGCCGTGATTGTAAACACCTGCCGTGGCGAGTTGGTGGCTGAAGATGATTTATATGAGGCGCTGCAGCATGGCCCATTAGGTGCTTATGCAACGGATGTGGTGGAAGGTGAGCCTATTGATGGCAACCACCGGTTGGCCAAATTAAAAAATGTAATAATCACGCCGCACCTCGGTGGTTACTCCTGGGAATCATTACATGGCATGGGTCAAACCTGTGTCGACGATATGGTTTCAGTATTGCAAAATGACGGCACTGGAGGGGAATTGGCCAACCCTGAAGTATTGAAAAACCATCGATAATATATGGCGTTGACTATAGCAATCGACCTGGGTACAACAAATTTGAAGGTGGGGTTGGTAAATGAACAAGGCGATATTCTTTCCGTAAAATCATCTCCCCTGCATATCTTCAGCAGCGAGCCCGGAGCGGCGGAACATAACCCCGACGAAGTGACAAGCCTCTTATCAGATATGTGCGAAGGCCTGCTGAAAGATGTGAATAGAGATGAGATAAGCCACGTGGTTTCCTCCACGTATCAATTTGGTTTGATGATGCTGGACGAGCAAAAAAAGCCAATTACGCATATTACCCTTTTGACAGATATCCGTTCGCAAGAAGTTTTTTCTGAATTTATGACTGCGTTCGGCGATGTAGACTTATATCAAAAGACTGGTTGTCCGCTGATCGTTCAGTATGTGCTGCCGCGACTATTTTATTTTGCCAGACTGAAACCGTCGCTTTTTAAACGGGCAAAATATTTCACCGATAGCAAATCATTTTTATTTGAATGGCTAACGGGAGAATGCGTGACCGACATGAGTACGGCAGCCTCTACGCAGCTTTTCAATATGGATAATTTTCAATGGGATGAAGAACTGCTTTCAAGACTTAATCTTTTACCTGACGAGTTTCCCCGGGTGGAGGAAGGCGCAACATACCTTGCGCCTCTGAAAAAAAAATTGTGTGCGGCATGGGGGCTGAAAGAAAATGTAAAAGTATTGCTGGGTCTTTACGATGGTGCAGCACTAGCTGTCGGCCTTAGTGGTCTGAAACAGGGAGTGGGCATCATCAACTTGGGTACCACTGCCATGTTGCGTGTGCCAGGCGATCAGCCCGCGCTTGACCAGAACGAAAACAAACGCATTCAGGCCTATGCCCTGAGAAAAGGATTCTTTTTAAACGGAGGAGCGCTTAACAATGCCGCACTTCCTTTGGATTGGTTGCAGAAAACACTTTTTAATGTCGACGTGCAGTCCGAAGACTTGCATAAGATTACCAATGAACCACCACTATTCTCATTGCCTTATCTAACCGGAGAGCGGGATTCAAAAACAGGACCCTATGCTTCGGGAGTATTCTTTGGTATCCGACGCGACCATACGCCAATCGACTTTACCCGCTCCGTGCTGGAGGGGGTCGCTTATTCCATGCGTTATCTATACGATGCGTTGAAAGAAAACAACCTGCAGGTTACGGAGATAAGAATGGGCGGTGGGGGAGTAAACATTAAAGCCTGGCCACAAATTTTTGCAGATGTTTTAGGTGTTCCTGTAATTATCTCTGCTGCGAACGAAGTGGCATTGGTGGGCAGTACCATGCTGGCATTGACTGCAGGAGGTGTTTTTAAAGACCTGAATGAGGCTTCTGAGAAAATGCTCAAGGGAGGTAAAAGGATAGAACCGGATAAAACAGCAACAGCTGTTCATGATAGGCGCTACACCTTTTTTAAAAAGCTTAGGGAAATTCTTGGACCGTTGTACAGAGAACACGCTGAATTAAGATTTTGAAAGGTGACACTTTATCTAGCCCTCGTGAAATCCATTACCGGGTAACCGCGATAAGTGTGGGCTTGGCTGATATCACCCACTGGCTATGCGCGATCGTCGGTTTAAAGTTATTCTAAGCCGCCTTCAAGTGATTCCGTGCCGAGATGGGTATGAAGTATGGTCACCCACCACAAAATCGAGTATGAGAACATCGAAGATGGAGCTTCTAGTGTATTTCGGGGAATCTTTACCCCCTCAAGAAAAGAAGATCTACACTCACCAAAAACGAACCGTCAACAGAGCCCAGTTAATGCCAAAAACTTGTGGCACGCAAATTTCACCTGTTGAGAGGCGACAGCCCTTTTCATTTTGGTCATGATGCTGCTTAAATCTTTCGCAGAAAAACATCGTGAAGTCATCGATTATTTAAAGTCAGATTTCTCAATTGAAGGCACGTAACGTTCCTGCTCTTGGACGTGTCGCCACTAATATCATAAAAGATAATCGATGGCTGGCCGTAACTGCCGACAGCATAGTGATAACAGATTGTTTGTAAAGTTAAAAGAAGGCATACTAACTGAATGCCAAAGTGTTCTGGTGAACCAATGAGGAGGACAATAAATGATTATTAAAGAAATAAAGGAAGAGTTGAAAGCATCACGTCACCCGGTGGCAAAGTCACTTCATCACGGGATAGGTTTTAAAGTTCTACTCATAGGTTTCACCAGAGGAATGATTTTAAAAGAACATAAGGCGCACGTACAATCAAAACTGACGGTTTTGGAAGGTGCCGTTATTTACAAGGAAGAAAGTCGTGTTGTTGAACTTATGAAATATGACGAAGTGGGAATACCAATTGAAATAACCCATTCTGTAGAAGCCATTCAGGATAGTCTATGCATTTTGACACAAGGCGAATAAAGAAGTACCCGCCAATAATCCGAAAACTGTAATCACTCCCTTATGAAAATTTTTACGAGACTGAAATCCTTTTCCATTTGTATGATCATTATCTCGGGTTTGTCTCTTTCCGGCTGTCAAAACCATAACCGAACAGACCCATCGGTTGAAGGCATGAAAGTGAAAGTTTATAAACGCGAGGGTTCTGAAATCGCCACTTTAACAGCGCCACCAAATGTTCCCGAACCCATCAACCGCGACCATGCAACTACAGTAACTGTAGAATTGGAGATCATAGAAAAGACGATGGCGATTGCGGAGGGGGTTGAATATACATTCTGGACTTTTGGCGGTACTGTTCCGGGAAGCTTCATCCGCATACGTGAAGGCGACCTGGTGGAATTTCATCTTAAGAATCATCCCGACAATAAACTTCCCCATAATATTGATCTGCATTCCGTGAATGGCCCCGGAGGTGGTGCGACATCCACCTTTACGGCGCCCGGCCATGAAACCACCTTTTCGTTCACTGCACTAAATCCCGGTACGTATGTATACCATTGCGCTACAGCACCAGTGGGGATGCACATCGGCAATGGAATGTACGGCTTGATCCTGGTCGAACCAGAAAATGGACTACCAGAGGTCGACCGGGAGTATTACGTAATGCAAGGAGAGTTTTACACAAAAGGCACTTTCGGACAGCCCGGCTTCCACCCCTTCAGTATGGAAAAGGCGCTTAAGGAGGAAGCGGAGTATGTGTTATTTAACGGCACCGTTGGATCGCTTACCGAAGAGCACTCCTTGAAAGCGGAGGTAGGGGAAACTGTTCGGATTTACGTGGGAAATGGCGGGCCTAACTATGTGTCCTCTTTTCATATCATTGGTGAAATATTTGACAATGTTCGCGTCGAGGGCGGAGATTTGCTCAATCATAATGTGCAGACGACCCTTATCCCCTCCGGAGGGGCGACTGTAGTTGAGTTTAAAGTAGAAGCACCCGGCAACTATATACTCGTCGACCATTCCGTCTTCAGAGCGTTTAATAAAGGCGCGCTCGGCATGTTGACAGTTGAAGGTGACGAAAACAAGCCGATTTATTCCGGACAGATTAACGATCAGGTTTATTTGCCGGAGGGCGCTGCGATCGCCACCCCTGAAACTGCTGAGGTTGTAGCGCCGCCCGCTGCGGACAGTCGTGATCAAAGGATCTTGCGTGGCAAAACTGTTTTTGCGCAAAACTGCCAAACGTGTCACCAGGCAAATGGGCAGGGAATCGCCAGTGCTTTTCCCCCGCTGGCAAAATCTGATTACCTGAATGCAGAAGTTAACCGCTCGATTCGCGTAGTCTTGAATGGTTTGGAAGGCCCCGTAACTGTGAACGGAGCCCTCTATAACAGTTTGATGCCTAAACTAAATCTTTCCGATGAACAGGTAGCCAACGTGCTCACATTTGTGTATGACTCCTGGGGTAATAATGGTACCGAGGTTACACCGCAGCAGGTTGCCGCCCAACGCTAATAACCGATGCTCATGAAGTGCGTGATTCCTACATTTTGTGCTGCAGTAATCCTGGCCACGGCCCCGACTGTTTTTTCACAGGTTGAAGGGATGGTCTATCTTCAGGGTGGCACCTTTACCCCGCCCTACGCCAGCGATAGCGCTGAGGCGGAGGCGGGACCGTTTTACATGGATGAATATCCAGTGACGAACGCCGCCTATTTTCAGTTTCTGCAGGAACAACCTGGATGGAAAAAGGAGAATGTAAAACCAATTTTTGCAGACAAAGGATATCTGAAGCATTGGCCTTTACATGTAAAGCAACTAAGCGATTTGCAAAAGATCAAAAACAAACCTGTTGTAAATGTCTCGTGGTTTTCCGCGAAAAGGTATTGCGAGTGTCAGGGAAAACGTCTGCCAACTGTGAATGAATGGGAATTTGTCGCTTTGGCCAGTGCGACGGGACCCATTGGTGCAAAGGATCCGGAATTTTATCAGACAATACTGGACTGGTATTCGAAGCCATCAGGCTCGTTACCTGCCGATATAGGATCGACGTTCAAGAACTATTATGGTGTATACGACATATACGGCTTGGTATGGGAATGGGTGCTGGACTTTAACACCGCGATGGCAAGTGGAAGGCTAGCCAGCGGCGCAGACCTTAACAATGATCTCTTTTGTGGAAGTGGCGCTGCAGGGGCAGCAGATCCAAACGATTACGTTGCATTTATGCGCAATGCTTTTCGTTCGAGTCTTAAAGCAAACTATACTGTAGGCAATTTAGGATTTAGATGTGCAAAGGATAAAAAAGATGGAACACCTTAAGACAACAATAATACTGATCTCGCTGGCATTAGCCGGAGCCTGTGATTCAGGGCACGACTCCCGCAATTCTTCAGGTGAACAAAATGACCATGATGCACACGCAACTGGAGCGGAGCACAAACACGATGGCCATGATTCTATGCAGCATGATGAGCCAACGGAAATGTCACTCTACCATCTCACCTCTCAGTGGATGACCCAGGATGGCGAAGCGGTCACTTTGCAGGATTTAAAAGGCAAGGTCCAGGTTCTGGCGATGGTCTATACAACCTGTCAGTACGCTTGTCCCCGTATTGTGGCGGACCTAAAAGATATCCAAAGTAAGCTGCAAGACAAAGGCCTTGCCAAGGATGCACATTTTGTCCTGGTCAGCATTGATCCAAAAGTTGATACGGTTGGTCGTTTGAAGAAATTTGCTGACGACAACGACATGAACCCGGCCGAATGGACCCTGCTGACTGGAAAGGAGAGTGGCAGCCTTGAACTGGCAGCCCTCCTTGGGGTGAAGTACAAGAAGACCAGTGCCTCTGATTACGCTCATTCGAATATTATCACGATCATCAACCCGGAAGGAGAGATAGCCTATCAGCAGGTTGGCCTTGGGGGCGATCCGACGCAAACTATTGACGTAATCCTAAGGGAAGTTACAAAACATTCCCCCTGAGTTATTGTAAAGCGGTTTGCTTAGGGGGCGTTGAGGGATGCCATTTTCCGAGACGAAATGTGCTCAAAACTGTTATGCAATACGTTAGGTCGCTTGCGCAACCCCGACGGTGTCCTTTGGACACACCAGCAACCAAAAATACCTGATCATCGCTAGAAAAAACTAGACATCCCGAAAGAACTTTGCAGTGTTTGTTGGCGACACAAGGGTAGATGTTCGCGCGCAGAACTTCAAAAACTTCCACGAATTCGCAAGCATCGCTCTTGTTTAGAATTAAGTAGCTTTACAGTCGATCATTGATCAATGAAAGATACAACTACCACAACAGTTCAATCTCTACTGGATTATTTCAGCCATTTAATCCCGTTGAACAACGCGGAGAAAGATCTTGTCAGAGCAAAGTTTCACCCTCATCTTTTTCTTAAGAAACAATTTGCGTTGCAGCACGGTGACACGTGCCAGTATTTTGATTTTGTCGTGCGCGGTTGTCTTCGCTTATACAAGGTTGGTGATGCAGGCGTGTTCCACATTCTTCAATTTGCAACTGAAACCCATTGGATTTCAGATTTGGCAAGTTTTCATAAGAAGACCAAATCCACGTTCAATATAGATGCACTTGAAGATACCATGGTGCTTAGAATATCGCACGGTGAGCTGATCGACTTATATATCCAAGCACCAAAGTTTGACAGGATATTCCGCGTACTTTTGGAGAACCATTTCATGCAACAACAAGAGCGGATAGGACAGTTATTTAGTTCAACTGCCGAGGAACGTTATCAATTTTTTCTCGAAACATATCCACATCTTCAAAACAGACTTTCACAGGTACAAATAGCTGCATATCTCGGAGTTACCCCGGAGTTCCTGAGCCGAATTCGCAGCCGCATAGCGAAGGGAGATAAATAATCTTAAACTAGGTCAATACTTTTTCTTAACCCAGGTCATTGGTAGAACCTGGCAGTTCGATGTTCCTTTGTGTCATCAACAAAACAGAAAAGTATATGTCAACTAACAAATTAAAAGTAGCCGTTATCGGCTTAGGAAATATTGGAAAAGCCGTTGCTTCGAACCTTGTTAAAGGTAATCGCGAGGTAATTCTCGCCAGTCATAAAATTGAAGACGCTAATTCGCTCGCTTCACGGCTCGGTTCGCTGGCAAAATCTGCTGATGTAAAAACTGCTATCAAAGAAGCCGATATCGTTATCATGTCCGTTTGGTTCAGCACTGTTCAAGAACTTTTCAAACAGTATTCAACTGAACTTCAGGGTAAGATCATCATTGATCCCTCAAATCCAATTGCACCTGATGGTAACGGTGGATTTAAGAAAATCATCGGTGCTGATGAGTCAGGTGGAAAAATTCTCAAAGGACTACTTCCAAGTGGTGCAAAACTTGTCAAAGCACTTGGCTCACTTGGTGCCGGATCACTGGCTGGTGAGGCTTTCCAAAATCCTAACAAAGTATTGTTTTATGCTGCCGACGATACGAGCGTGAATAAGGCAGTTGAAGCGTTGATCAAGGACAATGGATTTGAGCCGGTTAGTATCGGGGGGATCGAACAATCAATCAAGATGGAGGTTTTCGGCGAGCTGCATGAATTCGGTGCACTTGGCAAAGCTGTTACTAAATCTGAATTGAAACAACCTGCTTAATTATTTATTCAATGACTATATCTCCTCAAAAAAAGTATCACAGATACAGTTTCATTCTTAACAACTTTCTACCATGAGAAAACTTCAATTGTCCATTTTGTTATTCGTTTGCACAATGAGTGTATTTGGTCAGAAGCAGACACTCACACTTCGAAAACAAATTTTTGAATTGCATAATGTTACAGGATCTATCATTAAGTTCGAAGGAAAAGAAGTGCTAAAAATAGAAAGGGATTTAAAAGCGCTTCCTTTTGATGTCAATAATATAGAGGGGACGGTTGATGAACCGCATTATGCCAGGCTTGTCGGCCTCGAAGACTTTGAGAACGGCACGATTGAAGTGAAAATGTATAGTCAAATTCAAGATCCGCCTCCTTACCCTGGTGTTGCCGGATTCATCGGCATCTATTTTAGAATTAAAGAAGACGACTCGGCCTTCGAGGCAATTTACGTGAGACCCAAAGTTGGGAGAGCTGCCAAACAGATGTTCAGAAATCACGCAGTTCAGTATATTTCATATCCACACGCCAAATTTGATACACTAAGAAAGAGTTACCCTCCGGGCTCCTATGAAGGATCCGCTCCCGTATCTCTGAAGGAGTGGATTAAAATGAGAATTGAAGTAAATGGTGAAACTGCAGAGATGTTCATTAATGATATGAAGTATTCTTCATTCATCGTAGATAAAATGTTAGGCAATCATAAAATCGGAGGCGTTGGATTATATGTAGATATTGGAACTATTGGCTACTTCAAAGATTTGAAGGTTACTAAAAGAAAATTGGAAGCGCCTAAAAAAGATGGTGAAAAGGTAGATGACATTTAATTGTTCGAACCATTTATTCGAACCAAACAATGAAAGTTTCAAAACCAATCTTTTCTGATGAGCCTGCGCGACCCCGTATCATCATCACTGCTGATCCGGAATTGGTAAACGCTAACATCTCCGGAAACGGTTCTGATTGATTTAGCTTCATTCCAATTCCTGCATGAGAAGGTATAATTCTTTTTCATGTATTGCGAAAAGCCCATAGGTTGTAAGCTTTTAATCTTTGTCTGGCGTCAATTATGCTCTTGCAGTTTTACCAGCGACGCTTTCGTAGACGTTTACCAATCCTTTTTCGTTTCTCCCAAAGCTTCCCTTAATATTGACCAAAGCACTCCAGAAAATGATTTTGGACTTCGCTAGATAAGACGTTTCAAAAAAAAAAGATTAATTCTGTAAACATTTAATAACTACTACCGTTAATAGTAGTATTACTATCATTTTTCATTGCATGACTATTTTAACCTTCAAATTGTCAGAAAACCTGTTTGTTCGCGATCCGCAGGAAACTGAGTTGGGAAGAAACATTATTCAGAAGAGCATCAAAATGATTGATAAGCTGGGATTTGAGGACTTCACATTCCGGAAGCTCGCCTTGGCAATCAATTCAACAGAGCCTTCTGTTTATCGCTACTTTGACAATAAACATAAGCTGTTAATTTATCTGATTGACTGGTACTGGACATGGCTTGAATACCAGATTGATTTTCAAACCAACAACATTAAAGCACCGGTTGAGCGTCTGAAGGTTAGTATTAAGATACTTGCAGAAGAGAAGTCATTCGACCCAGGAGTAGCCTATATTGATGAAGCCGCTCTCCAGCGTATTGTGACCGCAGAATTTGAAAAAACGTTTCTAACGAAACAGGTTGACGCTGACAATAAGGAGGGTCTGTTTCTGCCCTATAAATCATTGTGCAAAAAAGTGGCCGCTATTGTCCTTGAAGTAAATCCACAGTTCGAATTTCCGCATGCCTTGGTCAGTACGATCATGCTAACCTTAAAGCATCAATTGTACTATGCCGAGCATCTACCCTCACTAACTGACATTAAGTACGACCCGAAAAAGCATCACAAAAAACTATATCAGTTTCTGGAAACAGTGATCTTCAAAACAATATCGAAGTAGTATGAGAACATCGGATATCATACAAATAATTCGTGAAACATGTCTTCATTTAAAATTGCACTTGAACGAAGGTGAGTTACAGTCGGTGTATTTCAACCAACGAAATTATAAAGTCGAAGACATCCTGGAATTCAAAAGGGACTTAATCGAAGCAGGAAGGAAATGCAACTTGCTAATTTTAGACCAAAACGTTCCGCAAACTCAACTTGAATTGCTTTTCCACAAATCGAAAGATCCGATGATCGTATTTGTTCCAGAGGGCGATGATTTGAAGCCTGAAGTGCTCGTTCGCGATCATTCAGGTGTGATGTTTCTGTTGTCCGGCAAGCCGTTTGACGTCACGCTGGCTGGACGTTTGCTGACTACTGAAACGGGTGAAATTGTGATGCTCACCGCGCTAACCTATAAGCAAGTAGCGGGCGAAAACCAGGCCGACAGTTTCTCCCCATCGCCTATGAAAAGGCTTCTTAAACTTTTTGGCACAGAGAAGAAAGACATCAGCTATATCCTCATTTACGCGCTTATCATTGGTCTGCTGAGTCTTATTCTTCCACTGGGACTGCAGACAACCATCGAATTCATTTCAGGAGGTGTTTTTTTTAGTTCAGTTTACATTTTGATCGGTCTCGTTATACTCGGGGTGCTTTCCACCGGTGTTCTGCAGATTGTACAGATCAGTGTTGTAGAACAACTGCAACGAAGAGTATTTGTTAGAGCAGCTCTTGAATTTGCATACCGGATTCCACGAGTAAGGCTGGAAGCATTAACTAAGAGCTATGCACCGGAACTTGTAAATCGTTTCTTCGACATCATCACCATTCAAAAAGGACTTCCCAAACTCTTGCTCGATCTTTCTTCGGGCGCGATACAGATATTGTTTGGTTTGCTGCTACTTTCGCTATACCACCCCTTCTTTGTTTTCTTCAGCCTGTTTTTAGTCAGTGTGCTTACTCTCATGTTCGTTTTTACAGGGCCTCGGGGACTACACTCATCGATCAATGAATCCAAGTATAAATACAAAGTAGTGGAGTGGCTGGAAGAAATAGCGCGAACCATCAAATCATTTAAGTTGGCTGGAGACACGGACCTTCCGGTACGCAAGACCGACCAGGTTGCTGGAAATTATATTCAGTATCGTAACAAGCATTTTGGCGTCCTGCTCACGCAGTTTTCATTTTTCGTTTTCTTTAAAGTGGCGATCACCGGTGGATTGCTCATCATGGGAACAATACTGGTGGTGGATAGGCAGATTACGCTGGGCCAGTTCGTAGCATCGGAGGTAATCATCATCCTGGTACTCAATGCCGTGGAGAAAATCATACTATATGTCGATGTGGTGTATGATTTGTTAACGGCAGTGGAGAAAGTGTCCCACGTTACCGATCTGCCACTTGAAAAATCCGGTGGACTTGATTTGCCCAAAGATCTTATCGGAAAAGGCTACAGCATTTCGCTGCATAATCTGGGATATGCTTACGCTGATAGCACCATTCCCGTTCTAAAGAATATCAATCTTGAAATCGAGGCAGGCGAGCGGATATGCATTTGTGGTCCTGGGGGAAGTGGTAAGTCAACCTTGGCCGATATTATTGGAGGTTTGTTGATTGATTACTCCGGAGGTGTTGCCATTAATAAGTTTTCGCTGCATGATCTTGACATTCCACACTTGCGAAATAAAGTGGCCAAAAATATTTCACCTGATGATTTGTTTGAAGGAACTATTTACGAGAACATCACCATTGGCAAACCCACTGCTAGGGTTGATGAAATTCTTCGCATTACCGAGGAAGTGGGCCTCGCGCATTATTTACGAACGCTTCCTGATGGATTGAATACACGTGTTATCAGC
>Ga0157380_10003022_pt1 | contig 11462 bp, 8 predicted proteins | sample S35metaG_FD_119757 | JGI IMG/M metagenome (GOLD analysis project Ga0157380, IMG submission 119757) | Switchgrass rhizosphere microbial communities from Kellogg Biological Station, Michigan, USA - S3-5 metaG | ecosystem: Host-associated > Plants > Roots > Rhizosphere > Soil | place: USA: Michigan...
GCGGATAGCCTTCGTCGGAGTCGAGCAATTGCTCTTTGCTCGGTGGGCTGTCTGGAAAAAGCATTGGCGCACCATCGTAGGTAATGTCCGCCGTTATCACGAACTCATCGAAGCTGAGCTCGATGGCGATTGGCCCCTTTGCACCACAATAGGCAACGATCGCTTCGAGTGCCTGCTGGACCGCGAACTCAATTCGATTCGTGATATCGCGCCGCGCACCCCAAGTGCCTGCGCTCCGCTCGATGAAGGCCGTAACCTCACGCAGGGCGGGAGCCGAGGAATCGATCGTCATCGTCACGCGCTTCTTGACGCCGATGCGGAATACAAGGTTCAGGCTAAGCGCGACCAGGGTCGCCAGAACCAAAGGTGTCGCGACGACGGGCTGCGCCCACTGTGGCGCGCCAGAGAATGCAGTGTGGTAGACAGTTGCGCCAAAGAACGTCGTGAGGCCCATGCCGATGACGAGCGTGCGTCGGCCGTCGAGAACACGCATCGTTATGATCTGAATGCCGCTGATCATGATGAACGATGCGATAAACAGCATGGTGGCCGCCATCACCGGCCTTGGCATCAGCGTCAGGATACCCAGAAGCCGTGGCTGCAGCGCCAACAGCGCGAACAAGCCGGCGATCGCGAATGCAATGCTGCGGCTTGCAACGCCGGTCGCGGCGACGAGACCGGCATTGGCGTTCGAGAGCGTAACACCAAAGGTGCCGAGCATGCCCGACAGCGTGGTCGCCATGCCGTCGCCGAGCACTCCGCGGCCGATGGACGACATATCGGGTCGCACCCAGTCCGCATCCACGGCTTTCTGGTAGGTCGTCAGCACCGCCGTCGCGCTCATGGCGGCCGCCAGGCCGGTAATTGCAAACGGCACCACCAGCGACCAGTCGAACGCCCAGGAGAGGTGAACTGAACCTGGAAACGCGATCAAAGGCAGCTCGAGGATGGTGCGCAGGTCGCCGCCCGTGAGCAGGCCGATCCAAAAAGACAAGAGAAAGCCCAAGATCATGCCGATCACGACGCAGTAGATCCTCAGCCCGCTCGTGCCCCAGATATGAATCCCAACCATCACTGCAATCGTGCTGACGGCAACCAGCCATTCATTGAAGGTTGCGGAGCTGCCGGCCGGTCCCTCCGCGAGGAGCATGTGACACGCTGCAAGAGCAATGAGGCTGCCAATGAAGAACACGATGAGCCCAGCCGATTCCGGCGGAACAAACGCGCGCAAGCGCCGCCACACGAGCGAAAGGGCCATCTCCACAACGCCGGCGATAATGGTCATCCCCCACACCAGCGGCATTCCTCCTACCTTGACCGCCGCCATCGACGACGCAAGATAGATCCCACTGAAGACCGACGGCGCCAGAAGCCGGCTGCCGACAGGCCCTCGCGGGAGGGCTTGCAGCAGGGTACCCACGCCCAGGACAACGCACCCAAGCTGCAGGATGTTTATGATCTGTCCCATCTGCAGGCCGGCCTGTCGGGCCAGGATCAGCGGATAGAGCATGTAGATAGCAAGTATGGCCACCTGCTGAATGGCACTGAGCCACTTGACCTGAGTTGGTGGCGCGTCCTCCACGCCATAGATCAGGTTCGCGGGTTTGTTGACGGCAGGCCCTGGCACAAGACCGAGCTGCTCGCGAACGCCAGGAGACAGCTTGTTGATGTGCGACTGCGCACGGTCCGGCCATGACATCCATGCTTTGCGACGTGCGGTCGCGACAGGTGAAGGTTGCCCCTTATCTTGCACGTCGTCCTCCCGAGCCGCCATGGCAGCGCGGCTTTGCGGCTGATTCCTGTTTCGCCATAAAGGGAGCTTTCATCGGAGAGATGCCACGAGCAAACGCAGCCCAAGCCATGCAGGGTTGCGAATTTCGATTGATGGCTCCTCTAGAAGGGGACGACCTTTCGGATCGTACGGCCAACGTCGCCCGTGCCCTTCGTGACGGAATCACCCGCCTTTGTCACCGGATTATCAGTGATCAAGGCCGCTCTGAGGCGTTTGACCGGATCAATCCTCAGCGCTTTGCCAACAAAGGGGAACGCAGCGCCCACACCTCCAAGGCCTGGGATCAACTTCTCGGAAAACTTGATCGGAGCGGAAAGGATACCGGCGGTGTTTGCGTGAATGATGCGTCCAACCGAATTGTGGCGCCGGCAGCTTTTCGTCTTGCTGCAGATGTTGACCTCGCCCTGGTGCAGCAACACGAGCGTATCGCCAGAGCCGTCCACATAGACGTCGAACACCGTCCCGCGCACGCCGATCGTGGCGGAAGGCGTTTCAATGACATAGGCATCCTTCTTCTGCGCGCCCGTGATGAACCGGAATGTGCCCTTGACGAAGTTGACGCCGATGGTCGTCACCCCGCCGGATTTGCCGATGACGAACTCGTCCAGCTTCAAGCCCGCGTTTGGACCCAACGCCAGCTTCGTCTGATCATCCAGCTTCAGTTCCGCCTGGGCGCTGTCGCCGGTCTGCAGATATTCGGTGCGATGAACCCGCACGCCTTCGCGAAGATCGCGCTTGTTGTCGCCGAGAGTGGCGACGACCTCATTCTTGATGAGAACTGCAGTGCCTATTTCCAGCGCCGCATCACCAGCCCAAGTGCCACCCGTCGCGACAGCATAGAGCATTGCCGCCAGCGCAAAGCAGCCGACCCCGCTGCCAAGCGCACCAGGCGAAACTATACGTGCCATATCCATGATCCGAAGTTTGCCACCTACCCCGAGCGGAATGTATCATGGGTACCGTAGATTACACGGGTGTTTATTCAGAGCATGCTGATCACTAGACTGTCTGGCACTGACCGGCTGAGTGTCAGAACGGTCTACTGGTTGATCATACTTGGCGTCGTTGCGGTCTGCGTAGCCATTCGCCAGGCCGACCCCAGCTTCATGGCCCGCTTGCGCCTGCTGGGCTTCGACATGCTGCAGCAAACGCTGCCGCGATTGCCCGACGCACGCTATCCGGTTCGCATCATCGACATTGACGAACGGTCGATGAAAGCGTTCGGCACCTGGCCCTGGCGCCGCGATACGCTCGCCCAGTTGGTCGATAAGCTTTTTGCCACGGGTGCGCGCGTGGTGGTGTTCGACATGGTCTTTCCGGAGGCCTCCGTCGGGCCGCTCGAGCAACTGCCGGCCGCGATGCGCAACTTGCCAGACCTCAAACCGCTGCTCGACAAGCTCGGCGAGGCGGGAACGGTCGACGACGACTTTGCAAAATCCATCGCCCGGCATCCGGTCGTGCTCGGCATCATCGGGGCGTCGCAAGTAACGGGAGCCTTGCCGAAGGCAAAAGCCGCATTTGCCACGATAGGCGAAGACATGCGTCGTTTTGTTCCGACGTTTGCCGGCGCCTCCGGCAACTTGCCCATTTTTGAAGAGGGTGCGGCCGGAATAGGTCTGTTGAACTGGTTACCGGATCATGATCAGATCCTGCGACGGATTCCAATCGTGGCAGGTGTATCAAACACCGCCTATCCATCGCTCGCTGCCGAGACCCTCCGCGTCCTCAGCAAGGCATCAACAATCCGCGTCCGCACCGCTGGCGACGGCGGCTTTGCCGGCAATCGCGGCATTACGACGGTTGCGATCGGAGACACGCTCATTCGCACGGATCGCGATGGCCAACTCTGGCTCTGGTTTTCGCGGCATGACCAAAACCGCACCATCTCCGCAGCCGACGTGCTCCAGGGCAAAGTTCAACAGAATGTCCTCGACGGCCGCGTCGCGATCGTCGGTACCAGCGCGCCCGGTCTGCTCGACTTGCGGGCAACACCGCTCGATCCGATCATCTCCGGCGTGGAGATCAACGCGCAAGCCATCGAGCAATTGCTCGCCGGGCGCCTTCTTGTCCGTCCGGATTATGCGCTGGGAATGGAGATTGTACTCACCATCGCTTCAGCGTTGCTGCTCGGCTATTTGGCGTTTCGATGGGGCGCCCGCGTTTCGGCCGGGATCGGGTTTGGCAGCGTATGCTTATTTTCTCTGGGCAGTCTTTGGGCATTCTCGCAGGGGCTTTTGCTCGACGCCGTCTTCCCGATACTCACGAGTTCTGCTGCCTACATCTTTGGTACCGGCTATCTCTACTATGAGGCGGAAGGGGAACGTAATCGGGGTCGGGAAGAACTGCACCGCATCGGCAGGGAGATGGAAGCTGCGGCTCAAATCCAGCGCACCTTTCTGCCGAAGGAAAGCCCTGCCGGACCCTTGGATCACACGTTCGAGATTTTTGCGGTCATGCGTCCCGCCAAAGCCGTGGGCGGCGACTTTTATGACTACTTCCTTGTTGACGATAACACCCTGGCAATTGCCGTCGGGGATGTGTCCGGCAAGGGAGTTCCGGCTGCCTTGTTTATGAGTGTGTCCCGCACGGTTCTGCGCGCCGTTGCCTTCGAAAGGGGCGACCCAGGGACAATCCTCACCAAGGTGAACGCCATTCTTGCGCGTGACAATTCAGAGAGCATGTTCGTCACAATATTCTTCGCCATGCTGGAGCTGCGCACTGGTACGCTCGCGTTCTCGAGCGCTGGGCATGACGATGCTGTGCTGCTCAGCGGCACCAGTGGATGCGAATCTTTGCACTTCATGGGGCCTGCCATCGGCCTGGTGGAATCTGCAGCCTACCCGACCAACACGCGACAGCTCGCGCCGGCCGATACTTTGCTGTTGCTGACGGATGGCATCACCGAAGCCTTCAACAGCGAAGGGCACGTGTTCAGTTCGGATCGTGTCTTGAGAACCGTGACGCAGCAATCATTTGCAGGCGCCATGGAGCTGGTTCAGTCGCTCAACTATGAGGTCAGCCGTTTCTGCGCCGGGGCCGAGCAGTCCGATGACATTACGTGCGTGGCGCTGCGGTTCAAGGGTTCGCCCCATCGCACTCAATCTTGAGGTGGTTGCGCCCGCAGAAGCGCTGATAGTGGATCCGGCTCGCGCGCTCCTTGATCAAAGCAATGCCGAATCCACCGGGCTCGCCAGTCGTGAGGTCTCGATCTTTCGGCGCCTGCCAAACCCTGAGATCAAAGTAAGTGCCGTTGTCAATTATCGTCGCGCTTACGCGGCGCTTGTCGAGCTTGATTCTGACTGTTACCCAGGGGTTGGCCGTATTTTTGAAGCCGTAGCTGATTGCATTGGCCAGCACCTCATTGATGCACAGTTTCAGATCTGCCGCGAGTGTCTTCCCGGTTCCGCGATCGGCACACTTCTGATCAAACCACGTATTAAATCGTGAAACTTCAGAGGCGGTAGGTGAGAGGCTGATCCGATCAGCAGCTCTCATTTACTACACTCTGCGATCGCAGCCTGTTCGTCCGCGACAACAGGAATGATCGTGTCGATCCCCGTAGAGCGCAGAACTCTGCGCGCCTCGTCTGTTGGGCCAAAGACGATGAGGCGTCCCTTCCGGCTACCAATCGCGCGTGCGGCCTTGACGAGAACGCGAATGCCGATGGAAGCCAGAAAGGTGACATCCGCAAGATTGATGATGACCTTGCTGTTGTGGCCGGAGATGACACTGAACGGCGTCTCGATCTCGCCAGCACCGGCGATATCGAGCGGACCAGCGAGCTTCACAAGCAATATGTCGCCGGGCAGGCTTGTCTGTTCCAATCGCATGATTTTCCCCAATGTGCCGCGAGCTGGTGAGCTCGCACCCGCGCAGCCTCGCACAATACTCGACAACAGTGTGAATGTTGAGAGGAACTGATGTTCCGTCAGGCGGCCTATGTCGCATCATAAAACGACACTTCCCCGATCCTCGGGGTTGTGCCTTGCGGGCAAAGTCCTTCTGCCATCACTGCACGCGATCCGCCTCAGGACGGCCCCGTCATCGCCCAGAAACCCGCCAAAACCTGCCAAGTTCGGCTGGCACTATGACCCGTGCGGGACGGATCGAAGCTTGGGTGCGCGGGACCCATTGATCGGGTGGATCGCACATGAGCGGCCTGTTGGCGCGTTTGTCCCTGGCACCCCCGGACGGTTGCTCGCATCCATTCGCCCCCGAGGCGATTGAAGCCGAGCGCCTGGAGCGCGCGGCAAGCATGCGGGGGAAGACCTGCGTCATCACCGGCGCCACATCCGGCATCGGCCGGGCCGCGGCCGATACGCTGGCTTCCATGGGCGCGCGCATTGTCATGATAGCGCGCAACAAGCAACGCGGAGAAGCAATGCTCACGAGGCTGCGCCGCCGCTACCCGCGTGGAGGGCACAGCATCCACTATGCCGACCTGCTTCGGCTCGGCGAGGTCAGGCGGGCCGCGGCGGACATCGCCGCAGCGGAGCCGCGCGTCGACGTCCTGCTCAACAATGCCGGAGGCATGTTCGCGCGGCGCGAAATCACGCCGGACGGCTTCGAGCGCACATTCGCGCTCAATCATGTCGCGCCTTTTGTGCTGACCCACAGTCTGCGCGAGCGCCTGTTTGCGGCGGCGCCGGCGCGGGTCGTCAACACGTCGGGCGCGTTGCACCATCTCGCCACGCTGCATCTGGAGGACCTCAGGCTCGAACACAGGTACGACGCGTTCTATGCCTACGCGCACGCGAAGCTGTGTTGCGTCCTGTTCACGCGTGAGCTCGCCCGGCGCTGGGCCAGCAGGCAGGTCACCGCCAATTGCCTGCATCCTGGAGAAGTGGCGACGCGCTTTGGCTACCAATCGGGAGGACTGATTCCCTACGCGTTCGCGATCATCCACCTGTTCGGGAGTTCGCCCCAGAAAGGTGCGCGGCGGATCGTGCGACTGGCGTCGGCGCGCGAATATGCTGCAATTACTGGCCGTTATTTCTACAAGGATCGGCTGGCGCGTGCCAACCCGCAAGCCGAGGATGACGACAATGCCGAGCGGCTGTGGCAGGCGACCGCCCGGTTGGTCGAGATCGACTGAGCGCTTCCATTGCTTCGAAGTTGCTCGTGCTTCAGAGCAGTCATTCGGCCTTCAGGCCAAGTGCAATCGCCGCGGCCGTGATCTTGCCCGATGCTGCCTGGTCGTCCTTGAACACCTCGAGTGCCTTGCGGAACGCCGTGGCCGCGACCTCTCTCTCACCGAGCACAACCCGGGAGCGCATAAGGCGAGCCCAGCCGTCGACGTCGTGCGGAGAACTCTCCAGGCGGCTTGCCAGGCCATCCACCATCGCTCGGATGGCAGCGTTGCTCTCGTGCGGCGGCGCCGCCTCAGACCTGGTCGCTTTCGCGATGCGTAGATCGTCGCCACCGCGGTCGGCTGCCGGGGTCTGCACCGACGAAGCTGTCTCGTTGGCCTTCGCCTTGGCCTGCTCGTACGAGACCTTGATCTCGGCGGAATTCGGATCGAGCGCTGCCGCTTTGGCATAGGCGGCGGCTGCCTGTTCATAGCGCCCGGTGTTGAAATAGGACCAGCCGAGCATCCGCCAGCCTTTGACATCCTCCGGCGTGGTCTCGAGCCGGGCCGCCAGCCGTTCGATCATCGTGCTCACGTCAGGCAGCTGTTTGCCAGCCGGCGCCATGGACGCCGGTTCCCCGGTTGCAAGAGAGCCCGTGTAGTCCTTGAGGCGCGCAAGCATTTCGCCATTCGACCTGGATCGCCACAGCGACCCCGAGCCAGCCGCATCGGGAGAATCCCGCAAATACGAAGTGGCCGCGCCAACGCCTGCAACCAGGACAAAGGCCACCAGCATGATTGCGAGCAAAGTGCGATTACTCATGCGATACCTCGCAGTGTTCCCCTCCAGAGCCGGAATCGTCATTCCGCGAACTGTCAAAACTTCCTCCGCAGCTCCATGCGGAAACCGAAGTTGTCTTCGCCGTCCTCGATGAGCTGATAGGTCGCGTCGGCGCGGAGCAGCCAGGCCCGGCTGAGCGCGATTTGATAGCGCACACCGAAGCCGTACTGCGTGGGGATGGAGCTATCCCCGAAGGGCTGAACCATGGCCGCCTCGAAGGTGAGCTGCTGACCCAGATCCTGGCCGAACAGATACGTCACGCCGATCGCGCCGCCCCAGGTGTCGGCGCCGGTGTCGTTGAGTTTCGGATAGCCGGTCAGGGCGTCGGTCTCGAAGTTGATGCCGACGTTCTTCAGGATGCCCGCGCCAAAGCCATCGACCAGCGGCTGAGGGTTGCCGAAGCCGACGAAGAAGTTGGCGTAGGGGATCAGCGTGCTCGGCAAGCTCGTGATCAGGCTGTTCTCGGAGATGATGGCAACGCCCTCGTCGTCCTTGCCGTTGCCGAAGTTTGCGAACACGCGGGTCGAATTCGACACGGTGTTGAAATAGCGCCGGCTGTAGGCTCCGGTCAGGAAGTGCGCGTTCTGGCCGTCCAGTTCGTCGCGGCCCTGCAGCAGGCCGTAGCCCGCTTCGATATAGCCACCGAACGCGTCGATGAAGGTGGTGACGCCATAGATGTTGGCGTTGCTGTTCTTCTGCGCTCCGAGGATGCCCGCGTTGTCGACGTTGTCGAACGCGGCGAAGAAGGTGATGTCGTAGTTGGGGAGGCCGAGCTTGCGCGAGTTCCTGGCGGGGAGGGTCACCGCGCCGCCGACGATGGCGTCGTTCGCCCAGATCCCGTTCTGCAGGAACAGCGGGAAGAGACCCACAGTGAAGGGCAGGTCGAACCTGGCTTCCGTACCGGAGAGGCCGGAATAGATGGAGCCGAAGTCGCCCTCGAAGAACAGCGTCTGCGGGTTGACGTCGAACTCTTCGTTGAACCTGTTGTTGCCGTTGCCGCCGCCGAACTCGTAGCGGGTGAACTGATTGTTTTTCTGAAACGGCGTGAAGAAGGCGTGGATGCGTTCGGTGCCGGTGAGCTTGAGGTCGATGTCGACATTCAGCCGGGTCGCGATTTGGGCAATATCCTTGCCGTTGTTGCCGTTGTAGGCGACGGCCGTGCGCCAGTCGCCGTAGACAGCGAGGCCCGGCAGCAGCGGATTCAGTTGACCAAAGAGGGTGCTGCTCTCCTCGTAGGCGCCGGAGGTGTATTGCTGGCGGCCCAGCTCGATGGGCGGGCGCGGCGGGTCGACGACGCTCTTTGCGCCGTAGATATCGACGTTCTTCTGGGCATCGTAGTTCTTGTCGTACTGGGGACCGGGCAGGAACAGATTATCCTTGCCGGCAGTCTTTTCCTTGGAGCTCGTGCCCGACGAGGCGGCAGGCGACACCTGGGTCACCCAGCCTCCTTTGCTCACCTCGGTGCTGCCTTGGCCTGCCGCAGGGTCCGCGGTCGTGCCGGACATCAAAAGGTAACCGGCCGTCAGCGCAATAGCGGCGGTCGTTGTCCTGACACGGTACCGAAGATTGCCTTTTGCGTTGCGAGTCAAATGGACGCTCCACGTCTTGGCTCAGACCTGCGAGGTGGGTTGGAGACCCGCTTCCAACCCTCGGCTTCCCGGTTTTCAGCGCTTCACTTCGACCTCCGTCGTGTAGGCCTTGAAGCTCAGCATCCGCTCGTTCATGCCCCGCTCCATTTCCTTGGTGGCGCGGACGAAACGCATGAAATAGATCGGCTCGGCACGGCTCCGCAGGCGGAAGGCGAGGCGGTAGTTGCCGGGCTTCGTGATCAGGTTGCCTGGCACGCGGTACTTGGCCAGCTTGTCAGCCAGGGGCGGCAGCGAATGGTTCTCCATGCGCACCAGCGGCGGATGGTTGAGAACGGTGGTCGGGATCTGCGGCGGACGCAGATGCGGCAACGGGTCGATGTCGAAGTTCACCGGCAGGTACATCTCGCGGTCCGTGCCCTTGAGGTTGGTGGTCAGGAACTTGGCCTGGAAATTCACCACCTGCTGGTCCGTCTTGATCCTGCCGGCCGCAACCTCCAGGCTGTGCAGGTCGGCCAGGTCGCCGTTGTTGTCGACGTAACCCGACTCCCAGACGTTCTTGCCGTCGGGATCGACGAGGGCGACGTTGACCCAGAGCTGCGGCTGCGCACCCAGCGAGCCCGACGGCAGGTTGTGTCCCGAATTGAGGTTCTTGATCCTGTAGGTGAATGCCAGATCCTTGCCGACCTTGGGGTCGCCGTCGACGTAGGGACCGTCGACTTTGGTGCCGTTCTCCATGAGCTGCCACCTGAGCTCGTCGCGCTGGTCGAGCTTTGCGAGGTTGTCCTCGATGATCTGCCGGGCATCTTCGCGGTCGAGCGCGTCGGCCCAGCGCTTGGGAAAGTCGACCTTGACCTTGCCGCGCGCGACCTTGTCTTCGAACTCATTGGTGCCCCAGCCGGCGCGCCAGTCGAACTCCAGCCAGTCCTTCATGGTGAAGGCCTGGGCCTTCACGTTGTGAGGGAAGATGCCGGGGTGGGCGATCGCATAGCCCGGGCCGATGAAATTGTGATTGGTATGCTTGCGTCCCGGGTTGATCTCTTTGCCGCCGATCACGGCGGAGGGCGCGGTCGCATAGCCCTCGGGCTTTCCGGGCACCTTGCCCATGTGGCAGTCCTGGCAGGTGACGCCCGCGGTGCGTGCCGGGCTGTCGCGATACTGATCCCAGACGATCTCCAGCTTGATGCCTAAGTTGACCGCAACCTGGTGGCAGCTGACGCAGAATTCCGACTTGTTCAGCTGCGGGTTCGTCATCATGCCGTTGTGGATACTATTGCCACGCCCGTCTTCGCTGGTTTTGACGGAGTAGGTCTCCTTGTTGCCGAGGATGTCCTTGAGGACGCTTTTCTCCCCGCTGCCGTAGATCGGCTCGAAGATCTTGCCCGGCTCGACCCGGCGCTCGCCGTTGACCTTGCCGTACTGCTCCTTGACCCGGTGGCAGGTGATGCAGCTCACGCCCTCGCGCGAGATCTGGCTCATGGCCCAAAGCGGCGTTTGGCGCGCCTCGCCGAGCTGGGTGCCGACCTGCTGGTGGCAGCGCACGCAGAAGGTGCCGACCGTACCTTTGGTCAGCTCCTGGAACTTCTGCTCGAACGCGTGGAACATGGGCGAGATCGACGCATAGGCATGCTGCGACGAACGCCATTCATCGTAGATTTGCTTATGGCATTCGCCACATTGCGCGGCGGTGGGATAGAGGGAGAGGGTCTCCTTGTCGACGGCGGGGATGGGCGCTTCCTTGCCCTTCTCGGCTCGGGCTGCGGCGGCGAGCGCCGACATCTGCCCATGGCCGTCCGCTTCTGCCTCCGGGGGCAGCTTCTGCTCGCCGCCTGCTTTCTTTGTGGGCGCTTCCGTATTCTGGGCGAAGGCATTCTGGCAAAGGAATGCCGCGCAACTCAAGATGGCGCCTGCGAAAGCACCGGAAAGATTCACGTTACGCATCACCCTCATCACCCCCATTCCCTGTAGACCTCAGGGCGCCATTCCAATTTGTGTCGCTCACGCAGACGCGGCGCTGGGCCGCCGTGCGAAATCAATAGATCTATCCTTCAGCCGAGCGGCAAAGCTCAGCTGTCTGCCTTTTTTCTCGAAGCGTAGAATCTCAACGCATGAGACAGCGGTCCCGTGCGCGCCTGGCAACAACACTATGCTGGCAAAACGGAATGCGTCGGCGGA
>Ga0157380_10003023_pt1 | contig 11460 bp, 11 predicted proteins | sample S35metaG_FD_119757 | JGI IMG/M metagenome (GOLD analysis project Ga0157380, IMG submission 119757) | Switchgrass rhizosphere microbial communities from Kellogg Biological Station, Michigan, USA - S3-5 metaG | ecosystem: Host-associated > Plants > Roots > Rhizosphere > Soil | place: USA...
ATCTCGACCGCGGCCCGCTCAACCAGGCGGTAAAGATCGAAGCCGGCGCGGTCGCGATCGACCTGGTCCGCCACGTCGCCACCGTGCGCGGCGAGACGGTCAACCTGACCCGCTCCGAGTTCCAGCTCCTTCGCCTGCTCGTCGGCCGGCCCGGCGAGGTCTTCCCCCGCCGCCAGATCATGGAGGAGCTCTGGCAGACCGAGTTCGACGGCGACGAGCGCGCCTGCGACGTCCACATCTCCAACCTCCGCCAGAAGGTCGAGCGCGACCCCCAGCGCCCCGAACTGGTCGTTACCGTGCGCGGCGTCGGCTACAAGTTCGAAGGCCAGAGGCCCTGACCCAGGCGCAGGCAGTCCTCGAGGCTGAGGCATGCGCAGCGAAGCCCCTCCTCCAGCACCTTCTTCATCGCGGTTGCCTCGACCAGCGTCCGCTCGATCTCGGGAAGCTTGCGGCTGGCGAGTTCGCGCCAGATCCTCGGCGGCGGTGTCTTCTCCGAGAGCCCGGCGAGAACGATCCTCGTCTCGGCCAGGGTGAATCCGGCCCGCTTGGCCAATGCGATCAGCTCTATCTGGCGCAGAGCTTCGGTGTCGTAGCGCCGCTTGCCGCCAACTCGCCGCGGCGGTGTCAGCAGGCCCGCGCTCTCCCAGTAGCGAAGGGTCGACGGTGGCACCCCGGCGCGGTCGGCCGCTTCCCCAATCGTCAGCTCAGCATCGCTCGTATCCATGGGGCCTTGACTTAAAGCGTACTTGAGGTTGTAGACCTCGATCTCCAATCACGAGAAAGGAATCCAATGTCCAATGTCTCGAGCGATCGCGGCCTGCTCGGCGGCGGGTGTTGCCGGGGCGCGAAGGAGGAAGCGAGAGCCGGCGATCAGATGAGCCGTCTGGAACGCGGGGCTCGCGCCGTGGCCGGCGCCGGCTTCCTTGCGATCGCGGGCGCGATGTGCTCCCGCAAGCTGCCCGGCCGGATCGCCCTCTGGCCAGCCTCGCTAGTCCCCACCTGGTTCGGCATCTCGCACCTTCTCGCCAGCGTCACCGGCTACCGGGGTTGCCCCGAGCTCGGGGCGATTCCCAGCGTCATGCTCGACCGCCAAGTCGCGACAGGTTGCGGACCGTGGGAGAGGGTCGACCGGCTGGTCACCTCAGGGAGGCGGTCTAGCTGAGGATCGCGAAGCGCTTGCGGACCGGCTTGGAGGTGTTGGCGGCCAGATCGGTGGCGCGGAGGACGACCAGGTAACGGCCCGGGCGGGCCTTGAAGTGCTTTGAGCGGGCGCCGAGGAAGAAGCGGTTGATGCCGATGAACGCCTTCCACTCGGCGTAGCCGTTGAACTTGCGACCGCCTTTGTGGCGGAGGCGGTAGTACTCGGCCTCGAGCGTGCCGCGCTCGTTGATCTGGGCGGTGGCGGGCGTGCCGCCGCGGCCGTTCAGCCGCTGGCGCTTGACGCTCACCCCGCCCAGGGTCGGCCTCTTCACGTCGAGGTTGAGCGGTGCCCGCGGCCCCGGGTCGGAGCTCGGGTCGCCGGGCACGTCGGAGACGACCACCTCGCCCCGCACCGCGGCATGCAGCTTGCACTGGAAGAGGTAGGTGCCGGGTTGGGGGAACTGCAGCGTGAAGCTGTCGCCGAGCTGGTGGCTGGGGGCGTCGGTGGTCGGGTCGGAGTCCCAGCCGAGCGCGTTGGCGGAGGTCCCCGTCACCGAGTGGGCGAGGTCGGGCCCGATCCAGTCCCAGGTCACCTTCTCGTTCAGATCGATCTCGACCCGCGGGTTCGACCAGGCGAAGTTGGCGATCGAGACCCGCGTATTGGCAGCGTCGGCCGCGGGGGCCGCCAGCAGCGCCATTGCGGTCGCAGCTACCGCCGCATAGCGGAGACGACTGCGACCGCGGGCCCTCAGGAGACGACGTACCAACCGTTCATCCCCTGATGGAGGTGCTGGAAGACGTGGCAGTGGTAGAACCAGCGGCCGGGGTTGTCCTCGACGATCTCGAAGCTGAAGGAGTCGGCCGGGCCGAAGGCTTTGTTGTCGACGATCGTGCCGTCGGGCTCCGTCCAGCGATGCCCGTGCAGGTGGAAGGTGTGGAGGAAGTTGTCGACGCCGTAGACGTGGAACGCGACCCGCTCGCCGACCTTCGCTTCCAGGGTCGGCGTGTTGCCGGCATAGGCCTTGCCGTTGACGCAGTAGTAGGTGTTGCGCAGCCCGGTGGTCGAGGGGTCCCAGGTGTGGAAGGCAAGGAAGAAGTCGCGATTGGGGCGCGCTTCCCCCGCTTTGCGAATCAGCAGGGGGCCGAAGAGGCCGCGGAAGACCGGCAGCGGGTCCATCGGCCCGTGGTCGTGGTAGAGCCAGGTCCCCTCGGTTCCCTCGCGACATTCCCAGACGTAGGTGAAGGTGCGGTTGTGCTGGACGAAGCCGCCCGGGTCGGTCCACTTGCCCTTGTAGGCGCCGTCCATTTCGTTGGAGTAGAAGATCCCGTGCGGGTGCACCGTCACCGGTGCCTTCAGCTTGTTGCGAAAGTGGACGACGACCGTGTCGCCGACTTCTGCCTCGATCGTCGGCCCCGGCACGGTCGCCGGCCCGAGCGGCGCCTCGAAGCTGGGCGAGTAGGGGCGGTAGGCGTAGGCCTCGAAGGTGCTGTGGCCCTTGACCGGCTCGGCCATCATCTGGTCGCGGTGGGTGGGGACGATGTTCCAGGGCCTCTGCTCAGCGGCGATCCAGTACTCGCGGACCTGCGCCCCGGAGGCGCTCGCCGTCGCCGCGGCCGAGGCGGCGCTGCCGTTGGCGGCCGCGACCCGCGGCGGAACCTCGACGCCCCCGGCCAGCCGGTCGACGTCGATCTGCCCCTGCTCGGTGCTCACCCGCTGGCCCGCCAGCGTGCAGACGAAGGCTGCCCCGGTGAGACCGAGGAAGGAGCGGCGGTCTAGCGGGCTGGGGCTCACCGCCCGCCTACTTCTTCACCGTCACCGTCAGCTTCATCTTCGTCGGGTGGATCGTGCAGATGTATCGGTAGCTGCCGGGGGTGGGGAAGGCCTTGACGAAGGTGGCGTTGGTCACCGCCGTCGTCTTGGTCGAGTACGTGCCCTTCTGCTTCAAGCCCTTCGGGCCCTGCTTCAGGTGCACGTCGTGGGACTCGACGTTGGTCGCCGCCCACACCCACTTGACCTTGCCGCCCTTGCCGATCGTCACCGCGCTCGGCGCGAAGAAGAAGTCGGCGACTTCGACGATCTTCGGCTTCGCGGCCCCGGCCGGACTCGGCGCGGCGGACTCGGCGACGCCGGCCAGCGCCAGGCAGGCCGCTAGCGTCAGAGCCCGTCCCCGCACGCCCCTCACGGGCAGGTCACCTCGCCCGGCTGGGCCGCGACCTCGACCGGCGTGAAGCTTTCGAACGGCGGGTGGGCCGGCAGGCGCCGCACCCAGCTGCACTCCTGGTTCTGCGGCGGGCTCTGCCCGGCATAGCCGAGGATCGTCGTCGGGTCGCTCAGGTCGGTGAGGACGACCTGGATGCCGGCGAAGAGATTGATGCTCTGCACCCGGTCGGCCAGCACCGCAGGTTGCGGGCAGCCCGGATAGATCTGGCTCAACGGCACCGAGCCGTTGCCGGGGGCGAAGCTCGAGCCGGCGCTGTTGCCGGCCCAGCAGTTGCCGCCGCCGGTGGCATCACTGAGGAAGTCGTATTCCCCGTTCGGGTCGGCCCCGCCGCGCCCCATCGTGTTTTCGACGATCTGGTTGTTGATGCTCTTGGCGTCGTTGCCCTCGTTTGCGACGAAGGATTCCCCCGGCCCCGAGAAGGACGCGATGCCCCACTTGAAGTTGCCGAAGACGTTGTTCTGTCGCACGACGTTGCCGGCGCCGCCGTAGAGGATGAAGCCGGTTCCCATCGGGTAGTTGATCGTCAGACCGGAGAGCTCGCCCAGTCCCGCCGAGATCGTTTTGAAGGACGAGCCGGCGAGGAAGTAGTTGTAGTTGTTCCAGAACACGTTGTTCTGTTCGAAGAAGTTCCAGCCGTTGGGCTCGTACCCCTCGCTGTCGAGTGTGTTGGGCACGATTCCGGCGCCGTTGTTGTAGAAGTCGGATTCGACGATCTTCACGTACTTCGAGTTGGTGCCGGAGTAGCCGAGCACGTTTTCGTAGCTGGCCAGGTCACGTAGAACGGTCCACTTCGGCTTCGCCTGGCATGGCACCGGCGCGTCGCCGTGGTTGGTCCAGGTGGTGGTGTCGCACGGCGTTTCGCCGATGTAGAAGGCGGAGTCGCCGTGGCGCCAGCCGCTCGAGTGGAGCATCTTGCCGCCCAGGCAGCCCTTGGCGAAGAGGCCGTAGGAGCGGTTGCCGGAGGCGAGCAGGTTTTCCATCTTGTAGCCGTCGCATTCCTGGCCGGCCTGGGTCGCGGCGTGGATGAAGAAGCCGTTCGATTCGTAGTTGCGCGCCCACAGGTTGCGAATCACGAGGCCGTTGACGTCGACCGCCTCGATCCCGTTCTGGGCGGGCCCCAGCTCGCCCTTGGCATTCTTCCCTTCGAGGATCTGCTTGTGCGCGTCCTTCTTCAGCCCGACGATCTTCAGCCCGTCGAATTCCTTCTTCGCCAGCCGCCCGTTGAGCACGACGCCCTCCACGTACTTGCCCGGCTTGACCTTGACGATCGCCTGCACCTTGCTGTTCTTCTGCTTGTTCTTGAACGATCCGGCGGCGTCCACGGCCCGCTGGATCGTGCGGAACTTGCAGCCGTGCTGACAGGCGAGGAAGACCTTGTTCTTGGGCTGCTTCCCCTTGCCCTTCTGCTTGGCAGCCGATGCGCCCGGGCTCGCCGTTGCCGGTGCTGCCCCCAGGCAGGTGAGGAGTGCGACTGCAAGGGCCGAAACCGCGAATCTGTGCTTCATATCTCTCCTAAGCTCCGTGGGAACGACACGACGTGCCCGGCCCCCCACGGGCCCCCTGCTCAGAAAGACTGTAGCGCTTTGCGGTTAAGCAGCCCGATGAATCCTGCGCTGGCGAGCGAAGAGCTCGCCTGAGCTGAGAAGCCGACGCCCGGATTTGAACCGGGGACCCCTTCATTACGAGTGAAGTGCTCTACCAACTGAGCTACGTCGGCGGGTTGGGACATTGTAGGAGTGGGGCGGGGGTGGGGTTCCGTCAACCCGCAACCTCGCGCCTTACTGCTGGCTGGCGCTCTTCATCCCGTCGACGGCGGGGCTGGCCAGGCGACGTGCCTAAGCGCGTTGGCCTGCCGATTTCCTTGCCCCAGCGCAGACCGGGCAGTTGGGCTCGGGAACCACCGGCTCCCGTTCCACCGCCATCGTGCGCAGGTCGTAGATGTGGCCGACACCGAGCGTGGAGGGCCGCGCGAGGCCGGTGAGATGGTGCAGCACGTCGAGGCCGACCTGGCCGCCGATCAAGCTGCACGCCGGCCCCAGGGTCGCCGCTGGCGAGGTATGCCCTCGCTGCTGCTCCATCGCGACGTCGAAGAGCGGATAGGCCCGCCGGTATCCCGCCTCCTGGCAGGCGAAGCACCCAGTCTTGCCCGGCACGTACAGAGGCCCAACCCGAGCGACCGGCGGGAAGTGGCTCATCGCGATGAAGGGGACGCCCGCCGCGAAGCAAGCCGAGTTGATCCAGTGCTCGATGTCGTGGGCGGGCCAGTCGCAGGCGTCGATCACCATGTCGTAGCCGGCGATCGTCTCGGCGATCGCGTCTTCGCTGTCGAGCTTCTGTACCCGCGCCTCCACCTTGATCGAGGAGTTGAACCCGCTGAGGCGCTCTGCCGCCGCCTCCGCCTTGAACCGGCCGATGTCGGCCTCGCTGTAGAGGACCTGCCGGTTGAGGTTGCTCAGCTCGACCCGGTCGAAGTCGAGCAGCAGCATCTCGCCGACTCCGCAGCAGGCGAGGTTCAGCGCCGACCAGCCGCCGAGCCCGCCGACGCCCAGCACCGCGATCCGCGCCTCTTCGAGCCGCCCCTGGCACTCGGATGCGGTCGGCCCGGTCGAGATGTCGCTGAAGTAGCGAAGCTGGCGGTCGAGCCGCTCGAAGACGGCGTCGTCGATCCTCTCGTCGTCGGTGGCGTCCTCGACGACACCCAGCTCCTCGAACTGGGCGAGCAGGTCGCAGACGTCGTCTTCGCCGAACTCCTCGATCAGCTGCTCGCGTGTGCGGGTGCCGTCGAGCGCGTCGAGGAGCTCCCTGCCGGCCTTGCCGGGCTTCTCGATGTGGATGTCGGCGCCGGCGCTCGGCCGGAGCAGGTAGAGGTCGCCGTTGGGCGCATCCAGTTTTTGGGTCGTGCGCTTGATTCGCGGTCGGTCCATCGCGTGCCTCCTTGTGGCTTGCAACGCTTGAGACCGAGCAAATACTCAAATTTGTTCCATTTAATTTTGGGATACTTAGGAACACGGATGACTTTGTCCCTATCCGTTTGGCCAGGCATAGGCCCTAGTTTGGGTGCCACCGCAGCCATGAAAGTGGAGGAATCGTCATGCCAATACGGCACAAGAGCATCAAGATGGTCCGCAAGGACCGGCTGAAGAAATTCTTCGACCGGCGCCTGATCGAAGCGCTCCGCCACCCGGTCCGGGAGCACATCCTGGCGGTGACGAACGAACGGATATCGAGCACGGTCGAAATCGGCGACGAAATCGAGCTCGACGTCACCGCCTTCCACAAACAGGTGAAATTCCTCGAGGAGATCGGCTGCATCGAGTGGGTGGGGAGCCGGCCGGTGCGGGGCGCTACCGAGCACTTCTACCGGGCGAAGTCGACCGCGTTCTTTGACGTTCACGCGTGGGAGAGCTTGCCGACTTCGTTGAAGGCCGACCTCGAGGTCGCCTCCGTTCAGTCGATTCTGGACGATGTGATCGCCGCCGTGAAGGGAGGGACGTTCCAGGCCCGCCCCGACAGTCACCTGAGCTGGACGCCAGCGGTTCTCGACCAGCAGGGCTGGAGAGAAGCGATGCAGCTTCTAACCGCGACGCTGAAGCGCCTGCTCGAGATCCAGAGCCGGAGCGCCGAGCGGATGCTCAAGAGTGGCGATCGGGGGATCCCGGCGACAATCGGGATTCTGGGGTTCGAAAGGCAGCCTGATTTCGTGCGCCCCCAAAGGCCGCCACTCTAGGACTCGGCCAGGGCGCGAGCGCGGGCAAGGATGGCGTCGAGCATCGGCTCGGTGAGGCGGCCGGTGAAGGTGTTCTGCTGGCTCGGGTGGTAGCAGCCGAGCAGGGTCCAGCTCCCGGCCGAGACCTCGGCCCCGTGGCCGAAGCGAGGTTTCGGCCGGGGCGTCTCGCCGCCAAGGCCCCGGATCGCCCGCAGCGCTCCGTCCCAGGCGAAGGCGCCGAGGGCGACGATCGTCTGGCAGCGCTCGAGCAGGGCCAGCTCGCGCTCGAGGTAGGGCAGGCAGCTGTCGCGCTCTGCGGGTGAGGGACGGTTGGCGGGCGGTGCGCAACGGACGACGGCGGTCACGTACGCGTCGCGCATCCGCAAGCCGTCTCCTCGGCGCTCCGAGGTTGGCTGATTGGCGAAGCCCGCCCGGTGCAGCGCGGCGTAGAGCCACTCGCCCGAGCGGTCGCCGGTGAACATGCGGCCCGTGCGGTTGGCCCCGTTGGCGGCGGGCGCGAGCCCTATCAGCGCAACGCGCGCATCCGGGTCGCCGAAGCCGTCCAGTGGCTTGGCCCAAAACTCCTCGTTGCGGAAACGGGCCGGCGGGTCCGCGGCGCGCTCCTCGCGCCACTCGACCAGGCGCGGACAGCGCCGACAGGCATGGATCTCGGCCGCCAGGGCCTTGAAATCCCTGTTGGGCAACCGCCTGGAAGGTAGGGAATCGCTCACGGTGGAACTGAATCACGCCTCGCAGCTGGTTGGAGTCGGAGGGGCCCGATCTCGTCAGCCTGAGATCGGGCCCATCCGCCTCTCGTTATCGAGCCTTGCTGATTGAAAGCAGCGGCACGACGTTGTCCGTCGTAATGATCTTCACCCTGCCTCACCCCCTTCGCAATCGTCAGCACTTGCGGTCGGGAGTCGCGACCAACCCGTTCAACGCTTTAGACCTTGCCATTACTGGAATTAGTTCCAGTAATCATTGAATAGGTTGCAAAAAGGGTGAACTTGGTTTGCAAATTTGGCTTTGTGTCTAATAGGATGGAGTGATAGAAGGCCACGTAAACGAATCAGAGGAGTCGCTTTGGCCGCGAAGAGCAAGACCAGGACGAAGAAGAAGGGGAAAACCACCGGTGTCGACCAGAGGCTGGTAAAGGCCCTGGCTCATCCGCTGCGGGTCGAAATCCTCGCGATCCTCAACGAGAGGATGGCTAGCCCCAACGAACTCTCGAAGGAGCTGGACGAGGGTCTCAGCCAGGTCAGCTACCACGTCAAAGTCCTCAAGGACTTCGAATGCATCGAGATGGTCAAGACCGAGCCCCGTCGTGGCGCTGTCGAGCACTACTACCGCGCTACGGCTAGGGCGTTCCTCAGCGACTCGGACTGGCGGGCTCTACCTGACTCGGTCAAGCCGGGTATGAGCGCCTCCTTCTTGAACATGCTCATCGACGACGTGATCGGGGCACTTCAGGGTGGAAGTTTCGACGCCCGTGATGACCGGCACATCAGCTGGACTCCGGGTGTCGTCGACGAGCAGGCGTGGGTCGAACTAACCGAGCTCCTCGAGGAAACTCTCAAAAAGATCATTGCGATTCAGACCAAAGCAGCTGCGCGCCTCGCCAAGTCAGGCCAGGAGGGCATCCCTGTAACTGTCGCAATGCTTGGCTACGAGGGCCTTGCGTCAGACGTGAAGTCTCGAAAGACCAAGAAGAAAGCCAAAAAGGCTTCCAAAAAGGCTTAGCGACCCCGGTAAACGCAGTACGAGTACATAAGCTTCGCGCCCTCGATGGGCACGGAGCCGAAGGGAATAGCAATCAGCAAGAGGCGGCGCGGCATTGTTTGTCGCGCCGCCTTCTTTTTCGCCGCGATGGCGCTGCTCGTCGTCGCCGGTTGCGGGAAGAGCGGGAAAGGCGCCTCGACCGACCCCGAAAAGGCCGCCGACGTGGAGATCCTCAATGGGCTCCTCACGCAGGAGCTGACCCTGGTCGACGCCTACGCGCACGGGCTTGGCCAGCTGCGCGGCCCGCCGCGTGCCGTCGCCGCCGAGTTCCGCGGCCAGACACAGGTCCACGCCGATGCCCTGACCAAGGCGATTCGCGGTTTGGGTGGCGAAACCGACGCCGAAGCGGAAAAGGTCAAACCCCCGGGTCCGCGGTCAGCGGAGGAGGCGCTGACGCTCGACTACGAAGGGGAGAACAGGGCCCTAGCCCTGGCCTTGGAGGCGGCGCCACGACTGGAGTTCGACGCGCCGCGGACGCTTGCCGCCGCGCTTGCGGCCAGCCATGCCCAGCACCTCGCAGTCCTGCGCCAGGGCCTCGGCGCCAGCCTCTCGACAGCGGCCCCCGAGGCGTTCGAGTCGGGAGAGGAACCGCCACCGGCAGTCTCCACCGACGGGACTGAAGCATCCCAATAGTGAGCGTTTCAGGCCCGTCGGCCGCAAGAAAGGGGATGATGCGGTCGTGACCGGGCCTCTATACGCGATCGGCGGCTTCTGCGCGCGCCATCACTGGCCGACGATCGCCGTCTGGATCGTCCTCGCGGTCGGCCTCGTCGTCGCCGGCCAGTCCGGCGACAGCAAGACCAACGACAACCTCACCCTGCCCGGCACCGACTCGACGGCCGCGACCGAACTGCTCGAAGACGACCTGCCCGAACAGGCCTACGGCAGCAACCCCCTGGTCTTCCAGGCTAAGCGCGGCGCCTCGCTCACCTCTCCCAAGTACGCGAACGCCATCGGCGAATCGGTCGAGCGCCTCAACGAAATGCACGACGTCAACTCCGCCATCGACCCGCTCAGCCCGGCAGGAGCCCCCTTCCTCAGCGAGGATCGCTCGGTCGCCTACTCGCCAGTCGTGCTCGGCGTTGGCCCGGGAGAACTGACCGAGGCCCAGGCCCAGGCCCTCCTCGACGCGGGCAAGCCGGCCGAAGCCGTGGGGCTGAAGGTCTCCGTCGGCGCCTACGTCGGCCAGCAGCTCTCCAAGCCCGACACCGGCGCCAGCGACGCGATCGGGATCGCGGCGGCGATCGTCATCCTCCTCTTCGCCTTTGGGACCGCGACCGCGATGGTCCTGCCGATCTCCTCCGCGATCCTCGGCCTCGCCTGCTCGCTCTCGATCATCCGCCTGCTCGAGAACGTCGTTCAGGTGCCGAGCGTCGCCTCGACCCTGGCGACGATGATCGGGCTGGGCGTCGGCATCGACTATGCGCTCTTCATCGTCACCCGTCACAAACTCCAGCTCAGCGACGGGATGGAGCTGCGCGAGTCGATCGCCCGCGCGGCGGCGACCGCTGGCGGAGCCGTCGTCTTCGCCGGCTTCACCGTCGTGATCGCTCTCTGCTCGCTCGCCTTCGCCGGGATCCCGCTTGTCAGCACCCTCGGCTTCACAGCCGCGATCGCGGTGGTGATCGCCGTCGCCGCCGCGACCACGCTGCTGCCGGCGATGCTCGGAGCGCTCGGGCCGCGGATCAACTCGCTGCGCGTGCAGATCGGCAAGACCCACCCCGACGATGCCGAGCCGCATGGCTGGCGCCGCTGGGCCGCGGGCGTCGCTGAGCGCCCCTGGCGCTCGGCCCTCGCCGCCCTCGTGGTGCTCGTGGTGCTCGCCTTGCCGATCTTCCAGCTCGAGCTGGGCCAGAACGACGTCAGCGCCCTGCCCAAGTCGACCACGGCGCGACAGGCCTACGACGGGCTCACCCAGGGCTTTGGGCCGGGGGTCAACGGGCCGCTGCTGGTCGCCTCCGAATTCGAGAGCGCGAAGGAAGCCAAAGAGGTCCTGCCCGGCCTGGTGAAAGCGGTTGGCGGTGCCTCCGACGTCGACCAGGTCTCCGAACCGACCCTCGACAAGGCGGGCACGGATGCCGTTTTCACCGTCATCCCCAACTCGGCGCCGTGGGCCGACTCCACGGTCAGCCTGGTCGAAGACCTGCGCGAAACGACGATCCCGCAGGCGCTGCAGGGGACCTCGGCCAGCTCCTACGTCGGCGGCCAGACCGCCGGCTACATCGACCTCGCGACGCAGATAGCCGACAAGCTGCCGCTGATGATCGCGATCGTCGTCGGGCTCAGCTTCATCGTCTTGCTGCTCGCCTTCCGCTCGCTGCTGGTGCCGCTCAAGGCGGCAGCGATGAACCTGCTCTCGGTCGCCGCCGCCTATGGCATCGTCACCGCCGTCTTCCAGCTCGGCTGGGGCGCCTCGCTGATCGGCCTCGACCACTCGATCCCGATCGTCAGCTTCGTGCCGCTGCTCATGTTCGCCATCCTCTTCGGGCTCTCGATGGACTACGAGGTCTTCCTGCTGACCCAGATGCGCGAGCACTACAAGCAGAGCGGTGACGCGCGCAAGGCGGTGATCGAAGGCCTCGCCAACACCGGCCGGGTGATCACCTCGGCGGC
>Ga0157380_10003025_pt1 | contig 11458 bp, 9 predicted proteins | sample S35metaG_FD_119757 | JGI IMG/M metagenome (GOLD analysis project Ga0157380, IMG submission 119757) | Switchgrass rhizosphere microbial communities from Kellogg Biological Station, Michigan, USA - S3-5 metaG | ecosystem: Host-associated > Plants > Roots > Rhizosphere > Soil | place: USA: Michigan...
ACGCCGCGGTCGGCCGCTTTGCAGCGACTGCCGGTCCTCTCGCCCTCGACCGCCTAATCGAAACCCGCCATTCGCAGCGACCGACTTGATAGCTGACGGTCCTCGATATCAGGACCCGGCCAGGAGCCGACGCTCGCGAGCGTCGGCTATCGGTTGAGCCCGCCTGTAGACAGTGTCCTCTCTCAAGGCAAACCCGCTCGCTTCCGATCCGGCCGAAGGGGTTGCGCCTCCCGGCGCAACCCCTTGAATGCTTTGGCTCCCCGACCTGGGCTCGAACCAGGGACCTACGGATGGACGCTCGTGTTTCGCGACGGTGCCGGCACGAGTCACTGCCGAACTGCTTGGCTAGAGTGCTTTGCGTTCGCCTGCTACTGTCGACTTGAAAATGCATGGACCCGCAGCGCGACGCGCATCCCTTCAAACGAGTGATGTTCTGCAACGGTCCAGCGGAGGCTATCTTCGGAAGCTCAATAGTGGGAGCTCGGAAGCCGGCGATCCCGGTGAACTCGGCGTCGGCATAGAACCAGGATGGCGCTACGACCAACCACTTGGACAGAGCGAGTTGTCTTTGTCGACGATCCGGGACGCTTTGCAATAGCGCTCGGCTTTGCCGCTTTCACCGCCTCTCGCGTCGAGCGCTGGAGACAAGCCGGGGCGCCTGCAGGCTCCCTTGTGACTCGGGGCTGACTAGATGGACTCCGGGACCGGTGTCCTGGAAGTCGTCGGCATCCACTTCTCGCAGCAACATCTAGCCTTCAATTCGCTCGGCTTGGGACGCGTCAGAAGCCGGCGATTTCGCTGAAGCCGGCGCGTCGGTACAGAAGCGCGCAGGCGTCCTTCGAGGGCTTACCGCACACATAGGATGGCGGGTCTGGCGGCGTCGAATAGAGTTTGCGTTATTGCTGGCCTGGGAGGAGCCGCCATGGCATACAAGCCGCCGCTGGAGGAAGGGGAGCTGCATAGCCGCAACTTCCGCTCGATTCGCGATTGGATCGAGCGCAACAAGGGCCGGATCAAGGCCAAGCCGAATCAGACCGCCCTGTATTCCGGCAATGACTACGACTTCGACTTCAGGGCGGGCATGACGGAGCAAGACATTCGGGAGACCGAGGGAACACCGATGTACAGGCGCCTCCAGCAGATGCGCAAGGACATGCGCGATCAGCATGTGCCGTGCGACTTCCAGACACTCGAGGAGGTACTGAAGACGATCAAGGACTCTCCGGTGCTCGTGGACAAAGATCATCAGGATCAGCCATTCAACAACGCCTACGACTTTTTCGAGTCGCTAAAGGGGTCTAAGCGCCTGACTCCACTCGTTCCGAACCAGAAGAAGCTGCAGGACGACTGCTGGAAGCGCCTGTCAGAGATCTATGCCAGTAACGCGGAGGGCGATATCCGAATCCTCGACGGCGCCGCGAAGGACTACGGCAAGTTGCGCGAGGACAAGGTCTTCATTCAGAAGGAGCTAGCCGCTTTGCTCAAGAATGACAAGCTGTCGCCCGGCGCCAAGAAGCTACTACAGAAGAAGGTGTCTGCGTACCGCGACCACTTTGATCGGCGCTACACAACGCTGATCGCCCAGCTCGACGAGGGGAAGGCGCGACTGACCCGCAAGCAACGCTGATCGCTGGTCGACCGACAATCTGCTATTCAGGAGCGCCAGCAGCCACTCGCTAGCCGGCATTAGAAAGGGGCACGTACTGGCCTCGAACTGGGTTCGACAAAGGGCCACGCGCGACCGTCTAAGGTATTCGGGCGCGGCGAGGTTGTTTCGGCACAGAATGGCCTGCAGCAAGGCGCCGCTGCGCCGCACTCCACGTAGGTGTGCACACATTCGCGAAGACGAACGGGGCCACGCCTCCCGACGCAACCCCTCGACATTCTTGGCTCCCCGACCTGGGCTCGAACTGAGAGTCAGTCTTCGCATCTGCCAGCTGGCAGGCGATCCGCAAACGGCGCCCGCTCGCCATCACACTTCCTTGAAGAACGAAGCGCACCAAAGCCGCCGATCTGCGCTCGCTTGCTCCGCCTTCGCATTCAGGTCCGATTGGATGGCCAGAGCCGCGGACGTCGCGCTCATCGCTGTATTGAAAACGGCGAGTACCGAGTCGCCTGCGGTGTCGACCACTCGCCCTGCGTACAGGGATGCGCAACGCCGGAATACCTCGCGCGCCGTATCGAGAGCGCGGATCGTGGCCTGATCGTCCCCGGCCATCAGCCGGGAATAGTTCACTGCGTCGCCAGCCAGTATGGCCACCAGTCTGGGGACGAGTTCGCCCGGCTCCATGTCCCATTTTGAGCGCGGCCATGGGCGCGCGCCACTGTGCGGCGTAAAGCCGCGATCGGGCGCAAGCATGGGCGCCTTCCACGATGGTGAGGGCATAGCATCACCTCTCAGTTCGTGTAGGTTTCCTTCACATACTTGGCCATCGTGTTCGCGCCATGGAAGACGTCGGCGATCTGATCGGCCAACATGGGAATCATGTCCTCGTCGCCGCCGTAGGCGTTGTTCAGCGCCGAGCGCGCTCGATCTCCGAGGGCTTCGACGACCTTGGGATAGGCACCGATCGCATCGCTGCTAGTGCTCGTCAGATGGGTGGAAAGTGCCCGCAGGCCTTTAGACACCTGGGCGGCCTCTTTTTTCGCCATAGCAAGCGTGGGCCCGTGGAGGCGAGACCGTGCGGGGTCTAGGAGGATGACCCAATCGGCCACTAGATCGTAGCCGCCGTTCTCGGCAAGGATGGTGCACTGCTGGACGAAATCCAGTGCCGCCTTGCGAACCGTTTCGTCCTTGCACCAGCGAATCATCGCCGCTGCGCCCCTGAAGACTTCCAGCTCCGCCTGGATGATCAGAACGGTCACCCCGAGCGGGCCCGCGACCTCGGGCCCGAGCAGAAGCGGTGCGGCATCCACCGCGAGGCTGCCAGCTGCCTCCAGCGCCTTCTCGAAGCTCCCATCGCGCAACGCCGAGACGAGCTTGAACCCATCGGCGATCACGGCGGCATAGCTTGCAGCGGTTCCGAGTGTCTTGCCGAGCTTTGCGAGCTTGGCGAAGCTTCCAGCGGCTTGCTCCAGTTCCTGGATGGCTGCGCTGCTGACCGCGGAGGCGTCCTTCGCCAGAAGGAAAGCCTTGCGCGCCTCGATGACCTTTTCGCCCACCAGCCCGACGTTCTTGACCAGCGTCCCGGTCGCACCCGTGATCTTGCCGAGCAACTCCACCGCAGTTGTGGCAATACCGTTCTGACGGGCGAGCTCAAGCTTCTTTTCGATCGTGCCGGGCAGCATCACCAAGTCGATGATCTTGCTCACCTCCTTGGGAGCGTCCAGCTCGGCCAGCTTGCCCAGATTGCCAGCCAGCTTGTGACTCTTCGCGAAGACTTCGCTCGCCTCCTTTGCCTTCTCCTGGAGCGTCTTGGCCTGCTTTAGCTCCTCTTCGGCCTTGGTGAGCTTCTCGGCCATGTAGGCAGCGTCCGGCGCTTCGATGCCACTGCTGGCCTTGGCGTCGCGCTTGGCAGCGAAGTAGGCGGCGGGTACGAAGACGTATTTATCCACCCACTTGAGCTGTTCGGTAGCGTCGGAGATGTCCGCGCTGCCGAAGCCGCTCGCGAGCGACTTCTTGAGTTCGGCCGTCAGAGCGGGCAAGACCCGATCCCAGAAAGTCAGTGCTCGGTCCGGGTCGTCCTCGACCAGGTGAAGTGCGCTATGGAACTCCATGAGCACGTCACGGTGGCGAGGCAAGAGGTCCTGCTCGTCGGAAGGTGACACATCGAGCTTGCCTGGCTTCTTCCGGTGCTGCACCAAGAAGTTGATGCCGTTCACTAGCGCGACATAGTTGTTGTAGGTTTCCTTGGGAGTCTTGGCGGCGCGATCGTGCGCTTTCGCGTGGCGCGATCGGTCATGGCTGGCGGTCGATGCCGTCGCCGTCGCCGTCACCGGCTGATCGCGGCCTCCGCCGTGCTTGGAGTCGGCAGCGTGCTCAATTCGCGCGCCAGTCCCCTCTCCCGGGTTGGCGGCTCCGCTGGCACCGCCTGAAGCGGCATCGCGTATGCGATCAAGTATTCCGCGGACGTCGACGCCGAACTGTGCGAGCCAGGCATCATGTTCATCGCTCATGCGCGCCACTCCGGCTGTGCAGTCGTCGGAAGCGATATTTTTCGCGGCGGCTACCCAACCGCCATCAGCAATTGGTATGAATTGACTGGAGTTGGGCCGCTTGCGCGGCTTGGGATTTGCGCCAGGCTCCGGCGGAGCACGTCATACATGTCCCGACCGGCGGTGGACTTCCCCACGAGCGTCTGCTTCTCGGCATCCGCCGTGAACGGTGCGAACGGCCGGTTCGGGTCGGAAGCGGCCAGTGACCTAGCGCCGGTTCACGGCTAGTTGCGGTCGCCGAATCGGCCAGGTCGAGGCGGCGTCACTCGACAACGATGTTGCCTTCCTTGACGATCTTGGCGAACTTGGTGGTCTCGCTCGCAATCAGCGCGGCCATCTCCGGGGGCGTGCTGCCGAGCGGCTCGCAGCCGGCCGCCGCCATCGCCGTCGCGAACTGCGGCGACTTGATGACCTTGAGCATCTCCGCGTTGAGCCGGTCGAGCACCGGCTTCGGCGTCTCGGCGGGCGCGAGCACGCCATACCAGGTCTGGATGTCGAAGCCCTTGAGGCCGGCCTCCTCGAGCGTCGGCACCTGCGGCAGGAACGACGATCGCACGTGCGAGGTCACGGCCAGCGGCAGCAGCTTGCCGTTCTTCAGGAACGCCCATTCGGCGGTGATGCTGTCGAACGACATGTTCACCTGGCCGGCGAGCAGGTCGGCCACCAGCGGGGCGCTCCCCTTGTACGGCACGTGCAGCAGCGTCGTCCCGGTCTGCTGCTGGAACAGCGTGCCGATCAGGTGCTGCGCGGTGCCGTTGCCGTTCGAGCCGTAGCTGAGCGGCTTCGCCGACGAGGCCTTGGCGAGCGCGATCAGCTCCGCGATCGTCTTGACCGGCGTGACGGTGGGGTTGACGGCGACGATGTTGGGCACAGAGGCGACCGTCGTGATCGGCACCAGGTCCTTCTGGAAGTCGTACGAAAGCTTCTTGTAGACGCTCGGCGCGATCGTGTGGTGCACGGCGCCCATGAGCAGCGTGTAGCCGTCGGGCCGCGCCTTGGCGACGAGGTCGGCGCCGACCGTCGTGCCGGCGCCGGGCCGGTTCTCGACCAGGACCGGCTGGCCGAGACTTTTCGTCAGGCCTTCGCCGAGCGTGCGCGCCACGAGGTCGGTGGTGCCGCCCGGCGGGAACGGGACGACGATCGTGACCGGCTTGGTCGGGAACTCCTGGGCTTGGGCCAGGGCGCCCGCGCCGGCGGCCGCCGCGACAAGCACGATGCGCAGCACAGCCAGGGCGCCGCATGAGAAAGGAATCATGTTTTCGTCTCGCAGTGAAAGTCAGCGCAGCATGCGCGCGATATCGTAAATCCGGGCGCCGCTCATCTGACGGACCCTCGGGGTATCGCACGGATCAACGGCTGCCCGTGGATCGGGTGACCGGACCGGAATAAGATGACTTTCGAAGCGCTGGCGAAGCCTCGAACATCCTGGCGTCGATCGCGCCTGCCCGATTCGGCGCCTCAATGGCGAGGTCCGCAGTCCAACCAGGAGGATCATCATGACAACGAGACGTGATGTTGTGTTCGGCGCGATCGCCGCCAGTGCCCTGTCCCGTGCGGGATCGACATTCGCCGAGCCTTCGCAGCCAGCCACGGCGGTCAACTTCGCCATTCCGGCCGGCGCATGCGACTGCCATACGCACATTCACGGCGATCCCGCGCGATTCCCGTGGTTCGAAGGCCGTGTCTACACGCCCGAGCTTGCTTCGCCCGAGGAAATGAAGGCCCTGCACCAGGCGCTTCACATGCAGCGCGTGGTGATCGTTACGCCGAGCGTCTACGGCACCGATAACTCCGCGACCCTTTTCGGCATGAAGGCTCGCGGCGAGGACGCGCGAGGCGTCGCCGTGATCGGCCCCAAGAATTCCGATGCCGAACTCGATGCGATGGAAAAAGCGGGCATCCGCGGTGTGCGCGTGAATCTCGCAACCGGAGGCGTCAACGATCCGGACGAGGCCAAGCGGCGCTTCAACGCCGCGGTCGATCGTGCGAAGGGGCGCGGCTGGCACGTCCAGGTCTACACCAACGCATCGATGATCCCCCTCATCCGAGATACGTTTGCCGCGTCGTCCGTCACCGTCGTGTTCGACCATTTCGGCGGCGCTCAGGCAGCGGCGGGCCTGCAGCAGCCCGGTTTCCCGGAACTGGTCGAACTCGTGAAGTCGGGCAAGGCCTACGTGAAGATTTCGGGCGCGTATCGGTCGTCCACCCTCGGCCCCGAGTACAGCGACGTCGTTCCTTTCGCGAAGGCGCTGATCGCCGCCAACCCCGACCGTGTCATTTGGGGAACTGACTGGCCGCATCCGGATTCGGTCACCCCGCCCGGGAGGAAGCCGACCGACGTTACGCCGCTGCTGCGGATCGACGATGGCAAATTGCTGAACCAGCTCGCGGTCTGGGAACCCGATGCGGCCGTCCGAAGGCGGATCTTGGTCGACAATCCCGCGCGGCTCTACAAGTTTTAGGGCTGGAGCAGGGATCGAGGAGGCGCCGCACCGGGCAATGTTCAACCCTTGCTGCTGCGAATCACGCAAGGAAGTCCTTGATGCCCGCTGCGAGCTGCGAGCTAGAACTTGACCTGCACGCTTGCTGAGGTCCGCTTCTGGCCGAGAGCGCCAGTTGATGAAGCTGCCCGAAAGTTGCCGCTCGCCGTCGACCAACGTCGAACCGACTGCGTAGAGAAGCGTGACTCACACCGAGACGGTCTCGCCCGCCATTCAACACCGACAGGAGAAGCTCGACGCTTGACAAACGCGCCCGATCAGAGAAGCAGTAGCTCAGGGGTGACCGCTTTCGGGCGGGCTGAGTCGACTACAGCAATGCCACGCTCCAGCTGGCCGACCGTGCTCTGACGAGCCTGCGCCTGAAGGTGCGGCCATGGGGTTCGCGCGGCACCACAAGATGCTCTGCGCGCGACTGAACCCTGCCGCGCTGGATCAGCGGCTCATGGTCCGCCATAGGCCAGAGCCGCTCGCAGCCGCGGCTGCCGAAGCATTGGAGCGTGCCGTTCGGCCAGCGAGACGATCGGCTCGAAACGTCGCTTCTTTTTCTGGTCGTGGTTCTGGGCGATGTCGGCAAGCCGATGGACCAGGAAAGGATTCTGAAATCGTCCTCGCAGCGAGACGAGATACTCACCGGCAGCATCGCGCTTGCCGAGGGCCGCGAACACCGGGACGATCTCCTCGGTCCACAGCGCCTCGAGCTCGCGGCGCAACGCGGCGTCGCTCATCGCCTGTGCCACGGTGAGCTCGGCAGCGAGGCCGTCGCGCACCCAGCGCTCGGCGAGGAAGGTGTGGCCGCCGTTCAGCAGGAACAGCTTCAGCCGCTCGTAGTGATCCAGCTCATCGGTGAGCACGATGGCCGGGTGGGCGCACGGCAATACGAGCCCCGGTTGGCGCTCGATCGCCCACAACGCGTACGGTTCGGCGATCGCCCCCACCGGCTCGATCGGCTCCGAGACGATGCGGTCGACCAGCGTGTTGGCCCACACGCAGCGGGCGCTGAGCCAATGGACGAATTCCGCTGCCAGCTGCCATTCGCGCGCCAGCGAGCAGACGACGCCGCGCAGCGTGTCGCCGTTGCGTTCGAGCAGCTCGCAAGGGAAGATCGACAGCGGTGCCTGGGGCGCCTGCAGCCAGCGCCGATGCAGTAGCGCCAACAGCTTCGCCGGAAAGCTGCGCGGCGCGCGCGCGCCGTCCCGCAGGAGCGCGGCGCTGTCTTCGGGGTCGAGGAGGTAACCCCGGTCTGCCGTGTTCGACACGATGACCTGGATGGGTGAGACGATCGCCTCGCAAACGCGAGCCCAGTCGCTGTCGGCGTGCACGGCGTCGACCACGGCACGGCAATGCACCGTACGGTCGACCGGCTGGCCGCCTTCGACGCCGCGGATGCGAACCGGATATCCCGCGCCGGTGGTCAGGGCCGCCGTCCGCGCCGCACTGGCCGGGCTGCTTGTGGTCTGCACCACCAGGATGCCGCCCAGCGCCTGGCCGGCGGCCAGCGCCTCGCTGACGAACAGGTCGACGTGCGCCAGCAGGAAGCGGCCGGTGCCGAACTGCAGGACCGCGGGTTTCAGCATTCGACGATCGCCTTCACCACGCCCGCAGCCGGATCGAGCAGCGTCGGGAACTTCTCGGGCACATCGGCCAGCGCCATTCGGTGAGTGTTCAGCGCCGCCGGCACGCGGCCTTCGCGCATTGTCGCCACGACGGTCTCGAAGTCCTCTGCCGTCGCGTTACGGCTGCCGAGCAGCGTTGTCTCGCGCTTGTGGAACTCGGGATCGCTGAACGTGATGTCCGCCGACACCACCGAGATCAGCACGTACGTACCGGCGTGCGCGACGAAGCGAAAGCCGCGCTCCATCGCCGCGGGGTTGCCGGTGGCGTCGAACACGACGTCGTAGAAGTCGTTCTCCGAAAGGTCGGCGAGCTGGTCGACGTCGCCGGCGCCGACCGTCACGCACGCGCGCGTGCCGAGCATCCGGCTGGCGAATGCGAGCCGGTCCGGGCGCGAATCGAGCGCGACCACCGCCGCGCCGCGCAACTTCGCGAAGAGGATCGCCCCCATCCCGATCGGCCCGGCGCCGACCACGAGCACGCGCTGGCCTTCACGCACCTGCGCCCGCCGGACCGCGTGCGCGCCGATGGACAGGAACTCGATCATCGCGGCCTGGTCGAGCGTCAGGCCCTCGGCCCGGTGCACGAAGGGCTCCGGCACGCTCAGGTATTCGGTGAAGGCGCCGTCGCGGTGAACGCCGAGCACCTGCAGCTCCACGCAACAGTTTGTCCGCCCGAGTCGGCACGCCACGCAGCGGCCGCACGACAGGTACGGCATGACGTAGACCATGTCGCCTTCGGCGAGCCGGCTGTCGGACGACACACCTGCGACGACCGCGGACAGCTCGTGGCCCATCACCCTCGGGTATTGCAGGTACGGCTGGCGGCCCGCGAAGATGTGCAGGTCGGTGCCGCAGATGCCGACGCGCCGGACGCGCAGCAGCACCTCTCCCGCGGCCGGGCTCGGCATCGGGCGTTCCTCTGCCCTGAGCGTGCCGGGCGTGTCGCAAACGACGGTCAGCATGGCGGTCCTCAGCCGTGGAATTTCTTCTGGATCGCCGCCAGTCGTCCGTTGGTGCTGTTCGTCTGAATCCAGTCGTTGATCCATCCTTGCAGCTTGGGCTCGCCCTTGCGCATGCCGATGCCCAGCGGGAAGCTCTGCATCACGAACTTGACCTCGATGTCGCGCTGCGGAGCGCTCTCGCGGATCGTCTTGATCAACGCCGGCGACGTGGCGGCGATCTCCACCTGGCCGCTGGCGATGGCGGTGATCAGCGTCGCGTCGTCGTCGAAGCGAACGATCTGCGCGCTCTTGGCGCCTTCGGTGGCCAGTTTGTCGTTGGTCGTGCCGCGCGTCGTGGCCAGGCGCTTGCCCGCCAGGTCATCAAAGCCCTTGACCGTCGCCGCCTTCGGGCCGGCGACCACCGACTGGATCTGCGCATACGGCACGGAGAAGCTGATCACCTTCTCGCGCTCGGGCGTGACCGACAGCGACGAGATCACGATGTCGGCCTTGCCGGTTTGCAGGAACGGAATGCGATTCGCGCCGGTCGTCTGCACGATCTCCAGTTCGACTCCGAGGTCCTTGGCAAGGAGGCGTGCGGTCTCGACGTCGGAGCCGGTGGCGTTCATCTGCCCGTCGGTCATGCCGTAAGGCGGCACGCCGAGGTCGATAGCGACGCGGATTTTCTTCGCGGCCTTGATGTCGTCGAGCTGGTCGGCGTGGGCGCTGGCCATGGCAGCGACGGTGGCGAGCGCCAGGGCGCCCTTCAGCAACGTGGAACGGCGAATCATGGGTAGCCTCCTTACGGTGGGTTGACCCGAGCGGCAGCCTCAGAGGCCGTTGCCCAGGAATTGGCGGAGCTCCTCGGTCTTTGGAGCATCGAGAACGGCGGCAGGGCCTTCCTCCCAGACCTTGCCGGAGTGCATGAAGATCACGTGGTCGGCGACCTTGCGCGCGAAGCCCATCTCGTGGGTGACGAGGATCATCGACATGCCGTTGCGAGCCAGGCCCTCGATGACCTTCAGCACCTCGCCGGTCAGCTCGGGATCGAGCGCGGACGTGATCTCGTCGAAGAGCATCAGCTTGGGCGTCATCGCCAATGAGCGGGCGATCGCGACGCGCTGCTGCTGGCCGCCCGAGAGCTGTGACGGATAGGACTGCGCCTTCTCGGCCAGGCCCACCTGCGCGAGTACGCGCTCGGCCAGTGCGCGCTGCGCGGCGCGCGGCAGCCTCAGCACCAGGCGCGGCGCCAGCGTCACGTTCTCTTCAGCGGTCAGGTGCGGAAAGAGGTTGTAGCTCTGGAAGACGATGCCGACGTCGCGGTGCAGGCGGTTCACGTCGAGCTGCGGCGATGTCACGTCCTGCCCGCAGACGCGGATGCGGCCCTCGTCGATCGTCTCGAGCCGATTGATGCAACGCAGCGCCGTGCTCTTCCCCGAGCCGCTGCGGCCGATGATCGCCACGACCGAGCCGGCGTGGATCTGGAACGACACGCCTTCGAGCACCACCGCCGTGCCGAAGCGCTTGCGCACCGCCTCCACCTCAACGATGGGCGACATCGAACTTGCCTTCGAGGCGGCGGCTCCAGGCCGAGAGCGGATAGCACAGCGCGAAGTACAGCGCTGCGATCAGCACGAAGACGATGAACGGGCGGAACGTCGCGTTGTTGATCATCTGGCCGGCGCGCACCAGCTCGATGAAGCCGATCGCCGAGGCGAGCGAGGTGTTCTTGACGATCTGCACCATGAAGCCGACGGTCGGCGGCGTGGCGATCTTCACCGCTTGCGGCAGGATCACGTGCACCATCCGCTGCCGCCAGCTCAGCGCCAGGCAGGCCGCGGCCTCCTCCTGGGCGCGCGGCACCGCTTCCAGGCTACCGCGCCAGATCTCACCCAGGTACGCCGACGCGTACGTCGAGAGACCGAGCGCCACTGCGACCAGCGGATCGACGACCAGCCCCATCGCCGGCAGACCGAAGTACGTGAGGAACAGCAGGATCAGGAGCGGCGTGCCCTGGATCAGCTTGATGTAAAGCATCGCCATTGCGCGCACCGGGCGCGGTGCGTAGACGCGCGCCAGCGCGAGCGCGAAGCCCAGCAATCCGCCGCCGGCGAAGGCCAGCAACGACAGCGCGATCGTCCAGCCGAAGCCGCGCAGCATGAACAGCAGCTGCGCGTTCGTCAGGCCGGTCACAGCGGCGTCCCAAGACGGCGGCGACGGCGAAAGGCGCAGCTGCCCGCCACCCAGA
>Ga0157380_10003027_pt1 | contig 11455 bp, 9 predicted proteins | sample S35metaG_FD_119757 | JGI IMG/M metagenome (GOLD analysis project Ga0157380, IMG submission 119757) | Switchgrass rhizosphere microbial communities from Kellogg Biological Station, Michigan, USA - S3-5 metaG | ecosystem: Host-associated > Plants > Roots > Rhizosphere > Soil | place: USA: Michigan...
GTTTTAAAAGATTGGATTGGTCTGGATGAAACAACGATTTATGAAATCCTTAATCCGGATGTACAGTTTCTTCCATTGATTGAAGGTTGTTCTTTAGCTACTGCTATCCAACAAGAAGTATTTACAGAAACACATTTTAAAGTATATCCTAATCCTGCATCCCAATACACTACCCTTGAATGGATGTCAACAGGACAAGCTTGGTCTGCATCGCTTTTTGATAAATGGGGTCATGAAATTTATACTTGGACCGGTGCAAAGGGAAGCAAACAGCTCACTTCACAAAAAGTGAATTTGCCTGCTATACCATCAGGACATTATTACATCAATTTGCGGCAAGGGAATCAGAGCGTAACGAGAGCAATCGTCATTCAATAGTCCTTCGGACTATTGTTCGGATCAAAGGATAAAGGGATCAAAGGATAAAGGGGGTAAATGATCCTTTTAGCCCTGAAAGGGCGTACTTATAGGAAGGGGGTTCAGCCCCTTTAAATTGATGGGCAGAAAGGAAAAATAAAACCTTCGCCTCAGCCTTCGCCTCAGCCTTCGCCTCAGCCTTCGCCTCAGCCTTCGCCTTCGCCTCAGCCTTAATTTGTAATCACCACCTGGTCCTCTTCCAATAAAGGCAATTGATTTAATCGCAGGTACACTTGCGCTACAGTCAGTACATCTCTTTCACAATAAGCTTTGATTTGTTCTAATTGGTCGTCATGCCAGTATGCGTTGCCTACTTTGGATCCATCCAATTGCTCTTTGGGAGAGGGTATGCCCAGGGTATAGGCTAGAAGATCAAGCGACGTATAATTTTTATGGTCACCATACTTCCATAGTTCGAGTGTGTCAGCCAGGTATTTTACTTCCCATGGTTTTTTACCGGTGATGTTAAAAAGTCCTGGAAGAGGTACCTGGTTGATCGTCATGCGGCGACATAAATAGGGGATATCAAATTCCCTGATATTATGGCCGCAAAGAATGTGCAGGTTAGGATCATTGAAATTCCTTTCCAGCACATGAGAAAATTGCATGAGGATTTCTTTTTCATCATGACCAAAAAAGGATTTGATCCGCAAGGCCCGCCCCGAAGTATCTGAGTGACCGATGATTCCGGCGCTGATGACAATCACTTTGCCAAACTCGGCATAGATCGCGGCTTTGTCCGTATAGCTCTGCGCGAATTCCTCATCGGCCCATTCATGGTCATCACGTCGGGCCATATACCCGATTTTTTGTTGCCACAAATTGCGTCCACGGTCATCCATTTCATTGTATTGACGGAATTGCGAGACGGTTTCAATGTCAAGAAAAAGGAGGTGTTGGAGACTGCTCATATTCAGGTCTGTTTTCGGGTTTTACCGTACCGGACATAATATTCAGGCACGTTCAAAAGTTAAGATGATGGTGAAGCATCGATCTTGCCTCCTAAAATAAGGATTTGCGGCATAGCATGGAATATATGCTGAAAATGCAGATATTTGTATTCTCAGTACTCACCCAGCTCACCTCCCCGGACATACCCGCTTGTATTTTTGACATTGCCTATATTTAACCTTCATTCATAAACGATCCTTACCAGATATGTCACAAACATCTCAGCAAAAGCTACTGGCCTTATCGACTGTAGCAATCATAGCCCTCCTGGGGTTGAGCGCCTTCCTGATCTATACCAAGGTCAACCAGGATAAGCTCATCAAGAAGCAAAGTGCAGAACTCATTGAGGAAACCCGGCTCAAAGCTGACCTGGAAAAGGAATACTACCAGGCACTTTCAGACCTCGAAGAAATGCGGGGAACCAATAGTGAGCTCAATGCAATGATTGAAACTCAGAAAGCAGAGCTGAAAAAGCAAAAGGAACGGATTGATGTACTCATCAAAAACGCCAAGGAACTCGAAAGGGCCAAAGAAGAAATCGCCAAGCTTCGCACATATGTCACTGAAGTAGAAAAACTACGTAAAGAGAATGCTCATCTTCAGGAAAGCAATGTAGCCCTGGAAGGGGAAAGAGACGAATTGGTATTGATGGTTCAGCAAGAGAAAATGGCCAATGAAGAACTCAATGCCCAGAAGGCCTCTTTATTGACTGAAAAAGAAAAGCTCCAAATAGAAAAGGATGCTTTAGCAGGAAAAGTGAATGTTGCATCCTCAATCAGGATAAAAGAAATTACCTCCGCTACTGGCTATAAAGTGAAGGGATCAGGAAAAGAAACTGATGCCAAAAAAGCTAAAACCATCGATGGTGTAAAAGTTTGCTTCATTGCTGATAAGAATGATGTGACTCCTGCAGGTCCTGAAAAGTTTTATCTCCGGGTAATCGATCCACATGGCCAGGTGATGGCTATCCAGGATCTGGGGTCAGGAAGTGTGAAACTTGGAAATAGCACTGAAACCATTCAATTCACACAGTATGTAGAGGTAGATTATAAAAATGAACCTGTTCCTGCATGCGTCAATTGGCAACCAGGCATACCTTTCGAGACCGGTACCTATGGTGTGGAGATCTATAACAAAGGCTTTATGGCCGGGAAAGGAAGCTTCGAATTGAAATAACCTGTTGGTTAAATAAAAAATATCCAATTGCCACAGGGGAATAACCTGTGGCAATTTTTTTTAAAACGTATATATCCTGAAATTGGATTTGGTAGGGGTTCAAAATTTTGAACCCCTACCAAATCCAATTTTGAAAACATTTTGCCAACCTTATTTGTCCTATACTTCTCTTATGTTCAGCTGGAGTTTCCGTAAATATGATCCAAATGCTTTTTCGGACAATCCCTTTGACAATCTGCTGAAGATTTTCAAGGAATTGTTGATGTTTTCGTCCGGAAACGTCAGCGAAGCTTTAGGCTGGCTTACCCAACTGGATAAACAGTACAATCTTACCAAACCGGATTACGGCATTGCTGACTTTATCCGGGAAATGAAAGAGAAAGGTTACCTCAAGGAAGATGGTAAAGATCGCAAGATGATGCCTGCAGCCAAAATGGAACTTGAGCTGAGACGCAAAGCCCTTGATGATGTATTTGATGACCTCAAGAAATCAAAACGGGGAGATCATAAAACAAATTCCATAGGCCTTGGCGATGAAGTGACCGCTGAAATCAAACCCTATGAATGGGGTGATTCCCTCGACCAGATTGCCGTATCAGAGACCATCAAAAACGCACACATCAATCATGGTATTGAAGAGTTTAGCCTGACGCAGGAGGACATGCAGATCCATGAAAGTTTTTATCAATCCCAAATGAGTACCGTGCTCATGATTGATGTTTCCCACTCCATGATCCTGTATGGTGAGGATAGGATCACGCCAGCAAAAAAAGTAGCCATGGCGTTGTCAGAACTGATTACTACACGCTACCCAAAAGATACACTCGATATTATTGTTTTCGGAGATGATGCCTGGCAGATTGAAATCAAGGATCTTCCTTACCTGCAAGTAGGACCCTATCATACAAATACTGTTGCCGGCCTGGAGTTGGCGATGGAAATTCTCCGTAAGCGTAGAAATCCAAATAAGCAGATCATGATGATCACCGATGGGAAACCAACGTGTATTAAGATCGGCAAGAAGTATTATCAGAATGCTTTTGGACTGGATAAAAAAATATTAACCAGATGCTTTGCACTCGCGGTGAAATGCAGAAAGCAAAATATTCCGATCACCACTTTTATGATTGCCCGTGATCCATGGCTGGTCCAATTTGTAGACCAGTTTACCAAAGCCAATGATGGCAAGGCCTTTTACAGTACACTTGAAGGATTAGGCTCCTTTATTTTTTTGGATTACAAACAGAACAAGCGAAAATATAAAAAGTAGATGACGTTACCGACCACCCTTGGGGAACTTAAAAAGCAAGGTTACAAGCCTAAAACAATAAAGCAGGAGTTGAGAGACAACCTGATCGAAAGGATCAAGAACAAGCAGCTTGTCTTTGAAGGTATTTATGGATTTGATGATACAGTCATTCCTGATATGGAGCGAGCAATATTATCAAAGCATAATATCCTGCTGTTGGGGCTTCGTGGTCAGGCTAAAACAAAGCTCGCGCGGTTGATGGTACAATTGCTGGATGAATATATTCCGGTGATTGAAGGAAGCGAATTGAATGACGACCCGTTAGCACCCATATCTGTATTTGGACAAAAGCTTGTTGCTCAACTGCATGATGAGACACCTGTCAAATGGGTACACCGGAATGAGCGGTATGTAGAAAAACTTGCAACACCGGATGTTTCTGTAGCAGACCTTATCGGTGATGTTGATCCGATTAAAGCAGCGACCCTCAAGTTGCCTTATAGTGATGAGCGTGTCATTCATTTCGGATTGATACCAAGATCACACCGTTCCATTTTTGTGATCAATGAGATTCCGGACTTACAAGCCAGGATACAGGTTTCTCTCTTTAATATTTTACAAGAAGGAGATATCCAGATTCGCGGTTTTAAGACAAGGTTGCCACTTGATATCCAATTTATCTTTACAGCTAACCCGGAAGATTATACGAACAGAGGATCAATCATCACGCCACTCAAGGACCGCATTGAAAGTCAGATTCTCACGCATTATCCTGAAGATATTTCAACCGCAAAGGCTATCACGAATCAGGAAGCTTCGATTGCGAAGCGTCAGTCAGAAATGGTGACCATTCCTGATGTCGTTCGCAATATTTTGGAACGTGTCAGTTTTGCGGCAAGGAAGAGCGAATTCATTGACGAAAAATCAGGGGTTTCTGCCCGTCTCAGTATTACAGCATTAGAAAACCTTTTTAGTACTGCAGAGCGACGTGCACTAATCAATGGAGAAACCTCAACGGTTGTACGCATAGCTGATTTCTGGGGGGTGATCCCATCTATCACTGGTAAAATTGAACTGGTGTATGAAGGGGAAGTAGAGGGGCAATACAATGTTGCGCTCCAACTTGTTGGACAGGCTATTCGTGATGAATTTCTCGAAACATTCGTGCATCCGGAGAAAATTAAAAAAGGGAAAGAGAAAGATCCTTATGGGGCTATCCGTGCTTATTTTGGTGACAGCAACACAGTCTTATTGCCGAATGATCTTGATGATGACAGCTTTAATGCGATCCTCGATGACATCCCCGGTATGGACAGGTTATTAGAATCTCTTCACATACCTAAGTCAGAGTATCATGTCTATAAGGAAATCGTCCTCCATGCACTGGCTGACCTCGATGTCCTTACCAAGGAATTGACGCAAGGAAAGATCGGGTTCAGTGATCCATTAGGAAAGATGCTGAATGAGCTGGATGACGATGACCGTGACTAAGGCAGAGGGCATAGGGTCCAACAAAAAAGAACTTATTTCGACATCGGTCGATTGAACGAAAGGTTCAATCGTATAGACATACGAAATGCTCTATATTTGACGCTCTTAGCATCATAACCAAATCCGATCTCCGTGAGTATCCTCATCTTCCTGATTATATCTTATATCCTTCTGAGTATCAGCCTCTACCTCCTTTTTCCAAAAGCGGGTGTGGCTGCCATCAAAGGATTGATCCCCGGTGTCAATTTTGCTGAATGGGCCAAATTGATAGGTCGCAAACCTTCTTATGCCCTGTGGCTTCTCTTTCCGGTTGTCAATATTTTCATCTTTTGCGGGATGGCGGTGGACCTGGTACGGTCTTTTGACAAACTTGGTTTTGTACACAGTGCTATGGCTGTGATCTATGCACCTGCGATTTTTACATCGATCGCATTGAGCAAAACGGACAAATATGTCAGCCCAATATTGCCACGTGAAGAGGAATACAAGAAGCAGATTGAAGAGGCAATCAAAACCAACAAACCCCGTCAACTTGAAAAGCTGACGAAGAATAACCCCTTTCACAAATCGCCAGCACGTGAATGGGTCGAAGCGATTGTCTTTGCGGTTTTTGCTGCGGCATTCATTCGTATGTTTTTATTGGAGGCATACAAGATTCCAACACCTTCGATGGAAGGATCTTTATTGGTAGGTGATTTTCTATTTGTAAGCAAAGCACATTATGGTATTCGCACACCGATGACTGTGGCGATGTTTCCTTTGCTCCACAATACAATCCCTGTAATTGGTAGTGAATCATATCTGGAAAAGCCTGCCCTGCCATATTTCCGTTTACCTGCACTTGAAAGTATTGATCGTAATGAACCAATCGTTTTCAACTGGCCAGTTGGAGATAGCGTATATCTTTCACCATCACGTTCGTATACTGCTTTCCAGGTTAAGACCAGTAAGGAAGCGAAACGCGATGTCGGTAATGCCCCATTGATCACAAGACCAATTGATAAGAAGGATCATTACATCAAACGTTGTATTGCCATTGCAGGCGATAGTCTTGAAGTAAGAGACAGGCAGGTGTATATCAATGGCAAGCCGGCTGTCAATCCAAAGAACCTGCAGTTTATGTATCAAATCAATTCACAAAACCTAAACTATGCTAAGGTTCAGGAACTTGGAATTGCAGTTCCGGACAATAGAGTGGTGCCTTATTTCCTGAGTGACACACATATTGAGGAGTTGAAGAAATTGGATCCAGGTATCCAGATTCAGCCATTTGATATGTCACCATATTCTTCGGGTTTGTTTCCACATGATCCAGAACATTTTGGTTCGTGGACCGTGGACAATTATGGTCCGATCTACATTCCAAAGAAAGGAGCAACTGTAGAACTCACACCAGCAACTATCGCTTTGTATCGACGTGTCATCGATGTATATGAAGGAAATGACTATAAAGAAGAGAATGGTCAATACATCATCAATGGGGTTCCTTCTACTACATATACGTTCAAGCAGGATTATTTCTGGGCGATGGGAGACAACCGTCACAATTCGGAAGACTCACGGGCTTGGGGGTTTGTACCTCATGACCACATTGTCGGCAAGCCACTATTCATCTGGTTCTCTACTAAGAATGGCAGCATGAGCAATGGTATCAACTGGAACCGGATCTTTACGTCTGCATACAAGATGGATTAAGCTGCGCTTAATCGGGACGTCAGACGTCAGACGTCAGACTTCAGACTCGCAGACGCCAGACTCTTTTTATTAATTAGCATTTACATAAGAGGCCGCAGGCCTCTTAAAAGAGACGTCAGACGTCAGACTTGCAGACACCAGACTTATATATTTGTTCGAGTTTAAATGAGAGGCCGCAGGCCTTTTAAAAGAGACGCCAGACGTCAGACTCGCAGACACCAGACTCTTTTTATTGGTTTGCGTTTAAATAAGAGGCCGCAAGCCTCTTAAAAAAGGCATGTTGAGCTTAAGGATCGTCATAGATGAAAGAGTTCAAAGGTGAGTTATTGATTATCTTTAAATCAACATCCAATTTCCCATCTTTAAAACGTTAACCATTTAACCCTCTTAACCATTTAACCAAATAACCATTTAACCAATTTACCATTTACCATTTACCACTTACCATTTACCACTTACCACTAACCATTAACCATTAACCACTACCCATTTACCCACTAACCACTAACCATTGCTTAAATGATCCTGTCCCGCTCTATTCTACCAGCCATCATCATAGTAATCATTGTCTCATCAGCATTTTCCCAGGGAGCTACAGATCTATACCTTTTCCGGTTGAAAAAAACAGATGACCAGGCTTATCACCTCTATCATGCAGAATTTCTCAGTTCATTCAATCGAGGTGGATACACAAATCAACCATGGTTTACACGAGAAGGAAATTTGTTGGTCAGTGCAAGGAGGGCCGGGGAAAAACAGAATGACATTTACCAGCTTTCACCGATTACCAAATCGATCCGTCGGATCACCAAGACTCCTTCCAACGAGTATTCGCCACGGATACATCCGGATGGTCAGCAACTCACCGTATTGAGGCAAGTAGAAGGCGATTCAATCAATCAGCAGGTTTATAAAGTGTCTTTGAAAGGTGGCCGGTATATCAGTATGACACCAGAGATTAGAAACATTGGCTATTATACCTGCATGGCGTCGAATCACTTAGCCTTATTCCGGATTATTGGTGAAAGCAACACCTTGGAATATATGAATCTTGATGACCGTCGGACAAGACGAATAGCATCTACCGTAGGCAGGACATTGTGGACAGACCCGGCCGGGAATGTGGTCTATGTGCATAAGTTTGCAACGGAATATTGGTATCTAAAGAAGTACAATCCTGTGACAGCAACGATTGAAATTATTGCAGAAACCCCGGGATTAACAGAGGACTTTGCAGTGGCACCGGATGGTAGTTTTTTTATGAGCGTTGGGAGTAAAGTTTATTCACTCCAACCTTCAAAAGAAAAAACATGGCGTGTAGTGATGGATCTATCTATCTATGGCATCAAAGAGATAACCCGAATGGCGATCAGTCCGGATGGCACACAACTTGCACTGGTCTCCTCAAAAGAAAATGGATGAGAATATATTTTTATGTTATTGCAGTGTTGATGGTATCAGGGTGTGCATCTTATTCGAAAGAAGTGCAAGCCCATCGTGAAGAATACAAGCAAGAATTTCTCACCGATCCCCGGTCTCCGTTGAAAGAAGAAGATCTGGTTCATCTCGATTTTTTTCCTGCTTTAGCAAAAGGCAAAGTAAAAGCAGAAATCATGCTGACTCCAGGAGAGGAGCCGTTTGAATTGCCGACATACAGTGGTTTAACCCGTACTTATAGGAAATGGGGAATAGCTACTTTTCCCTGGGGTGATTTCAAAGCCAGCCTGACGCTCTACGAAAACATGACGCTAAAAGCTAATCCCGTTTACAAGGATTACCTGTTTTTACCATTTAAAGATCTGACTAATGGAGAGACCACTTATGGTGGTGGCCGCTATCTTAATATGTCAAAGGCTGACACAGAGGATGGTAAAATCATTATCGACTTCAATACCTGCTACAACCCATGGTGTGCCTATAGTGATGGCTTCAATTGCCCGATCCCGCCTGTAGAGAATCATTTGCCGTTTGCTGTCGAAGCAGGAGAAAAGGTTTATGCTGGAGAACATAAGAGCGTGAAAAATGAAAAATGATGGTTCGGCTACGCTCACCAACCGACCTCACCCCCCATGCCCACACCTCTCACTGTCTTACCGTCTCACTGTCTTACCATCTCACACCCCATTCCCACACCTCTCACGTTCTCACGTTCTCACGCTCTCACTGTCTCACGTTCTCACGTTCTCACTGTCTCACGTTCTCACGTTTCTCACGGATTTTAGTACATTAGTATTGACATGAGTGAGCAATCCGGAAAGTTGAAAGAGTTAAACATACTCCTGGCTGATGATGATATGGATGATTGCATCTTCTTCACGGAGGCATTGCAAGAACTGGAAGTGAAGGCGCGTATCAAAACGGTATTTAATGGCGAGCAACTCATGCTATTACTTCGAGACGACGCCAGTTTACTCCCTGATATTCTTTTCCTTGACCTCAACATGCCCCGTAAAAATGGGGTGGCCTGCCTGCAAGAAATAAAACAGGATCCAAAATTAAAGGAACTACCCATTATCATCCTGTCTACCTCTATTGATAAAAAAATGGCTGACCAGCTTTATAGTAGCGGAGCTCATCATTATATCAGCAAACCTGCGAATTTTTCCGAACTCAAGAAACTCATTCAGCAAGCGATCTCACTTACTTGTTATCATAAGCGTAACCAGATAACACAACCACCGAAAGAGCAGTTCTTTCTGGGCGAGTATTAATCCAACCTGCTATGAGGAAAAACAAATCAAAATCCAATGAGCAGCCCCTCAATCCAGCAGGTGATCAGTTTCCGGAAGAGGAACTAAAGAGTACCAATGAAGAATTAATTGCACTCAACCTTGAATTGATCAGTTCCAATGAACAATTGAAGCATGCACGTGACTTTGCTGAGAACATCATCAGGACTATTCGTCACCCATTGCTTGTGCTTGATAAAAATCTTCGTGTCAAAAATGCCAACAGCTCATTTTATAAGACTTTTGAAACCAATGAACTAGAAACAGAAGGTAAGTTGGTTTACGATTTGGGGAATCGTCATTTGAATATTCCAGAATTTCGCAATCTGCTCGAGGAGATTCTTCCACTCAAATCATCGATAAGCGATCTGGAGGTGAGTAGCACGTTTCCCCGAATTGGTGAGCGCACCATGTTATTGAATGCACGTGAATTGAAAACGAATAATGGTGATGAACGATTAATCCTGATTGCCATAGAAGATATTACCGAGAAAAAACAAGCTTTCCAGGAAATTGAAGAACGCGAAAACCGGATCAGTACCATTTTTGAAGCTGCTCCGGATGCGATCATCTCCATTGATCACGATGGGCATATTATCAATTGGAACTCAAAGGCTGAAAAGATATTTGGCTGGACAACAACTGAAATTTCCGGAAAAACAATCACAGAAACCATTATCCCTGGTTATGACCATGATACACTGATTAGAGGGTATAAGGAATATCTCAAGACAGGGGAAAGCAATATGTTATATAAACCTATTGAACTTGAAGGTATCAGAAAGGATGGCCAAAAGCTTCCTGTCGAATTAAAGCTATCTGTGTCCAGTACTTCAGGTAAACCTTTAGTATTCATTGGTTTCATACGGGATATCACCAACCGAAAGAATAACGAAGCCCAACTGAAAGCAAGGACTGAGCAGCTCATGGAAAAAAATATTGAGCTTCAAAGAAAGAACAAGGAGCTTGAAGCATTCACTTACATCTCCAGCCACGATTTGCAGGAGCCTCTGCGGAAAATCCAAACGTATGCCGGAAGGATTTTGGAAAAGGAGGAGCAACAATTATCTGATAGCGGCAAGGATATGTTTCAACGAATGCGTGAAGCCAGCCGTAGAATGCAAACACTCATCCAGGATTTGCTGGCCTTCTCCCGGATCAGCACCGCAGAGCGGAAATTTGAAGCGACCAATTTCAATGAATTATTGGAAGAAGTAAAAGACGATTTTAGGGAAGCCATCAAAGAAAAGCAGGTGACGATCGAAATGACAGAATTGTGTGAAGTAAGCGCCATCCGTTTTCAATTCAGGCAACTTCTCTACAATCTCATCGGCAATTCTATTAAGTTTGCAAAAGCCGATGTTCCGTTGCGCATTTTGATTAAAAGCGAAATAGCCAAAGGTGCTGACCTGGACAACCCGAGGCTCTCCGCCAAAAAGGAATATTGTCATATCACCTTTATCGACAACGGGATTGGCTTTGATGCTAAGTTCAGCGAGAAGATATTTGAAGTATTCCAGAAACTGCATGGAAAAGAAGAATATCCAGGCACGGGTATCGGGCTCGCCGTGGTGAAAAAGATCATCGAGAATCACGAAGGGGTCATTACGGCGACCGGGGAGCCAGGAAAGGGGGCCAGGTTTGACATTTACATCCCTGTTTTATAATGGAAAATTTGACTATTTTTGGCTCAAGTCCTGAATTGACCAATGTTCATATTTCCATAAGCGCAGTACTGAATTACAAA
>Ga0157380_10003030_pt1 | contig 11444 bp, 8 predicted proteins | sample S35metaG_FD_119757 | JGI IMG/M metagenome (GOLD analysis project Ga0157380, IMG submission 119757) | Switchgrass rhizosphere microbial communities from Kellogg Biological Station, Michigan, USA - S3-5 metaG | ecosystem: Host-associated > Plants > Roots > Rhizosphere > Soil | place: USA: Michigan...
GCGAAAATTGCACCGGCCCGCGCCGGCGCTTGCCTCGTCCTCCTGCGTGGGCCGCCGGGTAATCCCGGACCTTCAACCGATTTCTCGGTGACCGACGGTCTTCGGTGGAACGGGTCAAGAATAGCGTGCCGACCGCCGATCAGCCAAAACGGTGCGATTTCGGCGCGCTGACGGACGCTGAGCGGGCGTGAGCGCGCCGAAATCACACGACGCCGACGGCCAGTGCGACGAACATCGCGACGAGCAGGCCCACCCGCACGCCGTGTAACCGGTCCCACTTGCCTGCGAGCCTTCGATTCACATCCGCGTCGGACCGCCAGGCACCGATCCGGTTGTTGATTGGGACCAGCACGGTGACCGTCAACACCAGGGCCGCCGCCATGAGCGCGACGGCCGCGATCGTCAGCACGCTTCGCGACAGGACAGCGCCGGCGATCAGCACGACGAGGGTGCCGATGTACCAGAACGGCATCAACGCGCCGAGCAGGCGACTTCCGCCACTGCGGAACACGCGATAGGCATCGTCGGGCAGTTTGGCGACGAGCGGATTGGTGAACGCCGCCACTCCCAGTTCAACTCCTACGAGCGGCCCGGTGAGCACGAGAGCCACGATTGCGATCACGTGTTCCATATCGTCGACCCTGCGGCTTATGCTGACAAAAAACAAGGTACTGACAAATTAGTCAGCGTCGAAGGAGGTTCCGATGGCGGTGTCGAAGAAGGGGATCAACGAGTGCCCGATCGACACTGCGCTGTCCGTGATCGACGGGCGGTGGAAGGGCACGATCCTGTGGCGACTGCAGGACGGCCCGATGCGCACAGCGGAGTTGCGCCGCAGCATCCCCGACATCACCGAGCGGATGCTGATCCGCCATCTGCACGAACTGGTCGACGCCGGCATCCTGGTACGCCACGACGCGGGCACCGTCCCACCGTGTGTGCACTATTCGATCTCGGATTACGGCACGACGCTGGGGCCGGTTCTTCAGAGTTTGTGCGATTGGGGCCGAAAGCACATGGCGCGCAAGCCCTCTCACGCGTCGAGCAGAGATGCCGCGCCGACCAGGCCCGCCTCACCGCCGAGTTCGGCGGCCAGCACCCGTAACCCGCGCAGGAAATCCAGCCCGGCGTAGGTCGATAACGCCTCGCGCAGCGGGTTGAACAGCAGCGCACCGGACTTGGCCACCCCACCGCCAATGACCACGAGATCCAGGTCGCAGACCGCTCCCACCGACGCGATCATTGCCGCCACCGCAGTCGCGCCGCGGCGGAACGCCTGCAGCGCAATCTGACTGCCGCCAATTGCCGCGTCCGCCAGTTCCTTCGCGTCGGCATCGGCAGGCGCGTCCCAGCCGTTCTCGCGGGCCCATTGCGCCATTCGCGGTCCCGCGGCGATCGTCTCGACGCAGCCACGACCACCGCATGTGCACGGTCCGCCGTCGGGGTCGACGACGACATGGCCGACGTGGCCGGCGTTGCCGGTGCGCCCGTCGTAGGGCGCGCCGTCGAGCACGAGCCCGCCGCCGACTCCGGTCGACACCACCATGCCGAGCAGAAACCGGGCGCCGCGGGCCGCGCCGCGCCACCGCTCCCCCAACGCCATGCACAACCCGTCACCGCCGAGCCGCACATTCGCACCGGTCAGCGTCGACACCCGTTCGATGATCGGAAAGTCCTGCCACGCAGTGATATTGATCGGACTGACGGTACCAGTCGGCAGGTGGATCGGACCGGCTGAGGATATGCCGACGCCGCGCACACGCCCGCCCGCCGCCGCAAGCGCCTCGGTGACCAACGTGTCGACCACTGCCCACACGTCTTCGGCGTCACCGTCCGGCGTCGGCAGCTTCGCGTGATGCGCCAGCGCGCCGTCACCGTCGACGAGCCCGGTGGCGATCTTCGTTCCACCGATGTCGAGCGCAAGCGTGACGGCCATCAGTGCCTGTGGGTGTTGTCGGGCTGACGCGGGTCACCGGGATGTTCGTAACCCGGTGCGAGCTGGACCACTTCGTCGCACCGGGTGTCCAGCCAGAGCCGGAACGCGCGGCGCCGGGCGGCGCCGCGAAGGTGGTCGGCGATCTCGGCGGTGCTGCCGAAGCGCCGCGGGTTGCGCTCGCCGTAGTCGTGCACGTCGGCATCGGTGATGTCGACGGCCGCGGTCACGCTCACGAACAGCGCCCTGGCCAGCGGATCGGCAAGCACCGAGGCCGCGACGCTGCCGATCTCCAGCCGGGCCGTGGTGTCCGGCAGCAGCTCGTCCTCGCTCGGCGCACCGTCGGCCGTCAGTCGCCGCGTCTCCGCCTCCCCGGCGGCCACGCGCTCGGCCACCAGCAGCTGTGTCAGCCAGCGGCGCAGCTGCCTGCCTTCGCTCGTGTCGCGGCGCGGCAACGACGACGCGAGCCTGGATCCGCGCAGCCGGTCTTCGCGGGCGTCGACCTCGTCCACCAACACCGGCGTGCCGTCGACCGTCGCGGCGACATTCATCGGACCGTCACCTTCACCGCGGGCGAGTAGACAAGCCGTCCCGCGCAGCCGACCCGGATCAGCGCCCACCACTCCCCGGGCTCCACCCACAGGGGCGGCGTGACGTCGAAGCCGAGTTCCACCGTTCCCCGGGCGGGGAGTTCGCGGCCGAAGGCTGCAGGCCCGATCCACTCCCATGTCCCCCACGGGCTGATCAGATGCGCCTCGACGGCCAAGTCCGCATGCGCGTCGGTCCCGACGGTGACGGTGAGCCGAGCGGTCTCGCCGGCCGTCACCTCCACCGGCTCCGGCTCGGTGATGAGCCGCAGCATGTCCATATCGGCTGAGGCTGCGACCGACACCACACACACGTCCTCAACCACCTGGCGCCAAGCGGGCGGCATCGACGCCGCGTCGCTTCCCGTCACCGCCAGTTCGGCGCGCACCGGATACAGCCCCGGCGGCGGGTCGGGCGGCATCGTCACAACAACGTCCGTCTCGAGGTGCTTGCCGGGCGGCAATACGAACGACAGTTCGGCGGGGTCGGCGCTCCAGCCCTCGGTGCACCGCAGACGCACCTTGCCGTGCAGCGCCGCGTCGCTGCTGTCACTTGACACGGTAAGCCGCAGTGCCACTTGCGAATCCGACTCAGCCGCGACGTGCTGCGGATGTAGATGCGCGACGGCGGGCAGCCCGCCGAGGGCTGCGGGGCCGCGGTTGTGCAGCCAGTAACGTGCGTACAGCGGCTGCGCCGCTTCGGCGTCGGGTGCTAGCACCGTGTGGTCCGCCTCGAGCACCTGCGGCATGTTGAGCCGCGTCAACACCGTGGCGATCTCATAGCCGTGCAACCTCAACGTGTCCGAGGCGAATCCCTGAATCCGTGGCTGCTCGAGCAGGTCGACGCGGGAGGCGGCGGAGATGCGACGCAGCCCCGAGCGGACCACGACGTCGGTGGTGGCTCCACATGTTTCGACCAGCCGGACGGCGACACCGTCGGCGGGATCGACTTGCAGCCCGCTGCCCGCGGCCAGCGGGTTGCCCGCAGCCTTGAGTGCGCCGAGTGCCACCTTGCCCGCAGGCTCGATCTCCAGCAGCGATCCCCACGCCGGCAAACCCCCCGCGGCCCTGGCGTTTTCGGCCACAGCCAACAGCGGCCGTGAGTACTCCGCACTGCGGGCGGGGATCTCCGCTTGCCGCCAGTCTCCATCGCCGGAGACGAGCGCGTAGTCGAAGGTGTGCGTCCAGTGCTGCAATTGGAAGTTCGAACCGTCAGGCGCGGTGCGCCGCGGCGGGTCGATCCATGTGCCGGACGGCCAGCCGGTGCACGAACGCATGAGCGACATGTGCAGCGTTCCGTCGGACTCGACCGCGAAGCCTGGCATGCCGCGATTGAGCACCGCGACGGTCCGAGCCTCGAAGGGCTCGAGCTCGGACGGGGCGTCTTGGGTGACACCGATCTCGAAGTCGGCGAGATCCTCGACGAGGGCGGCCACCGCGGCGTCGAGGTCGGCGCCCGCGACGATCAACACCGGAAGTGCGCGCACGCCACGCAGGTTCGCGCCCGGCACCCATTGCTCGGCCAACGGCGAGACGGATGGCACCCACACCCGCGCCTCGCCCCTGGTGTATAACTGCCGCTTTAGCTCCTCGGTATAGCCGGGGTCTGCGTCCGCGAGAACCGCTGCGGTGAAATCATTTTGGTCCGGGCCACCCAGCGCGATCCGGGCATCGGGCAGGTTGGAGTCGACGGCCAGGTCACCGTACCTCGGCTTGTCGGCGCTGCTGCAGGTGGCGGTCACACCGGCGCGGACGAGCGCGACCATGAGCTCCCGCGCCAACGGCGCCGACGCCGATTCCGTCGGAGAAACCACCTCGGCCACCGACAGTGCCCGCACGCCCTGGTTGTTCGTGCTCCTCGCGTCCGCACCGCCGACGCGCACGCGCGCCGCCGAGGACAGCCCGAACCAGCCGTAGGCCGGGTTGTCCAGCGTCCACGGATGTTGTGCCGAGTCGACGGCCTCCGCAGAGCCGCGCTTGTGCGTCAAACCGAAGCCACGACCGATCACCGCGTCGCCGACCTCGCTCACCGGCAGTGCGCCCGGCACCGGGCACGGCCAGCGCAACCGCAGCAACCGGTCTGCGCCGGTGAATTCGTCGACGGTGGTGCGGCAGTCCACACGGGCCACGCCGTCCCACAACGTCACGATCTGCGTGTAGCGCAAGACATCACCGATGCGGCCCCGGATCACCAGCTGCTCGCCCAGCGGCCCGCGGTAGCCCTGCACCGAGGCAGGTTCGGCGGACGACGCGACCACCGGCCCCTTCGGCAGCAGGTGCCATGGGCCCTCGCCGGCCTGCGGATGTGCGGGGTACTCGTCATACACCGCCAACTCGTTGCCGACTCCGCCGTCGGCGATCAGCTCGCGACCAGAGGCGACCTCGACCAGCGAGCTGACCCCGCCGCCGCGCAACGGGTCGAGCTGAAGCCGGTAGTGGTCATTGGCAATTGCCGGAAACCCACCGCCGTCCAACGGTTCCCAGCCCGGCGATTCGTTGTCTGCTACCAGTCGATACGACTGCCAACCGACCGACGGCACATCGCGGGCCGGCCAGCTGACCGTCCTGCCGCCGTGCTCGACGTGCGCCGCCAGCTCGGCGCCGTCGGAGTCGAACACCCGCACGCCCGGACCGATTGGACGGGAGAGTCGGGCCGTCACCACATCGGACCGTTTGTGCGCCAACGTGTTCCACACCACCACCGAGGCGTCGACGGCGCTGGACAGCAGCCTCAGCGCGTTGTTGCGAGCCGTGCGCCCGAGTTCCCATGCGTCGCGCCATCCCGTGAGCAGGTCGAGGTACACCTGATCGGATTCCGATCCGGTGATGGCGTCGTGGTGTGCGCCGTAGGCCAGCTGCACCCACGCCTTGGCCAATGCCGCCTGCGGATACGTCGCCCCGCCGAGCAGCCCCGCGAACACCGCGAACCGTTCGGCGTCGAGCACCGCGTCCTCCGCGGCCCGGTTGGCCTGCTTGGTGTCGATGTACGACACGTGGCAGCCGGTGTAGATCGGGTTCATGTCCCGGGTCTGCGGCGAAGCCTCGATACCGCGGGCGTCGAGTTCGGCGCACACGGCGGCGAAGAACTCGCGAGGCAGCGCGCTGACGAACCGCGGCCAGGTGTAGCGCGCATTCCAATCGCGGTGGATATCGGTGACCCATTTGTTCGGCGGTGTGTAGTCGGTGCCAACCGGAAGCAGCACGTTGCGGGTCAGCGCGACGGTCTTGAGCGACGCGAACAACTCGTAGGTCGCCTGCTCGGCCTCCGCCAGCGTCGCCGCCGAGTCCATCCACCAGCCCGCCGAATAGTGAGCGGGCATGTAGTGCGTCAGCAACCCGCGCCCGGACGGTGCAATCCACTCGAACTCGCTGGAAAACTGCATGCGCCGGGGATCGCCCTGGCTCTGCATCGGACCCCACTGGTGATGCGGGCCGCGCGCCCACGAGCTCGACGTCAATCCGGCATCGGCAGCCATTCCGGGAAACTGCGGATCGTGGCCGAAGACGTCCAGCTGCCATGCGGTGCCAGGGTTCGCGCCGAGGATGTCACGCTGAAAACCCATGCCGTGCACGAAGTTTCGGATCGTCGTCTCGGGGCTGGTCAGGTTGGTGTTTGGCTCGTTGTAGGTGCCACCCATGATCTCGACGCGGCCATCGGCGATGAACCGGCGCAGGTCGTCGCGGTCCTCCGGGTGGGTGTCCCAATAGGGCTTCAGGTAGTCGACCTCGGCCAGCACGAACTTGTACTCCGGCTCGCGGCGAGCCATCTCCAGATGCGCGCGCACCAGGTCGAGCCCGTTGGTCTGACGGCACCGGCCGGGCGGGTCCTCGCTCCACACGCTGGTGTAGGCCGCCTGAGTGTTCCACCAGACCGGGTCGTAGTGGAAGTGGCTGATCATGTACATCGTCCAGCCGGACTCGGCGACGGTGAACACGAAGGGCGTCTCCGCGTCACCGGCCAACACCCGCGCCTGCCGCTGCTCCCCGACGACCGGTCGCGAAACCGCCACGGGGACTTCGATAGTCCCAGCGCCCGCCGCGATCGCGGCCGTCGGTGTGGTCAGACCCTCGCCCTCGACGCGAACCTCCAACGCACCGCCCGTATGGGTGACCCGCACCAGTTGCAGCGGTGCGTCCGGCGGCCCGGTGAACAGCTCCGTCGACTCCGCGGAGATGACGTGCACCCCAAGAACACTACGGCGTTGCGGCGGCGAACGATGGGTCCGTCGCGAACTGCCTAGCGATGGCGATGTGGCCACGAGCATCGAGCTCTTCTGCGAGCTCGAGGTACCGTCTCACGACCCGTGTGTAAGTCGTCGCGTCCCCGACCGCCGCGGCTAATCGTGCCCGGCAACTCAGCGGCCACAGGTCCAGGGCCGCCAGTGCCACGCTCGTTGTCAGGTTCTCCAGCAGTGCGACGAGCTTTTCCGCTCGGGCCAGGTCCCCGGGCACACAGCGCTCGACGAGCAACCCGACCAAGACGGAGATCGGATAGCCGGCGAAGAGAATCTGGCCCAGTTCGACCTCCGACCGCACGGCCTCTTCCAGAACGTCGATCTGGTCGGCTGGACGATCCTCGGGTGCCTTCGCCGCCGCGAGGTCCGCCTCGATCACGGCGCCGCCGATGTCGATGCCACCCGAACGCGACAGCTCAAGAAGGTCTATCCCGAGCGCTCGATGCGAGTCGCCGGTCTTGATGAGGGCCGTTCCGTGCGACAAGCGTGCTAGTGCGATTCCGTAGGCGTCGCCGAATGCCTCCGCTTGAACCAGGGCGTCGCGGGTGTCAGTGACCAATTTCCCATCTGCCGGGTCGAACCCAAAGTCGACAAGGTCGGTTTTGTTGGCCACCGCGATGGCGTATGTCACCGGGTCGGTCTCACGTCCCCCAACGATGGCAGTCCGAAGGTCTTGAAGGCCTTCAGCCCGGCGACCCGTCATGACCTTGATGACACCGGCGAGAGATATGGAAGGGACGACGTCGTCCGGATTGGCTTCCGGAATCGCGCACAACCGTTCTGTCGTGCGCAGAGCTTGATCAAATGCGCATCGCTCGTAGTGTGCGTACGCGATGTGCGTCAGAATCTCGGCTCTCAACGCGGGTGGACTGTCGATCCGACCGATCAACTCCTCCAGCTCAGCAGCCATGACGCCGCCATCACGGATGCGCCCTTCAGTGACGACCAAGGTTGTCAATCTGCCCGACATTCCAACTGCCAGCGGCAGCCAGTCATGCGATCGCGTCGTCAGTTCTCGCAATTCGGCGTAGCACTGCTCGCTGTCCGCTGCGACCAGCCAGGCTGTTGCCGTCAACTGTGCGCGAGGCGCGATTCGCTTCGCGCATAACCCGTCGTCTGTCTCAGGCAGCCGATCGGCGATCACCTGCGCCCGCTCCCAGCATTGGCGGGCGGCAATCACATCACGGTGCTTGAGCCAGTCTCCTGCCCTCATGTACCACGCGTAAGCGTCGAGGTGCTGGCCAGCGGCCTCGAGGTGGTGAGCGATGAGGGCCGAATTTTCGTCCAGCGCGCTGGAATTGCGCTTCGCCATGGCAGCCGCGAGCCGACTGTGGCTGGCGGTTCGGGTGGCACTCAACTGGGACTCGTAACACACAGCGCGCACCAAAGGGTGCCGAAATGCATATCGGATCTCAGGGACGAGCTTGATTTGGTCGATCAGTTCGGCGGTGACGAGACCATGCAGATGACTCGCCTCCACATCGGGTATCAATGCCCGTAGGTCGTCAACGCCGACGCTGGTCCCAATGACCGCTGCCGCGTTGAGGATCGATTTCTCCACAGCCGTCAGCCGGTCGATGCGGGCGGCGAGCACCGTCTGCACCGTTGCAGGCACCGCAATCGAGTCGACGCTGCGCGCGAGCCGATAATCTCCACGATTGCCGCTCAACACCGACCGACCGACCAGATCTCGAACGATCTCCTCGACGAAGAACGGATTGCCGGCGGAGGGCGCTGCGATCAGTTCTGCAGCACCGCAGACGGTGGGCTGTTCGCCGATCAGCTGCGCGACGAGGGCGACGGTGGTCGACGAATTCAGTGGTGACAGCGCGACAGTGGTGTCCGACAGATCGCGAAGTCGGCCTTGGTACTCGGGCCGGAAGCTCACGGCAAGCAAGGAATCTGTCGACCGCAGCATCTCGGCGAGCTCGCCGAGGAACTCATCGCTGGCCGCGTCTATCCAATGCAGGTCTTCAATGATGAGGACGGTCCTGCTACGCGAGGCCTTCAGAGCAGAAGTCAAGAGGGAGACGAGCATGCGCCGACGCGCATCCGTATTTGTCGTCGGCATCGGTGTTGCGGTATCGCCGATCCCCAAGACGTCGAACAGGACCGCGATCTCGTCGGAACCTTTGTCGGCGGCGTCACCCAGCTCACCGATGATCTGCTGGCGGGCCGCCGCCGCCTCGAGCCGGCGCACACCAAATACGGCTCGCATCATCCGTGACAACGCTCGCAACGGCACGTGCGCGGTGTGCGCCTCGCACCGCGTGATAACGACGTGCGCGGCGTGTCCTGTTGCGTGAGAGGCGAACTCGCGAAGCAGTCGGCTCTTACCGAGTCCAGGTTCACCGGACACGCTCACCACGCAGGCCGATCCGCTTCGGAACGACTCGATCAATTCACCAAGCTCGTCGTCCCTGCCCATCAGCGGGCCGTCATCGCGCGGCATCACGAGGCGATCGGAATCTATCGCTTCCAGGCGCCGCGCAGACACCGGCGCGTCGAACCCCTTGACCACGGCGTCATTCCACGGTCCGAGCCGTGCCGAGTGCTCGACGAGGTGGGCAGTCGACGCCGAGCACAAGACCTCGCCTGGGCCGGCCGCTGCTTCCATTCGCTGAGCCATGCCCACCGTGTGCCCGGTTACGGTGTATCCCGCGGTGGCGGATCCGAAGTCTCCCGCAATCACCTCTCCCGAGTTCAGCCCGACCCGGATGCGGAGATTCATGCCGTCGCGTTCTTGTACAGCAATGGCGAGTTCGCCTGCCAGTGACTGCAGTTCGAGGGCGGCAATGCATGCGCGTAGCGCATGGTCCTCGAGTGCCGCTGGTGCGCCGAAGATCGCCATCAACCCGTCACCCGTGAAACTGTCGACCGTTCCTTGATATCTCTGCACGACGGAAGCGGACCGATTGAACAGGTCGTGCATGATCTCGCGCAGTCGTTCGGGATCAAGCGCCGCCGACATCTTCATCGACCCGACGACGTCAGCGAACAATACGGTGACGTGTTTGCGTTCCTCTGTCGGGTGGGGGGAGTCGACGGGAGCGCCACAACCATCGCAGAAGCGGGCCGATGAGCGAAGCCCGTTCCCGCACATCGCGCAAGACAGATGTGACCCGCCAGCCGCAGGGTCCACGTGATGCCCTATCCGCCGCTAACCCGTCAGGGACACACTAACAATCCGGCGTGGTCTCCGGATCGCAAACAGCCGCGATGGGATCACACCCGCGAAATGTCGACGACAAGCGCCCGATGATCGGAGACCGGCAACCGCGGCGCCGAGCAGTTCTCGACCCGCAAGGTGTGGTCGTCGGTGAGGATGTGGTCGAGCTGTTGGCTCGGCTCGTCAGCGGGAAATGTCGGCGCCCCGCCAAGCGACCGCATGTGGGTCCATCGAGTCGGCGTCGGGGGCGTCATGTTGAGATCCCCCATCAGCACCCGTGGACCGGGAAAGCCATGCAGGTCGCGGATCAGCCGACGCAATTGCACCCGGTTCCATCCGGGCACGAACGACAGGTGGGTATTGGCGACCGTCAGCGGGCCGAGCGGGGTGACGATCCGTGCGACCATCGCCGCGCGCGGCTCCTCGTGCACGACCTGCACGCGACGCGGGCCGGGCAGATACATCGGGAACCGCACCGGAATGCGCGGCAAGTGCACGACCTGCCAGCTCTCGGCCAGATACCGGGACAGCAACGCGATGCCGTACGCCGCGGTGCCCGGCTGCTCACGGCCGGTCGCAGCCATCCAGGTCGCCCCGGGCGTGCCGGAGATCGCGGCGACGAACCGGTGGCTGACCGCTCCCATCGCATCGGCAGCGACGGCGGTCAGGTCCGCCTTGCCCGAGCGGGGCTGATCCAGGTCAACCTCCTGCAGCGCCACGATGTCGGCGTCGAGCCGCTTGATGGAGTCCGCCAGCCGGTCCAGCTCGACGCTGCCGTCGTGAACACTGCGTCCGTGCAGGATGTTGAACGTGGCCATCCGCATGGGTACTCCATACCCACGATGACCGATTCCGATGTACCCGCCCGAAACGATGAGCTGCGCGACGCACTCAAGCGCGCCGCGTCGGCGCTCAAGGCGCAAGGGCCCGAGTTCGCCCTCGCGGGCAGCTACGCGCTGTGGGTGCGTGGCGGCCCGGAACCCGTGCACGACGTCGACTTCGTCGTCGCCGAGGAAGATGCCGACACGGCGGCCAAGACGCTCGGGGAGGCCGGCTTCCGGATCGACCGCCCGCCGGAGGACTGGCTGTTCAAGGCCTGCATCGGGGACGTTGTCGTGGACGTGCTGCACCGGCTCAACGGTGTGCCCGTCGACCCATCGACGATCCGCGGTGCCGACGACGTCGAGGTGCTGGCGATCGCGATGCCGGTTCTGCCGCCGACGCAGGTGGTCTCCGAGAAGTTGACCTCGCTCAACGAGCATCACTGCGATTTCGCGGCCCTGCTGCCCGGCGTGCGCGCCGTGCGCGAGCAGGTGAACTGGGGCGTGGTCCGTCGCGAGACGGCCGACAACGAATTCGCCGCGGCGTTCCTGTTCCTTACCGACCGCCTCGGGATCACCGCCTAATGGGAACCGATCAGCGTGTCCTTGCCGGGGATCATGGTTTCTGGGCAGGAGGCTGATCACCGAGCCGCTGGCCGGTGAGCACTGTTGCCGCCTGAAGTGATGTTCGACTCCTAA
>Ga0157380_10003031_pt1 | contig 11444 bp, 11 predicted proteins | sample S35metaG_FD_119757 | JGI IMG/M metagenome (GOLD analysis project Ga0157380, IMG submission 119757) | Switchgrass rhizosphere microbial communities from Kellogg Biological Station, Michigan, USA - S3-5 metaG | ecosystem: Host-associated > Plants > Roots > Rhizosphere > Soil | place: USA...
ATCCTGATCGGCCAGCGTCGGCGCCATGCTCTGGCCTTCGACGCGCGCGACCTGGAAGCCGAACGTGACGATCAACGTCGCGTAGACGGCCGCCGAGGCCAGCGTGCGGACCCACGCGAAGAACTCGTCGCGCCACACTTCGAGCCGGCGCATCATCTGCTGTGAATCGTGTTCGACCTGCAACGGCAGCGGCGCCTGGCCGGGCCGCGCGAACGGGTCCGTCGTGGTCTGGAAAGCCGTGTGGTCGAGGGCGGTCGGGTTTTCGTCGCCGGGATCCGCGAAGACTACAGCTTCAGGTACTCCCGAAGGCGTCTGGTCTGCGAGCGGCTGACCGGTATTTCCGTCGCCTTCGAGTCTGTCATCCTGAGGATGTAATTCCGGCTGAACCAAGGGACGATCTCCTTCACCTTGTTGATATTCACCAGGTGCGATCGGTGGACCCTCCAGAACACCTCGGGATCGAGCCGCGCATGCAGCTCTTCGAGGGTCCGGTCGTTCGATGTCCCCGATACCTGGTTGGTAACAATATTAATCGAATCCTCGATCAGGGACGCATGGATGATGTCGTCCGCCTGTACGAGGACAAATCTGTCATTTACTTTGACGGCAACCTGGTCCCGCCGGTCTTTCTGGCCCGACATCATCCGGACGAGCCGGTCGAGCTGCCCCTGCAGCGGACCGTTATCGCCCCGGCGCTTGCGCGCGCGGGTGACCGCGGTTTCGAGGCGGGCCGAGTCGACCGGCTTCAGCACGTAATCCACCGCGTTCACTTCAAAGGCCTCGATGGCGCGCTGGTCGAATGCGGTGACGAAAATCACGCTCGGCCCGGTGCCGGTTTCCATCAGCCGGCGTGCCACCTCGAAGCCGGTGAGCCCGGGCATCTGCACGTCGAGGAAGGCCACATCGGGCGCGTGACGGGCGATTTCGTCGAGCGCTTCAACGCCGTTAGCCGCCTGGCCGACGACCTCCACCCCATCGAGCTGGCCGAGCAGAAAGCACAACTCGTCCCGCGCCAGCTGCTCGTCGTCGGCGACGACCGCCGTGAGTGCGCCGTTGACGCTCATGCGGTGATTCGCTCCGCGCCGGCGAGCGCGAGCGGAATTTCGACGCGCGCTATCGCGCCCTTGCCGGGGGACCCGACGAGCGCGAAGTGCCCTCCGGTCCCATAGAGCACGCGCAGCCGCTCGTTGACGTTGCTCAATCCGATGCCGCTCGAGAGCGCCTGCGGCACGCGCTCATCGGAAATGCCGAGGCCATCGTCTTCGATCTCGATGATCGCCAGGTCGCGCTCGCGGCGGCTGCGAATCGTGATGGTGCCGGGGCCGACCTTGCGCGCGAAGCCGTGCTTGATGCAGTTTTCGACGAGCGGCTGCAGGAGGAGGCTGGGCACGATCACGTCCAGTGTATCCGGCGCGATCGACTTCTTCACCGACAGGCGCGAGCCGAAGCGAATCACCTCGATGTCGAGGTACTCGTCGATCGCGTCGAGCTCCTCGCGCAGCGTGACGAACTGCTCCTGGTTCTGCATCAACTTCCGCAGCAGGCCCGAGAGCTTGTGAATCACGGCGCGAGCGGTCTCGGGCTGCGATCGGATCAGCGACGAGACCGAGGTCAGCGTGTTGAAAAGGAAGTGCGGATTGATCTGGCTCTTCAGCGCTTCGACCTTCGCGGCGAGCAGGAGCTTTTCCTGCTCTTGGAGGCGGTGTTCGATGCGCGCGTTGTTCCAAATCTTGATCGGTGTCGACACCGTGAGAATCGCCGCAAGGTAGACGAACAGCGTGAGCCAGGGCTCGGGGCTCGACAGGTGGAACAGCCGCAGCGGATAGCGGGCGCCCACCATCTGGCGGATGAACTCGAGGCCGACCGGCGCGACGAGCAGCATGACCTGCCAGTTGACCTGCATCTCCCGCAACATGCGCCACACGTAGCGCGGAACGCTGAAGATGACGAAAGGCGAAAAGTCCCAGATATCTTCCTTGGGACAGGCCTCGCGAAAGCCGCCGCCGGCGAATCCGCAGCCAACCGCGAAGAAGGGCGCGCCGTACTCGCCGACGGCGAGCGCCGGCAGCGACATCGACAGTCCGACGATGCCGCCGGTGTAGGGACCTGCGATCAGTCCGGCCAGCAGCGCGCCTTCGAGCGTCAGATCCGCCGCGTCATAGTTGAGGAGCACACGAGAGGCCACCCCTGCGGTGAACGGCACGGCAAGGCCTAAGGCAAAGACCAGGCGGTCCGGCCAGTTACGTTGCTCGAAGATGAGGATGTGGCGGAAACGGCGATACCTCGCCAGCATCGTCGCCAGGGCCGCCATCGCGGCCAGCTTGACGACCAACGTGATGAGCAGGAACTGCCCGGCGGAGAGAAATTTGGGCTCTTGGAGCATCAGGCGAAGAGGCGAAAAGGCGAACTGGCGAATAGGATTTCGCCGACCTATTGGCCCGTTAGCCCGTTGGCCTGTTAGCCTGAGATGGTATCATTTCAGGACATATATGCTCGGTCCGCTCGCGAAAGGCTTTGCGCTCACCTTCAAGCACCTGTTCAGGAAACCCATTACGGTGAACTATCCGGACCAGAAAATGCCGATGTTCCCGCGGTATCGCGGGAAACAGGTCCTGATGCGTGACGAAAACGGTCTCGAGAAGTGCGTGGCTTGCGGGCTGTGCGCGGTCGCGTGCCCGGCTGACGCGATCTATCTCGAAGCCGCGGAGAACGACGGCACGGTGATGGCCGGCCCCCGCTACGCGTCGACGTATCAGATTCACAAGACGCGCTGCATCTTCTGCGGCTACTGCGAGGAAGCCTGCCCGGTCTCCGCGATCTTCATGGGCAAGGACTACGAGCTCGCCGTCTACAGCAAGGACGACTTCGTGTGGGACAAGACGGAGCTACTCGTGCCGGCGGCCGACACCGAGAAGGCTCCGCTGCCAGCGCGTTGAGCAACCACCCTCGTAGGACGACCGTCTGAGCGTACGCCTGAACCTTCGTCTGAACGATCAGTGAAACCGTTCCTAAATGCGTTAGATGATCGTGTGCTCGTCTGCGACGGCGCCATGGGCACCATGCTGTACGCGAAGGGCGTCTTCATCAATCGCTGTTTCGAGTCGCTCAATCAATCGCAGCCTGACCTGGTCGTGGACGTGCACGGCGAGTATCTGAAGGCGGGCGCCGACGTGATCGAGACCAATACCTTCGGCGCGAACCGGATGAAGCTGCGCGGCTTCGGCCTTGGAGACCAGGTTCGGGCGATAAATTTGTCGGGCGCGCAACTGGCCAGGCGAGCCGTGGAGCAGTCGAAGGGCGAGGCGTATGTCGCCGGCGCGATTGGACCGCTCGGCGTGCGCGTCGAGCCGTGGGGGAAGACCGGTGTCGATGAAGCGGAAGCGATGTTCCGTGACCAGGCGCAGGCGCTCCTCGAGGGCCAGGTCGATCTCTTCATCCTCGAAACCTTCCGCGACCTGAACGAGATCGGCGCGGCCATCGCCGCGGTCCGCAGTATTTGTGACCTGCCGATCGTCGCGCAGATGACCACGGAAGAGGATGGTGCGAGCCTCGACGGTGCGCCACCGGAACAGTTTGCTCCGGAGCTGATCAAGCGCGGCGCTAACGTGGTCGGCGTTAACTGCAGCGTCGGACCCGCGCCGATGCTCGAAACTGTCGAGCGCATCTCCGACATCGTAGATGTGTGGCTCTCGGCGCAACCGAACGCCGGCAAGCCCCGCGACATCGAGGGCCGCAACCTCTACCTTTGTTCGCCGGAATACATGGCGTCGTATGCACGGCGCTTTATCGCCTCCGGTGTGCGATTAGTGGGCGGCTGTTGCGGGACGACGCCGGAGCATATCCGGCAGATCGCGCTCGCGGCGAAATCGATGGCGCCCGGGCTGGCGCGAGCCGGTGGTGTCGAGGTGAAGGCCTCGGTTGAAAGCCAGCCGAACGCCAGGCCGGCAACCGCGCGCGAAGAGAAATCGACGCTCGCGAAGAAGCTGGTGAACGGCCAGTTCATTCGCGCCATCGAACTGTTGCCGCCGCGCGGGCACGCGCCGGCGGACGCGCTCGACGGCGCGGCGCGGCTGGCCAGGCGCGGCGTGGACGTCGTGACCATTCCCGACGGCCCTCGGATTGGTGCGCGCATGAGCGCGCTGTCTATGGCGGTGCTGGTGCAGCAACGCGCGGCGGTGGAAGCGTTGTTGCAATACTCGTGTCGGGACAGGAACCTGCTGGGGATCCAGTCGGACCTGCTCGGCGCCCACGCGATGGGCGTCCGCAACGTGCTCGGCATCACCGGCGATGTGCGCAACCTGGGTGACATCCCGGATGCGACAGCGGTGTTCGACGTCGATTCGATCGGCTTGACGAACGTGATCAACCGCTTGAACCACGGACTCGGCATCGGCGGCCAGTCGATCGGCGAGCCGACATCGTTTCATACCGGCGTGATGGTGAATCCGTCGCGTGATCTGGATCAAGAGCTCCGCCGCCTGGAGTTCAAGGTCGAAGCGGGCGCGGAATTCGCGGTGACGAGGCCGGTGTTCGACATCGCCGCTTTCGAGCGCTTTCTGAAGCGCGTCGAGCCGATGCGGCTGCCCATTATTGTCGGCATCTGGCCGTTTGAAAGCGCGCTCAACGCGGAGTTCATGGCCAACGAAGTGCCGGGCGTGACCGTGCCTGACGCGATCGTCGAGCGCATGCGAACGACGACGAGCGCGGAAGCGGCTGCCGCGGAAGGCGTGCGGATAGCCAGGGAGATCGTGACCGCCATCAAGGGGATGGCGGCTGGGGTACAAATCTCAACTCCGTCAGGCCGATTGGACGCGGCCCTTGACGTTCTTGACGTGGTATAGTCCGGTTCCGACTAGCGAAAGCAAAATATGGCCATATTTGACCAGCAGACCTCACGTTCGGGCGACGCGGCAACGCGCGCACTATCGGTGACGACGGTCGGTACGGACTTCGTAGAGAAGGTCTACCAGAACATCGCGCAGGTCTACGACTACACGTATGGTCCGACGTTGCATCCAGGCCGCCTCGAGGCGATCAAGAAGATGCGGATCCGCCCGGGGACGGAGGTTCTCGAAGTCGGCGTGGGCACGGGCATCAACCTTTCGCTCTATCCGAAGGCAAGCCGCGTCACCGGCATCGATCTCTCGAGCAAGATGCTGGCCAAGGCCCAGAAGCGAATCGACGAGAAGAACCTCGACCACTGTGAGGTGATCGAGATGGACGCGACCAAGCTGCAATTCGCCGACAACTCGTTCGACGTGGTCTACGCGCCGTACGTGATCAGCGTCGTCCCCGACCCGGTTGCGGTGGCGCGCGAGATGCATCGCGTCTGCCGTCCCGGCGGCCGCGTCGTGATCCTCAATCACTTCAAGAGCGCGAATCCGATCATGTCGAAGATCGAAACGGCGATCTCGCCGATGACGGTCCACATCGGGTTCACGGCGGATCTCGACCTGCCGGAGTTCCTCAAGCAGGCGGACTTCACCCCGGTCTCGATCGAGAAGGTCAACGTTCCGAAGATTTGGACGTTGATTACGGTGGTTAAGGAATAGTTCTACGGTCGTTCGACGGACGTTCTACGGACGTTCTACGGCCGAGTGTTCTTGCACTTCCACAAATAAGCGCGCAGCGCCGAGGTGACTCGGTCGCAGCGCGCTGCCAGTCTCAATAGCGAAACGACAGCGTCCTGCTCGAAATAGCCTCGATCGAAACCGGATCGCAATTGGACCTGCGTTTCGGCGAGCGAGCCTTTCGCCATCGTCAGGAACCTCGCGAAGTCCGCAGGAGTTCGGCGCGCGAAGCCTTCGGCGATGTTCGACGAAACCGATTGGGACGCGTCCCTGATCTGATCGCAGAATCTGAAGTCTCGCCTCGCCGTCGGTATTGCAGTAATCGCAACGATTTTGCGATGCAATTCATCGGCAAGCTGCCAGCACACCAATTCTCGATAGGTATTCGCGCCCACGCGCGGTCACCCAGCAGTTCCGGTGCCACCGGCGCCTCGTTTGTAGAACATCCGTAGAACATCCGTAGAACGTCCGTAGAACATCCGTAGAACGCCCGTAGAACGTTAGTAGAATTGATTCGTGGCCTTTGACGAGAAAGCGTACTTTCAGGAAAAGCCTGAAAACCGACCGGCGAAATATCCGTGTCCGCGATGCAAGCGGGTCAACGAATACAGCATCCGCTGGATGCGGAGGACCAAGCGCAAGGATCGGCAGCCGCAGGGCGGGGAAGATCGCGCCAAATACGACAAGCTCCGCGATCACCTGCTTCGCCTCGACGACGAAGTGACTTGCAAGAGCTGCGGCAAGAAGTTTGAAGTGCCGTCGCACCATTCGCTGCTGTTCACTGATCAGCTGGAAGGCCTGCCTAAGGACGAAGAAGCCGACCAGATCGAGGCTCAGCAACCACCGGCGTCGCCGATCGATCGTGACAAGTTGCCCGCTCGTTTCACACGGCCAACAAAGGGCTGGCGCGGTTGACTGCTCGACCGTAACTTCTCGACCGTAGCACATTCGTTGAACCGCTGTTGAACGACCGTAGCACGATCGTTTTCTATGTTTCCGGTCATGGCTTTGGCCACGCTTCGCGAGCGATCGAAGTCATCAATGCACTGATCGATCGCCGACCGGATCTCCGCGTCATCATTCGTTCGTCAGTGGCTCGATGGTTGGTCGCGCGGACCGCGCGCGCCGGCGTCGAACTGTCACCGGTCGAAGTCGATACCGGCGTGATCCAATTGGACAGCCTGCATCTTGACGTGCCAGGATCCATCGCGCGCGCCGAGGCGTTCATGTCGACGTTCGACGCTCGCGTCGCCAGCGAGCTGCGGTTTCTTCACGCGCACCGCGCAGTCCTCACAGTGTCCGATTTGCCCCCTCTCGGAATCGCCGCGGCCGCAGCCGCCGGCCTTCCCGCGATTGCGCTTGGCAATTTCACCTGGGACTGGATCTTCGAGCATTACGACGGCGGCGCGGCCGTCGCCGATCAGATCGGAGAAATCTACGAACGGGTGACGCTCGCGTTGAGGTTGCCGATGTGGGGCGGCTTCGACACGATGCCGGCCGTCCGGGACGTGCCGTTTGTTGCGCGGCGCTCCCGCCGGGATCCGCTGGAAGTACGAAACGCACTGGGTATCCCTCGAGACGCTCGCGTGGTCCTCGTTTCTTTTGGGGGATACGGACTTGATTCCCTCGATGAAGCTGCCATTCGCGCGATGGCCGGATACCACGTGCTTCTTCCCGGCACGATTGATGAGGACGCGATGTATCGGAGCGGATACCGCTACGAAGACCTGGTGCGAGCAGTCGATGTGGTCGCGACCAAACCTGGATACGGAATCATTTCAGAGTGCCTCGCCAACGACACTGCGTTGCTGTACACGTCCCGCGGCGACTTTCGCGAGTATCAAGTGCTTGTCGATGCGATGCCGAAGTTCCTGAGATGCGGGTTTATCAATCACGCGGACTTGTTTGCCGGCCAATGGGCGCCACACCTCGATGCGCTGCTGGCCCAGCCTGAACCACCGACGAGTCCGCCGACAGACGGCGCCGGCGTCACGGCTGATATGCTCCTGTACATCCTCGGATGAGCGCACCTGTTGCAACTCCGGAACCGGGTTGGGTTCCCGTCGAGCCCTTCCCCTCGCCGGACGACACGTTTTTGGCCGATGGCGATCGTGTCCGAATCGCCTATTTCCGTAAGCCCAATGAACCCACGCTCTACGCGAAGGCGTGGTTTGGAAAGAAAACGATGGGCCCCCCGGGCCATGTTCACGGTGGCGCAATGGCGGCAACGCTCGACGAAACGATGGGCGCCGTCGCGTGGATGAATGACCTTCACTGCGTGGCAGCCACCATCAAGATTTCATTCTTGTCGATGCTTCCAATCGAGAGTGAAACGATCGCTGAAGCTCACATCGATCGCGTCGAAGGCAGAAAGATTCATCTGCGCTCAAACTTGACTGACTTGTCCGGAAAGGTTGTCGCCGAAGGAACAGGGCTGTTCATCGTGCTGCGCGACGATCAGCTCCGCGCACTGGCACCCGATCGTAGAACGTCCGTAGAACGTCCGTAGAACCCGCCGTAGAACGATCGTCAAACTACCAAACGAAAGGAATCAGCCTCCATCGCATCTGCTTTTGGTAAGCGGCGTACGCGTCTCGGTGGGTGCGTAAGAGTGAGCGCTCCTCCAGCGGTATCGCGGCGACGAGATACGCCGTGCTGATCACCGCGAACAGCATCCGCGACGTCGTCATGGCAGGCGTCGCGAACACCATCAATACCCAACCCAGGTAGATCGGATGCCTCACGATCGCGAAGGGGCCCTCGGCCCTGAACGCGATCGGTTTCGCGGGATCCGGCTGCGTCACACCGGCCAACTCCCAGATGCCGACGATGCGCGCGGCGGCGATTGTCAGGGCAACGCCGAACGCCTGCGCGATGTAGAGCATGATGCCCGGGCCTCGCGTCCGCCAGATCATCCCGGGCAGCGGCTGCCACATCCAGCACACCCCTAGAAACAGCAAGCTGGCAATCCATACGTAGATGCTGCGCTCGAGTGGAGGCGGCAGCATGCGGGTGAGCCACGCCTTGGCGCCGGTTCGCGCCATGACGCTGTGGTGCAGCGCGAACACGGTGAACAGGATCACGTTGACGGCCGCATCGCGGATTGCCGCTTCCGATGCCGCCGCCGGCGCCCGCAGCCGCCAGCCGTACACGACGGCGAACGAGAGCAGCGATAATAGGAACAGTAGCGCGCCGCTCCAACGGAAGAGCTGTGTCACGTTGGCTATTATAGGGAGACTGCTCGTGACCCACCCGCGCGTTGCCATCACCGGTATCGGAGTCGTCTCGGCTTTCGGCGCCGGCCGCGAAGCATTCTGGGACGCCATCCGCTGCGGCCGCAGCGGCACCCGCGCGATCAGCGAGTTCGACGCCTCAACCTACCCCTGCAAAGTAGCCGCACCGGTGCCGCCTCTCGACATGTCGTCGGCGATGGCGGTCGAGGGCGAGCTCGGTCCGCGGGAGACGCGTGCCGATCCGAAGCGGTACTCGCGCGCGGCGCTGTTCGGCGTCCTTGCGGCGCGCGAGGCATGGAACGACGCGGGCCTCACGTTCGCCGAACCGAACGCCGGCGTGATCATCGGCAGCGGTGGCGGCGGCATCGACGTCGGAGAGCAGCAATACCGGGATTTCTTCCAGAACAATGGCCAGCATGTTTCGCCGTACGCGATCGCCGTCGGGATCTGCGGCATGGTCTCGAGCGAGATCTCAATCGCGCTCGGTCTCCGCGGTATCAGTCATGTGCTCTCGACGGGCTGCACGAGCTCGACCGACGCGCTCGGTTATGCATCGATGCTGCTGCGCCAGGGCGAGTTCGACGTGTTGCTGTCAGGCGGCACGGACGGGTGCGTCCTGCCCGGCATGATCTTCGGCTTCTCGCGCATGCGCGCGGTTTCCACGCATTTCAATGATTGCCCCGCGGAGGCCTCACGCCCTTTTGATCGGTGCCGCGACGGCTTCGTGCTCGGCGAGGGGTCGTGGATGATGGCGCTCGAGCTCGAGGACCGCGCGCGGGCGCGCGGCGCCGAGATCTACGCGACCATCGAAGGCTATGCCTCGACCTGCGACGCGTATCACCGCGTCCAGATGGATCCCGACGGCGAGCAGATCGTGAAGTGCATGCAGGATGCGGTTGCCAAGTCGGGGCGGCCGCCGGAGGAAATCGGCTACATCAACTACCACGGCACGTCGACACAGTTGAACGATGCGATCGAATCGCGTTGCACGCGCCTGGCGTTTGGAAAGCTCGCCGATGGCATTCCCGGGTCGTCGACGAAGTCGATGATCGGCCACCCCCAGGGCGCGAGCGGTTCGGCGGGCGTCGTCGCCACCGCGCTGGCGCTGTCGCGAAGTTTCCTGCCGCCGACGATCAACCAGACTGCGCCGGATCCGGAATGCGATCTCGATTTCATCCCGAATCGCGGCCGTGACGCATCACCGGTCGCGGCGCTGTGCAACTGCCTTGGATTCGGATCGAAGAACAGCGCGCTCGTCCTCGGAAGGGCCGATTCACCCCAACGCGCCAATGGCGCGCGGCGGGGGCCCCGACATGGATGACGTCGCCATTGCAGGAGCAGGCCCGGCCGGTGCACTGGCCGCGGCCATTCTCGCGAAGGCCGGCCTGCGCGTCAGCGTGTTCGATCGCGCGCGCTTCCCGCGCCATAAACTCTGCGGCGATACGCTGAACCCCGGCGCGCTCGACGTCATTGGTCGTCACGCCGACGTGACGTCGCTCGTCGAGATGAGCGACCCGATCGACGGCATGCTGCTGACGGGACCTGGTGGCGTTCGCGTGCGAGGGCAATACGGGAACGGCGTGACCGGACGGTCGATCACGAGAAAGGTGCTTGATCAGTGGCTGCTCGAGCGCGCGGCGGCGGCCGGCGCCGACCTTCACGAAGAAACCACGATCCGCGATGTGTCGGTCGCCAATGGGCGAGTCGGCGGGCTCGTCACGAGCGGCCGCCAGGGCCAGGCCGTGCATCAGCCGGCGCGGATGGTCCTTGCCGCCGACGGACGCCGCAGCACGATTGCCATTGCCCGCGGCCTGTCGCGACAGCCGCGGCGGCCGCGCCGGTGGGCCATCGGCGCCTATTTCACCGACGTCTCGGGCGTCACGACGTTCGGTGAAATGCACGTGCGGCACGGTCATTACATCGGTGTTGCTCCGGTGCCCGGCGGGCTGACGAATGCCTGCGTCGTAGTGTCGCATCCGCCTTCGCGAACACGCTCCGGCGCGACAAGCGATCTTGGCGACGTGCCGCTGGCGCATCCGGCGGAAGCGCTCGAGCGATATCTCACGGCTGATCCGGAGTTGTCCGCACGTTTCGCGAGCGCGCGAGCAGTGGCGCCGCCGGTGATGCTTGGTCCCATGGCCGTCGATACGACCGCGGTGGGCGAGCCGGGTCTCCTTCTGGCCGGCGATGCCGCCGGCTTCATCGATCCGATGACCGGCGACGGCTTGCACTTCGCGATACGCGGCGGGGAACTGGCCGCCGACTCGGCGCTGCGCGTCCTCGCTAACGGATGGGACGGTGTCCACACGGCGCTGGCGGCCGCGCGCGCCCGCGCGTTCGCAAAGAAGTGGCGATTCAACCGGGTGCTTCGCGCGCTCGTCGCATCGCCGCGCGCGGTCGAGGCGGCGGCGCTCGGCGCACGCATCGTGCCGGGGGTTCTGCGCGCAGTGATCGCCCATGCCGGCGACTGCCAGGTTGCGGCCGGGGTCGGATCCGGGGTCCGACCTGGGGTCAGATCCGGGGTCGGATCCGGGGTCAGATAGTGGTTCTGTTCCTGCTGATCGCCGTGCCGATGCTGATCGAGGCGCGGCGCGCTGCGGCCAACGAACGCGCTCAGCGAAGCCATGGCGGAATCCAACCG
>Ga0157380_10003032_pt1 | contig 11438 bp, 10 predicted proteins | sample S35metaG_FD_119757 | JGI IMG/M metagenome (GOLD analysis project Ga0157380, IMG submission 119757) | Switchgrass rhizosphere microbial communities from Kellogg Biological Station, Michigan, USA - S3-5 metaG | ecosystem: Host-associated > Plants > Roots > Rhizosphere > Soil | place: USA...
ACATGGACCAGTGGCCGCCCGAGTACCGCGCCCCATAGTCCCACGCAGACCATCGCCAGCAGATGGTCGAGACCGGCGAGCGGATGCAGGAAGCCGGAGACGAAGCCTCCGGCCAACCCCGTGCCCATGTGCGCAGCCGCCGGCTCGGCAAACGAGAGCACAATGACTCCAGCCCATGCCGCTGCTGATCGAATGCAGATGCTCATGTCTATTTCGCGTCCGGCGCCGCAAGGAATGGAAACTGCGTCGTCGAGTGCTCGTGATCGTCGTGGTTGACGCCATCGTCGACAGCTGTGCTATTGCCGCCGACCAGGAGCGAACGGTAAGTATTCACGGCGCTGTAGTTGGGAGTCCTGCCACCGCAATCGTTGCGCAGTTCGCGGTGACCAGCGAGATTTGCTAGCTCCACCGCGAACAATTGCGTGCAAACGGTCGCTGCACTGTTGACCCAAAGTCTGTCATCCGCGAGCAACGCGGCAAGTGCACGATATCGATTCGAACTCGGTGCACCGGGTTCGGCCAACAGCTGATTCCCACACTTGCCGTCGAATCCGTCGTATAGCGCAAGGCCCTTCTCGATCTCAGGAATGAATTGCGCCGCCGTCGATGGAGTGGCCGCGTTGTACTGTTCCTTGAGGCGGTTACTCTCATCCTCCGAGGCGATCGTGCCGAGCAGCGCATTCCCGGTCAAAGGCCGGCCGGCGCGATCGATCTGCCGCTCCGGCGTAGCAGTCGCAGCCCACACGCCCAGCACCGCGCCTCCCTTCGCTACCACATCCAGATCGACAGCGATCACCAGCGATGCGGGAGTCCAGCCGGCCAGGAAATTGGTCCCGGGCCCGCCGTTGGTGTGTTTCCACTGGTCGAGAATCGACTGGGACGTGGCGGCGTCGAAACCTGGACATCCCGCTGCATCCGTCTTGGTTCCGTGCTGAAGAGCTGCCGCGGAGACCTCGTACGCGGCTCGCGTTCCCTTGACGTTGTTGAAGAATGGATCGTCACGCAATCCGGCGAACACTCGCATGCGGCGATTCGTGCCTTGCAAGCCCTCTGGCTTACCGGCATCGCCGCTTGCGGTGTCGGCGTCGCCCGCTCGGCACACGACGGCATTTGCCGTAGAGAAACGACAGGTGATCGCGGCAGTCGCAGTCGTAGCGCCCACACGCTTGCCGCTATCGATGTGGAAGACGTAGTCGAGTTTGTCCGAGAACGCGTGCCCCACGATGGTCATCACAAGATTCAACTGCCGGCCGGTACTCGACGTCCATGCGTAGAGATCGCCGATATCGGCCCGGGGATCGGCGATCACGGTGGGCGTATCGAGATGATCGGACGCGTGCGATACGCCGGCTCCTCCGGTGGATAGGATGAATGCAATCGCAGCTTTCGCTGCGATTGGTCGTGACAGGACTGCGTTGCGCATTGCTATGGAAACCTCGTGTGTATGGCCCGGACGCGTCGAAGCGTCAACGGCTCACTTGTTCGGGAATGCCTTCCACGGGATCGACGCGCCATAATTGCTCCGTGCCCGACATGTCGCTGATGAAGTAGATCCAGTTGTCCGTCCCGGAGAACACCGGCGCGCGAGCGTTGTGAGCGACTGCGCTGATGAGGCTTGCGGGCTTGGCGCCTTCCGTCGTGAGATCGAGCGTCCAGAGACTCGCCAGTGCCTGTCGGGAAGCTCGATTACCGGAATCGATATCCTGCTGCTGCCACACCAGCCAGTGACCATCGGCCGACGCCACGACCGGTCCGATCCGGTGTGACACGATCGGATCATTGCCTGCCATGGCCGAAGGAATCACCGCCGCTGCAGACAGCAGCAGTCCGGCGATCACGCCATCGCGCAACTTCGTTCCAGCCGCTTTCGAGAATTTTTTGTCGATGAATCGCATTGTTGACTCCGCCGGTTCAGTACGACTCGTCGCCGGCTTCTGTGTCCAGCTGCAAGCCGAGGTTGTCGCGAGCCGTCTCGATCTCCATGCACCTGCCTGTGCACGACCGAGCGGCTCGACGGAGCTAGGAGACCATTGTCGGGGGCGCGCTCGCTGTCGAAATCTTTAGCGATCTGGCGGTATCGAACTCGAGCCGCAGCGAGCGACGGAACTGCGCGGGAGTGCAGCCGTAGGTCTGGCGGAAAGACGCAGTGAAATGACTGTGACTGGAAAATCCCAGGTCCAGGCTCAGTTGCGTAAGGTCTTCGCATCGGCCGAGCAGATCGAGAGCCCGTGCCAGCCTGAGCCGCAACTGGTAGCGGTACAACGGCATCGCCTCGACCTGTTGGAAGACCTGTGTGAGGTAGACCGGCGAAACACCGACCTCCCGTGCAATTTCCGCGAGCGTCCAGCGCCTCGATGGACCGGATGACAGCACGAGCTTGGCGCGATCGACCAGCTTCCTCCGACCGACGCTAGGGCTTACATCATGTGCACCGCCGTCGCCCAGGGCGTGTCGTGACAGCGTCAGCGCCAGGCTCTCTGCTTCAAGCGGCTCGTCCTGGTTGCGGCTCAAGCTATGCCGCAGTTGCGCCACCAACATCTGTGCTCGCGCATCGATACGCTGGCGCTGCCTGCGAAACACCAGCGCCTCGCCCTTCTGCAGCTGTTCTTTCGGTGCCAGCTCATGCAACAGGGATTCGTCGATCGCGAGCGACAGGCAAGCATCGCCTCCCGCGACCGGATGGCTGATTCGGTAGCTCTCGGACTGATTGAAGAACACCACCTGGTTCGCTTCGGCCACGACCTCTTCGCGGTTTACATGGCGGACGTAGACGCCCCGGTAGGGGAACACCAGGTGGGTTGCAGTCGAGCATTCCTCGGCGCTCCGGTGGCGACATCCGCCACCGCAGACGATATCGCGCACCGATACACTGTCCGTACTCAGCAATACCCGGGTTGAGAATTCCATTACCGTGCAACTGTCGCGAAAGATGGGGCACCTTAGGGTGCCCGTAGCAGCGGATCAATGACCTCCGAGGTCATGGCCAATGGGAAGATCGACCCCCTTTTTGGAACTGCCGCGCCTGCCGAAATCCATCTCGGTTCCCCGCGACGTCTCCTCCATGGGCGCCCCAACCGCCCGTAAAGATTAATTTCTTTACATTTAGAGCGGAAACCGCGACTGATTTCACGCGCTGCACACGTCCAAACGACGAAGCAGGCAAGGGACCGGCCCTTGCGTTGCGAACACAGTGAGACAACGTGGCCGACGTGTCGCAACCTTCAACCCTTTCGCGCAACACGGTTGTGTTTTCCAGCAACCGTGCGCTCGCAATTGCGCTGTCCTTGCTCGCGGTCTGCGTCATCTGGTTCGGAAATACCGGTTACCGCCTCCTGGGCGAGCCGGATGAAGGGCGGTATGCGGAGATCCCGCGCGAAATGCTCGCCAGCGGCGACTGGGTGACGCCGCGTCTCAACGGGATTCCCTACCTCGAAAAGCCTCCGCTCCAGTACTGGGCGACGGCCCTTGCATACTCGGCGTTCGGGCTGGAGCACTGGGTGTCGCGCCTGTGGGCGGTTACCCTCGGGCTGCTCGGCGTCATGGCGACGTACATGACGGCGCGAACGCTGTGGAGCACCCGGGCCGCCGAGTTCGCCGCACTGATCCTGGTGAGCTGCCCGTTGTATTTCATCGTCGGGCACATCAACACGCTCGATATCGGGTTGTCGTTCTTCATGAACGCCGCGCTCGCCTGCTTCTTGATGGCGGAGCGTGCGACGTTGGGCAACATCAGGCGCCACTGGATGTGGGCCTGCTGGCTGGCCCTGGCCGGGGGATTCCTGCAGAAGGGTCTGGTCGCCCTGGTCCTGCCGGCAGCGACGCTGGCGATCTATGCGCTCGTCTATCGCGAGTGGCAATTGTGGCGCCGCCTGCATTTGGTCGCGGGATTGCTGATCGTCGCGGTGCTCTGTGTGCCCTGGTTGGTACTTGTGTCACGCCACAACCCGGACTTCCTGCAGTTCTTTTTCATCCATGAGCACTTCGCGCGATTCACCACCACGGTGCACAGCCGCGGCGAACCCTGGTGGTACTTCATCGTGATCCTGAGCATCGGCGTGCTCCCCTGGATCGGAACGATGCTACGCAGCCTGTTCGCCGACTCGCCCGCTTCGACCGGTTTGAATGTACCCGTACTGCTCGCGATCTGGGTCGCCACCCAGCTGGCGTTCTTCTCGCTGTCCGGCTCCAAGCTCGCGACCTACATCGTATCCGCGGTGCCGCCGCTTGCGTTGCTTGCAGGGCGTTGGCTCGACCAGCACGCAACGGCACGCAAGCTGTGGCCGCCAGCGATCCTGATCGGCCTCTGGAGCCTGTTGTTCCTGTTCTCGAAGCCGCTCATAACGCATCTCATGCGGCCGGGCGAAAAGCAGCTTGCCTACTTGCAGGTGAGCAACTGGGGAATCGTCGCAGGCATGGTCGGCGTCGCCGGCGTCATCGCAGGCCTCATGGCCATGCGACGCGACGACTTGCGGACGGCAATGGTCAGCCTGGGCGGTGGCTTCAGCCTGGCGTTGGGCATTCTCATGTGCGGCAGCAACTCATTGGACGCTCTGCGAGCACGGCCTGGACTCGCAGCGGCGATTGCTCCGCATCTCGCACGCGATGCGTCTTTTTACTGCATCGGCATGTACCTGCAGGCACTGCCGTTCGACCTGCGGCGCACTTGCAAGCTGGTGGAGTACACGGGTGAGCTCGAGCTGAAGTTCGATCCCGAGCAGCGACACTGGCTGCCGTCGATAGCGGCATTCGCAAAGCAGTGGCAGCAGCAATCCTCCGCCGTGGCCATCGTCAGTCCTTACTTGCTGCCCTCTCTGCAAGCGGCAGGAGTAACACCTCGCACGATCCTGCGGGAAGACGCTGTCGCCGTTATCGTGAAGCCATGACGCCCTCCACGTTCGCCTACATCCTGTCCGGTGTCGTACTGAACGCGATTGCGCAACTCGCCTTGAAGGCCGCCACTCGTCCTCTCGGTGAACTCACTCCAGAGCGCGGCGCGATCGTAGACATGGGCTTGCGAATCATGGCACAGCCTGCAATCTGGCTGGGCCTGGCCTGTTACGGGATGAGCGTCGTGGTCTGGATCGTCGCCTTGTCGCGCACCGAGGTGTCGGTTGCTTATCCATTTCTCTCCATCGGGTACGTGATCGCCGCGCTGCTGGCCTGGCAGTTCTTCGGCGAAGCGCTGACCACGCAGAAGATCGCGGCCATCGGCCTCATCTGCACCGGTGTCGTCCTGCTCTATCGTTCATGACAAACGCTTCAGCGTGATCAACAACCCGACATGAGAGTCTGCGGCGCTGAGACACAGTCTATTGAGAGACCATCATCCGTGAGCCTCCTTCCCTTCACGCAGCCGAGCATAGACGAAGACACGATTCGCGGCGTAGCCGAAGTATTGCGCAGCGGCTGGATGGCGAGCGGTCCGCAGGTGCTCAAATTCGAAGCTGCACTAGGTGACTACCTGCAAGGTCGCTCGGTGCGCGTCATGACTTCGGCGACGGCGGCACTCGAAATTGCGCTGCTCGTCGCCGGCGTGAATCGCGACGCGGAAGTCATCCTGCCGGCGATGAGCTTCGCTGCGACTGCCAATGTCATCGCTCGCGTCGGCGCCAAGCCAGTGTTCGTCGACGTGGATCTCAGCACGCGCAATATCGATCTCGATCGAGTCGAGCAAGCCATCACGCCGGCAACCCGGGCATTGATGCCTGTGCACCTGGCTGGCTTGCCGGTGGACATGGACAAGCTCTACGACATCGCCCGCCGGCATCGCCTGCGAGTGATCGAAGACGCAGCACATGCCATCGGCTCGAGCTGGCTGGGACGCAAGATCGGCTCCTTCGGCGACCTGGTGTGCTTCAGCTTCCATCCCAACAAGAACATGACCACCATCGAAGGTGGCGCGATCGCCACCAGCGATCCAGCCGACCTGAAGCTGATCGAACAGCATCGATTCCACGGCATTCGCAAAGACGACGCCGGCAATGTGGACGTCCTGTTTCCCGGTGGCAAAGCCAACATGTCGGATGTGTCCGCCCGCGTCGGGTTGGGACAATTGCCGCACCTGGATAGCTTCAACACGCGACGCCGTGAACTCGCCGCAGCCTATCTAGGCGAGTTGGCGGATATCCCCGGCCTGCATCTTCCCGCCAGGGGAGACGATGGCCACAGCTGGCACATGTTCGCGCCGTTGCTGCCTCTGCGGGACCTGCGCATTACCCGACAGGATTTCATCCAGTTGATGGGCGACTGGAAGATCGGCGTCGGCGTGCACTACCCCGCCATGCATTTGTTCAGCTACTACCGTCAATTCGGTTACGGCGAAGGCGATTTTCCCAACGCGGAACGAATCGGCCGCGAAACGGTCACTCTGCCCTTGTTTCCGGCGATGACCGACGCGGACGTCGATCGAGTGTGCACGGCCGTGCATGAGATCCTGGGAAAGCACCGCAAATGATCGCGCCCGACGTCAGCATCGTGATCCCGGTGTACAACGAACAGCTGGTGCTGCAAGGGTTGTTCGCGCGGCTGTATGCCGCGCTGGATGCCCTGGGCCGCCCGTGCGAAGTGCTGTTCGTCGACGACGGCAGTACCGACCGCTCCGTCGCGATGCTGCGTGCGCAATACCAACAACGCCCCGACATCACTCGCGTCATCGTACTTGCCGGCAACTTCGGCCAGCACAACGCCATCCTCGCCGGCTTCGCGCATGCACGAGGAACGGCTGTCATCACGCTCGACGCGGACTTGCAGAATCCGCCGGAAGAAATCCCCAACGTGCTCGCCGAACTGGATAAGGGACATGACTATGTCGGCACGATCCGCCTGGCGCGGCAGGACAGCCGCTTCCGCACCATGGCGTCGCAGTTCCTCAATCGCGTGCGTGAAAAGACCACCAGCATTCGCATCACCGACCAGGGCTGCATGCTGCGAGGCTACGGGCGAGCTGTCGTCGATGCGGTGAACGCGTGCCCCGAGGTCAACACCTTCGTACCGGCGCTTGGCTATCTTTTCGCGCAGTCTCCAACAGAGATCCAGGTACGCCACGAAGAACGCGCCGCGGGCGTGTCCAAGTATCCGCTGTATCGGCTGATCCGCCTGAACTTCGATCTCATGACCGGCTTCTCGATCGTGCCGCTGCAGCTGTACTCGGTGCTGGGCACCGTGATCTCGGCGCTGTCGCTCATGTTCGTGGCCTATCTGGGTATCCGACGGTTGGTGGTCGGACCCGAAGTCGAGGGTGTGTTCACACTGCTCGGCATCGCCTTCTTCCTGATCGGCATCGTGCTGCTCGGCGTGGGACTGCTCGGGGAATATATCGGCCGTATCTATGCACAGGTCCTCAATCGCCCGCGTTATCGCGTCGGCGCGATCATGGAATCCATCGATGCGACGATGGCAACGCGTGCGGTACCGCGGCGCAAGGATGAAGTCGCATGACGAGCGCCGTGGTGTTCGGATACGGCGATGTCGGCGTGCGTTGTCTGGCAACGGTGCTGGCGCGTGACGTCGTCGTACCGCTCGTGGTGACTCACGAGGACGATCCCGCCGAGACTCTCTGGTATCAGAGCCTCGCTCAATTCGCGCGCGACCGCGACATCGATGTCATGACTACCGAGACAAGCGATGCAACGCAGATAGCCGCCCGCGTCGAAGAACTCGCTCCCGATTTCATTTTCTCCTTCTACTATCGTCGCATGCTGCCACAAGCGTTGCTCTCGCTTGCCCGCCGCGGCGCGCTGAATATGCACGGCTCGCTCCTGCCCCATTTTCGCGGCCGTGCACCGATCAACTGGGCGGTGTTGCACGGAGCCACTGAAACCGGCGCCACGCTTCACTACATGGTAGCCAAGCCGGATGCAGGCGCTATCGTCGCCCAACGCGCCGTTCCCATTCTACCCGACGACACGGCGCTCGATGTCTTTCGCAAAGTCTGCAGTGCTGCCGAACTGGTCCTGCATGGCGCGCTGCCGCGCCTGATCAGCGGTGCCATCGAACCGGTACAGCAGGATCTCGCTGCCGGCAGCTACTTCGGCGCCAGGCGGCCCGACGACGGCATCATCGACTGGTCGCTGTCGGCGCGCTGCATTCACGATCTGGTGCGGGCAGTCGCACCGCCCTTTCCCGGCGCTCGAACGGAAATTGACGGCCATCCGGCGCGAATCCTTCGTACGTTGCACGCTCCGCAGATAGCACACCACCACTCGCGGCCCGTCATGTTCGCTCATGGCGAGCGGTGCTACGCCGAATGCGGCGATGGCCGCTCGCTGCGACTGTTGAGCATCGAGATAGACGGCGAACCGGTCGATCCCGCCACGCTGGCACGGCAGCTTGCAAAGCAGCCCATCGACCTGCCGCGGCGAGTGAAGGCGTGAAGCTCGCATTGAAAATCGACGTCGACACTTTGCGTGGCACACGCGAAGGCGTTCCCGTGCTCGCGGAACTCTGTCGGCGCTACTCGGCTGCCGCCACCTTTTTGTTCAGCCTCGGTCCCGACCATACGGGGCGTGCATTGAAGCGCGTGTTTCGCCGGGGATTCCTGTCGAAGGTGCAACGCACTTCGGTGCTGAGCCACTACGGGCTGGTGACTTGCCTCTACGGAACGCTGCTACCCGGGCCCGACATAGGCAAACGTTGCAGCTCGCTGCTGCGCGATATCGAGACGCAGGGATTCGAAACCGGTGTGCACTGCTTCGATCACGTGCTCTGGCAGGACAACGTCGCCAGTCGCGACAGCAAGTGGACAGTCGACCAGATGAGCAAAGCCCACGAACGCTACCTGGGTATTTTCGGCAAGCCGCCGCGCGTTCACGGCGCCGCCGGCTGGCAAATGAACGATGCGGCATTCCTTAGCGAGGATCGCCTGGGCTTCGAATACGCCTCGGACACTCGCGGTGGCGCACCTTTTTTTCCGAGGATCGACGGTACGGCAACGCGCTGCCTGCAGCTGCCTACCACGTTGCCGACGCTCGACGAACTCATCGGCCGTGCCGATCTCGGCAACCAGCATCCCGTGGAGCATCTACTCTCACTCACCGCACCACGCGATGGCCGCGACCATGTCTACACGCTGCACGCGGAACTCGAAGGACAGAAGCTGTCGTCGTGGTTCGAACGCCTGCTGCAGGGCTGGCGGCAGCAAGGGTACGAACTGACTTCCCTCGGCACCTTGGCCGCATCGATCGATCGACGCGCCGTTCCCGCTAGAACGGTGGAATACGGGCTCATTCCGGGCCGCTCCGGCCTGCTGGCCCTCGCACACTGAAAGCTCATCGCACAGGACGACATCATGCCTTTGAAAGTACTGATTCTCGGCGTCAACGGCTTCATCGGCAGCTGGCTGACTGAAGCCATCCTCGCCCGCCGCGACTGGCAGGTGTATGGAATGGACATCGCGGACAACAAGCTCGGCGATTCGATCAAGAATCCGCGCTTCCGCTTCGTCGAGGGCGACATCACCATCAACAAGGAATGGGTCGCGTACAACATCCGCAAATGCGATGTGATCATACCGCTGGTCGCGATCGCTAATCCGGCGCAGTACGTCAAGGATCCGCTGCGTGTGTTCGAACTGGACTTCGAAGCCAATCTCGCCGTGGTCCGGCAGTGCGTCGCGTTCGGCAAGCGGTTGATCTTTCCATCGACGTCCGAGCTGTATGGCATGTGCGAAGACCCGCTGCTCGATGAAACCACCAGCAACCTGGTCTATGGACCGATCGAGAAGCAACGTTGGATCTATGCCGCATCCAAGCAGCTGCTGGACCGGGTGATCTTCGCTTACGGCGTGCGCGACAAGTTCGACTTCACACTGTTCCGGCCCTTCAACTGGATCGGCCCGAAGCTCGACGATGTCTTCGAATCGAAGGAAGGCAGTTCGCGGGTGCTGACGCAGTTCCTGAGCAACGTCTTCCATCGCCAACCCATCCTGCTCGTCGATGGGGGCCGGCAGCGCCGCTCGTTTACCTACGTGGAAGACGCCGTCGAATGCCTGCTCCGTATCATAGACAACGACCAGCAGCGCGCGTCACGCCGGATATTCAACATAGGCAACCCCGCCAGCGACGTCTCAGTCGCCGAACTGGCGACCGCCGTGATCCAGGCGTTCAACGCCTTTCCGGAATATCGACATCTCGCTGCCGCGGCGCGGATCGAAACGGTCGAGTCCAAAAGCTACTATGGCAACTACTACCAGGACATCCAGGCGCGCGTGCCGGCTATCGCGGCAGTGAAGGAAGCACTCAACTGGGAGGCTCGGACCGATCTGCCGACCGCCATCCGCAAGACGCTGGAATATCACGTTCAACGAGGCGACTTCGTGGAGCCGCAGGCGATGAACATCCCTGCTCGCACAGGTACAGGTGGCTGAGTCCTAGAACGAGCGGCGCGTCTCGATCAGGAACTGGATCTTGCTGATATCGTTGCCGCCGTCCAGCGGAAACGCGATATCGAAATGCAGCACGTTGCCGAGACCCGAGCGGGCACTTCCCAATCGCAGACCGAAACCTATGTCCTTCAGCCAGCCGCTGCCTATTTCGGCGGCGGTCTGGTCGGTGGTGGCGGCAGTATCCGCGGCCGCGGCATAACGATCATGGCCCCAGCTGCGGCCGATGTCGAAGAACACAGCCGCACCGACATTGACGAGTTTCAACGGCTGCCAGTCCGTGTAGAACCGCTCTTCGAGCGTGAGTAGCGCCTGGGTCGAGCCGGCGAGATACCGCAACGGATAGCCCCGCAGGCCGCTGTCCCCTCCCAGCAATAGCTGCTGTTCCGCATCCAGGTGAGACGCGAACGAGGTACTGAGCGAGGCGAAGAACACCCTGCGAGGCGAATGACGCAAATAATAGCGAGTCGCCAGGTCCGTCTGTCCGTTGTCGAGCCGGCCTCCCTCCCACCGTCCCTTGAAATCGACGGAACTGAGTATGTACTGATCGGAGCTGAACGCCGTTCCTGTCCGGAGCAGGCTGCGCAGCATGATGGCATCGCGCGTCGAGCCGAGCCCGGTAGACGCATAGCCTGCTTCCAACCGAGCGGACGTGCCGAGATAGACATCCTCGGTACGACCGATCTGGTCGAGGTCGCGGGTCTTCAGGAACTGATCTTCCAGGAACTCGACACCGATCCAAGGATAGGCGAATACTCGATCGTCCGGAGTCGCGCCATGCGAGAAGTCCGGCACTCGCTCGAACGAACGGCTTTCGTAGCGTGCGCCCGCCAGGTAGCGCGTCGTCCATCCGTCGACGAGGCCGCGTGAGATTCCACCGCCGACATTCAAGAGCTGTTCATGCATGTGGAACCTGTCCACGACGTGCCCCAGCGAGTACTCCGACACGGTGTTCTTCGTATCCGAGCCGCCGAGATCGGCGCTCCACCTCGAATCCAACGCATAGAATGGACGGGACAGGGCCAGCACCTTCTCGCCGCCATCGCTCGGGTTGGCGTAC
>Ga0157380_10003033_pt1 | contig 11438 bp, 9 predicted proteins | sample S35metaG_FD_119757 | JGI IMG/M metagenome (GOLD analysis project Ga0157380, IMG submission 119757) | Switchgrass rhizosphere microbial communities from Kellogg Biological Station, Michigan, USA - S3-5 metaG | ecosystem: Host-associated > Plants > Roots > Rhizosphere > Soil | place: USA: Michigan...
ACAGGAAAAAACCTAATCCCACCCTTGGGGCACGTTAATACCGTGGAGTGCCCTATGTCAACCGGAGGGACGAACAAAGAGCGGGACGAGCAAAGAGCTAAGGGCCAGACGAGCAAAGAGCGAAGGGCAAAGGGCAAAGGGCAAAGAGCGAAGGGCTAGGGCAAAGGGTAGGCCAGGCCATACTCGTTCTACCCTTTGCTCTTAGCCCTTAGCCCTTTGCTCGTTTTGCTCGTCACTTCTTCGTAATCTTTGTAATCACAAGCCCGCCGACGCCATTGTCGATCGAGAACGTAATCAAATCGCCCACTTTCAAACCGTCAAGCATGGACTTATCTTTGACAAAAAATTCCATCGTCATCGGTTCCATGAGACCTTTTATTTCTTTGTGATCGATTTCAATGGACGGAAACTTCGGATTCATCGAGACCACTTTGCCTTCGCCTTCGTAAGTAGTGGTAGCTACCGCAGCGGCTGGACCAGTCGGTTTTGGAGGAGACTCTGGTGGCTTGTCCTTATTGCAGCTAACCAGACCTAACAACCCAAGCACGCAAACACCCAATGAAAGTTTTCTAATCAAAATAGTCTCCCCAAAACTTTAATAACGATGTGAGGGCAAGCCTACGTGAATATGAGGTCCGGTTGCAGTCCCCGGAATTGCCTGTCGAAAAGCTGAGAAGGGAATTCCACGACTGCGTAGGTAATCCATCACAGCCTGGCCTTCGGCCCCGTTTGGATTCAGCGAAAGATCCATAGCGTTGCGGTGATCGAGACGCCATTTATTATGGATGGACCCTTGGCCCAGCACCGCAATCGGCAACGGGCGCCCAAACTTTTGTCGGAAGAAGGCGTCTACCGTGGATGACAGGGCTATGCTCCACGGGCCGGCCCCGTTGAAACGGACCATCGCGGTGGTCATTAACATGCCGCCTTTTGGTATCTTGCGAAGTTTGGCCATCTGTTTCTCGGATTCTACTTCAACCAGGACTTGCGCAATTTGGGTGTCAGCGGAGTCCATTTGCTGATGCACGTCCGCAAGTTTAACTTTCACCTCACTCACCGTGCGCTCGGCAATCTCGAGCTCACGTTTTGAGATCAATCCTTGAGTAAACAACTCGTTGCTCTTAGCTACGTTTCCCTCCGCGGTCCGCAATTCTTTTTCGTACAGCGGTAGAAGCTTTTCGAGACTAGCCTTGTAGTCTTTAGTCGCCCCAATGTATTCGTCTCGAAGCTTTTCAAGTTCGGTTGGTGGTTTTGTTTGAGTTGCCGCCGCGGGTTTTGCAGGAGTTTTTTTCGCGCGCTTCTTTTGAGCCAGGACAGGAAGTGCCGCGAGCAAGCATAACAAAATGCCCGCCAGAGCCACGGCGAAGAGGCGAGCAAAACAATTCCGTATGACAGCGAGCATGACTGGATAAGTATATTGTATTACTTTGCGGTTTGCCTTTGCGCTTGGCGCCTTTGCGGGATTCCTCCGGCTGAAGAGCATTTCCCGCGAGGGCGCAAAGACGCCAAGCTTCAAAGACTTCGGGTGCTCTCGAAAAAGTGTTCCTGGCCTGTTATCGGATCAACGAACGCAAGCGATCGAGCAATGAGTTTAAGTGGGCGTGAGAAATCATCGTCAATAGATCGCAAGTAGTCTGGGTACAGCCGGTCATTAACGATCGGAATTCCCAGCGCAGCCATATGCACTCGCAGTTGATGCTTCTTACCAGTCGCAGGACGCAACCTGTAAAGCTGAATGTCTTCGCGAATCGCCGCGTCCGTGTCTGCCACTTCTATGTGAGTCTCGGCATTACTTTCACCATCAACTTCGCGCATGCGAAAGAAAGGCTCACCTCGTTCGAGACGACTTCTCCTCGTGACCGGCAAATCGAGCGAGCCTGTTGCCGCCAACGCTTCGTAGACTTTCTGCACTTGCCGTTCTCGAAACAGTCTTGTGTACAGACCTCGTGTTGTCGGGTTCAGTGAGAACAAAACAACGCCTGCCGTTTCCCGATCGAGCCGATGCACTGGTGTGAGGTCTCGTCTACTCTGCCGGCGCAATCTCACCAACAAAGTTTCGCGAAGAAAACGGCCGGCGGGCGTTACCGGAAGAAAGTGTGGTTTATCGGCGATGAGAACATTTTGATCTTCATAAATGATTGATTCTTCGAAGGGGATCTTCAGTTCCGATTCCGGCTCACGATAATAAAAGATGCATGATCCCTCGCGATAGGGAGTTTCTGAATCGATCCGCGATCCCGTTTGATCCACCACTTCGCCGTCTGCCATCCTGCGGAGCCAGGTTTCCGTCGATACAAACGGAAAGTGTTCCTTGAGGAAATCGAGAAGCGTATTCCAGTTTCCCCGCGGCAACCACTGGCGACTGGGACTAACTCCATCAATCACTGGAAGCGGACACTTCACCTCAACAACATATCATCGATTTGTAGTGAAGTCGGTAAAGAAAGGCCCCTCTCCACAGCTGTGAAGAGGGGTTCGGGGTGGGGTAGATATCGTGGCAGGGAACTATTAGTTTCGGGCTGCTTCGCCGCCGCGCTCGACCATAATATTCTTGTCGGTCCCGCTAAAGGCAACGCCAATCAGCACGATGCCACCGCTGGTGGTAACGGTTTTGACTTCTGTCTGGGAAGCCTTTTTATCTCTCTGTTCGCTCTTGGCCGCAGCCTTCGCGACAACCTTGCCGTTACGGATGATTGCCAGCTCATTTGTTTGGTCGTTGAACGACACATCATAGGTGCCGCTCTTGAGCAGCGTGCCATTGATCGTCACGCTCTCTGTCAGCGTAACTGTATCCCGACGGGTCTTTCCGAAAGTGACGGTGGTTACCATGGCGAGAACAGCCAGCGTCACTGCGATTCGACTTACAAAGTATTTCATGTCACTACTCCTTCGGATCTCAAGAAAGTTCGGTTTCGTTTGGGCCGCGCTAGTTAGTGCATTTGAAGCCATCAGAGTTTCAGATCTTTTTGTCTTCAGTGACGCAAACATCGCGAGTACCGACGACGATCAAACGAACTGCATTGATTTGCAGCTTGTGCGTCGTGACAGAGATACACCGCGTATGGATCGTTCGTGGCGAGAATGTTTTGAACAGGCCCGAGAGCGCTCTGAATGAATGAACAACTCTACGGATAAATGAAGAGGAAGGTGTTGGGTGTCGTCTCGACACCCCGAAGGGGTGAAATGTTTATAGCCGCGAGGAGAGTTTCAATTCCATCGTCGTTCGGCGCGGCGGAACTCAGTTTGAACGATATTGGTCTAGTCTCGTTCCGCCCCGCCGAACGACGACGAGTCTAAGGGTGGCACGCGAGGCTAAACATTGCACTCCTACGGAAGTGGAGGAGTTTCCCTATTGAATTGCCTCTATCTAGTAATCTGCTGGTAAGACGTCTTCAGATTCAAATTTGAAATGCCAAGCGATCGGCGAGCAGGAAATTGAAGATTGAACAGACTGCCACACTTCCAACATTCGCGATCACGACGGGTAGCCGAATTACTCCCACAAAGATCGACATGAGCGCGAGATTTCCAATTAACGAGACCGCACCATTAGTAACGTGAAAGGTCGCGAGGCGTCGAAGAGTTTCGGCCCTCGATAACGAGGGACGATCCTTCCACGTCCAGCGTTGATGCCAGATGAAGTTGTGCAGAATCGCCAGCTCGACCGCGCAAACGGTGGCAACAAGGTAGTGCATCGGCCGGGGAGTGTGGGTGAGGACAAACAGGACGCTGGTTTGCAGCGCAAACCCGGCGATGCCGACCGCATTAAATTTGATCCAGCGAAACATTGGTAGGCAGCGTAGGCTCCTGATCGGGTAAGCGTTCCATCTGATAGAGCGTGTAGGTATTTTTGATCGCCAGGAATGTGAGTACGAAAGCCATGCCTATGATTGCGACCACTCCGCCGATGTCGAAAAGTAAATAACGATGCCCGAACAGCTTCGCCGTGGGACGATGAAGCAGGTAGAGATTACCGATCATCAGCAGGATCCTCATTTCGGTCGGACCCATTTTCCATTGCGAGATCTTGAACACTCCAAGCGCATAGGCAGTGAGATAAGTGTTAATGGCGAGCATCATGAATACGACGAGCACTCCGGCGGCGACACGTTCGCTCATGTAACCCGAGATGGCCAGTCCGAGAATCAGAAACAATGCGCCGAAGGTATCGATGATGTGGTCAACGTAGAACCCATAACGGGGCCTCAAGCGATTGCGGTGACGCGCCAGCGTTCCATCAAGACTGTCGCCAAACCAATTCAGAAAGATGCAGACATTGACGCCATGCAACCACAGCGGATTGGACCGAGTGGCTGCGTAACAGACACCGGCGAACAGCATTGCCAATAGTCCCAGGACTGAAAGATGATCCGAGTTTACTGATGCCGGCATCCGTCGCACGAACGCCTGCAGTGCGATTTGTTCAAGCGGGGCGAGGATGCTGGTCTGCTCGCGCGCCGCATCATTGAATTTGTTAAGTTTCATCGGTTAGTTCTCGCGTACAACAGACTGCCAGCCTGTTGATCGTTACCACCTCATTATTTGTTTAAGAAACGTGTCTGCAGGCTGGCAGCCTGCAGTACAGGACTGCATCGCAATCACAATGCCGTGATTGAGCGCCGCAAATTCATCACAAAATAGGGAAATCGATCCTGAGGGGTGCAGGAATACTCCGATACCAGAATGAACTTAGTTGTTCTTATTCATGGCTATGAAGTTAGCGATGGCTCGAGCTGAGCTCGAACTTCATTAACGTGCTGTACAACTTCAGGGTCGTCGGTGAAGTCAGCGGTTTTGACAGCGATTGAGAGCCATTCCTTACATTGGTCCAACTTGGATCGCTCGTGAGTGAGCAAAGCCAATCTGGCGGCGCTTCCAGCGACACCACTCATCACGTTCGTATATTTGTATAAGTTATGTGCTTCAATCCATTGCTCTTCAGATTCGGCGAGATCGCCCATCTGACTCTTTAGAATTGCGTAGCCGCGGATTGCATTGGCCAGGTCGAGCGGATTTCGATCTTCGCGGCTGTGATAAATCGAGAGCGCTTCGTCGTAGCAAGGTTCTGCAAGCGCAACCTCTCCAGCTCTGCGGTAGGAATCGCCGAGATGGCGCACCGCGTGAGCCAGCTTTAGTGGCTCATCAACTTGTCGAAGCCCAGCAACAGCCATCTTGTATTTGAGAATCTGGGTCTGGTGTCTGAGTTTAGTCATGTCTGATTTTCCCTGCGATAACTTTGGCTTGCCGAGGCGCCGCCACCGGTAGTCGTCATAGAGCAACAGGCACGGGATCAAATGGCAGATCATCCAGTGACTCGATGTCTTGCGCGCTTGATAGATCACAGCCTGGCGATATTCCTGCTCGGTAACTTTTAGCGGCTTCGAACCGTGATAGCCGGCCATCACGTACTGTCCGTCGATAATATCGGGATATCTTTCGCGCAACACTCTTTCTTCGTAATACATGAAGTTGAACAACTCGAAAAAAAGCGAGACGCAAAAGAGGATCGTGCCTATTCGAAGAAAAGTGGATTCCGCGGTTTGGCCGTAAGTTGCCGGAGGAACCACAGAAAACTTTCTGAGAATCAACAGACCGACCCAACCACCCACGATTGCGAAGTGCATGAAAATCCATGGCCGAGACAGCGAGGTGGATAAGTCAGAACCGGAGTAGAGTGAGAGGTGCAGGATTAGGCTCGCGACGAAACCAATGATCGAATAGACCAGGAAGAATAAGCTTATCGCTCGTTTCATTGAATCTCTCGCCGACAAAATCATAAGCCACTTGCAAAACTGATTGAATAATAAGGTAATCCTGCGGATTTTAGCGAGGATCTTTCATTCGATCTAGTACTCGTCAAGGGTGACGGGAAATGTCTTCAGCACGGACGACATAAAGTAATGTCGAAGTGTGTTCCGGGCTGCTACTAAAGAGAGCAACTTCTTAAAGGTAAACTCAGCTATTTCATTCAGGGCGCTCTATAATGACCGGGAGGACGCGTCGAATGTCTCAACCCCTTACAGGCTTTCATGTCTTTCTCTCACACAACAGTAGGGACAAGCCTCTCGTCGAGCGTATTGCCGAAAAGTTGAAGCGCGAGTCGATTGAACCATGGTTGGATTCATGGTGTCTTACGATGGGTGGCGATTGCCAGGAAGAGCTGGCTTCCGGCTTGCGCGCGTCATCATCTTGTGCAGTCTTTATTGGCCCAAATGGGGTCGGCGATTGGGAACGTCTGGAATTTCAAGTCGCGACCCAGCGAATGGCCAAAGATCGAAGCTTTCGAGTTTTCCTGGTCCTCCTTCCAGAGCTCCCTGAGCCCTTCGATACCAGCACCTTGCCACCATTTCTCGCAACTCGTACCTGGGTCGATCTGCGCAAAGGTATCTCTGATCCACGGACTTTCCAGCAACTAGTAAATGCAATTTTTGGACACGCGCCGGGACCTGATTTGCCAATTGAACCCCGCAGCGATACCTGCCCATATCGCGGCTTGCAACCATTCTCTGAAGAGCATGCTGAATTTTTCTTTGGTCGCGATGCCGACACCCAAAGGCTGGTTGAGAAGTTAAAGACCACGCGGCTGCTCGCGGTTATTGGTCCTTCGGGTAGCGGTAAGTCTTCCGTGGTCCTCGCCGGATTGCTCCCGGCATTGAGGAGAGGAACGCTGCCGGAGAGTGACTCGTGGAAGATCCAGGTTTTTAGGCCTGAGTCTTACCCGCTTACCTCACTGGCCGCCAACCTCCAAAAGCTCAATCCTGCGGCTTCGGCGGGAAAGACTTTGGATGAATTAAGTTCGGACGGACGAACTCTTCACTTAGCTGGTGCGGTCATCTTAGCGGGACGTCCCCTGACAGAGCGTGTGGTCTGGGTAATAGATCAGTTTGAAGAAGTCTTTACGCTCTGTCACAACGAAATTGAACGCCAACAATTTATCTCGAACTTACTTTATGCCGCGCTCGCGCCCGGCGGACGCAACGTGGTCGTGATTACGATGCGCGCGGACTTCTATCAGAAGTGGGCCGCGTACCCGGAATTATCGTCCCAAATAACTGGGCAGCAATTTCTTGTAAGTCCCATGAGCACCGAGGGCCTGCGGCGGGCTATCGAAGAACCGGCGTGGCGCGTCGGGCTGGAGTTCGAACCCGGGCTGGTCGACACGATACTTGATGATGTTGAGAGTCAGCCGGGTGCTTTGCCGCTACTGGAACATGCACTACTGGAGCTATGGATGCTTCGCCGCGGACGACTCTTGACGCTCAAATCGTACCGGGACAGTGGAGGCGTCACAGGCGCGATCGCGAAACGGGCTAATGCTATCTATGAATCGCTAGACCTCGAACGACAATCGATTGTCAGGCGAATCATGCTTCGCTTAACTCAGCCCGGTGAGGGAACTGAGGATACGCGGCGGCGCGCTACCTTTAGCGAGCTGATCACCCACTCGGATGAAGCAGAAAAAGTTGAGAGCGTGGTGCGGACCATGGCCGATGCTCGGCTGCTAATGACCGACCGCGGCGAGGATGGCCGAGACCAAACCGTTGATGTTTCTCACGAAGCGCTGATTCGCGGCTGGCCCAGGTTAAAGAGTTGGATTGAGGAGGACCGGCAAGGCTTACGCGTGCTTCATCGCGTGAACGAAGCCGCCAAGGAGTGGGCCAAATCAACTCGAGACGAGAGTTTGTTGTTTCGAGGCTCGCGTCTCGCCCAAGCGCTCGAGTTACGCGAGCGAAACAATGAATACCTAAATGACCTGGAGCGGAAGTTCCTGAGTGAGAGCGAAGAACTTAGAGATAGAGAGCAACTAGCTGCTCAACGACGAACGCGTAACGTCATCATAGGTCTCGTCAGTGCCCTGGTAATCATTAGCGCTGTCACCATCTTCGCTTTTATTCAAAGCTCTAACGCTAAACGACGCGGAAGCGAAGCGTATGCACGAGAGCTGGCTGCGAATGCTATGGCTCAGCTGCCGACTGATCCGGAGCTCGCGCTTATTCTCGCGATCGAGGCCGAAAAGACTGCGTCCACGACCCAGACTGAAGATACTCTGAGGCAAGCACTTGCGAGAGCGCCCCGTCACGTTTTCCCGGCAGCGGTTTTACCTAAGTACTCAGGTTCGCGACGAGCCACTTTCAGTGCAGATGGACGCCACATCCTCGTTTCCAATGCTGACAAGTTACAACTCTACGATACAGAAAGCGGAAAAAATATTTTGGAGGTGAAAGGTGATGGTCAAATTGAGGGAATAGCGTATAGCCGGGATGGCAAGCTGGTTGCGGCGATGACCAATGGAACAGTCCAAGTCTGGGAAGTGACCGGTGGTCGCAGGGTGATGAGGAAGCAATTAGAGAGTGGATCCTATCCCAGAATTGTCTTCACGCCCGATGGAAAGTTTATCGTTTTGTGGAGTTCCGAATGCCGGCTGATCGAAATCCCCAGCGGTCGTGAAGCTCAAAAACTCGAAGGAAGGTTTCATTCCTTTAGTCGTGATGGAAAATTAGCCACGACACTGAAGAGCGAAGGAACTGCTGGAAATCTTCTGGTCTACGATACCCAAAGCTGGGTCCTCCTGAATTCAATACCGACAACTACCTCAACCGAAGTAGGATGGGCTGGGTTTGCCGTGGGAGCTGTGAATGCTGAAGGTACTTTCGCTTTCGTTGGGCAAGGCATCCAGGTTGGTCTCTACGACATTCGCGCTAAGCAAATCCTAAAAACGATTCGCATCGGCCCACCAGTGCCCGGTGAAGAATTTAACGAAGCCACTGTGCCGGTATTCAGCCCTGACAGTAAGGTCGTTGCCTTCGCTGCCAATCAGGCCCCGATTCCCACTAGCGAACCTCCGGAAGGCAAGTTAACCAACTACGACGCCAACAGAACTTTGCAGGTCTGGGATACGGAATCGAGTGAAGCCCTGATACTCGACTCTAATGCCGGCGACATTGTGGATTTGAGCTTTAGTCCCAATAGCCGGTTTCTGATAGCAACCGACAAGGTAGCGGCCCACCTCTACGATTTGGAATCAAGACGACTGATCACGGACTTCAATGATGTAAATGGACTCGAGTTTAGCCCGGACGGGAAATATATCCTGGTTAGCGGATCGGGGGGCAGCGTCAGCTTGTGGGACTTAAATAGCTGGCGAAGGATTGCGAACATTGCAACCGCCACTGACGATACCAATGATGGGGAGAGCACTATCTTAAAAATCGACTTCGATAACGATCGCCACTCGATCACAACCCGGCAATTTCTGAATCAAGGCGGAGTTGTCACACGAGTCTGGGATACGGCGAATGGAAAAATTATCAATGAATCGGCCTTTCACGAAAGGAAGTTGGTTGGTAGAGGGCTTATCACGAGTCAGGACGGCAAATTCGTTCTGGATAGAAACGTAGACATAGTTGAGGTTTTCAAAACTGACAGCAGACAACTGTATTCGAAAATAGAAACGGAAGTATTTTCTGCCCGGTTTAGTCCGGATGGAACAGTGATTGTTACTACCGGTGACAATACAGTTAAATTATGGGATACGAACACCGGTACCCAAAATGAAGAGTTTAAGCTCGAATCGCTCAAGGTCCAGTCCGCCGCTCTTAGCTGGAACAAGAAACTACTTTTGGTAAGCGGCGCCGAGAGATTGTTAGTTTTTGACGTGAAGAGCAAGCGTCCCATGTGGGAGAGCGCCACTCTCTACGACCAATTATTCGGGCAGACCGTGTGCTTTAGTCCTGACGACAAATTCCTGGTAGGGATTTGGGATTATCCGCAGGTTCGAGACGCGAATACTGGGCGTATCGTCACTGAATTAAGGGGACATCAGGACATAGTTACATCGGCCGCGTTTAGTCCGGACAGCAAGTTTATCGTTACTACGAGCGCCTACGATCTGGACTACGCCGTTCGAGAGAATGTGCAGGAACGATACAACGAAGTGAGAGTGTGGGACGCCCACTCCGGCAGCACGATCTATGAATTTCGAGATTACGGGACCCCGTTAGCATTTGCGAAGTTCAGTGACGACGGAAAATACGTACTAGCTGTCGGTAAGGAGGGTGTAGTTCGAATTTATGCCTGCGACGTTTGCTTGCCCACTAATGAGCTCCTTCAAATGGCCCAACAGCGCCGGATACGCGAGTTGACGCCCGACGAACGCAACCGGTATATCCATTAAGTTTGATCTGCCTCGATATTCCGTAACGGTTACCCGCCAGGGATTGTTCTTGTAACTTCGACCGAGCGGTTACTTTGAGATCGGCGCCGGAGACAGCTGCACCAAAGTTTAGTCAATTTCAGATTACTCCGGCAGGAAGACGAGCAACGGGTACGCAATTATGCACGCGATGAATACGTACGCCCAGTTGTTACCAAAGTTGAATATGTATTTATTTGCAAACAACGCCGAGTCTGATGGGTTGAAGTAAAGAAATCCTACGTAGACGTGTTGCGGATTGATTGGTTTGTGAGTTGAATCGCCGGAAACCGCCTTCAACTTTCGGTGCACAATAAGCAAGCGATAAGCATAGACGACTGCCCCAACCAGCGAGAGGACAGCAGCAAGGGCAGTGATTGCGAAAGCCGGCTTGGCTAGAAACATGAACTGGCTGAGACTTAGGAACACGGTCTCAAGTGATGACGCACTCATTTTGACAGCCACAAGACAGCGGAACCAATCCCATAAGCCGAGCTGCAGATCCAGATATTGGTCTTGATAATCCACTTGCTCGGGCCCCGCTCCCAAAGACAGGCCGGCTCCCGATTTGAGCGTGCCATACTTCATCAACAAACAGACTACCTGTGTGAGAGTGGCCATCACTGGGACTCGAAATACAGAAACCAAACTCTTTTGACCCCAGGTTTCGACTTCGCCTTTTAAGTTCAGAAATAGAGGCACACGGTCGGGCAACTGCTGATAAAAATAAGCCAACGCAAGGAAAGGGAGAACGGTGCACGCGACGACAAAGATCTCAAACGGAATGTTGGCGTAATCAACTAATCGTTGCGATCTTTGCGCCGGCATCTTCATGGTCGGTTTGCCGATTAATGATTTCCGGCGCCAGGTTTTAGACGCAGGGTGATAATGCTCTCGACAATCTGAAAGACTTCCTGGATATCGGCGAACCTCGTCGATGGATCGTTGTTGTAATCCATGAGCCGGTGGTCGTAGTTTCGATTGATCGTAATCTCATCAATAACAAAACGCGCTTCCTGAAGAGCAGCACCGCGGTGGTCGAACTTCCCATTTACGTCGATTGAGGCTTGTTCAAACGCACAATAAAGACTGAAGGTCTTAGCCTGAGCTGGACACTTACGGTTGTCAGCGCGATTCCACTTTGATTCGGAATTGAGAATCTTGCGAGCCTGCTTGACGATGCGAAGATCGGCTTCAGTAATTGGAGGTCGCACCTCGGAATCGTCCTTTTGTGCCGGTGTTTGAA